>OGDN01000080.1_pt1 | contig 166779 bp, 137 predicted proteins | sample 1570271 | NCBI WGS metagenome assembly OGDN01 (sample SAMEA4384481, study PRJEB24528) | human gut metagenome
GGCGATTGCAGCACGCTGGCAGGCAAAAGCAGGGGTGGAACCCCCTTTTGCCGGATGTGAAAGACCGTTTTCCCTAAGAAAATTCTATTTGAACAGTAAAATACCCTCCTTGCAATCCCCCCTTAAAATCCACTTCTCAAGAAATGCACTTTTTGCAAAAACCAGAAAAAATAGAAAAATTGCTTTTGCAATCAAGAAACTTTGTGAATTTCTTGACAACAGACCACGAAATCTGGTACAATAAGCGTATAGGAAGGAAAATCAGTTTCCTTTTTTCCGGCGAGCATCTGGCAGAACCACCGGAAACAAGCATAAGAATCGAAAGGACTTGATGAACATGGGTTTGACATTAACCGAAAAAATCCTGAAGGCACATCTAGTAGAAGGCGAAATGAAAAAGGGTACCGAAATCGGAATCCGTATCGACCAGACCCTGACACAGGATGCTACCGGTACAATGGCATATTTGGAATTTGAAGCAATGGGCGTTCCAAGAGTACGGACAGAACGTAGCGTTGCCTATATCGACCACAATACTTTGCAGAGTGGTTTTGAAAATGCAGACGACCACCGCTTTATCGGCAGCGTTGCCAAGAAGCATGGCATTTATTTCTCCCGTCCGGGCAATGGTATTTGCCATCAGGTACATCTGGAACGGTTTGGCGTACCGGGCAAAACCTTGATTGGTTCGGACAGCCATACCCCGACTGGCGGCGGTATCGGTATGATTGCAATGGGTGCAGGCGGTCTGGACGTTGCAGTTGCAATGGGCGGCGGTACTTATTATATTACCTGCCCGAAGATTGTAAAGGTAGAATTGACTGGTAAGCTGTCCCCGTGGGTTGCTGCAAAGGATGTCATTCTGGAAGTCCTGAAGCGGCTTTCTGTAAAGGGCGGCGTTGGAAAAGTCATTGAATACTGTGGCGAAGGCGTCAAGACCCTTTCCGTTCCGGAACGTGCAACCATCACCAATATGGGTGCAGAACTGGGTGCAACCACTTCTATTTTCCCGTCTGATGAAGTCACCAAGCAGTTCCTTGAAGCACAGGGTAGAGGCGAAGTTTGGACAGAACAGAAGGCTGACCCAGATGCCGTTTATGATGAAGTCGTTACCATCAATCTGAGCGAATTGGTGCCGCTTGCTGCATGTCCGCATTCTCCGGACAATGTAAAGAGCGTTGCAGAAATCGGCAAGCTGAAAATCGACCAAGTTTGCATCGGTTCTTGCACCAACTCTTCTCTGTTGGATATGATGAAAGTTGCCTATATCTTAAAGGGCAAGACCGTAAATCCAGATGTTTCCCTGTCAATTGCACCGGGTTCCAAGCAGGTTCTGACCATGATGGCAGAATTGGGCTTGCTGGAAATTATGATTGATGCAGGTGCAAGAATCCTGGAAAGTGCTTGCGGCCCGTGCATCGGTATGGGACAGTCCCCGAACTCCGGCGGTATCTCCCTGAGAACCTTTAACCGGAACTTCCTCGGACGCTCTGGAACAAAGGATGGACAGATTTATCTGGTTTCTCCGGAACTGGCTGCTTATTCTGCATTGACTGGTTACCTGAGCGACCCAAGAGAACTGGGCGAAATGCCGACCTTTACCTTGCCGGAAAAGTTCAAGGTTCATGATAACATGATTGTAAAGCCAGTACCGGCAGAAGAAATGGACAGCGTAGAAATCCTGAGAGGGCCAAACATCAAGCCGTTCCCGGAAACTGCTCCGCTGGAAGCAACCATTTCCGCTGGCTGCTCGCTGAAGGTTGGCGATAATATCACTACCGACCACATCATGCCGGCTGGTGCAAAGATTCTGCCGTTGCGGTCAAATATTCCGGCAATCTCGCAGCACTGCTTCACAGTTTGTGATGAAGCATTCCCGACCAGAGCCAAGGAAATGGGCAAGAGCATCATCGTTGGTGGCTCGAACTATGGACAGGGTTCTTCCAGAGAACACGCAGCCCTCGCTCCGCTGTATTTGGGCGTAAAGGCAGTTCTGGTGAAGAGTTTCGCAAGAATTCACCGTGCAAACCTCATCAATGCTGGAATTCTTCCGCTGACATTTGTCAACGAAGCAGACTATGAAAAGATTGCACAGGGTGATGAACTGGAACTGGCAGATGTTCGGAAGCACATTGAAAATGGCGAAACAACCCTGACACTGGTCAACAAGACCGCAGGCGTTGAAATTCCGGTATTGTGTGAACTGACCGGACGGACAAAGGATATTATTCTGGCAGGCGGTCTGCTGGATTATACCAGAGATGCACTGAGCAAGTAAGCGAAACGGGAAAGGAAAAACGATGGCAGAACCGAAAAATACCGGAAAGGGAAAAGGAACGATTGGCGGTATTGTCATAGCGGTAATCCTCTTTTTGCTGATTGCATGGAGAAGACAGCGAACCGTTCGCAACTTTTTCCATCTTTTTCAGGAAAGCCCTGTCACCGCAATTGTGCTTTTGTTGATTGCAGTTGCAGTGGTTGCAGGCATTGCACTTTTTCGGAAGTATCGTGAAAAATCCTGACCGAAAGGGATTCTACAATGACCAAATTGCATTCCCTCAATCGAAATGAATTGAAATATCTGGTCATCATCGCCATGTTGATTGACCATATTGCATGGGCATTTGTCCCGACCGCATCGCTGTTGGGGCAAATCATGCATATCATTGGGCGGCTGACTGGCCCGACGATGGCATATATGTTGGCGGATGGGTATTATTACACCCGCAGCGTGAAAAAATATGCGTGTCGGCTGGGCATATTTGCATTGCTGTCCTGGATTCCGTTTTCCTATTTTGAACTGGGGCATATCGGCTTGCAGTTTGGTGTGATTTATACGTTGCTGCTGAGTCTGCTTGCCATCTGGCTATGGGATAAAGGCAGGTGTCCGCAGCCGGTTAAGGTGTTGGGCATCATCGGGCTTTGTATCCTGTCCCTGTTCGGAGATTGGGCAATTTTTGATATTCTGTATGCATTATTCTTTTTCTGTTATCGGAACAATCCACAGAAAAAGTGGACAGCATTTTGTATGCTGACGCTGTTCTGCTGCGGAAATATGCTGGCAACGACACCTTGGTGGCTGGCATTCTTTCAAGTCGGAATTTTTCTGGTGTTTCCACTCATTCAGTTTGGATACAACGGAAAGAGCGGCAGCAAGAAACCGTTTCACAAGTGGTTTTTCTATGTGTTCTATCCGCTGCACCTGTTGATTTTAGGTGTATTGCGGTGGGTGGTGTTTGCATAAATGGCACAAGATACAGAAAATAGAATTGATGGACAGATTGAATCTGCATCGAAACCGCAACGCTGGAAAGAACGGCTGATTGCCATCGGTGTAATCGGGAGTTCTCTTTTGATTGGCATTCCGATTATCGGATACGGGATAAGAGAGAGAACCAAATCACTGCTGGCGTTTTTCCGGATTTTTCGAGAGAATCCCGTTTGGACGATGGGGTTTTTGGGAATCCTAATTCCCATTACTGGTATCTTATATATACTGGCTCGAAAAATCACAAGAAAACCGCATGTGCATTTGCTGGAAGGTTGCATCATACTGGCAGGGTTGCTGATGGGCATCGGATTTATTGCGATTCAGGAACTGCTCTAAACGGACATCACAGAACGACAGGTAAGAAATCGACAGACGTTTTGTAGAAAAAAAGCGTGTTGGCAGTGACAACCATGCCGACAGAACCGCTTTGAAAAAATTGTTGCAGCGTCAACAATGAGAAAATCTGAGGAGGAAAAACAATGGCAAAGATTCAAATGACAACGCCGCTGGTAGAAATGGACGGCGACGAAATGACCCGAATTCTGTGGCAGTGGATCAAAGACATCCTGCTGACACCGTATGTAGACCTCAAGACCGAATATTATGATTTGGGTCTGGACTATCGGGAAAAGACAAAGGATCAGGTTACCATTGACAGTGCAAACGCAACCTTAAAGTATGGCGTTGCTGTAAAGTGTGCAACCATCACCCCGAATGCTGCAAGAATGCCGGAATATCATCTTTCCCAGATGTGGAAAAGCCCGAACGGTACAATTCGTGCCATTCTGGACGGTACGGTATTCCGCACCCCGATTCTGGTAAAGGGTATTGAACCGTATATTCCGACTTGGACAAAGCCGATTACAATTGCTCGTCACGCTTACGGCGATGTTTATAAGAATACCGAAATGAAAGTAAAGCAGGGTTCTAAGGCAGAATTGGTTGTCACCAATGCAGAGGGCGAAGAAACCCGTCAGCTGATTTTTGATTTCAAGGATACCGACGGCATTGTTCAGGGTCTGCACAACAAGAATAATTCCATTGCTGGTTTTGCACGGGCTTGCTTCAACTATGGTTTGGATTTGAAGCAGGATGTTTGGTTTGCAACCAAGGATACCATTTCCAAGCAGTATGACCACACATTCAAGGATATTTTCCAGGAAATCTTTGATGCAGAATACAAGGAAAAGTTTGCAGAAGCAGGCATTGAATACTTCTATACCCTGATTGATGACGCTGTTGCAAGAGTGATTCGTTCGCACGGCGGTTATATCTGGGCTTGCAAGAACTATGACGGCGATGTCATGTCCGATATGGTTTCCACTGCTTACGGTAGCCTGGCAATGATGACTTCTGTTCTGGTTTCTCCGACCGGTATTTATGAATATGAAGCTGCACACGGTACAGTTCAGCGGCACTATTACAAGTATCTGAAGGGTGAGGAAACTTCAACCAACTCCGTTGCAACCATCTTTGCATGGACAGGTGCACTGCGGAAGCGGGGCGAACTGGACAACCTGCCGGAACTGATGCAGTTTGCTGACAAGCTGGAAGCTGCAACCATTCAGACCATCGAGGACGGTGTCATGACAGGCGACCTGTACTTGATTTCCAAGCTGGAAAACAAGAAGAAGGTAAACTCCAAGGAATTTTTGGAAGCCATTCGGGAACGTCTGGACGCAGCGATGCAGTAAATTAACAGCAGTATAAAAAGAATAGGAGTGCAATCCAATGATGCTGAAAGAACCGGTTTCTGACTCTGTTGTTCGGAGACTGCCACGCTATTATCGCTATCTTTCGGAACTGGAGCGAGCAGGTGTCGAACGCACTTCCTCGCAGGCACTGGCAACACAGCTCGGCTCGACTGCATCACAAATTCGTCAGGATTTAAATTGTTTTGGCGGATTCGGACATCAGGGCTATGGCTATCATGTATCAGACTTACGGACACAATTGGGCAGAATCATCGGGCTGGAACAGTGTATGCCGGCGGTTTTAATTGGAGCCGGTCATTTGGGCAGCGTGATTGCCGTCAACATTGATTTTCCAGCATATGGATTCTATCTGACAGGCATTTTTGATATTGTGCCAACGGTTTGCGGGCAGGTGCTGGGCGGATTGACAGTGCAGCATATGACGCAGCTTTCTGATTTTTGCGGGCAGGTGCATCCAGCAGCAGCGGTACTTTGTATTCCGGAACACGCTGCACAGGCGGTTGCGGATGATTTGGTGCATCTGGGCGTTCATGGATTTTGGAATTTCAGTCACTGCGATTTAGAAGTTGACCGAAACACGATCCAAGTTGAAAATGTTCATCTGGGAGATAGTTTGATGGCGTTATCCTATCGGCTGCACCAAGATGGCGGAAACGAATAGTATGAAAAAAGCAGGAACTGATGAAATGCAGTTTCTGCTTTTTTTTGGAATTTATATCAAAATATGTAAAATATTACAAGGATAGAACCAAAAATTTGTGGGAATTTGCCGAAAAATGAAAAAATGGTTGATTTTTCCGAATGCGTGTGCTATAATAAAAACAATCAGATGGAAAAACATGGGCGACGAAATGAAAAAAACGTCGCTTTCTGCGTCTGAATTGTGGAAATAGGAGGAAATCAGAATGAAAATGAAGAAAATGTTGGCAATTCTGGCAGCTCTGAGCGTATTGGGAACAACTGGTTTGACCGTTGGGGCAGAAGATACAGCTACCACGACCGAACCGGCAACCGAAGCAATCACCACGACCGAAACCGAGGCAGAAACGACTGCTGCGGAAACAACAGCGGAAACTGAAACAACTGTGGGAACAGCTGCTGCGGAAGAAAATCAGACTGTTGGAAAAGTTGGAGAAACCGCAGAATTTACTTTTAATGGTATGAAATTTCAAGCTGTTCAATTAGATCCAGAGGATTTTGATTCCAGTGATCCATTGTTTCAATCTGGTTGTGTTGGCTTGACCATCAATCGAATTGAAGAAGATGGTTCAATTACAGCAACAAATTTGACAAAAATAGAGTTATTCATAAAAGGTGATGGCGGCGGTAGTGGCAGTGACACTCCTGTATATTTGAAGCCTGTTCTGGATTTTATTTCTGTTGATGGCGATATTTTAACAATTGATGCATATGGTGGGAATCAATCTTATCAGTATGTAGATGGTCAGTTTGTACCAGCTGGCACAGCACCGACTACAACAACTACTACCGCAGCTGAAACAACCACAACCACGACTACAACCACTAAAAGAGATGATGCACATCCAATTGACGGATATTATCCAAATGGTGATTTCCAGCTGGATGGTGTAACATTGACACCAAAGGTAGAATATAGCAACAAAGAACCGGGCTTAGATGAAGCATGGTTGTATTTGAATATTTATTCTAAGGATGGAAAGATGTTGCTTTCCGTTCCTGCCGATACATATATTGCTGATGACGGAAGACCGGAAAATTATGGAAAAGTCGGTAGACATCTGGTTAAAACCGGTTCAAATACGATTACTGTAATCGATTATAGCGGTTCTACCAGAAAGTATCATTCCTATGTTTTTGAAAACGGCAAATTTGTATCCACAGGAACAACAACCGATGACAATCAGGAAAAGACTTTCACAGTTGAAATTCCGTACGCATACTTTACCGTAATTAATTCTATTACAGGAGAAGTTATTACAACACCAGGTGCAAATAAGAGCATGGTAAATGCAGCTGTTACATCTTGCACAAATGGTAATGTTGCTTCTCTGAATTATGGTAATGAAGTCAGCAACGATTTGGGTGCGTTTTTACAGAGTATTACCGTATCCGATGTAAAGCCGGGAACACTTACTATCAAGGGTACTTGTGAGAGTTATAGTTTTTTGTCACCGGAACTGGTTGCAGCTGGGTATACAACACTTCCACACGCTGGTGATGCAATTGGACACTACTTTACATTGACTGTTACCATTGACGAAAACGGTAACATTGTAACAGGTGGTAGTGATAATGGAGACAGCGGCAAGACCGACAACGGTTCTGCAAGCAATGCTCCTGCTACAAAGAACACCTCCGGCACACCGAAGACCGGCGACACAACCACCGTTCCAGCGGTTGCAGTAGGTCTGACTTTAACGGCTGCTGGTGTTGTTGCGTTCATCAGCAAGAGAAAGAAGTAAACCGCACGAATCATTTTTCTATTTGAATTAAAAACCGCCGCAGGATGGACGATTTCCTGCGGCGGTTTTGTTCTGTAATTATGCGAATTTTTTCAGAAATGCTTCTGGTTTTTGTTCCATCATGCGATTTGCAACAGCATCACACGTTGCAATCAGCATCCGTTCATAGGTGCATTGCAGTGGGGAAACCTGATTTTCATCGCCGGTTTCCAGCCGATTCATACAGCCGCAAGCGTTCGTGCAGCGGTTTTTCAAGGCACATTCCTGACAGCGGTTCGGCGTTGCCTCCCGATGAATCAACTTCCGAACTTTTTCCTTGTCCAGCCCGTGAAAAACATCGCCCAGCAGATAATCTGGGTCGTTGATGAATTGTGTGCAGGGATACAGCGAGCCGTCCGGTGTAACGGGCATCTGCCGTAGACCTAAATGGCAGCGTTCACCGGAGCAGTGTCCCCGAATGCTGTCCTGAATTTTCCCGTCAAATGTTCCGAAGTAGAACGGTGTTCCCTGTAGAAATTGCTGTTCGTAGAACGCTGCCGTTTTCTGTAACTCTGTCTGTAGCTGTTCCAGATGGGCATCTGTCCAGTGTACCCGTTTTCCATATGCGAGGGTTGCATTCATGTTGCGAAAGCCAAGCCGATACAGATATTTAACCGAGTCGGTGTAGGTGTCGACTGCCTCCGGAGCAATCGTCATCATCGCATAACTATTCGGGAGTTGTTCCAGCAGCAATTTTGCATTGCGTTCCAAGTCGGAGAATGTTCCGCTGCCGTCCCGATACCGCCGGCAGCGGTCTTGTCCTGTGCCGTCAAACGATAAACCAATCTGCATCCCGATGGATTTTGCATACTGGATAAACGCCTTGTCCAACAGCGTGCCGTTGGTGGTCATCTTGCATTGAAACGGGATACCAGTTTCTTTGGCATGCTGCTGACAGCGAGTAACTGCCTTTTGCAGCAAGCCTTTTTCCAGCAGTGGTTCTCCGCCGAAAAAACAGATGCCAGCAGTTGTTCCGCTCTGAAAGATATAGTCGCAGGCAGCGTTTAAGACGGTTTCGGACATGACACAGTTTCGTTTTTCGTGAACGCAGTAGCTGCAATCTAAATTGCATTGGTCAGTGAGGTGGAGTGTAACGTGCAAGAAAACGCCTCCCTTATGGCTGTTCTGGGGCAGCGGTTGTGGTGGTTGTAGTCGGTTGTGGCGTGGTAAGAGCACCTTCAAACATGGGTTCTGTTGTCATGGTTGTAGTGGGTTGTGGTGTCGTGAGAGCTCCTGCAAGCATTGGTTCAGTTGTCGTAGTTGTAGTGGATTGTGATACAGGGAAAGTTCCTTCCAGTATGGTTGTCGTTTCCTGTGGTATGATAATGTCTCCGTCTAATACAGGTTCAGTTGTAGTGGGTTGCGGTGTTGTGAGAGCCCCTTCAAACATGGCTTCCGTTGTGGTGGTTGTAACAGGTGGTGTGGAAATCGTTGTTTCCTGTGGGATTGATGCCTCTCCGCTCAGTGCGGTTGTGGTCTGTGCAGTCGTGGCAGTTGTACCGGACTGCGGTGGATCAACTGGTGTAACAGGTAAGTTTCCGCATCCGTTTAAGAGTGTCGTTGCAGCAAGCAGCGTTGCTGCTTTTGCCAGATAGGCAGGAGCTTGATACTCCTTCATCGGTTTCCATTGCATAATGCAACATCCTTTCTTTCTTTCTTTCTTTTTTCATAAAGCATTCCTAAAATATCAGGAATCCGAACTTGTCACCGCATCTGATTCAGAAACGTCAATTTCCCCAGCCAATTGCAGCAGTTCTGATGTGGTTGAAGTGGTCGTTGTTGTTGTCGGAGCAGTTGTTTCGACTTCTCCAGCAAGTGCTGTCTGTGTTGGTTCAGAATTAGACGGCTGTCCGCTGCATCCGCCGAGTACAGTTGCAACAGCGAGCAGGGCAGCTGCTTTTTTCAGATAGGCAGGCAGTTCCGCCTTGGAAACAGGACTCCATTGCATGGCAATTCTCCTTTGAAACAGAAATTTTAGAAATTACTTTACAAAAACAGTTTAACATTTTTTCATAAGTGTGTCAAGTGCAGTGACAGTTCTTTTTTCTAAAAACAGTAACTTTTTATGAAAAATCAACAAAGGCGTGTAATGCATGGAAATTTGCATAAAGAATGAAAAACAACTGCAATAGAGGAAAAACAAGCAGAACCGGAAAAGGGTATATTTTTCCGTCAACAGCAAATTTGTATCGTCAAACATCCCTTTTCATCAAAAACCGCCGCAGCATGGACGATTTCCTGCGGCGGTTTTGTGTTTTATCGCTTTGATTTAGTCGATGCGTTCCAGCAATGCCACTGCATGAACAGCAATGCCCTCTCCCGAACCAGTAAAGCCCAACTTTTCTTCTGTTGTAGCCTTGACGCTGACATCCGAAACGGGAATCTCACAGCAAGCAGCAATGTTTTCCCGCATTGCAGAAATGAATCCGGCTAACTTCGGACGTTGGCATAAAATGGTCGCATCCAGATTGCCGACCTGATAGCCCTCATTCCGAACCAATTGAACGACTTCTTTTAAAAGCAGCATGCTATCTGCTCCAGCATAGCGTGGGTCAGTGTCTGGGAAATGCTTGCCGATGTCACCCAGTGCAACCGCTCCCAGCAGAGCATCAGAAATGGCATGCAGCAGGACATCTGCATCAGAATGTCCGAGCAGTCCCCGTTCAAAGGGGATTTCCACGCCGCCTAAAATCAGCTTTCGGTCTTCCACTAAGCGGTGTACATCATATCCGTGACCAATTCTTATTTTGTGCATGTTGATTCCTCCATTCGTTTTTCCAGCAGCATCCGAGCAATGAAAATATCTTCGGGCGTGGTGATTTTCAGGTTGGTATAGTCGCCAATAGTCATGTAAACCTTGCAGTTAATGGCTTCTGCAAGTTGGCAGTCATCTGTAAAATCAAGGTGGTGTTCCAGTGCAAAATCTACAGCTTCAAAGTAGATTCGCTTCTGGAAAACCTGCGGTGTCTGCGTACTATAGAGGTTTGGACGATAGGGCGTATCGACAATCAGCCCATCATTGACGACTTTAATGGTATCTTTTACCGGAACGCCGAGCGTTGCACCACCGAACACTTCAGCATCGTGAATGACAGCGGCAATCTGTTCCGGCTTTACAAGCGGTCTTGCACCATCGTGAATGGCGAACAGTTTTGTTTCTTTTGAGGCAGCCCGAACACCGTTCAGGACACTTTCCTGTCGAGTTGCACCGCCGGGAACGATTGCAGAGCATTTTTTCAGCTGTAAGTCTGCAATGGTTTTTTGAATGGCATCGTGGTCACTGGGGCGAGCAACCACAATAAATTCTGCAATGCGGTCGCAATGTTCCATTGCCAGCATGGACATGCCAATGACGTTGGTTTGTCCGAGCGGCAGGAGAATTTTATTTTGTCCTTGCATACGGGTGGCATTTCCGGCACAAACGAGAATCCCGGACGTATCTGGTGAAGAAGTCATGAAAACTCCGTCCTTTCTATCATAGATAAAATCAGTATAGCACGAAAAAGGGGGTTCGGTCAAGTAAAAAAGTCATAGTTTGTTTTTGTGTGGTATGTCCTTGTGGTTATAAAAAGATGCAGAGAAGCGTTCCCCCCTGCATCTTTCCCTAGATTCTCACAAATTCCGGATAGCATTGCCCAGTGCGACAACCTCCGGCAGCGTATTGAAAATAGAGGGTGCAAACCGCACCGTTCCGCCGTCGATCGTTCCGATTGCACGATGTGCCAGCGGTGCACAGTGCAGCATTGTTCGTAGACAAAAGCCTTTTGTTATAAAAAAGATGCAGAGAAGCGTTCCCCCTGCATCTTTCCCTAGATTCTCACAAATTCCGAATGGCATTGCCCAATGCGACAACCTCTGGTAGCGTATTAAAAATAGAGGGTGCAAACCGCACCGTTCCGCCGTCTATCGTTCCGATTGTACGATGTGCCAGCGGTGCACAGTGCAGCATTGTTCGTAGACAAAAGCCTTTTGTTATAAAAAAGATGCAGAGAAGCGTTCCCCCTGCATCTTTCCCTAGATTCTCACAAATTCCGGATAGCATTGCTCAGTACAATAACCTCTGGCAGCGTATGAAAAATGGAGAGTGTACCGTGCAGCCTTGCCCGTAGACAAAAGCCTTTTGTTATAAAAAAGATGCAGAGAAGCGTTCCCCCTGCATCTTTCCCTAGATTTTCACAAATTCCGAATAGCATTGCCCAGTGCGACAACCTCCGGCAGCGTATTGAAAATAGAGGGTGCAAACCGCACCGTTCCGCCGTCTATCGTCCCAATTGCACGATGTGCCAGCGGTGCACAGTGCAGCCCAGCCCGTAGACAAAAGCCCTTTTGGTCGAGTAATTCTGCTGTTTCTTCAGAAGATAAATTTTGTATATTAAATGAAACAATGGGTGCATAAGCAGCCCTCGGCTGTCGATAAACAGTCACCTGCGGCATGGTTTGCAGCATGGATAAAAACTTGTTGCAGCAGGTCGTTTCATGCTGGAAAATCGCAGCAGTTCCGGTTTTTTTGACAAAGGCAATTCCTGCCCGCAAAGACAGAATTCCAGCAATATTCAGCGTTCCGCATTCCAAACGGTCGGGCAGAAAATCCGGCATTTCCAGTTTTGCAGAAAGGCTGCCCGTTCCGCCATATAACAATGGTTTAATGGGAAATTTGGTGTCAGTAATCAGCAAGCCTGTTCCGGTCGCACCATATAGTCCCTTGTGTCCGGCGGTGCAGAGGATATTGAATCCATCCGACATCTGTACTGGCAGCGTTCCGCAAGCCTGTGCACCATCGGCAATCATGCAAATATCATGCTCGTTACAGAGGGCAGCCAGTTCCCGATAGGGAAGAATCTGTCCTGTGACATTGCTGGCAAGTGTACAGATAATGGCTCTGGTATTGGGGCGAATGCGTGCCCGAAATGCAGCAACGGTTTCCTTGTCATCGACTGAAACCGGAGCAATACTGCACTGCACCCCTCGTTCTCGTACCATTGCCGCCACTGGACGCAATACGGCATTGTGTTCCAGATTGCTGATAATCACATGGTCGTTGGGCTGTACGATGCCCTGAATGGCGAGGTTTAAAGCGTGCGTACAGTTCAGACAAAAAATTGTATTTTCCGGCTTTCCGCCGAAAAAAGCAGCAGCTTCTTCTCTTGCAGCAAAAACCTGTTCTGATGTGCGTTCCGTGAGCTGATGACCGCCCCGACCAGCGTTTCCGCCGTATTTCAGCATCGCCATTTCCATTGCCTGCCGAACAGAGCGTGGCTTTGGAAAGGTCGTTGCAGCGTTGTCAAAATTAATCACTGTGCATCACGCACATTCCGCAGAGATAAAAAGGGAATGTCGTTTTCCTTCAGCAGGTCTGCAATGGGTTTACAAGCCCCTTTTGTCTGCAATAAATAGCTGCATCCCTCCGGTGTGGCGTGTACTTGCCGCTGAATCCGGCAGGGATAACCGTATCGCTGCAAAATGGCTTGTGCCTTTCGGGCTTGGGTATCGGACTGCATGCCGACTTGACATTCCAACATCATTCTCTCCCCCTTTCTTCTTTTCGGATACTACTATTTTATGCGAGGATTGCAGAAACGTGCGGACGGGAATTTCCATGAAAATTTTGTGAAATCCCTTGCAATTCTGGCGGAAGCTTGTTACAATAGAAATAGAAAAAAAGAGAAAAAAGAATCCGAAACTAACCAAATGGAAACGAAAATTTGGTTACCGTTGGCGGAAATTGGAGGATTCTGCAAGGCTTGCAGAATGGAGAAGGGTGTGACAACAAACCAGTGAGATGGACAGAGTTGATGACGTGGTGTCGGGATGCAATCAACAGTTTGTTCAGTATCCTGAAAACCACAGAATTGGTGGATGTATTTGATATTTTGGTGCTTTCCTATTTGGTCTACTGGGTGATTAAATTGGTACGGGAAACCCGTGCCGGACAGTTGATGAAAGGGATTGTGCTATTATTTATTGCGTACATCATTGCAAAGTTTTTACAGATGAAAGTCGTTTCCTACCTGATGGAGCAGGCATTTAGCATTGGCGTGATTGCCCTGATGATTATGTTCCAGCCGGAACTGCGGCGAGCATTGGAAAAGGTGGGAAACAGTAAGTGGGGGCTGTCCTTTGGACTCTCTACGCCCACAGGAGATGCAGCCGTCTGGGGGACGGCGATTGAAGCCATTTGTGATGCCTGCGTGGAACTGTCTGCAACTTCCACCGGTGCATTGATTGTTGTCGAACGGCAGACACGTCTAGGCGAACAGATTGACAACGGAACAATTTTGAATGCAACGCCCAGCAAGGAATTATTCGGGAATATTTTTTACCCGAAAACGCCGCTGCATGACGGGGCAGTTATTATGCGAGATGGCATGATTTTAGCAGCTGCCTGCTTCCTGCCGAAGCCGCAGAAAGAAGAACTTGTCAATAAAAAGTTGGGTTCTCGCCATCGGGCAGCCATCGGCATGAGTGAAAATTCAGATGCGATTGTCATCGTGGTATCGGAGGAAACCGGTTCAATTTCTGTTGCAGAAAACGGGCTGCTGAAAAGCGGATTTACACGGGAACAGCTGAAACAATTGCTGACAGACCGCCTGATTCAGACGGATACGGATTCTGCCATTCGGAAAGCTGCTCGGAAAATTCCGTTTATTAAATCGAAAAAGGAGAAGGAGCAGCCATGAAGACAGCAAAGAATCCAGAAAAAAAACGGTTTCGCTTATTTTCCTATCTGTTCAATACCCGTATGGGAACGATGATTTTTTCGATTATCACGGCAATTTTTCTTTGGTTTGCGATTTCCATCAACTTGTATCCGACCACACCCCGTACCATCTCTCACATTCCCTTGACGGTGGATATTGCGGGAACGGCAGCGGAACTCAATGGATACAGTGTGATTGATTACAGCGTGAAAGAAGTTACCGTGCAAATCGAGGGCAACCGTTCACAAGTCGGAAACTTAGATGCCAATGATATGATTGCAACGCCAGTCGTAGAAAATGTCACTTCTTCGGGCGTGAAAACATTGGACATCAGCGTTTCCAGCAAAGATGGCACACAATTCACCGTGAAATCCATTTCTCCGAAATCCGTCAATGTGCGGTTTGATAAGATGGTCACGAAAAAGTATCCGATTCAAGGCGACATCGGAAAAATCACCAGTTCCAGCACCTGTGTCATCAATACAGAAGATGTCAAGGTGACACCGAACGAAGTGGAAGTGACAGGGCCGGAAACCATTATGAATCGAATCAGCTATGCAGCAGCGGTGATTCCAAAAGAACGGGAACTTTCCGCAACAACCATTTTGACGACCGACCAGCTGGAATTCCGAGATGAAAACGATACACCAGTAGAAAGCACCTATTTGGAATATACGCTTTCCAATTATGCAGTGGAAATTCCAGTGCAATATACACAGACCTTGGATATTACATACCAGCTGCGAAATGTGCCGACAAACTTTGATGAAGCATACCTGCGGAGTTTGCTGAAACAGTCGGAAGACCATATTACGCTGGCAACTTCTGATGCCAATTTGGATGCAGAAACAGCGTTCAGCATTGGACAGATTTCACTTTCGGATATTGGAATTGGCTATTCTAAGGACTTTCCACTGGAAATTCCGGAGAACTATGAGAATCTTTCGGGCGTTACTTCTGTAAATCTGGCGTTGGATGCTTCGAATTTGGTAGAAAAAGAATTTGTTGTGACAGACATCAGCATTATGAACGCACCAACCACATATAATATGACCGTAGACACCAGTCAGCTCACTGTAAAAATGATTGGACCAAAGAACCAGATTGAACATCTGTCTGCTGCGGATTTGACGGTAACCGTCAATCTGCTGGGTGCACCGCAGATGGAAGGCGAATCGGTTTCGTTCAGTTATACACCGACCATTTCTTGTGAAAAATGGGATCGGGTCTGGGCAGTCGGGGACTACACCAACAAAGTCTATGTGAAAGGCGTGAAAGTCGATACGCCCGTTGTGACCACAACCGTTACAACACCGGAGCGTGTGACTGTTCATACAACTGAAACAACCACAACGACTAAAAAATGAAACAAAACCGGGCAGCAGTTGTTGTCCGGTTTTGTGGATTCTGTGCTGAAACTTGTATGCGTTTTTCTACATCTTTCAATAATTTGTTCGAAATTTGTGCAGATTGCACAAAAAACAGAATAGAAATTTCTACGCTGAAATGCCCCGTTCTCCTCCAATGTTAATAAAAAATCCACAATCAGAGCGGAATATCGTGTTATAATAAGAACAGTTCGAAATGAAACGTTTATAACATAGGCATAAACCTGTTATGATTCAATGAGAAGCAAAAAAAAGAGTAGAGAAAGGATGATATCAATAATGGTACATACTGTATGGAAAAAGCGTGCATTTGCTGCTGTGATGAGTGTGGCAATGCTCGGAACTTCAATGGCTGCAACCCCGATCGTTTGGGCTGCTGGAAACGAAGTTTCTGTTAACAAAACACTGGAAGTTGCAATTTCAAATCCGAAAGATCCGGATACTCCGCTTAACAAGGAGGATTGCACCTATACTGGTCTGCTGTCCGATATTTTCGGTTCTGGTGAAAACCACACAACATTTACAACTTTGCAGTTTAACTTCAAGGCTGACGAAGAAGTTACAAACTTCTCGTATTATTTCGGCATTAACTTGGATGCTGCTCCATGGTGGACAGATTTGAGTAAGGAATGCACGCCGTATGCATCGGAATTCTCCGTTGTTGTCAATGTCAAGGATTTGGATTTGAAGGGACAGAACATTGGCTACTGCATCGATGAAAAGTGGCATTCTGACCGTCACCTCGAATTCCAGAATTGTTATGCGGCAAACGGTGAAACAAAGATTCCGGTTACCTTGACTTCCATTACGGTAAACGGCACTTCTGACACCAGCAATGGCACAAAGCCGATTGACCCGAGTAATCCGGATAATCCAGGCGGTGAGGACAAGGAAGCACAGTTCCCGAACACCGGTGAAGGCGGCTTCTATAGCAGTAAGAATGAACAGAGCAGTAACTATTCGTTCGTTGATAATAAGGATGGTACAGCAACTGTAAAATCCACCATCACCAAGAAGCTGAACGCTGACGACCTGAAGAAGCTGGCACAGAAAGAATATGGAACAGATACCATTACCCTGACACCAAGCCCGAAGGGTGCGGACTACAGCGAAGATGGTTATGCTGATAAGTATGGCGATGAAAATTCCGAAGCAACCATTCGGAAGAACGGCGACCCGCTGAACAGCCATAAGTTCTCTTATGATGATTTCGGAATTGGTTCTGGTGATGAAACCACAAAGATTACACCGGAAGCTTTGACCGTTGTAATGCGTGCAAAGGATAACCAGAATGTAACTCGGATTATGTACGGCGGCGGTCTGAATGTTGAAGCAGGCACTCCGGCAGATACCGAAAAGGCAAAGGCAAAGATTGGTAGAGATGAAGCCGGCAACGTAACCGATGATTCTCTGGCAGGTTTCAAGAAAGATGGAAATGCTGGTTACTGGTATAATGATATCGGTGCAGACAGCTATGACGATGTTGCAAAGAACCTCGAAAACGTTGGTTACAAGGTTGGTTCTCCAGATACAGAAAATGGTTTGGTACAGATTCAGAACGGAAAAGACCTGAAAGAACAGAGCTTTGGCGACTATGTACAGGTAACTTGGGACGTTCCGGAAGATGTGAAACAGTATGCAGATGCTGCTTCTGGCAAGACCATTTCGTTCCAGCTGTGGTACGGCGAAATCGAAGCAGAAGAATACACTCCGCTGGAATCTCTGGATATCGACAGTGCAATGCTGACTTATACTGAAGAATTGACCTTCCCGTATAAGAGCCAGACAAAGGAACTCACCATTAACAAGGAACTGAAGACCGGTGATGACCCGTTGGAAATCCTGTATTCTGACCTCGGTATGACTTATGAAACGACTGCCGATGTTTATGCAATTGAATTTACACTGGACAGCAAGGTCGATGCAAGACAGCTCGTATTAGGCAATGGTACTACTGTTGTTGACAAGGCAAGCGATTATTGGTATCAGGCTGGTTCTATCGCATTGGTAAAATCCGATGATAAGAATCATGAATACACTTATATGTGGATTATGCCGGCGGACGTTGCAAATGTTACCCTTGGCGAAGATGGTACAATTATGTCCCTCTTGAACAAGGTTAGCACCGAAAAGGAAGGCGACCACTTCTCATTGGCTCTGTATTATGCAGATAACAACGATGGCAAGGAAGTTACTTCTGTCAACCTCAAGAGCGTTTCCGCTTACTACGATACGGACAACAGAAAGAACACTGCAAAGGCTGATCTGTTTGAAAAGGATCTGAGCGTTAGCCCGAAGAACATTACAATGAAGGTTGGCGAAACCAAGAAGATTTCTACAAATGTTGACGGCTGCACCTTTACTTCTGAAGATCCGACCATTGCAACCGTTGATGAAAATGGTAATGTTGTCGGCGTTGGTGCAGGAACAGTTGTCATCAATGTTGAAACACCGAAGGGTCAGAAGGATACCGTTACAGTAACTGTAAATCCGGCAGACACAACTGCAACTACGACTACAACCACTACTACCACCACAACAACTACTAAGGCAACTACAACTACAACTACAACACAGGCAACCACCACAACTACAACCACTACCACCAAGGCATTCAAGCCATACTATGGCGATGTCAACTTGGATGGTGTCGTAGACCTGCGTGATACCATTAAGCTGAACAAGTATCTGGCTGGTCAGGTAACACTGTCTGATGCAGCAATGATTAATGCAGATGTAACCGAAACATCCGGTGCTGTAGATGATAAGGATGCTACAAAGCTGATGAGATTCGTGCTGTTCCTCGTAACAGATTTGGGTCCTGGCACACCAGATTCAGCAAACTAAACAAGGATTTGACGAATCCGGTAACTCTGTCTGATGCAGCAATGATGAGATGCATCACTGGTTTCCCTTCTTTAAAAAGGAAATAAAACAAAACACATAAAAACGACCGCTGTACATCAAAACGATGTGCAGCGGTTTTTTTGGTTATTGGTTGAATTGTTGTAATGTGCCTCTGAGTTTTCGGATAATTTTCTTTTCCAGACGGGAGATATAAGATTGAGAAATTCCAATTGCCTGAGCGACTTCTTTCTGTGTCTTTTCTTTTCCATCCACCAGCCCGAACCGTAACTCCATGATTTCCCGTTCCCGTGTGCCCAGTTCTGAAACCGCTGAGCGGAGCAGTTCCCGTTCTGATTCCTGTTCGATGTTTCGACTGACTACATCGGCATCTGTTCCCAGAATATCCGAGAGCAGCAGTTCGTTTCCGTCCCAGTCAATGTTCAAGGGTTCATCAATGGAAACTTCTCCTCGATATTGCGTTGCCTTTCGCAGGAACATCAGGATTTCATTTTCAATGCAGCGGGAAGCATAGGTTGCAAGTTTGATTTTCTTTGTGGGGCAGAAGGTGTTCACCGCTTTAATCAGCCCGATAGTACCAATGGAAATCAGGTCTTCCAGACCAATGCCAGTGGATTCAAATTTTTTTGCAATGTAGACCACCAATCGAAGATTGTGGACGATGAGCTGTTCCCGGGCATCCGTGTTGCCGTTTGCCAGTGCCTCCAGCATCGCCCGTTCCTCCGGAGCAGAGAGCGGCGGCGGTAACGTATCCGCTCCGTGAATGTAGTGCATCTGTCCCGAACAAAGCCAGAATTGCAGCTGCCGCAAAAATTGCAGCAAAGATTTCATAAGGCAAACTCCTTTCTACGCACATAGACCGTTAAATCGTTTGCAGGAGGTTGGGGTGAAAAATTGCCTGCTCCTGTGCATCTGCCAGCCCAATGCGGGCAGCAACCTGCTGTCTTGCTCCCGTTGTTTCGTTTTGCAGCAGCACTTCATCCGCCTGAAAAACTGGCATCAAACTTGTGCCGGATACTGTCCCATAGGGAACATAGTGGTAGTGCCGCTGCTTTTTCTGGCATTGCGGCAGCAGGTCAGAAAATGCCTGTCGGCTGCAAACAATGATGGGCAAGCCGCTGTATGGGTCAACCAAGTTGTTTCCGGTGTCTGCTAACCCCGTTTGTATCCGAGTTTCTGAGCCGATGCGAATATAGACCCGATAGGGAACATCGGTGTGTCGGCATCGCATCCGGACAGCATGCCAGAGCCGCAGAACTCCATATGCCAATAGCGTGCAGAAAATGCAAACCGGAAGAGAAAGCTGCAAGTAAAAGCATTGATTGCCCAGAAAAATCCGGCGGCTGTTGGTGCTCTGCTGAAGAAACATCAGGAAGCCTGCAAAGAGCATACTGCAACAGAAGAACCAAATGGTTTGCCGCAGCATGGTTCGGCGAGAAAGTCCGAAACAAAGCACCCCGTTCATGCCGGCAGCTGTTCCCAGCCGAATCAATAGGTTGACTGCCAAGGGCAGGGGCGGTAGGAGGATGACCAGTGCAGAGAAACTGCCCAGCAGAGCACTGAGCAGGCAGCGTGGAATCCGGCAAGGCGTGTGCGTGAGAAATGCCGTTCCTCGCAGAAGAAAATAGTTGACACAGAAGTTGAAGAAGAGCAAAACGTCAATATAAATGGTTTGCATTGCAATCACCGCCTGTCTTTTGATTATAGCACAGAGCAGGGGAAAATGCTGTCGAAAGTCGTTTGCAGCTGAAAAAAACACAGCCCCACAAATAATTGCAGGGCTGCGAATGAAAAATAAATGGAGAAAGATGAGAAAGTAAAACAGCTGTTATTCTGCTGCTGTTAATGGGATAATCGTTTGGTCAACTTTGAGATAAGTAACAGCGTTCGGGTCAATTGGCTGGGGGAGGTCAAATTCCAACCACCCTGTGCCGTCCAAGTTGTGAGAAACACCATATCCGGCAGATAATCCGCCTTTTCCGTCCTGTAAATCAACGGCGGATACGATTGTACCGTCTGCTAAAATCACAGAAACGGATTCTGGCTGTGTTACAAGATTTTCATCCATTTTTCCAGCCAGTTTGATATGAGAAGGATAGCAGGTGACTTGCTGAATATGGAAAACTTGATAAGTCTTTTGAATTTCAACATAGTGTTTCCAAATGCCATCCGCAGTATAAGTTACACTCGGAATGGTCTGGATGTTGTCCAAGTGGAATGCAACTGTTCCAAGCGTGTTGTCGTCAGACGTTTTCAGGGCAAATGCTACATCTGCTTGCTTGTTCAAAAAGGCATCCATCTGTATTTTGCAGGTGAAAGTATAAGTACCATCTGTTTGCTGTTCGGAATAGGAATATGCAGTGTTCAGCGATTCAGAAAGAGGCTTGTTGTCGATGCTCAGTCTGCATACATCAATGATAAACATTGTTTCTTCCGGCAACATATCCGGCTGATTTGGAGCAAGATTCAGCACCATTGCAAGATTTGTTCCATCGCTGAGCACACCAAGCGGTGTGACGGTAAAGTCATCCATGCCTGTCGTTGTGAAATTGGAAATAGTCGCTACCATAGAAGCAGGGTCAAGAATGGTATTGTCTGCTTTGGCAGTCAGTGGAATGGTGACATCATCCATTTGAATGGCAGTGGCTGCGGTTGGGTCAATGGGCTTTTCCAGATAGAGGAATTGTTCTACCTGTGTCAGGTCTTCAGTGACAATGCCATGATTGCGATAACCGCTTGTCATGTATTCTCCAGCAACAGTGCTGCCGTCTTTCAAGATGACCGATACTTGTTTTGCGGAGTTGGTTTGATTGTCTGCTGTGCCGTCAATGGTCAGTGTCAGCGGTTGTAAGACAACTTGTTCGACATTGAGAAAACCACTTGCATTGTTCCACGTTCCGGAAGCGGTGTAAACACTGGTCTGTGGTTTGTTCTGCAAATCGATGGTGATGGAAATCGTGCCGATTGTACCGAAGTTTTGCTTGAGCGTTTCGTATTGTTCGCCCTCATACAAGATTGCCTGCATTTCTGCCTGATAGGTCATATGGTTTTCCCATGTGCCACTGTCCAGATGAATCTTGTTGGTAAATAAATAGCCATCTCCGTCCGGTCTGGTTTCCGAAGCACCGCCTTGCATATAATTTGTGTTTGTTTCGCCATTGAACCAGAATGTTCCGGTTTGGGAAATGGTGAATCGGTCGGTATATTTTTCTGGGTTCTCTGTTTTGGGGGTCAGATGAACGGCGTAATATAAGTTGGATTCATCTGCAAAGGCGGCAATCAGTTCTGCATCCAAATCATCCAAATCGGCGGAAAAAGCAGAAACATTTCCAGCTTGCTGCGATGCATATTGTGCGGTTGCTGCATCATCGCTGCTGTTCGGGAACAGCTGATGAATCCAGTTTGTGCCCTGAATGGCAGAAACGGAAACCATACCAATGACGCTTATGCAAGCGGCAATCGCAACACCAGCAATCACGTTGCGTTTCCAAGTTCTGCGAGTTGGAACGGGGCTGGCGTTGTGTGCAATTTGTTCTAAAATCGCCTGTTCACAGCGTTCCGGCATTTGAATGCGATTCATAATTTGCTGATAACGATTCTTGTTCATAAAAATCCCTCCCTTGTTCCGTGAGTGCCAATTTTAATTTCTTTCTGGCACGGGCAAGCTGCGTTTGAATGGTTGAGATTTTACGGCCAGTCAGGTCGGCAATCTCTTGAATGGAATATTCCTCGTAATAATAGAGCAAGATGACAATGCGGTATCGTTCCGGCAGTGCAAATACTTCTTCATAGAGCAGGTTGTCGGTGGGGTCGGAGAACAGCTCCGGAATTTCTTTATAGTCTGCTCTCCGGTTGTACCAGACGGATTTCCGGAGGTTATGGCAGGCGTTGAGGGTCACTCGAATCAGCCATGCCTTTTCCAGACCAGTATCTGTGAAGGGCTTGGATAGTTGGTAGAATTTCAGGAATGTTTCTTGTGATACATCTTCTGCATCAGCGGTGTTGCGGAGATAGGTATAGGCAATGCGGTAAACCATGTCTTTGTATTGTTGGAGTTTCTGTTGAAATGTGGATTTGTCCATGTTGTTCATCTCCTTTTGTGGGATTCAGAAGTACTTCACCCTAATAACAATTCAACCCTATAAAAAATCCCATTGTGCAGAAAAATTTTTTTGCAGGGGAAAACAGGGGGTGAAATCTGTGAAAAACAGCGAAAATTCTGAATATTTTCCGAAAACCATTGCAATTGACACGGATTTATAGTATAATAAAAATTGTATGTGTAAGCACAAACGGTTTATTGAGTGATTTGAAAAGAGAGGTTGACACTATGGTTTTATTAGATGAATTGCGTGTAACCATGTCCGACTATCAGAAAGATATGGATGAGTTGTACGAAGTATTGGGCGTTGCGGCTGCAACAGAACGCTACAATGTATTACAGGAAGAAATTGCAAAAGAAGGATTCTGGGATGATCTGGAACATTCTCAGAAAGTGTTGCAGGAATCCAAGACACTGGAAAACCGCATCAATTCCTATAAGAAGATGCAGTCAGAATTGGAAGATATTATTACGCTGATTGAACTTTCCATCGAAGAGGGCGAAACAGAAAGCACACCGGATATGAATGCAGAATGCGACGCTTTTATTAAGAAGCTGGAAGAAATGAAATTGGCATCTCTGCTCACCGGAGAATATGACCACTCCAATGCGATTTTGACCTTCCACGCCGGAGCAGGCGGAACAGAAGCACAGGACTGGGCAGAAATGCTCTATCGGATGTATAACCGCTGGGCAGAACGGCATCATTTCAAGGTAACAACATTGGATTATCTGGATGGCGATGAAGCTGGCTTGAAGAGTGCCTCCATTTTGATCGAGGGCGAAAATGCCTATGGATTCCTGAAGTCAGAATCGGGCGTGCATCGTCTGGTTCGGGTATCTCCATTCGATGCCTCCGGCAGACGGCACACTTCGTTCTCTGCAGTGGAAGTCATGCCGGAAATTGATGACAATATGGAAGTAGACATTCGTCCGGAAGATATTAAGATGGACGTATTCCGCTCCAGTGGTGCAGGCGGTCAGCACATTAACAAGACCAGTTCTGCGGTTCGGTTGACGCACTTGCCAACGGGCATTGTTGTTTCCTGTCAGACACAGAGAAGCCAGTTCCAGAACAAGGAATATGCAATGAAGATGTTGAAGTCCAAGTTGGTGGAAATCAAGGAACGGGAACACCTCGATAAAATCGCCGACATCAAGGGCGTGCAGAAAGAAATTGCATGGGGTGCACAGATTCGGTCTTATGTATTCATGCCGTATACACTGGCAAAAGACCACCGCACCAGCTTTGAAAACGGAAACATTCAAGCGGTTATGGATGGCGATTTGGATGGCTTTATCAATGCTTATCTGAAAGCCCTGTCCAGCGGAACATTACAGAAGTAAATTCTGAACATACAGAAACATTGAAATAAAAAAAGACTGTCGCAGGAAATGAAAAGCGGCAGTCTTTTTCTTACGAGTGGTCAGGCGGTGTGAGCCCATATCGTGCATAGAAAGCGGCAATGTCTGCTGGCGTTTTTACCAGTTCTGCATACCGTAATTTCTTTTCGGCGGCATTATAAAAACCAATGGTGGTTTCTCCGGTGCAAATGCTGGATTCGATTTGGATTTGTTCCGGTGTGCAGCTGTCCGGCAGCGGTAGGATGGGCTTTTTGTGGGAAAAGAAATGCATGGAGAACGCTCCTTTCATCAGAATTGGATTGGAAATCATGAAAAATATAGCATAAATCGGATGTCTTGTCAAGCAATCAAATGCAGACAGTCTTTCCAAGAACGAAAGCAGATGCTTTTTCAAACGCCCACACCAGCCCTTGACAATTCAACAGAAATACAGTATAATAAAGGTTGTATTTTTCGCAGATTCCCGTAGGAATCGGCGAATGGGAATGAGAACCATTATCAGGAATAAAAGGAGTCATGCAGTATGGCAATGAAACAGATTTCAAAAAGCGGTTATGACAAACTGAAAGAAGAACTGGATTATCTGGTTGGCGTAAAACGTGCGGAAATGGCACAGAAACTGAAAGAAGCTCGTGCACAGGGCGACCTTTCTGAAAACGCAGAATATGATGAAGCGAAAAACGAACAGGCAATTCTCGAAGCACAGATCAAGGAAATTCAGTATACCTTGGATAACTGCGAAGTCGTAGACGATGACAGCATTTCCTTGGATGAAGTTGGTCTGGGTTCTACCATCAAGCTGAAAAACTTCCAGAGTGGAAAAGTAGAAACCTGGCAGATTGTCAGCAGCAACGAAGCAAATTTTGCAGAACATAAGATTTCGGACGACTCTCCGATTGGAAAAGCTGCCCTCAAAAAGAAGGTCGGCGAAACATTTCAGGTATTTGCACCAGTTGGCACATTGCTCTTTGAGGTGCTGGAAATCGGCAAGTAAGTTGCCGGTAATTTAAAAGTGGAGGATCTTACATGGCACAACAGCAGAATCCGCAGCAGAACGCAGCAGCGGAAACCGAACAGGATATTAACATTTTAAAGAAGATTCGGATGGACAAGCTGGCTGAATTACAGGCAGCTGGCAACGACCCATTCACCATTACAAAGTATGATGTCACTGCACACGCAGCAGACCTCAAGGCAGACTATGAAGCAACCGAAGCCCGTCTGAAGGAAGCTGCAAACGGTAACGAAGAAGCTTTTCAGGCAAGCTTAGAACCGCTCAAGGAACAAATCGTTTCCATCGCCGGCAGAATCATGAGCTGGAGAGATATGGGACGTGCAAACTTCATTGATGTACGGGACGGTTCTGACCGGATTCAGGTCTATGTCCGGATGAACGACATCGGCGGTAAGGAAGCATTCAAGGAATTTAAGAAGTGGGACATTGGCGATATTGTTGGCGTCAAGGGCTTTGTATTCCGGACGAAGAAGGGCGAAATTTCCATTCATGCACAGGAAATTACCCTGCTTTCCAAGGCACTGTTGCAGTTGCCGGAAAAGTGGCACGGTCTGAAAGACCAGGATACCCGTTACCGGAAGCGGTATCTGGACTTGATTGTTAATCCGGAAGTCAAGAACACGTTTGTGATCAGAAGCAAGATTCTGCGGGAAATCCGGAATTATCTGGACAATATCGGCTATGTAGAAGTAGAAACACCGGTTCTGTTGCCGTTGCAGATTGCCGCTGCGGCAAGACCGTTTGTGACCCATCACAATACACTGGATATGGATATGTTCCTGCGGATTGAAACCGAACTGAACCTGAAAAAGCTGATTGTTGGCGGATTTGAACGGGTTTATGAAGTCGGCAGAATCTTCCGGAACGAGGGCATGGATCCATCCCACAATCCGGAATTTACATCCATTGAAATGTATCAGGCATATACCGATTATAAGGGTATGATGGACTTGATCGAAGATATGTACCGGACACTGGCAAAGACCATTTGCGGCAGCGACCACATTCTGTATCAGGGTGTTGAAATCGCACTGGGCGAACCGTGGGAACGGTTGACGATGGTTGAAGCAGTCAAGAAGTATGCTGGTGTCGATTACTACGAATGGGATAGCGACGAAGCTGCAAGAGCTTGTGCCAAGGAAAAGGGCGTGGAAGTCGAAGAAGGCGAACACGCTACCAAGGGTCATGTCTTGATTGCATTCTTTGATGCATTCGTAGAAGAAAACCTGATTCAGCCGACTATTATTTATGATTATCCGGTTGAAAATTCACCGCTGGCAAAGCGGAAGCCAAGCGAACCGGCATTTACAGAACGGTTTGAATACTTCATCTATGCAAGAGAAATGGGCAATGCATTCTCTGAATTGAATGACCCGATTGACCAGAAGCAGCGGTTTGAAGCACAGGTTGCTGCAAGACGGGAACTGGGCGATATGACTGGGGAAGTAGACGAAGATTTCGTAAATGCATTGGAATATGGTCTGCCACCAACGGGTGGTCTGGGCTTAGGTTTAGACCGTCTGGTAATGCTGTTGACCGACAGTGCTTCCATTCGGGACGTTCTGCTGTTCCCAACCATGCGGCCATTGCCGAAGAATGGACAGGAATCGGAAGAAGATGCAGACGAAGCAGAGGAAACAACCGAAGCATAAGCTGCAAAAAAGAAAGATGCAGAAAAACAGAAGGGGTGTCATCGGAAAACGGGACACCCCTTTGTGCTTATATTAAATGAGAATGAATCATTACAAGAAAAAAGGAGTCTTTTATGGCGGAAGAAACCCCGAAACAAACAACGTCAGAGCAGGAAACCGCTGCTCCCACCGGAAAGAAGAAAAAAGAAAAGGGAAAAAGTTTCCTCGAAACCATGCGGGAAATTGATGCGAAAGAACAGCAGCAGGAAGAAGCTCGTGAAGCTGCGATGCAGGCACAGCTTGCAGAGCAGGAAAAACGAGAAAAGGAAGCCTATGAGAAAAAAATTCAGCAAGACCGCATTGAACTCATTCGCCTGAAACAGGGTGTGATTACCGAAAGCGACCGGATTGCAGAAGAACATCCTGAAAAGAAAAAAATGCCGCTCGGCAAGCGAATTTCCAACTTTTTTTACCATAATAAATGGTGGCTGGGAATTACCATTGTATTGGTATTGATTTTCGGCTATCTGGCATATGACCAGCTGACCAAAGTCAAGCCGGATTTCGTTTTAATGGTCTTGACCGATAACGAGGAATTGCAAAAGAAATCCGCAGAACTGCAAACCTATCTAGAGCAGTTCGTAGATGATGAAAACGGAGATGGAAAAGTCACTGTTAGCATTTATTGCATTCCCGTATCGGATGAAATTGACGATATGGACTATTATACTGCCAACGCCACCAAACTTTCGACACAAATGCAGATGCCGGAAGGTGTCATGCTCCTGACGGATGCAAAGGCGAATGACTATATTTCCGCAGAAGATACACTGGTGAATTTAGAGCAGCTGTATCCGGAGGATTCTCACATCCGAGAATATGGGTATTATCTGCGGTATACAGATTTTGCACAGAAAATCGGCTATTCGGAAGGACGGCTGGACAGAGATTTATGCTTGAGTCTGCGGAAACCAACAGAGGGTTACAAGAGTGAAGCCGTGATGCAGGAATATTATGAATATGCAAAAAAGGTGCTGGAAGAGATTATGACGGACTTGGACAACACTGAACCGCCAGCAGACAAGCCCGTATCTGAAACACCGGAAACCACAGAACAAACGACTGAACAGGGGGAATAAATATGCTGCGAATTGGATGCCACTTGCCATCATCAAAGGGCTATCTGGAGATGGGAAAACACGCAGTTGCCTTGGGAGCAACGACCTTTGCATTTTTTACACGAAATCCACGGGGCGGAAAAGCAAAGCCGATTCAGAAAGAAGATGTTGCTGCATTTTTAGCGTATGCAGCAGAACATGACCTGCAACATCTCGTTGCACACGCACCGTATACCATGAATTTGTGTTCCGCTGACCCCAGCATTCGGCAGTTTGGGAAAGATATGCTGGCAGATGACTTGCAGCGGATGGAATACACGCCAAATCAGTATTATAATTTTCATCCCGGCAGCCATGTGAAACAGGGTGCAGAAGTGGGAATTGCACAGATTGCCGAAACGCTGAACGAAGTGCTATTTCCGGAGCAGACCACGACCGTTTTGCTGGAAACAATGGCAGGAAAGGGCAGTGAAGTCGGCAGAAACTTTTCAGAACTGCGGGCAATTTTAGACAGCGTACACTTGCAAGAAAAAATGGGTGTGTGTCTGGATACCTGTCATATCTGGGATGGCGGTTATGATATTGCCGGAAATCTGGAAGCCGTATTGGAAGAGTTCGACAAGACAATCGGCTTGCATCGTCTGTATGCAGTACACTTAAACGACAGTATGAACCCATTGGGAGCACATAAAGACCGCCATCAGAAGATTGGACAAGGTTATATTGGATTGGAAGCCTTGAAAGCGGTTGTCCGGCATCCAGTTTTGAAACAGTTGCCGTTCATTCTGGAAACACCAAATGACGATGCTGGATATGCAGCAGAAATTGCACTGCTGCGAAAAGCTGCAGAAGAAAGCAATTAACTCTGCCACCGTAGGCGAACTGCGGTCGAGCTGGCTCAGCTCGGCGAGGAGGATTGTTAAGGAGGGCAAGCTGCCCTCCTTAACGAAGGTATTGATTAGACAGTTTGAAGATCTAAGAGAAGTAAACAAATGCTGTTCGCCATTCTAGAAACATAAAAAATTCCTGTAAACTGGAATCTAAGAAAGATTCATAGCAAATTCGGACAACGCAACCACCGGCGAACAGCACAAAGGCAAAAAGCGAAGCGATTTTGCCGAACCGGATGCAATTGATATCCCTAAGAATACGAACCCAAAAAGAAATACAAAAATCCCCCTGCTCTCCAAAAGCAGGGGGATTTTTTCCATTTCTGTATGAATTTGCAGAAAACGAGATGGGTTAAACGCTCATTTTCTTATCGGTCAGGTAAGTGGTCACACCATAGCAAACACCAGCAAACACCAGATTCAATGCCATTGCTGCCAGCAGAAACGGAACAGCGGTATCCAGATTATAGACCAGACCGTTTTCGCTCATGTCAATGCTGATGGAGAACAACCCATTGGATAACAGTGTAAACAAACTGCTGATGGCAGACTGTAAAATTTCCAACGCAATCCAGAAAACGAATGCAACAAATGTACCGATTTTCTTGTTGCCCAATAAGGTTTTGGACATGGAAATTGCCAGATAAATGGTGGTGATCATCACAACGATCTGTAAGATCATGTTCAGCAGGAACAGAACCATTGTACCGATGTTGTCAAAGAACATATCCCGCAGTGGAATCAGAAGTTGCCCGATGAAGGAAGTGTCATCCAATTCCGGAATGAACAACAGAATGTCAGCAATTCCCAGAACGGCAAAGACAACAACCAGAACGGCGGTTGCAAGAAGCCCCATCAGGATTTTTGCAAGAATCCATTGCCAAGTGGGGGTTGGGGTTAAAAACAACATATAACCGGACTTTTTCCGGATGTCACTGTTGTACAGCAGAACACTGTATAGTGCTCCGGCAAGCATGGAACAGCAGGCGGCAACGATGAGCAGGACAGTGGAAAGTGCCCAGATGCTGGTAAAGATGTCGTTCAACTTTTCGTTCTGTGCAAATTTGAATCCGAAAAAACCGATTAAGTACGCAATTTCCAGACAGCCGATGATAATGCCGACAATCAGCATCATGAATCTGGACTTTTTGATTTCATATTTTAATACGTTTCCCATAATGGAAAATCCTCCTTATTTTTGTAAGCGTTGTGGAATGATGGTTCTATTTTTTTGTTTAAAACTGCGGAACGGCTGTATCCGCATAAATTTCCCGATACAAGTCGGAAATGGATTTGCCGTGTTCCGCACGGATGGCTTCCAGTTCGCCTTCCAAGATGACCTTGCCGCCTTTCATCATGACAACATTGTCCACAATTGGCTCTAATTCATCGAACAAGTGGCTGGAGATGATGAAAGTTGCACCGCTTCCGGTTGCCTGAATGATGGTGTGGATGATCTGATCCCGTCCGATGAGGTCGATGCCATTCAGCGGTTCATCCAGCATGATGACTTCTGCTCGTCTGGAGAGCGTCACTGCAATTTTCAGTTTTGCAGCCATACCGGAGGACAACGCCCGTATCTTCAAATCCGGTGTTAGCTCCATAAATGTGAGCAGGCGGTCGAATAAGTCTGCGTCAAAGTCGGCAAAGAAATCCTTGTGAAATGCCTTGACATCTCGAATCCGCATATAGTCATAATAGAATGGTTCGGTGGACATGTAAGCAATGTGTTTTTTGCTCTCTGTTCCGATTGGCTGCCCTTTGTAGGTGAGTGTGCCGCCATTGATTTTTACCAGTCCGGCAGCCGCTTTCATCAGGGTGCTTTTGCCGGTGCCGTTTGGCCCAACAAGGGCATACACCTTTCCCGGCTCAAACGAAATGCTGCAATCCTCCAGCACCCGTTTGCTGTCATAATTTTTTCTGACATGTTCAAATGTTAACATAATCCCTTTGCTCCTTTTGGTTTAGTTTTTGTCTGTTGTTTCTGTTTCTTCCTTTTTTTCCGCTTGTTCCAACTGCTGTTCCATGGCTGTAAAGAGTGCAGCCTTTGAAAAATGGTATTGCTGCATTTTTTTCAGGAAAGCAGTCACTTCCTGTTCCAAGATGGTACTGCGTAACCGTTCTGCAAGTTCGGGGTCTTCGCTCAGGAACGTCCCCACGCCTCGGCGAGTGAAAGTGATGCCTTCCACTTCCAGTTGTCGGTAAATTCGCTGTACTGTGTTGGGGTTGACGGTATAAGAAACCGCCAAATCGGTGTTGGAGGGCAGCTTGTCACCGGGATGCAGCTCACCGATGACAATCCGCCGTTTGATGTCATCTGCAATTTGCAGGTAGATGGGGTAGTTGTTTTGAAACTCCATCCAAAATGCCTCCTTTCAGAAGGATGTACGGCTTTTTGTGACCGTGTGAATTAGTGCACTATCAACATAGTACACTATTTTTCACGATTTGTCAAGGGGTTTCTTAAAATTTTTTGAAACTGCTTGTGAGGGTGCTTTTTGGGCATTCTGCAAAAATTCTCTCATTCAGCCACCAAAAAGCCGAAATGTGCACAGGATTTTTGGAATAGATACGGGAAAGCCTCAAAATATTTTTAAGAATCTGTAAAATTTAAAAAAACTACTTGACAAACATCTGGGAATATTATAAAATAATAAAATGTATCGTAGTGCCACAAGGGTGGCATACGCAAAAACTAATAGTATACCATATCCTTTCCCGCCTGTCAAGAGAAAATCGAAAAATACGAAAGATTTTTCATTTCTGCTTACAGGTGCTAATTTTTTCGATTATAACGAAGGAGGTTTTTTCGCCTATGGTGAATGTGACGCCAAAGCAGTGTGGAAAAAATGTCAGAATGAACTTCGGGAAAATCAACGAAGTGCTGGAAATGCCGAACCTGATTGAAGTACAGAAAAATTCGTACCGCTGGTTTCGGGAGGAAGGCTTAAAGGAAGTCTTCCGGGACGTTTCTTCTATCACAGACTACAACGGCAATCTGGTTCTGAACTTTATTGATTACCGGATTGATGAAAAGCCGAAGTATACCATTGCAGAATGCAAGGAGCAGGATGCAACTTATGCTGCCGCACTGCGTGTGACGGCGACCCTCTGGAATAAGGAAACCGGCGAGGTCAAGGAAAGCGAAATCTATATGGGCGACTTCCCGCTCATGACCGAAAGCGGCACGTTCGTCATCAATGGTGCAGAACGTGTCATCGTTTCGCAGTTGGTTCGTTCTCCGGGCGTTTATTACGCTTCTGAAAAAGACCGCACCGGTAAGGATTTGTTTAAGACCACTGTCATTCCGAACCGTGGGGCATGGCTGGAATATGAAATGGATTCCAACGATGTCATCTATGTCCGGATTGATAAGAACCGGAAAATTGCACTGACAACCTTTATCCGTGCAATCGGTATCGGAACAGACGAAGAAATCTATGAGATGTTCGGGGATGATGAACGTCTGCGGCAGACCATTCTGCAAAAGGACAGCACCAAGAATACCGAAGATGCATTGCTGGATGTTTATAAGAAGCTGCGTCCGGGTGAACCGCCGACGGTGGAAAGCTCCCTGACCCACTTGAACAATCTGTTCTTCGATGCAAAGCGGTATGATTTGTGCCGGTTCGGTCGGTATAAGTATAATAAGAAGCTGGGCATTGCAAGCCGTCTGGCTGGACATACCCTGTCCCGTCCGGTCATCAACGAAATGACAGGCGAACTGCTGTTCGATGCAGGAACGACCCTGACTTACGAACAGGCAGAACAGATTCAGGAAGCCGGCGTAAAGGCTGCATTCCTGACCGTAGAATGCAAAGAATATTATGTCACCGAAGCCGGAGAAAATGCCATCCGGTTTGTACAGCGGGAAGTTAAGGTCATCGGTAACGGCATGGTTGACCTGCAACCGTATGTACAGTTTGACATTAGCAAATATGAAATCAATGAAAAGGTTTCGTTCTCTGTTCTGAGAGAAATTCTCGAAAGCTCTTCCACACCGGAAGAAGTGGAAGAACAGGTGAAGAAGCGGTTGGATGAACTCGTTCCGAAGCATATTATTTTGGACGATATCTATGCAACCATCAGCTATTTCCTGAACCTCTGCGAAGGCGTTGGTACGGTGGACGACATCGACCACTTGGGCAACCGTCGAATCCGTTCTGTTGGCGAACTGTTGCAGAACCAGTTCCGGATTGGTTTCACCAGAATGGAACGGGTCATTCGGGAACGGATGAACATTCAGGCACAGGATATGGACGTGATCACACCGCAGAGTTTGGTCAATATCCGTCCAATTACGGCTGCGATTAAAGAATTCTTTGGTTCTTCTCCGCTGTCACAGTTCATGGATCAGAACAACCCGCTGGCAGAATTGACCCATAAGCGTCGTTTGTCTGCATTGGGTCCGGGCGGTTTGTCCAGAGACCGTGCAGGGTTTGAAGTCCGTGACGTACATTATAGCCATTACGGAAGAATGTGCCCGATTGAAACGCCAGAAGGTCCGAACATCGGTTTGATTTCTTATCTGGCAACATTCGCAAGAATCAACGAATATGGCTTTATTGAAGCTCCGTATCGGCGAGTAGACAAGGCAACTGGCGTTGTAACAGATGAAGTTGTTTATATGACCGCTGATGTAGAAGATAATTACATTGTTGCACAGGCAAACGAACCGCTGACCGAAGACGGACACTTTGCAAATCATAAGGTTGCGGCTCGTTATCGGGAACAGATTCTGGAAGTGGAGCAAGACCGCATTGACTTCATGGATGTTTCCCCGAAGATGGTCGTTTCTGTTGCAACTTCTATGATTCCGTTCTTGGAAAACGATGACGCAAACCGTGCGTTGATGGGCTCTAACATGCAGAGACAGGCAGTACCGCTGCTCAAGACCGAACGGCCGTTTGTCGGAACCGGTATGGAATACAAGGCAGCTGTAGACTCTGGCGTTTGTGTGCTTGCACCGTGTGATGGTGTGATTACGGCAGTTTCCGCAGACACCATTACTTTGCTGTCGGATGAAACCCACAAGGAACAGACCTTTAAGCTCGAAAAGTTCAAGCGTTCCAACCAGGGTACTTGCATCAACCAAAGACCGATTGTAGACGCTGGCGAACACGTTACAAAGGGACAGGTTCTGGCAGATGGTCCGTCTACTTCCGATGGTGAAATCTCTCTGGGTAAGAATGCCCTCATCGGCTTCATGACTTGGGAAGGTTATAACTACGAAGATGCGGTTCTGCTGAATGAACGGTTGGTACGGGAAGATATCTTCACTTCCGTTCACATTGAAGAATATGAAATCGAATGCAGAGATACCAAGTTAGGCCCAGAAGAAATTACCAGAGATATTCCGAACGTCGGTGACGATGCCTTGAAGGATTTGGATGAAAATGGTATCATTCGGATTGGTGCAGAAGTACACGCTGGTGATATTCTGGTTGGTAAGGTTACCCCGAAGGGCGAAACCGAACTGACCGCAGAAGAACGCCTGCTGCGTGCAATCTTCGGCGAAAAGGCACGAGAAGTGCGGGATAACTCTTTGAAAGTACCGCACGGCGAAGCTGGTATCATCATTGATGTAAAAATCTTCACCAGAGAGAATTGTGATGAATTGTCGGCTGGTGTCAATAAATTGGTTCGCTGCTATATCGCTCAGAAGCGGAAAATTTCCGTCGGCGATAAGATGGCAGGCCGTCACGGTAACAAGGGTGTCGTTTCCCGCATTTTGCCGGAAGAAGATATGCCGTTCCTGCCGGATGGCACACCGCTGGATATCGTTCTGAACCCGTTGGGCGTACCTTCTCGTATGAACATCGGTCAGGTATTGGAAGTGCATTTGGGTATGGCTGCCAAGGCTCTGGGCTGGCACGTGATGACACCAGTCTTTGACGGTGCACACGAAGATGACATTCGAGAATGCTTCCGGGAAGCAAATCGCCGGAACGAACCGCATCGGAATGATCCGTTCGACCTGAAGCCAATGCAGAAGGTCATCAACCCGAAGGCACTGGAATTCTGCGAAGACGGTAAGTTCACACTGTATGATGGCAGAACTGGTGAAAAGTTTGATAACCGTGTAACCGTTGGTTATATGCACTACCTGAAACTCCACCACTTGGTAGACGAAAAGATTCACGCTCGTTCTGTTGGTCCGTATTCTCTGGTTACTCAGCAGCCATTGGGTGGTAAGGCACAGTTCGGCGGTCAGAGATTCGGGGAAATGGAAGTTTGGGCACTGGAAGCATACGGTGCAGCTTACACTCTGCAGGAAATCCTGACAGTAAAATCTGACGATACCGTTGGACGTGTAGAAACCTATGAAGCAATTGTTAAGGGTCAGAACGTACCGAAGCCGGGTATTCCGGAATCCTTCAAGGTTCTGATCAAGGAATTGCAGTCACTGGGTCTGGATGTCAAGGTATTGGATGGCGAACAGAATGAAATTGACCTGCGGTCGAACTTCGATGACGATGTCACCGCACAGGTTGTTTCGTATGAAAGTGATGACGACATCACCGATACTGCAAACTATGAAGGTATGTCCAAGGATATGGAAGATGCCGGCATGGGTTATGATGATGATAAGACCATTGCAAATGGAGATCCGGATGCAGAGGATGTTCCATTTGAGGATATTGACGATACAGACGAAGACGATTATCCGGATGATGTAGATGATTATCCGTTTGACGATGACGAAATGTAACAAGTTACCATGTATGAAAATCTCGTGATAGAATACAGGAGGGTACGAATTTGGAATTTAATACATTTGAATCCATAAAAATTGGACTTGCTTCACCGGAACGGATTCGGGAATGGTCTTATGGTGCGGTAACACGCCCGGAAACCATCAATTACCGGACACAGAAGCCGGAACGGGATGGTTTGTTCTGCGAACGGATTTTTGGACCAACCAAGGACTGGGAATGTCACTGCGGAAAGTTCAAGAAGATTCGTTTTAAGGGCAAAGTCTGCGACCGCTGCGGCGTAGAAGTAACCCGTGCAAAGGTTCGCCGGGAACGGATGGGTCATATTGAACTGGCTGCTCCGGTTTCTCATATCTGGTACTTCAAGGGAACACCGTCCAGAATCGGTCAGATGCTGGAAATCTCCCAGAAAAGACTGGAAGAAGTGCTCTACTTCACAAAATATATCGTACTGAACCCGGGCAATACGGAGCTGTTTAAGAAGCAGCTCCTGACCGAAAAGGAATACCTGAATTATCGGGAAAAGTACGGCGATGAATTTGAAGCAGCAATGGGTGCAGAAGCCATTAAGAAGCTGCTCTGTGAAATTGATTTGGAAGAACTTTCCAAAGAATTAAAAGAAGAACTGGTTGGACTGAATTCCGGTCAGAAGCGGTTGAAGCTGCTGAAGCGGCTGGAAATCGTGGAAGCCTTCCGGCAGTCCGGCAACCGTCCGGAATGGATGATTCTGGACGTTGTTCCGGTTATTCCGCCGGACATTCGTCCGATGGTTATGCTGGACGGCGGACGGTACGCAACCTCTGACCTGAATGATTTGTACCGCCGTGTCATCAACCGGAACAACCGGTTGCAGCGGATGCTGGAACTGGATGCACCGGACATCATTGTCCGGAACGAAAAGCGGATGCTGCAAGAAGCAGTCGATGCTTTGATTGACAACGGCAGACACGGCAGACCTGTTACGGGTCCGAATAACCGTGCACTGAAATCCCTGTCTGATATGCTGAAGGGCAAGCAGGGTCGATTCCGTCAGAACTTGCTCGGTAAGCGTGTTGACTACTCCGGTCGTTCTGTTATCGTCGTTGGTCCGGAACTGCGGATGTATCAGTGCGGTTTGCCGAAGGAAATGGCATTGGAACTGTTCAAGCCGTTCGTTCTGAAGCGGTTGGTAGATACCAAGGTCATTGCAAATATTAAGAGTGCCAGAAAGATGGTAGACCGGACTTCTCCGGAAGTTTGGGATGCACTGGAAAATGTCATCAAGGGACATCCGGTTCTGCTGAACCGTGCTCCTACGCTGCACCGTCTGGGTATTCAGGCATTTGAACCGGTACTGGTAGAAGGTCGTGCTCTGAAGCTGCACCCGTTGGTATGCTCTGCATTTAACGCAGACTTCGACGGTGACCAAATGGCAGTACACCTGCCGCTGTCCGCAGAAGCACAGGCAGAAGCAAGATTCCTGATGCTGGCTGCAAACAACTTGTTGAAGCCGTCTGACGGTCGTCCAGTTGCTGTTCCGACACAGGATATGGTTTTGGGTTCGTATTACCTGACCATGGAAAAGGACGGCGAAAAGGGCGAAGGCAAGATTTTCCGGGATGTCAACGAAGCCCTCATGGCTTACAATGAAGGCGATGTTTCCATTCACGCAAAGATTAAAGTACGGATTACCAGAGATATTGGTGATAAGCGGGTTTCTCAGATTATTGATTGTACCGTTGGCCGTCTGATCTTTAACGAAAACATTCCGCAGAATCTGGGCTATGTAGACCGTACAGATTCCAAGCATCAGTTTGATCTGGAAATTGCGTTCTTGGTTGGCAAGAAGCAGCTGGGTCAGATTATCGACCGTTGCATTAAGATTCATGGCACAACGACCACTTCCGAAGTGCTGGATAAGATCAAGGCAACAGGCTTTAAGTATTCTACAAAGGCTGCCATTACCGTTGCGGTTTGCGATGCCATCATTCCAAAGGAAAAGAAGGACATCATTGCAGCAGCCGATGCAGAAGTTGCAGAGATCAACAACGAATATGCATACGGTTATATTTCCGCAGCAGAAAAGTCCAAGCGGTTTATCGAAATCTGGAACGGTGCAACCAATGACGTTACCACCGCTCTGCAAAACGGTTTGGATCGTTACAACCCAATCTTCATGATGGCGGACTCCGGTGCCCGTGGTAGTATCAGCCAGATTCGTCAGCTTGCCGGCATGCGTGGCTTGATTGCCAATACATCCGGTGCGACCATCGAAATGCCGATTCGTTCCAACTACCGAGAAGGTCTGAACATCTTGGAATACTTCATCTCCTCTCGAGGTGCAAGAAAGGGCTTGGCAGATACCGCATTGCGTACCGCTGACTCTGGTTACCTGACCCGTCGTCTGGTAGACGTTTCGCAGGATGTCATCATCCGGGAACAGGATTGCGGCACAAATGAAGGTCTGGAAGTTTACGAAATCAGCAACGGCAATGAAATGATTGAACCGCTTGGCGAACGTCTGGCAGGTCGTTATCTGGTAGAAGACCTGAGAGATCCGGAAACCGGCGAACTGCTGATTTCTAAGAATAAAATGCTCACAGAAAGTGATGCAAAGAAGATTACCGAAGCTGGCATTGAACGGATTTCAATTCGTTCCGTCCTGACTTGCCATGCAAAGCAGGGTGTTTGTGCAAAGTGCTACGGTGCAAACTTGGCAAACGGCAATCTGGTTTGCGTGGGTGAATCGGTCGGCGTTATCGCTGCCCAGTCCATCGGTGAACCGGGTACACAGCTGACCATGCGTACATTCCATACTGGTGGTATCGCATCGGCTGAAGACATCACACAAGGTTTGCCGCGTGTCGAAGAATTGTTTGAAAGCCGTCACCCGAAGAATGCAGCCATTTTGGCTCGTCTGTCCGGTAAGGTACACATTGAAGAAATCAAGACTGCAAGAACCATTTTCGTTACCAACCAGACTACTGGCGAATCGGAATCTTATCCGATTCACTATAACCTGAAGATTCGGGTAAAGGAAGGCGAAGAAATCGAAAAGGGTACTCGTCTGACTGAAGGTAACATCTTCCCGGGCGATATTCTGGCAGTTCTGGGCGTTCACGCTGTACAGGACTACATCATCAGCGAAGTGCAAAAGGTTTACCGTCTGCAAGGTGTTGATATCAACGATAAGCACATCGAAGTTATCGTACGCCAGATGCTGCGGAAGGTCAAGATTGAAGAATCTGGCAGCAGCTACTTACTGCCGGGTACGCTGATTGATAAGCGGAAGGTAGAAACCATTAACGAAGAATTGCGGGAACGGATGGCAAATGGTGAACCAGATGTAGAACTGGTTACCACTGCACCAGTACTGCAGGGTATTACCAAGGCATCCTCCAGCTCCGACAGCTTCCTGTCGGCAGCATCCTTCCAGGAAACCACAAAGGCTTTGACCGATGCGGCAATCCGTGGCAAGAGCGATATGCTGTATGGCTTGAAGGAAAATGTTATCATTGGTAAGCTGATTCCTGCCGGAACAGGTATGGATGTTTATAACAATGTTCGGATTCAGAAGAATGAAACTCATTCGGAATATCTGGCACATCATATTGCACCATATACCACCCCGAATGCAGAGAAGTAATTAGACGCAAGCGAAAACAGGATACCGCACTGGACGTTTTATCTGGTGCGGTATTCTTTATACTATCCTTACAAGGGCTGGAAAAGAGAAGCGGAGGAATGACGATGAAACAACGAATGTTAGCGTGGCTTTGTGCCGGCATCCTCGGGCTGGGCTGCTGGGGACTGCCAGCGGCAGCAGCAGACGACACCACCGAACCGACCACACAGGTGACAACAGAAGCAGAAACAGAAACGGAATCTTCCAAGTTCAGCACAAAAGATTTGGTAACTGCTGTGATTGTATTCACGCTTGTAACCGCTGGAACAGCAACAGGGGTATTTGTGTTCCGGTGGAAAAAGCTGAAATCCTCCAGCCAGAAATAAAAAACGGGGAATCACCATCAAATTCTGTGGAAACAGAATTGGAAAGGAAGTGCATTGCTTTATGGCAGATTATACCGGACAATCCTGTTTTGTATGCCAAAAGCCATTCGAGCCGGAGGATGATGTTGTTGTTTGCCCAGAATGCGGAACGCCTTACCATCGGGCGTGCTGGCAGCATTACGGGCACTGCATCAATGTGCATCTGCACGAAAACGGCGGAAGCTGGAAGCCGGTCGAAATTCCATTACCAGAATCGGAAACAGCATCGGAAACACGCCGCTGCCCTCGCTGCGGAACGGAAAATCCTGTGCATCAGGCGTTCTGCGGACACTGCGGCATGATTTTAGAGGAGAACGGACAGCAGCAAACAGCACAGCAAAACCAGCAGACTTGGCAGCAAAGTGCACAGGATATTTGCTGTGGATTAGACCCGAATGAGGACTACGAAGGAGAACGGCTGGAAGACCTTGCAAATTTCGTGCGGACAAATACCATTTATTATGTTCCGGCGTTTAAGAAGTTCCGAGAAACTGGCTCGAAACTCACCATGAATTTAGTCAGTGCGGTGTTTCCACAACTGTATTTTGCCAGTCGGAAAATGTGGGGCATGACATTTCTGATTATCAGCGTGTTGCTGTTGTTGGATTTGCCGTCAGAATTGTATTCGTTTGTCACCAACAATGATTCGATTTTGAGCCAGCTGCACAGCATGCAGCAAAGCATGAACAGCATGGGCGGTATGGGCGGCATGTACAACAATTTCCTGCAAGTGCTGTCAGAACAGATTCAATCGTTCTGCACGGCATTGCTGCCATATGAAACCGTCCTGCACACGATGCATATTATTTGTATGTATCTGAGCTTTGCGGTACGGGTATTGTTGTTTGCCTTTTCTAATTATATTTATTATCGGTTTGTTTTGCGAAAAGTGCACAGAATCCGAGCGGAGGGGCTGCCCGAAGGCATGACCAAAGACCGGCTGCGAATGGCAGGCGGAACAAATTACTGGTTCGTTCTGATTGCCATTCTGGCACAGTATGCGGTGACCGTTCTTGTAACGGCTCTGTTTCTGATGGGCATCAGCATGGCGTTTTAAGGTCGGGAATTTTGTAAAAAAAATTCCGAAAAAACCAGAAAAATGCTTGACAAGTCGAGCAGAGTTTGCTATAATAGATATGTTATCCTTGCTTGCACAATTGCAGGCGAAATCCAGAAGGAGGTGTTTTTAACGTGGCAAAGTTGAATGCAAAGTATGAGCTGATGGCTGTTTACAGCCTGGCAAAGGGTGAAGAAGTTGCAAAGGAACTGGTTGAAAAGTTCAAGAGCAAGATCGAAGCAGCAGCCACACTGGACGAAGTGAATGAGTGGGGCAAGCGGAAGCTCGCATACCCGATCAACGATGAACCGGACGGCTATTACGCACTGTATAGCTTCACAGCAACACCGGATTTTCCGGCTGAACTGGAACGTGTCCTGAACATCACAGACGGCGTTCTGCGGTTCTTGGTAACTGTTGCAGAATAAGACGTCTTTACAAGGAACGGTTTTTTTGAAAATATGAGGAAAGGAATGGAATGTGATGCTGAATAAAGTGATTCTGATGGGTAGATTGTGTGCTGACCCGGATTTCCGGCAGACACAAAGCGGCATTGCTGTATGCAGAATTCGAGTTGCCATCGACCGACCATATACGTCAAAGTCCACCGGAGAACGGCAGGCTGATTTTATCAATGTTGTTTGCTGGCGGCAGCAGGCGGAATTTGTAAGTCGGTATTTCCATAAGGGTTCAATGATCATTGTGGAAGGCAGACTGCAAAATGCGGATTATACCGATGGAAATGGTGTGAAGCACTATTCTATGGACGTTCAGGCGGACAATGTGACCTTCGGGGAAACCAGAGCCGCTGCACAGGCAAATGGAAACTATACTGCACCATCCAATCAGAGCGGCTATCAGTATCAGCCGCAGTACCAGCAGCAGCCATCTGCACCGCAGGCAGCTCCACAGCAGCCAGCAGCAGCTCCGGCTCCGCAGCAGCAGAACAATTCTGTTCCGATCCAATTGGGCGACCTGAGCGATTTTGAAGAAATCCTCAGCGACGGAGAAGTACCGTTCTAATCAAAATTGCAGAAAACAAAAACGAAACTTGCGAAACGCAGTTAGGAGGATTTGACCATGGAAAGAGCACCAAGAATGGGCGGAAAAAGACCGAGAAAAAAGGTCTGCATGTTCTGCGTAGACAGAGTAGATGTCATTGATTACAAGGACATCGCAAAGCTGAGAAAGTGCATGACAGAACGGGCAAAGATTTTGCCGAGAAGAGTGACTGGCACTTGTGCATATCATCAGCGGAAGCTGACCACAGCAATCAAGAGAGCAAGACACGTTGCACTGCTGCCGTATGTAAGCGACTAAGCAGTACAAGTTGTGTACGATAGAGAAAGACGTTTCTTCGGAAGAAGAGGCGTCTTTTTTGTTGCATTTTTCCAAATAATTTGGAAACTGAAAAAGTTCATTCATTGTTTAAAAATAAATTTCTTCCGATTCTTTGGAGAAATCCCTTGATTTTTTGGCTGGCTTGTCGTATAATAGAAAGGAACGTGTTTCGATCCAACATCGACAAGGAGGGCAGGCATTACTATGAAAAAGAAAAAATCGTCCGCTCAAGGACTTCCGGAATATACAGGACGTTACCCAAAACCGAAGCTGCGATTTCGCCTGCGGGTTGTTTTCTTCATTTTTTTATCTTGTTTGCTGATAGGACTTGTTTTCTATCTGCTTGGTGTAAATTTTGATTTGTTTTCCTATTAAATTCCGAAGAAGCAATGCTTTTTTCGTTTTCCTATTGACAATTCCGAAAAAATGCGTTATACTGGATAGGCAGCCGTAAAGTACTAGATACATGGTTACTTTACCGGCTGCTCTACTATATTTTGTATATGTAAAGGGGAGCGTTCGCACTTATGATTTCTTATATTATTAAACGTGACGGCAGAAGAGAGCAGTTTGATTTAGACAAGATTGCAAATGCGGTATTTCGTGCAGCCCAGTCTGTTGGCGGAACAGATGCAGCCATGGCGAGAGATGTTGCCGAAAAAACCTGTGCGTTGTATGAACAGCTGCACGGCAGTCAAGAACCGACCGTAGAAGAAATTCAGGACTTGGTAGAAAAAGAACTGATTGAGTGTGGACACGCCCAAACTGCAAAGGCATATATTTTATATCGCTATGAGCGTACCAGAGATCGGGAAGTCAAATCCAATCTCATGAAGATTATGAACGAACTGACGTTTGATTCTGCAAAGGACAGCGACATCAAGCGAGAAAATGCCAACATTGACGGCGATACCGCAATGGGCACGATGCTGAAGTATGGTTCTTCCGCTGCAAAGGAATTCTATGAGATGCGAGTTTTGAAGCCAGAACACGCTAAGGCTCACCGGAATGGCGACATTCACATTCATGACTTGGATTTCCTGACGCTGACAACAACCTGCTGCCAGATTGACTTGATTCAGCTGTTTCAGCATGGCTTTTCGACTGGCCATGGCTTCCTGAGAGAACCAAACGATATTTCCAGTTATTCCGCTTTGGCTTGTATCGCAATTCAGTCCAACCAGAACGACCAGCACGGCGGACAGAGCGTCCCGAACTTTGATTATGCAATGGCTGGCGGCGTTAAGAAAACTTATCGGAAACGGTACTTACAGAATGTTGCAAGAGCACTGGAACTCTTGACCGACATCGAAGAACCACAGGCATTTGTAAAATCCTATGCGGCTGCTATCCAGCAGGAAACAGGTCTGATTCCTTGTCTGGCAAATAACAACGGCTATCAGGAAGCAGAAGCACAAAAGCTCTCTGAACGGCTGACAGCCGACCAGATTGCAACCATACAGGCGTTTGCAAAGAAGAATGCTTATCGGGAAACCAACCGTGCAACCTATCAGGCAATGGAAGCCCTGATTCACAACCTGAACACTATGAACAGCCGTGCAGGTGCACAGACACCGTTTAGTTCCATCAACTACGGAACAGATACCACACCGGAAGGCAGAATGGTCATTGAAAATGTGCTGCTGGCGGAAGAAGCTGGCTTGGGCAACGGCGAAACACCGATTTTCCCGATTCACATTTTCAAGGTAAAAGAAGGCGTGAACTACAACAAGGAAGACCCGAACTATGATATGTTTAAGCTGGCATGTCGGGTTTCTGCAAAGCGGTTATTCCCGAACTTTGCATTCTTGGATGCACCGTATAACCTCCAGTATTACAAGCCGGGTGACTACCGGACGGAAATTGCCTATATGGGCTGCCGTACCAGAGTGATCGGCAACGAATATGACCCGACCCGTGAAATTGTAACGGGCAGAGGCAACCTGAGCTTTACATCAATCAACCTCCCACGGCTGGCAATCAAAGCAAATGGGGATATTGATAAATTCTTCACGCTGTTGAACAACATGATGGATTTGACCATTGAACAGCTGACAGATCGGTTTGCAATCCAGTGCCAGAAGAAAGTACGGAACTACCCGTTCCTGATGGGACAGGGCGTTTGGTTGGATTCTGAGGGGCTTGGCCCAGATGATTCCGTTGCAGAAGTTCTGAAGCACGGAACGCTTTCTGTAGGCTTTATCGGCTTGGCAGAAACCTTGAAGGCATTGATTGGCAAGCATCACGGCGAGAGTGCAGAAGCACAGGAATTGGGCTTGAAGATTATTCAGACGATGCGGGATCGTACCGATTTGGAATCGAAGAAAACAGGCTTGAACTTCTCTGTTCTGGCAACGCCAGCAGAAGGGTTATCTGGTCGATTCGTTCGGATGGATCGGGAACGGTATGGTGTGATTCCGGGCGTAACGGATCGGGATTATTACACCAACTCATTCCATGTTCCGGTTTACTATCCGATTCGGGCAGTGGACAAGATTCGTCTGGAAGCTCCGTATCACGCCCTTACAAACGGCGGACATATCAGCTATGTAGAAATGGACGGCGACCCTGTACAGAACGTAGCAGCGTTTGAGAAGGTCATTCGCTGCATGAAAGAAGCAGGGATTGGTTATGGCTCTGTGAACCATCCGGTTGACCGTGACCCTTGCTGTGGCTTTACGGGCATTATCGGCGATAGCTGCCCGCAGTGCGGCAGAACAGAACACAGCGGTGATGTTGGCTTTGAACGGATTCGGAGAATCACCGGCTATCTGGTTGGTACACTCGATCGGTTTAACGATGCCAAGCGGGCAGAAGAACACGATCGTGTGAAACACGCTTTATAATGGCTGAATATAGAAATAGTATGTATGATTGAAAATTCCTGTAAGTGGAAGTAGTTCTGCTTACAGGAATTTTTGCGGATAAAAACGAGAAAGGCAGGGGCTTATGATGCAGCTGCGAATTGCAGGAACGGTAGAAAATTCGATTGTTGATGGGGAGGGGATTCGCTATACCATTTTTGTGCAAGGATGTCCGCATGGATGTCCGGGCTGTCACAATCCGCAGACCCATGATTTTCAGGGCGGAAAGCTAATAGATGCAGCAGTATTGCTGAAAGAGATTGCAAGTGACCCATTACTGGACGGTGTTACATTCAGCGGTGGAGAGCCGTTTTGTCAGGCGGCAGCACTGGCAGCACTGGGGAAACAGGTGCATGATTTGGGGTTGAATCTGGTGACATATACCGGATATACACTGGAGCAGTTGCTGACAGACGGTCGGGAAGATTGGATGGCATTGCTGAACGAAACAGATATTTTAATTGATGGACGCTTTGAAGCGGATAAGAAAAGCTACGAATGCCGTTTTCGGGGCAGTACGAACCAACGCTATTTAGATGCAAAGGCAAGCGTTGCGGCCGGAAAAGCAGTTGCAGCCCCCTTTGAATCATGATTGCAGAGTTGCCCTAAAAAATAAAACCGAATAGGATTGTATAAAAAAATCCCACAAGGAACGCATTCCCTGTGGGATTTTGTATTTGTTTGTAAGTGTTCGCATCATTCTCCCTGACAAGTCAGAACCGCACCAACGGTTTTGAAGATGATTTTCCAGTCCAGCCAATAGCTGCGGTCTTGAATGTACTGAATATCCAGTGCCACCCATTCCTCAAACGAAAGGCTGTTTCGCTGTGGCTGAATCTGCCAGTAGCAGGTCAAACCTGGTGTGACGAGCAATCGCTGCATCTGGTATGGCGTGTACTTCTCAACCTCTCTTGGTAAAGACGGTCTTGGCCCTACAATGCTCATTTCGCCTTTCAGAATGTTGAAAAGCTGTGGAAGTTCGTCAATGCTGGTTTTGCGAATAAAGTGACCAATTCGGGTAATGCGAGGGTCTTTTTTGATTTTGAACACTGGTCCATCCATTTCGTTCTGTTGCATCAAGCTTTCCAAATTGTCTTCTGCATGAACGACCATAGAACGAAACTTATAGAGTTTAAATTTCCGACCATTCTTTCCTACACGATATTGTGAGAAAATCGGGCCACCGTGTGGGTCATCCAGCACAATCAGCAGAGCCGTTAACAACATCAGCGGAGAAAGAACGATAATTGCAAGGAGCGAAAAGAAAATATCTCTTGAGCGTTGTAAAAGTGCATAGACATGCTTGCGATTGAGCAGGTCTTGTTTCAACCAGACTTTCTGACTGCGTTTTTCGGTTAAAATTGCTTGGTTGGCTTTTGCCTCCCAAATCCATTCTGTTTGCATCGTACCATCCTCCTCTTGAAAAATAAATCCCCATATTCAAGCAGTGAAACGATACACCCTGTTTACTGTACGCCGTCTTCTGTCAACTGCTCTGCGAGTTCCATGCAGGTTTCTAACTCAGCCGTTCGCTGCTTTCGCTGCAACAGCTGTGCAGCTGCCTGAAAGTTTACAGGGCGAGTGGTGAGGTTGTGTGCGTCTGTACCCAGCAGGTGCACTTCTCCGTCTGAAAGCCAGCGGAGCAACTGCCGCCGCTGTCGCCAGCGAGCATGATAAAGAGAGCTACAGTTAATTTGTTTGTAGACGGGCAGTTCCATGACTGCTGCAAAGGTCTCTTTATTCCATAAACGGGAAAACCGCTCAATATGGGCAAATACAACTTGAATATCGTTTCGGTTGATGATGGTTTCAACATCTTTCAGCCGAAATCGGCGATAATATGGTAACTCCAACAGCAAGACATTTGTTCCGGAAATGCAGAGCGGTTGTAAGTCCATCTGTGCCAATGCACTGGACATGGCAACCTCTGCCCCTAAGCAAAGCTCTGGAATATCGTCTGTATGCGGTTGGTCGGAAATAGCGGTTTGTAAGGCAGAAAAAGCCTTTTTGCGTCGCTGTAAGAACGCTTCTATCGATTCCTCTTCGCAGTAGAAATGCGGTGTCAGAACCACACGATTTACCCCTTGTGTGTGTTCTTCCCGCAGCATTGCGAGGGAAGTATTGATAGAATCAGAACCATCATCCATCTTGGGAAGGATGTGGCAGTGAAAATCAATCATCATCGGACTGCCTCCTTCTTAGGAAACAGGTTGTTTATCAGAATCTGTATCTGTTGTTGTAGAAACGGGTTCAGATTGCTGTGTGGAATGAGAATGAGATTTCTTTTTGCTTCCGTTTCCATTTCCGTTTCCGTAGGTATAATAAGAGCCTTTTTTATAATACTTCTTGTAATAGCCACCCTGTTTGAAATCCACTTCTGTCAGAACCAGACCCAATACATTTGCACCTGTTACAGAAATTGCCTGCAAAGCGGTTTCTAATTCCTTGGTTGTGGTAACATAGTAGCGTGCTACCATTAAGATGCCACCAATGCAATCGGAAAGCCCCAACGCATCGCTAACAACATTCACCGGCGGTGTGTCGATGATGATATAATCATACTGCTGTTCGGCTTCTTCAAGCAACTTCTTCATTGCCGGAGATGCCAGCAGTTCGGATGGGTTTGGCGGGCAAGTACCAGCTGTCAGCACATCCATGTTCGGCAGCGGTGCAAGATGGCGAGCCACTTGCCAAGTTGTCATATGCCCCAGAACTTCGGATAAACCGACCTTGTTTTCCAGCTTTAACCGCTGGTGCTGAACCGGTTTTCTCAAGTCTGCATCAATGAACAACACTTTTTTGTTCATCATCGCCATTGCCATTGCAATATTTGCAGCAGTTAAGCTTTTACCGTCCGAAGCGTTTGGACTGGTTACGGCAACAATTTTATGAGCCTGTGGAGCAAGTGCAAACATCAAGTTGGTGCGGATGGAGCGGTAAGCTTCCGAGCACGGGAACGGAATATCTTTTGCACAGAGCAGCATATTCCGCAATGCGGAAGGGCTGTTCTTTTTCTTGCGTCGTTTCCGTTTTCCGCTGCGAGCTTCCACCATTTCCGGCACTTCGCCCAGATAAGAGATGGAGAAAGACTGAATGTCATCTTCGCCCTTGATGGTGCGATCCAACAGGTAAATTAAGACTGCAACACCGGCAGAGAGAACAAATCCTGCTGCGGCTGCCATCATAGTAATTTTTTTCACATCTGGAGCGGAGGGCGATTGCGGTACTTCGGCATCGCCGATGACTTCAACAGACCCTGCACCAATGATGCGGATGAGAAATGTCGGTGCAACTTCTGCGTAAATGTCGCAGATTTCAGCGGACACATGTGGATCTTTGGTTTGTGCAGAAATTTTCAGCACTTCTGTGTCGCCGTCCGCCGACATGGAAATTGCATCTTTGAGTTCAGAGGTAGAAATGACCCCATTTTTGACCGTAAAGCATTTTGAAATTTCGGATACCCCGAACTTGCTGACCAAACTCATGCCAACCTGTTTTACAACGGTGTCATTTTTTAAAATGACAATATAGGTTTCTACCAGTGACTTAGAAGCCATTAAGTCTTGTTGGTTAATGGCAGTTTTTTCTTCGGAAGCATCCCCATTTTTTACATACATGTAGGTGCTGGAGGTGTACTCCAACGGGAGGTAATACTTGCCGTAGGAAAATCCAATGGCACTGAAGCAGAGTGTTACCAGCAAAATAATTGGCAGACGTCGCATCAATGCTTTGAACAATTTTCCCAAGTCGATTTCGGTTTCATCATCTTGTTTGTTTTTGTTTTTTTGATTGAGAGTCCCCACTGTACCATATTCCTTTCTCGTTTTGGCTTGCCTTTTAGACTCGTCAAAAGAAGATTGAATCGTGTATAAAAAGCAAAGCGTTTTTTAAGGCAATCTTATGATACCATGCTTTGCAATGATTGTCAATCATATTGCAAATATTCCTTGCAATTCAGCAATTTGCCGGAAAAACGCACAAACCGTGCAATTTTTTGCATGAACATTCAAAGAAGGGCGAGAACTGGGAGAAATGAAAAAAGAACCCTTTTGGTTCTGATGGAATGAAAATATCTCAACTCTCATACCGCTTTTGATTATCTTTATTATATCATGTTGGGAAAAAGATGTCAACAATATCCAGTCCGTCAATCTATTTTTCGTAAATATGGTACAAAATTCAAAAGTGGAATAGGACGGTTTTTTAGGCAAAACAGAAACGAAAAGGAATATAATTTTCTCACGATTTTGTTTTTTATGAATAAATTAAGAATTGCTAAGTAAAAATAAGCAATTTAATATGTAAAAACAGGGATGCTTTGGTAAAAACATGATGAAAAATTGAATTCAGACGAGAAATTAACTGGAAAAAGCCGAAAAAATTTGTATGATTTCTTCTATTTTTCTGTTTTTTAGAATTGGAAATAAAAATAGTTGAGAAACAGTATACATAATTTCAAAAGAGAGAAACCGACTGCAAGAATGGATGCCATTGTCAACATCATCAGAATCTCTGTCGAGATGAAAAGGATAAATGATGCTTTCGTGGCAGTTGAATTGTTTTTTTATGATAAAAATTGTGATAATGACCAGATTGCTGACGATTGTTCTGTTTAAAATGATGAAATTATGAGGAATGATTGACAATCGCTTGAAAATATGATAAGATTGTACCAAGATACAATTTATGGTTTAAATTTCAATCTAAGAAAGAAGGATGCTTTTTGGCAAAGCGATATGATAGCCGGGCAGCAAAGATGAAAATCATGGAAGCGTGCGTGCCCTTGTTTCTGGAGAAGGGATATTATGACACGACCATCAAAGACATTTTGACAGCAGCAAATGTTGCTCATAGTTCTTTTTTTAATATTTTTCCGACCAAAGATGCATTATTGTTGGAATATGTCAAATATATGTTTCAAAATCAGTTCGATATGGCAAATCAATTTTTAGGGGATAAGGCGTTTCCAGCATTAATTTATGCAGTGGAAACATCTATTCAGCTGGCAGTGACAGAAATGAAAGAAACACTCCGCAGTATTTATGTAGAGGCATACAGTGCAGAGGGATCGTTAAATTATATCATTCATCATACAGCAATGGAAGTTCAGAAATTATTTGGACAGTATTTTCCGGAATCTAATTCTGAATCGGATTTTTACGAACGAGTGATTGGCAGCAGCGGTATGATGCGGGGCTATATGGTGGTTCCCTGTGATTTGTATTTTACACTGGAAAAGAAAATTCAGCGGTTTTTAGAGATGTCGCTCACGTCTTATCGTGTACCGCTGGAAGAACAAAAGAAAGCAATTGGCATTGTCCTGCAAATGGATTTGAGAACCATTGCAGAAGGGGCGATTCAGTCGCTCACCGCAAAATTAAGATCTCATTTTACCGTTGACCCTGCGATTGAATATTAAGGGAAAACGGGAATGAAACATATTTCATCCGTCATCCGCCAACGATCTGACAACATATGAAGGAGGGTATCTTATGGCAGCAGATCCAACACCGGTAAAAGTCCGGCAGAACAAGAAGAAAACCGTTATTTTCATCACAGCAGCAATGCTCATTCTTGCAATTGCAGCAGGCATTGGCGTGAAGTGGTATCGGGACGTACAAAATCGAGTCACCGTATCGTTCAACACGAACGGTGGTGAAACCGTCGAAGCAGTGACATTGGAAAAGGGTTCTGTGTTGACAGCTGTTCCCTGTGCCAGCAAGCAAGACCAAAATTTTACGGGCTGGTTTTATGATGGGGATTGTACCGAACCGTTTCATTCAGAAGACCCGTTCGAGGAAAACACGGTTCTATATGCAGCTTATGAAGAGCCGGAACAGGGGGTTACCAAACAGGATACGGCATATGTTGCGGACTGCGATGCAAAAGAACCCATTGTGATTCGTTCTGAGGAGGAAATTACAGATGAAAACTGGATGGATTACTTGGAAATTGATTCCGCATTGGGCGATTTGCCAACGGCCTTTCATGTAACCGCACTGGAAGACAATCAATACGAAGTAACGCCGGAGCAGGATTATCAGGCAGGATTTACATATGATTTTCATGCAAAAAACGGAGCAACTCTGATTTCCGGCGAAAGTGAAGACTTGAACACGGTTACCCAGCGGATTCACAAGGACAATGTGGAAGAAGTTGTCCTCAAGAAAGAAATTGTCTATCTGGACTGGGGTGACGTGGTACGAGAAGGAGAAACTTACCAGTTTTATATTCCGAAGCGTGCAGAATTTGTCATCACGGAAAAAACACCGATTTGTTTCTTGAATGGCTATAATGAATGGGTTGCAGCCGGAAAAAATCCGGATACTTTCGGCGATTTGTACGATGATGATACATTGTTTGTTTCCGTCAACTTGGTGAATGACCAGTTTCTTGTAAAAGAGAGCGATAAAGGCACTTTGAGCGGAAAGGACTGGTATTTTGTCACCGTAGAAAATGCCGACCTTGCAGACATCATTGACGATGTGGATGTCTACATGGAAGAGAACGTGGAAGCAGAAGATTTGATTGACACCGAACAGATTGAACAGAATATTTTAGCGGGTGACGGCATCAATCAGCTGGAAGATTTGCTGACGTGTGCCATTTTGGATGATCAAACATTCCAGAATCTTTCCGATGAGAAATCCAACGACAATGTGTTTCTGTTCAACAACATTGTTGCCTCCGCAGCGGAGATGGATAACATCCCCTTCCGGGATGGTCTGAGCATGGGAGAAACCGTAAGGATTCCCGTTGCAAAAAAGGGTGATATTACTGTCAGTGTTTCGTGGAGCAGAGATAGTGCAAGAAACCCGAATTTCCCCGGTGTTGATTATAACGACCCAGAAAATAAAGAGTGGTCAGCGATGCAGGTTATGGTAGAATTTGACAAGGTGGTCAACGGCGTGGAAATCAAAGCCGCAACCGATATAACCGAATACCTGAAAATTAACATGCAGGGCTGCAAAGAATGGCAGGGCATCAATTTAAAATTTGACTATGCTGCAAATATCTATTCGCAGGTGACATTTGATTTCAATGTTGCCATTCGAGAAGAGGGCGGCGAATGGCTGGACGTTTCCGAAAGTGTCACCAGTAAGATGACTTCAGAAGAAATGCTCCAGCGATACAGCGATATTATCAATGCGGACACTGGATTTATTGACATCTGCGATGAAACGATTGTCAGCGGAAAATTCCGTGTCATTCCGTTTATTCCAATTTTCACAGTTAGTCTGAATTTGAATTATACCTTGCGGCTGGATTTGGCAGCTGGCATTTCCAGTAACTTTACCCAGCTGGATGCCACACAGGTTGGTATGAGAGGCATTTCCAGCGGAAAAGTAGAGGGATATAAAAATGAATTGAGTGGTGCAAACCGTTACGCCTACAATTTCAATGCCTGCGGAAGAATTGGTGTGGAAACAGGTTTGAAAGGCGAGCTGACCCTTTCCTTTACAGGACTTGAAAAATATGGAGAAATCGGAATTTCGATTGAAGTGGGCGTTTATACGGATTTGTATGGATATGTCAATTTCAGCCTGAAAAAAGAACGGCAGCATTCCTCTCTCGTAGAGAAGAAATTCAACGGTGCTTACTACTTGGAAGTGGGCATCTATCTGGAAATCAAGGCGTTTGCAAGAGCAGAGGCATTCGATGTGGAAAAGGATGCAAGGTTATTCAAAGATAAGTGGAAGCTGTTCAGCTGGGGCAGCCGGTATGTTGTATATGGATTGGACAGCAAAAAGTCTACGGGGAATGGCGTTGGATTCAGTCAGGATGAAGACGGAAACAACCGCTATTTCATGCACCAGAATCAGGCAAATATGATTGAAATCTGTGGACTGAAACCAGAATATGTGGACTTGACGACAGGAAAACTTACAACAGCGGTTGACCAAGAATTAAACGGCAATTTCTATCCGCAATTTTCCAACAAGGCTTTGCGTTACAATGATTCCAATCGAATGGTTTCTGTTGATACGAACAAGACGAATGCAAAGGCGTTCATCGCAAATGTGGATATTTATTTTGATATTCCGATGTTCTCGCTCTCTTCGACACAGACCGTAGATGGAGAATCCTTTGTTTCCACGAAACTATATTGGTCAGACCCATCTACCGATATTACATCGATTGATGATTTTAGTAAGACCTATACGGCAAGCTTTGGATATCAGTTCCCAGACGGTTCGACTAAGATCATTGAAACAAAAGAAGTGCTTGCAATAGAACCAGTTGGTTCTTTTGGAGTACACAAAGATTTGGACAAAGTGATATTTCGGGTGGATGGATATAGCTGTAGCAATGATGAATCTTTCAAATATAACCCAAGTAGTGAATATAGAATGAACAGCGTTTACATTGCAAAAGATACTTCTTTTTATGTGAATGTGACCCCAAAACAGTATTATGTGTCATTTTCCTATTATGATGTAGATGCGAAACAGTGGAAAGCAGAAGTTCGGGCTTGTACGGTTGGGGAAACACCCGTTCCGCCAAAGGAAGCAGAAAATGCAATGTTTACGGGATGGGGCGGTCAAGATTATGTAACAGGCGATAGACTTTCTGAATTAACCGCCCTAAGTTATGGAACGAGTTGGAATTCAACTTGGAATCCCAGTGCCTCTCAATATTATGAATTAAATGATACGATAGAAAGGTTGGGATTGACTTCATTCGACAAAAGTCCAGAGGAAGTGTTGGCAACTTATGATGCAAGTTATTACAAAAATAAGTGGAATTATGCATGGAATACAGTTCAATTCATTAACTATAGGAATCCCAAAGATGGCTTTGTACAGGTATATCATGCCAACTATCGGGATTGCAACGTTACATTCTTGTACGGCAACGAAGATGCCTATGACAAAACCGGCAACGAAGCAGTAGATGTAAAGAGCCTAACTCGTGCATTCGAAATCGGCGACACCATAAAAGCCCCGTATGATTCCACCTATATGGAAGGCTATGGTCTGGTACAGGGATGGGATAAAGATGGCGATGGCGTCAACGATTATGAATTGGATGACGAAGGAAAAGCCATTTTACCGGTAGCCACGGAGGATGGCATGATTTTAAGAGGAGTTTATGAAATTCCAGAAATCACGCTGCATTTTCAAACCTATAATGGCGACAAACAGCAATATGAGGACTTTACCGAAGTCACATTGAAAAATGGGTTGGAAATCAATTTTGACGGAAAAGAAGTGACATTTGGTGGAGAAAAAGTCTATGCAAGTGGAGAAACAGAAGATGTCTTCACGCAGACCATTGCAGCTTCTTCCGATTTCAGTAAGTTCCGTTATTGGGAATATCATCCTGTTTCAATGAACGCATGGATCAGGGCAGATAAAGCATACAAGACAACTTATTACACCAGTGATATTTTCTTCCGTCCTGCTTTTATGACCTATTACAAGATTGATTTTCTGCCGGGTGAAATGGGGCAGTTCCGTGTGAAGAATGACGATGGAACGATGACGGAGCAGGAACAGCTTACACATCGAGTACTTCCCGGAGACACCGTTATACCACATGAACTGATTGACAATGCTTATCCAACAGAAGATGGTGAAACATTGCAGTGGCTGGAAGGCTGGGATGCAGATGGCGATGGTGAAATTGACTATCGGCAGACGAGTTTATTCACCGCAGAAAAGAGCCTGACGCTGACCGCAATTTACAAAAAAGAACCGCTTACCTTCCAGACAGAAATCGAACTGCCATTGCAGTTTGAACCGGAATTTCCAGCTTCGGCAAAGCCTTATTTGACCAATGAAACCAAAGAAGGCGATTCTGTTCAGACTTATGTATATGAAGGGCCATATACCCCATATTTACCGCTGGAAACCTACATCAAAAACTTGTATGAAACGACGAAGCACATCGACAGTGAAACGGGATATGAAGTGTATGATTATGCTTCAATGACCTCCTTGCAGACGCATTTCTATTATCCGAATGGAAAATCAATTGCGGTCAATGTATTCAAAAAGGTAGAAATTCGGGAAGGACACACCGGACATACGATTACATTTGATGCGGGCGAAGATGGTTACTTTATGAGTTATGGAAGTGCAGATGTCAAGAAGCATCAGACGTTCACAAAGAAATTGGACAATGGCACGTATAACATTGCAGATTATACCTGCTGGGCAAATACCCGCCCGAACCGTGACAGTCCGGACTTGTCTTCCGACTATACAATAGACTATTGGACAGATGAAGACGGAAACCGATTGGAGAACGACCAATTTACGGTTGACAAACAAAACAAGACATTGACAGCACACTGGATATACAATATGCAAATTCGGCTGGATAGTGAACAATTAGAACCAATCGGGCAAATCGGCAGTTATACCTATAGCGGTATGAACACTTCCAATATGCTGCTTGCAGAGGGAACACACAAATTCTCCGAATTGAATCAGCCCGTTCAAACGTATTTTCCAGAGAAGTATTTATTTGAAGTCGTTGGCTGGAAGGATAGTCGGGATAAAACAGACATCATTCATGGCTTAGAGGAAGAATTTGTGCTTTCGGATGAAGAACAGGATACCGTCTTTACTGCTGTTTGGAAACAAAAGGGCGTTGCTGTGATTCTTCATGCAGATAAAAACTTCCAAAACGGAACAGGAAATGCAGTTGCACCGGAACATGACTTTAATGAAAACAATCAGGTTCTTTTGAACTTCGGAACGTATCCGATTAGCGGTTTCCCAGTTCCCTATGATTTAGACGGAATCTTTACCTATCAGACAGTCGGGTGGAAAGACTCGAATGGAACGGTATACCGATTGGATGACCCGAATGCAGCGATTACCCTGACAGAAGATACTGGTTATTTAGAATTGACGGCTGTTACAGAGATTTCAGAGTGTACCTTTGACTTTGATGCAAACGGCGGAACATTCAGTGATGGCGGAACACGTTACACGAAAAAACTTCCTGTCGGAGAAAATCAAGTTGATGATTGGGCGATTCCGGAGCGAGAAAACACCGCTTATGAAACCTATGTCTTTGCCGGATGGAAAGTTGTAACGAATGACGATTATGACGATTATCAGGAAACGATTTGCAAGGCAGGGGACACTTATACAGTAGATGATTCTTGTTGCAGTGTATATGCAATCTGGCAAACGACCGAGCAGAAGCATCATTATCGTTATGGCTTTGATGAGGATTCCCATTGGTTGGTTTGTCTGAATGAAGGCTGTACAGGAATTGATGCTGAAAAGACAGTACACACTTGGGATGAAAATCAGGTTTGCAGCGTCTGCGGATATGGATGTGTCACACCGCAAACCGATGAAGACGGCAACTATGTAATTACCAACACTGCGGAATTGTATGGATTTGCAAAGCTGGTCAACGAGGGACAGACCGATGCAAATGCCGTGCTTGGCTGTGATATTACAGTCAATCAGGGTGTATTGGATGCAAGCGGCGACCTTTCAGATGGTGCATTTATCACATGGACACCGATTGGATCTTCCCATACAACGCCATATTCTGGAACATTCGACGGCAGAGGACATTCGATCAACGGGCTTTATTCCTGTCAAGACCGAACACAACCATTACAAGGAAAGTTGTATTTGGGACTGTTTGGACTGTTGGAAAATGCAACTGTTGAGAATGTAACGGTAGCAGATTCTTATTTCAATGCTGGTGCTGATTATTCCTCTGTTGGTGGAATTGCTGCACAAGCAGGGGGTAGTACGATTTCTTGTTGTGAAACCAGAGTCAATGTCTATGCAATGGTATCTGGTGGTATTACCGCAGAAGCTCACGGTTCAGAAATTGTCAACTGTTCGAGTGTTGGAACGATTGATTCGTTTACGAAAGCAGGCGGCATTACTGCATTTGCAATGGAAAGTAATATCAAGAAAAGTAATATCAAGAATTGTTTCTATGCCGGAGCAGTAACAACTTCGTTGCAGGGAAGCGTGATTCCAATTGCAGATTGTGAAACGATTTCTAACTGCTATTATGACAAGAATCAATTCTCAGGACAAACAAAACTCCTATCTGGTGTTACAGCAAAGACAACCAAACAATTCCAGTCCGGTTCTGTTGCATATTTGCTGCAGGATGGACAGGAAGCGGAAGTTTGGGGACAGGAAATTGGTGTGGATCCGTATCCGAAGATTCATGGGAAGAAAGTTTATCATTCTGGAAATAAGTATTTTAATGAACAGGTAACAACAACTACCACTACGATGATTACAACCACTACTACAACTGTAACAACGACCAAGTTGACAACAACGAAACCAATGACTACAACATCTACAACCAAACAGACAACTACAACGACGAAGTTGACAACAAAGCCGATGACTACAACATCTACAATCAAACAGACCACCACAACGACGAAGTTGACAACAAAGCCGATGACTACAACATCTGCAACCAAACAGACAATCACAACGACGAAGTTGACAACAAAGCCGATGACTACAACATCTGCAACCAAACAAACAACTACAACGACGAAGTTGACAACAAAGCCGATGACTACAACATCTGCAACCAAACAAACAACTACAACAACGAAGTTGACAACAAAGCCGATGACTACAACATCTACAATCAAACAGACAACTACAATGACGAAGTTGACAACAAAGCCAGTAACAACAACATCTGCAACCAAGCAGACAACTGCAACGACGAAGTTGACAACGAAGCCAGTAACAACAACATCTACAACCAAGCAGACAACCGCAACGACGAAGTTGACAACGAAACCAGTAACAACAACATCTACAACCAAACAGACAACTACAACGACGAAGTTGACAACGAAACCAGTAACAACAACATCTACAACCAAACAGACAACTACAACAACCAAGTTGACAACGAAGCCAGTAACAACAACATCTACAACCGAACAGACAACTACAACAACCAAGTTGACAACGAAGCCGGTGACTACAACATCTGCAACCAAGCAAACAACTACAACAACGGCACAGGCAACTACAAAGTCTACTACGATTACCACAACGAACACAGCAAAACCAATTACAACAAGTACTACTATTATAAGTAGTATGACAACTACTGTTATAGCAACATCTACAACAGAAACTACTACCGCAGTTACAACAACATCATTTACAACCGAACCAACAACCACAGGATCTATTATAAATAGTACAACAACATCTACAACTGAATCAACTACCACAACTACCACAGTTCCAGCAACCACAACGACTACTGAAAAAACTACAACATCTACAACCGAATCGACTACCACAATTACAACAGTTCCAGCAACCACAACGACTACTGAAAAAACTACAACATCTACAACCGAATCGACTACCACAATTACAACAGTTCCAGCAACCACAACGACTACCGAAGAAACCACAACATCTACAACCGAATCGACTACCACAACTATCACAATTCCAACAACTACAACCACTACTGAAAAAACTACAACATCTACAACTGAATGGACTACCACAACTATCACAATTCCAACAACTACAACCACTACTGAAAAAACTACAACATCTACAACCGAATGGACCACTACAACTACCACAGTTCCAGCAACTACAACGACTACTGAAAAAACTACAACATCTACAACTGAATCGACTACCACAACTACCACAGTTCCAACGACTACAACGACTACCGAAGAAACCACAACATCTACAACCGAATGGACCACTACAACTACCACAGTTCCAGCAACTACAACGACTACTGAAAAAACTACAACATCTACAACCGAATCGACTACCACAACTACCACAGAATTAACAACGACCGAAACCACAACCACAACATTCCCTACAACAACTTCTGAAACTACAACTACAGTTCCAACAACCAGTGAGGAAAATCCAGATACTACAACAACAGAACCAATTGAAATGGGAATATATGGGGATGTTGATGGAAATGGTATCGTAGATGTTTCCGATGCAGTTGCAGTTCTGACGTACTACGCAAAGCGAGCAGCTGGATTAGAACCAATCTTCGGTGAAACACCAGAAGAAAATGAAGCCATTTTCGCACTTGCTGATGTGGATCAGGATGGTATCATTACCGTTCAGGATGCAGTTTATGTTTTGACGTACTATGCACAGAAAGCAAGTGGAATGCAACCTACATGGGAAGAATTGACTGGCATTTCTGCACTTTTCTAAAAAATGATACGCTATAATCTATAAAAAGTGGGGGTACACTTCGTGTACTCCCATTTTTTTGCTTGTAGGGAAATAAGTTGCATGAAAGATTTGTGTTGTAAATTTGTTGCATTTGGCTGACAATTTGCAGGAACAAAACAAAAAATCCGCCTCGTATTGCTACGAAGCGGATTCTTTATAATCTTTTGAAAAAAACCAAACAAAGACCATACAGCCCATGTTTGTTTGAAGTCCACCGAAAATACGTTGACTTTCGGGAGGAAAATTATCTCTTTGAGTTTAAACATTCAACTTTGGCTTTTTTATTGCAAATCAAAAACACACTAAAAGCAAAGTATTTTCGCTAAGATACTAGAAAGTAGCTTTTGCAACTTTCTTCGTTTTATTATATGTTGCCATAACTTAGTTGTCCAAAAGTTGTCCAGAGTTGTACAACTAAAATGGCATGGTTTTGCGTACCTGAGCGATATGATAACTGTAGAGATAACCTATGAGAATTATTCTAACATGACATTCATCCATTTGATATTATACAATATTTTCAAGAGAAAGTCAAACACAATATGGAAACTTGATACCGATAAAATGATTGTGACGTACTTTAAGCCTAATACGCTTACAACCAAATATAAGATTTAATGCACTGCTTTCATAAGGATGTTGTGTTCACTATTTAGAAAGCCATTGTCTTGACATGCTGCGAAAACTTGTCAATAATGGCAATATCATCAGTTATTTTGTTAGAGTAAATGATGATCTGAATCATCGGTTGAGATTTGAAAAGAATCAGATAGAAAGTGTCAAACTGTCATTCTCCTGATATTAAGAGACATTATATGGCGAGAGAATCGGTGTTTGAGTGTATGGTTTATATTTGATCGTTTACGGCTGTGCCTGAGTGGTGCAGCCGTATTGTGATTTAACACGCAACTAATATTTTGGACTTATGAGCTTGAAGAAACAACTCTAAGCACTTTGGTGTTTGTGCATACATACTATATGTACTTAATCTATTTTGATTTGGACTTATATTAATGCTTGTTGGAACAGGAGTAAACAACTCAGTCTTTCTATTGCAGAGTTGTTCTATAAATTTAGTCATGAAATCAAATTGGTTTTTGCCTCTAAATATATTTGTTTTTTCTCCATATTCTAAAAGCCGTAATTTCGCTAATGATATTTCTTCATCATTCGTATTAAGCTCCGCCTTAAGTTTATCAATCACTGTACTGTATTTTGAACCTTTTGTTACTCCGGAAATAATATCAATATTTACAAGATCAGTAGTTTTTATTTTTTGTATATTTACCTTTTCGCAGTCTAATTCTTTCTCTTTGCGTATTAATACCAAAGCATTAAACTCTAACATCAGCTCACAAAAATCATGGTACATTTTAACAAATTTCTGTTTATATGTGATGTAATCTGCATCGTCTACATTCAAGCCGAATTCAGTTTCTAAAATCATACCGAAGCTATCCTCGTTAACATATAAATTCTCAATAGAATAGCATGGCGTAACATAAACATCTTTTTCTTTATATTCTTCCATATCAAATCCCATATCACGATCAACAAAAAACATAGTATTAACTTCTTGATATTCTGATTTGCTCTTAATCAATTCCATTGTTCTGAGAACTTTCTTTTTATTACCAGCCTTTATATGAAAAAAATCATTTCCAATGATACTTCTTATACGGTGATCGTAGTATTTACCATCTTCGCCTTCATAAAAACAAAATGCATAATCAGCGTGGGATGTTCGTTTTGATGTGAATTCCATGAAGACCGAACTTGCTTCTTCTTTACCTTTACGCATCTCATCAAGGAGACTACTTCTTTCTTTTCCCATTGCGATTATACATCTCCTCTTTTGTTAAAACAATACCACATATCATGTGCATCGTTATCAAATTCATTATCAAAAATAAATGGAGAATGTGTAACGGTTAATAGCAAGCGACAGTTGCCAGAACGCATTATGTCAGGCAGAAGCATTTTCTGCCACTTCATAGAAATTGATAATTCAGGTTCATCTATTAATAAAATACATTTCTTAGCACTTTCTAAATATAGCTTTGAAAATAATGAAACAATTTGCTTTTCTCCAGATGATAGCATAGAAAGCTCTATCTCGTCGTCATTGTCAGATAATATCTTTAACGTAATATCACTCTGATTATATTCAAATCGCTTGTTGTTAAGATACTTATTACAAGTATTTGTAAATCTGATTATCTTATCATCATAAATTGCCAAAGAATCATAGCTACGAATTAATTCATCGATTAAATCTCGTAGATACTGATATTCGGTTCTATTTATGTCACCGTTAGAAATTAGTTTAAGGATTATATCTTTGTCTTCGGGTTCAATTTGTTTCCCTAACCTATCAAGAACAATTTTAACCAAGCTATCATCATAATTATTATTAGATTTGGTGTAAGTGCTTGAATTAGTTTTAGCATACTTTGAAAGCAATATACCTGTCATTTTATTAAATCCCTGATTTGTTGTTGTTCTAATAGTTTCTAATATAGTATTAATTGCGTTAGAAACATCTTTCATACCGAAACGAATTAACGAGTCTTCCAGACGATTAAATCGTTCACTCTCTGGATTAAAATAATCAGAATAGTCTTTTTCTATACGCCGATAAGTAGTAAGATAGATAACTCTTTCTGATACATTTTTAGATAATGCTTCTTTTAAAATATCAATATTCTTTTCCTCGCCTCTTCTGTTGTTTTCGTGTGATGTGTAATAAGACAGAACGTAAGAATTGGCTACTGAATATGGTAGACCAAAGAAACGTGTTATTTTCCTTATTATTGATTCTTGTAATTCATCATCAAGTAATAGATTTTTACCTGAGCCTAATGATTCTATAAGAGATTCGATATATGAATAAATATCTTCTTCTCTATATCTCCTTCTTACATTACTTCTATTTTTTAAGTATTTCAATACATCTTCCTTATAAATAGATATTTCATCCATATTTTTAAACTTAATACTAATTCCACTAAAAGAGATGCTGATTAGTTTTTCATAGTCACTACACAGAATATAATATAAACAGTTTAAAATAGTCGTTTTTCCAAGACCATTCTCACCTATAAAAATATTAACCTCATCATCAAATTTTAATGTTACATCATTTCTACCAAATAATCCCTTGATTGAAAAGCATTCAATCGAAGTTCTATTGGGCTTGTTTTCAATCATTTCTTCATCAAATAAAAACATAATAAATTCTCCTTATCTCCACCTACAATTAACCGCAATAATATTAGCAGGCACACCCAAGAACTGAATATCAAATTTCAGCGAAGGTTCAACGATAGTCGAAGCATTATGTATTCTGAAAGAAAGCGACCAGCCGTTGTTCAGATACAGTTCCGCTGTACTCTTGGATTCAGGCTTGAAACGCAGAGATATGATCTCGGTCGGCAGATCAGCCTTCGGAATAATCAGCGTGGCTTTTGTCTTTTTACCGTCTTTGTTCAGTTCGCCACGGAGATTAAAGGACTGGAACTCCGTAAGCTGCTTCTTATCAATGGCTACGACTTTATAGAAATCACGGATACCGAGCAGATAGGAGATCAGCCTCGCCGGAATTGTGCTGTCAGCTTTATATGCTCTGTTCATTTCCTTAATGAAGGCATTGACTATCGGGAAGTATACGCTATCTTCTTTATCAGTCATATCATGCCAAGCCACTTTTTCTTCTTTGAGGGACTGCAATCTTGCAAATATCGGCTTAATGATATTCCAATAGCTATCATCACAAGGAAGACCATACCACTTCTTGCCGAAATCAATCTTTGCACTCAAACGAGAATGTTTTGCAGCAAAGTGATTGTGCTTCATGGAAAGACCAATATCCCAGCGGATAGTCTTTCTTGTAATTACGATGTCACGAACATCTCCGCCTTCAGCATCGGAATCCTTATTGATAGAGAGAACAACTAAATCATCATTTCCGTCACATTCAAGGATAAGCGGTTCGGCTGAAAACAAAGTATCAATAAACGCATCGGCAGCACGAAGATATGTCTGCTTTTCAGTCTCACTCTGTGTTTCCCATGCCCTGCGAGCTGCTATAACCGATTTTTCGTCAACCATAACAGGACGCTTGTCCTCTATTCTGTCTTTCAGTCCTATAATGCAAGCATACTCGAATGCTCTGCCTTGATCATTGCTCTTGGAACTCATTGTACTGCCTCCAATTCCTTTTTGATTGCAGCTGCTATTTCATACGCAAGATTAACCGGTACTGCATTACCGATCATCTTGTAACCGTCATTTACGCTTTCGTAGATGAATTTGAAATCATCGGGGAAACCCTGCACTCTTGCCACCTCTCTGACCGTCATACGGCGATAGAGATGTTCTTTTCCTTCTACAAAGCGACAGTCATTCTTGCCTACCTTAACCATTTTAGGAGCTTGGGGGTGAAGCTGACACTGTCTACCTGATGCCTGCACAGTGAATGCTTGCTCGTCCCATGACTTCACCCTGTTTCGGCTCATAAAGATCGGAGAGTATTCTCCAGTAAAATATTCATTATTATTGATAGCATTAGGGTTACGATGATTCTTTTCTGCCGAAGGAACAGCAGTCTCCTGCAAATCCCATATAATATCTCTAAGCGTAAGCTTTTTCTTATCATCAACTGTTGAACCGACCGGGAACTTGAAGTCGATACCTAAATCTTTGTGGAATCCGATATAGAATACTCTTTTTCGTTCCTCGGCAACACCGTAATCCTTAGCGTTCACGAGTGTAAGAGTAACGTTATAACCGCTTTCTTCAAAGAGTTTTATGATATTCTGCACCGCTTCATTATGCCTGTTTGCGAGCATACCGCTGACATTCTCTGCAAGAAAGAACTTAGGCTGTACTTTACGGAGTATTCTTATATAATCAAAAAATAACTGTCCACGTTCATCATCTATACCACGCAAAGAACCTGCCTCAGACCATGACTGACAAGGTGGTCCGCCAATAATGCCGTCAACATCAGAGGGGAAATCAGCTTCATTTACCTTTCTGATGTCTCCCTCTATCAGATGTGTCTTAGGGTGATTGACTTTAAAAGTCTCCCATATTGTTTTATCATATTCATTTGCAACAGGAATTTTAAATCCTGCACGTTCAAATCCTAAATCAAGTCCGCCACATCCTGAAAACAGACTAATTACATTCATATTCTATTACTCCAATTCTATGGGATTTTATAAACTTTGTCCTTGGACTTCGTGGGTTTCCTGTACTTTCTTGTATTTATCGCCGATTAATAGGAATATTGTTTAGTGAATCTGCCTTTAAAACTTTAATATTTATCCCCGGACTTCCTGCCCTTTGTGGGTTTTCTTACTCTGCTCCTGCAAACATACAAGGATAATCCAGACCTGTCATGCTTTTGAGATAAACGAGATCTGAAAAGTTGAAACCATAATTAAGAGAAAAATCTCTGTTTTCTTCTCCGGTAATAATGAAATGCAATTTCTTCTGATCAATACCTGCAAGAGCAGTAAGCTTTTCTGTTCCGAATCCTTTTTCATTTAGATGATACAACACAACTCTTGAAAGCTGAATCTGCATCGCCTTGTCAATATCATTGTCAGCACAACCGTCCATAACATCCAGAATCATAAATAAAATACTACTGTCTGATTCAGAAGAAATATCTTTTGGCTCAAATTTTATGTTCTGCTCATTCACAAGCCACCATATAGGACAACCTACATATTTTGCAATGGCAAGCTTTTGTTCATCAGAAGTTTCCACAACTGCTTTAAGACTGTTGAATCTTTGAGGAATAGCATTAAGTTTCTTTAGAACAGATTTTTTACTGCTAAGTCTTACAGACACATTTTCATCAAAATCAAGAAGTGAATCTATTGATACCTCAAAATAATCTGCGATTTTTTTTAATATTTCACCATTCGGAATTGTACCTTTCTTCCAGTTGTTTGCTGAACCAGATGATATTTCAAGTTCTTTAAGAACAGCATGAGGTTTCATTCCTTTTATTTCTGATAGATATTGAAACTTCTCCCAAAACATAGACGAATATTCTCCTTGATTTTTGTAAGATACGACAAAAATCGCATTTTAATGCAATTATTTTAAAATAACTTCTTGACAATTGCGTTTAAATGCAATATAATCATAGACAGAGAAAGATAAATGCAACTTCTAATTGTATTCTGATTATCTTTAACATTATTATATCATATTTAAGTTTAAAATGCAATACTTTTCTCTAAAATTCACATATGGAAAGGAGTCAAAAATGAAAGAAAAAGATGATGTTCCAAGTCTTCCACCGGAATTCAACCCCATAATGCCACTTCGTGAAGATTCACCTCAGAGAAATTTCCCGACCAAAGCACTGCCACCGATTCTTCGGGAAATGGTAACGGGTATTGCTGAAACAACCGGAACAGACACGGCAATGGCTGCAACTTCTATGTTATCGGCAATAAGCTATTGCTTTACGGGAATGTACAGAATGCAGGGGAAACCCGATCATTCCGAGCCGCCTATGATTTACAGTTTTATTGTGGCAGAACCATCAGAACGTAAATCACCTGTGGTAAAATTCATCAAAAAGCCGTTTGTCGATTTTGAAATGCAATATAATCTGGAACACGCTGAAGCGTTTCACAAGGCGGAAGCTGTGAAAAAGAAACTGCTCCTTGAAGCTGATAAGCTTGAAAAAGAGGGGAGCAAGGACGTTAACCAGATTGCAAAGCTTAGAACGCAGGCAGAACAAATGGGAACTGTGGGCAGAAGACGAATTGCTGTAGATGATATTACTCCTGAATCATTGATTCAGCTTATGGGAAGAAACCGCTCGTTGCTGATGATCTCAGATGAGGCTGGTATGCTTGGAAACTTTGCAGGGCGATATTCCAACAACAGTATGCCGAATATGGATATGCTTCTGAAAGCGTGGAGCGGTGAAAGTTTCTTCTGTGACAGAGCAACAAAAGAAACCATACAGATACCCACTCCATGTCTGTCGATCAGTCTGGCAGGACAGCCGTATTTATGGGACAACATGGTTTCCAATCCTGTATTCCGAAACAGTGGACTTCTTGCAAGATTTTTCTACTGTTTCCCAAAAAGCAAAGTCGGTACAAGACGATATGATTCCAAAGCAATTGCCCCTGCTGTAGTTGACAGTTACAACAAGCTGATCAATATTCTTCTCACAAGAAAATTCAATGCAGGAGATACAGAAGAAAAATTTCTGAAATTTGATGAAACTGCACAGCAAAATTTCATTGATTACTACAACCAATATATTGAGAAAATTCAGCTGACAGAGTTTGCAAACTGTAAGGACTGGGGCGGTAAATACCACGGACAGATACTTCGCCTGTGCTGTGTTATCCATTGTGTAAAATGTGTATTGAAAAATGAAAATCCTGAAAACGTCCTTGTCGGTGCAGATACGCTTTGCAATGCAATCAATATTGCAGATTATTACAAAGAACAGGCAATCTACGCATTCAGCATCGGTGGAGTAGATCAGGAAATTCTGAAAGCAGAAAAGGCTCTGGAAATCATCAGGGCAAAACAGATCAAAGAGGGTTTTCAATCAGCATTGTTGAAGAAGTGTCGAAATAAAATTTTTGCAGAATCTGATGATTTCTACAAGGCACTGAAATTGCTTGAAGAATACGGTTACGTTGCTCTTGATGAGAGAGAAACCGGTAACCACAAATCAGCGGTTTATGTTTATGTCAATCCGAAAGTATTTGAAAAACCGTCTGATGATCGCTGACCTTGTCAGCGAAAGCCCTCGGCAGAGCGCCTGTATATGTGATAGACCTGTTCAAGGACTGTCATATATACTATGGCGTTACAATAGGCATAGCCTGTTGTAAATCGGTGCTTCGCACCGTGGTTTCAGCGATAGTCTGAAACCGGTTGCCGCAATCCTCATATTGTTCGGCAACGTCGGTTTGGGGAAAGGAGGCATGGAGGGATAACGCTTTTTCAAAAGAGTTTCCCGCCAAATAAAATGAAAGAAAAACGCATTTCATTTTGTCAGGGCAAAGGATCGCTGACGCACAATAACCGCTTATTCATTGCAGATAACGTAGACCGCAGCCGCATGAAAGGTAACATTACATTTATCAGGGAAGACATTGGCTATGTGTATGAACATCTGTTTGCGGAGTCAACCAAACGATACAACGCCCGACAAAAACGAAACGACAGAAAAATTCATTGCAGTTACTATGAATCTCTATTCCACCGCAAGCCGTCTAATTCCGTTGTAACAGCTGCCGACAAACGCAAAAGCTTCTATGAAGATGTCGTGCAGATCGGCAGAAAAGAAGATTCTGGAGTGGATACAGAAGACGCACAGCTTGTGGCAGATTGCCTGAAAGAGTACATGGCAGGGTATCAGAAACGTAATCCAAACTTTGTGGTATTCAATGCCGTCCTGCACATGGACGAAGCCACACCGCATCTGCATATTGACTATATTCCTGTCGGACATTACAGACGTGGACAAGATACGCAGAATGGCATTGCCCAGGCTCTCAAAGAAATGGGTTTCGGTGAGGGTAAGGGTGCTATTGCAAGGTGGAGAGCATCGGAAATTGAAGTGTTGAATCAGATATGCCTTGCACACAGCATAAAACCGTTAGAACCTGAAAAGTCAAGAGGTTCTATGTCGGTGAAAGAGTATAAAACAGCAAGACAGGAAGCAGATCGACTGGCAACTGAAAATGTCCAACTAAAAAGCGAAAATGAAAATATTACTCATGAACTTGCCGAAACAAAAGCAATGCTGGAAAAGGCAAGCAAGAAAAAGGTACAACTTATTGACATCGGAAAGATCGAAGTGAAACCTACCATTTTCGGAAATAAAGTAACAGTTGATAAAGACGATTATGATAAAATTCACGCTCTTGCTGAAAAAGAGGTGGTCAGCGTAAAGCAGACCAGAAAACTGTCCGCCGAAAACAAAAGGCTCAGCGAAGAAAATGCAGCACTGAAAAGTACTGTAGATCAACAGGCTGCTGAACTTGCCGAATACAGAAAACCGGCAACAATATCTGTGAAAACACTGATAAAAGGTGCAAAGGAAACCTCTGAAAAGGAACGATTAGCATCTGATTTACAGAAAGCAAGATCATTCATTGCAGCCAATGGACTTTCAGAAGCGTTCCGCCGATACAAACCAAATACAAAAAATCATGAATTAGAGTAAAGGAGATTATTACTATGACACAGGAAAGAAAAAATGCAATCGTTGATGACATTATGGCACTTCTCATTCAGCTTACTGATGAGGAAGCTGTTGCAGAAACCAAGGCAAAACCTGTTGAAATGCTCACAATCAAGGAGTGTACAGAGGTTGTCAGAGGGCTTAGTGAACATACAGTCCGTCAGCTTGTAGCACAGGGAAAAGTGAAGTATATCCGCACAGGTCAGGGCAAACGTGGCAAAATCCTCATTAATAAGGAAGAGCTTCTCAAAGTTTTTGAAGTCTGATGAACTGTTTTGAAGAAATACGAAATCGTCTTGACATACGGACAGTTGCAGAGCGTTACGGAATTAGAATTAAACGTAATAACACTTGTCTCTGTCCGTTTCATGATGATCATCATCCCTCTGCACACATATACCCGAATGCATTCCATTGCTTCACCTGTAATGTGCATTATGACATTTTAGGTTTTGTTATGGAATTGTTCGGACTATCAGCTATTGATGCTGCCAAAAAGCTGAATGATGATTTTAACCTCGGTATCAGCTTTGGTTATGAAAAAGAATATCATAAGCCGAAATATTCAGAAGCTGCTGAAATTCGGGAGATTAAGCGAAAGAAACGCGAACGCTTTGAAAAATGGGAACAGAAAGCGTGGCAAACGATTCACGATTATCTATGGTTCATGCGTGACTGGTTTGAGAAATACAAGCCGTCACCTGATGATACATATATAGATGATCGTTTTCACATTGCGAATGTTGAATATCGTCATGCAGAAGAATTCTCAATCGACTGGATTCAGCAGTTTTCAAATGAAGAAAAGGTTGAATGGAAGTGGGTAGTTGATAAGATGAGAAAATTTCTTGATGAACATAATGAGGAAGAAAAACCACAAAGTACAAAAAGTCCAGAGACATATATTAAGGTTTCAAGGACAAAATCACCAGACAGTATTCCTGTTAATTGGTGATAATCACAAGAAAGTACAGGAAACCCACAAAGTCCATGGACAAAAACTATAATATTTCAGGAGGTAACAGACAGAACTATGGCTGCAATAGATAAACGTGGAAACACATTCAGAATCAGAGTTTTCGTTGGTACTGATGCGAATGGCAAGAAGATTATGAAGTCCACAACATTCACTCCGCCGACAGACACAACACCGAAAAGGGCTGAGAAACTTGCTCAGGAGTTCGCCTTTGAATTTGAACGTCAATGCAAAGGATATATCAGTTTCAATGAAAATATGAGATTTTCAGAGCTTGCAGATTGGTATTTCACTAACTTTGCACCGGTAGAATTAAAAGCATCGACCGTTTACACCTATACCGGACAGTATAAGAAGCATATCAAACCTGTTCTTGGCAACATGAAATTAAAAAATATTACAACGCCAAAACTGACACAGGTAATGCAGTCATACAATTTAAATCCTGCGACTGTCAGAAAATTATATGTCATTATTCAGTCTATTTTCAAACGTGGTATGGAACAAGGCTTTCTGCGTAATAACCCTTGCCACAATGTCATTCTTCCAAAGAATAAGGAACAGCACAAGGTCATGGCTCTTTCAGAAGACGAACTAAAACGCTTTTTAAAAATGCTTGATGAAAAGTCTTGTGATGAAGATGTTAAACGAATCATCAAGGTGCTGCTCTTTACAGGTATGCGTTCCGGAGAGTGTTTTGCACTTCGTTGGGAAGATATTGACTTTGAGAATATGTCAATTTCAATCAAGCATACGCTGAATGACATAGGCGGAAATCATGAATTGACACCGCCAAAAACAAAAAAGAGTATCCGAACAATAGGTATGAGTAAAACTGTTGCTGATATATTTCAAGAACAGAAAAAATACACCGATGATCTGAAAATTGCTCTTGGTGATAGTTATGCACATCCAGAAATGGTATTTCCATCAGCAAACGGCAATTATCGTGACAGAAGTTCTGTTTTGACTTCGCTGAAACGCTTTACCAAAGGCACAGAATTTGAGCATATGACGTTACATAAGTTAAGACATTGCAATGCTACCATGCTTTTGAATATGGGCGTAGATCTCAAAATCATCAGTGACCATTTAGGGCATTGCGACATCAATGTCACAGCTGATATTTATGCTGATGTGCTTAGCAGTACACGAAAAGTGTTGGCAGATTCTATTGAGAAAAAGCTGACTGAATAAAAATACGAGTTACAGCAACATAAAAAAATCGCTCTGCAAAACACAGGGCGATTTTAAAATACTTTTTAGTTTTAGTTGTCCAGAAGTTGTCCAAATGGACTTCTGAAACAAAAGAAATAACGCAATATCGATAAAAAATCGATGTTTCCTTATCTCTTTGAGAACTGCGGAGCACGACGAGCAGCCTTCAAGCCGTACTTCTTTCTTTCCTTCATTCTCGGGTCACGAGTCAGGAAGCCAGCCTTCTTCAGAACCGGACGGAGTTCCGGATTGAATTCGAGCAGAGCTCTTGCAACGCCGTGACGGATTGCACCAGCCTGACCAGTTACGCCGCCACCAGTAACGGTGCAAACAACGTCCATGTTTTCCAGGTTTTCAGTCAGTGCGAGCGGCTGACGAACGATCAGCTTCAGAGTATCCAGACCAAAGTAGTCATCAATGCCTCTGCCGTTGATGGTGATTGTGCCATTGCCCGGGTACAGACGAACTCTTGCAACAGAGTGCTTTCTTCTGCCGGTACCGTAATAATATTTTACCTTAGATTCGTACATTTAAAAGACACTCCTTTCCTTAAAATTCGCAAACTTCTGGCTTCTGTGCAGCCTGCTTGTGTTCTGCACCCTTGTAGGTACGAAGACGAGTCAGCTGTGCAGCACCCTGCGAATTGTGCGGGAGCATACCCTTGATGGCGATCTGCATAGCTTCGTCAGAACGTTCTTCCATCATAACCTTATACTGGGTCTGCTTCAGACCACCGATCCAGCCGCTGTGACGGTAATAATACTTCTGTTCGAGCTTCTTACCAGTCAGGACAGCCTGATCACAGTTAATTACGATTACAAAATCACCACAGTCTACGTGCGGAGCAAATGTTGGCTTATGCTTACCACGCAGAATGTGAGCTGCCTTTGCAGCGACACGACCCAGCGGCTTACCTGCTGCGTCAATGATATACCACTTGCGGCTTACTTCACCGGCTTTTGGCATCGTTGTTGCCATAGTAGATTCCTCCTATATTTTCATGCTTTAATCCGTTTCTGCAACAAAAAACAGAATCGGGAGACAGAGGGCAGTTGGGTTAGACTGCACCGCCGGCTTCCGCAAGCTCACACCGGTCTCTCTGACAGTACAAAACTTATTATACAAAATTTTTTGACGTTTGTCAAGGGGAAAATTGCAGAAAAACAGAAAAATTTTTCTGTATCATGCAAAAACAAGATAGAAAAATCTCAGTCAGCAGCCTTGCTTTCTGAAGAGGATGGTTCTATGAGATAGCGGATAGATGCGATGTCGTTTCCATATTGGGAGAGCGGCACGAGTTCCGGTTTTGCGTGCATGGGATCCATGCACCAATTTTCATTTTCTGTCCGTCCAACCAGTAACACAAAATGCAGATTTCCATGTTTTCCAGATACGCAGGCGATGGGGTAGATGTTTTCTTTCCACAAATTTTCCAGCGTTTCCGCAGAAAAATCACCGGATTCCAGATAAACCGTGGATACCTGCAAAGCATCTTCCATTGCATACCACTGTAAATCGCCCTCCGCATCATAAACCTGATGTGCAGAGAAAAACTGATTCAGTGTTTTGGGGTTGATGTCGTCGTCCAGTGCTGTTCGGTGGAAGTTCTGCATTTGCAGAGCTGCTGCCAGACAAGTGACCAGACAGCCAGAATCGCCCATGTGATAGATGGAATCTCCCAAAGCATCTTGCTTCCATCTCGGGTCACCTTGTGCGTAATAGACGACATTTTCCAGAACGGGTGGCGTTGGTGTTTGCATGCCTGTTTGTTTCTGATGAAAATGCCCCAGACCCATCAAAATAAGAAACAGGAACAGACACAGCACCGTTCCGCAAAGCAGGGGTGCTTTGCGGCGGTGTCGATGTCGTTTCACAGCGGCTTACCGTTCTAACAGCAGCCGTTCGTTACAATATTCGCATTCCAGCAGAGCATCGCCCAGCTTCAGGAAGCTTTTCGGCAGGTAAGATTCCGAACAGGTAATGCAGTTCGGGTTCTTGCAGGCTGCACCCTTAACAGTTGTCCCACGGAGCAGAATGGTCGGGTTGTCCTTCTTGTTCAAGTCCAGCATGGTGATGATTAAAGCCATCCGAACATACATGCCATATCGTGCCTGATTGAAATACATCGCTCTCGGGTCTTCATCAACAGCCACTTCAATTTCATCAACTCTCGGCAGCGGGTGCAGGATAATCATATCCGGCTTTGCAGCCTTGAGCTTCTTCACAGTTAAAATATAAGTATCTTTCTGAGCCAGATATGCTTCCCGACTTGCAAACCGTTCCTGCTGAATCCGAGTCATATAGAGCACATCCAGTTCCGGCAATACTTCTTCCAGAGAAGCCACTTCCCGGAACGGGCAGCCGCTGGCGGTCAGAATATCTTTCACATAAGACGGCAGTTTCAGTTCTGGTGTGGAAATCAAAATGAACTGGTTGCCCTCGAAGCAGGTCATTGCTTTAATCAGGGAATGTACGGTTCTGCCGTTGATGAGATCGCCGCAAAGGCCAATGGTCAAATGATCCAGACGACCCTTTTCACATTTCAGGGTGAGCAGGTCGGTCAGGGTCTGTGTTGGGTGCAGGTGTCCGCTGTCGCCAGCATTGATGACAGGGCAGTCCGCCGACAGAGCAGCTGCTTTTGCAGCACCAGCAACCGGATGCCGCATCACGAGAATATCCGCATAGTTGCTGACAATCTTTGTGGTGTCTTTCAGGGTTTCGCCCTTGGAAACAGAGGAGTTTGCCGGATTGTCGAAGCCGATCAGACGGCCGCCCAACCGCAGCATAGCAGTCTGGAAGGACATCTGGGTACGGGTAGACGGTTCATAGAACAGGGTTGCCATGATTTTGTTGTGGCAAGCACCGGAATACACTTCCGGATTGTTCTTGATTTTCTCGCCTAAGTCTACGACTTCCTTCCACCAGGAAACCGGATAGTCGTTCAGGTCAATCAGATGTGGGTGCTTGGATGTGGTCATAATGAAGATCCTCCTATTTCATTGTAACTATAAGAACAGGGGAAGACAAGCTCCCCCTGTATCTATCATAACATCAAACTATGGTTGATATAGATTTTGAACTGCATATGGAAAAATTGTGCGGCTCTTCGACAAAGCAGCATCCGTTCCATAAAGATTTCAAAATATTCCAATACGGAAGAAATCTGCGTATCAATTGTCATAGACAGCACAAATTCCTGCTGTTCTTTATCAATCAACAATTCTGCTGTTTCAACCGCATAATTCACACGGTCGTGAATATCGAATGTTAAAAAGTCGGTATTCCGAACACGGCTGCGGCGAACATCGGTTTTATCTGCTAAAATCAAAGCGGCGGAAATGGCATCAATTGGCTGAGCCGTTGCTTCATCGTGGTTTCCGATGGCAGAAATCACAGAACAGATTTCATCCACTGGCATTTCTAGCCGGTCGAGCAATCGGAATGCCATAACAGCACCGCTCTGTGCGTGGTCAACACGATTGATGACGTTTCCAATGTCGTGCAGAAAGCCGGCAATGCGAGCGAGTTCGATCTCCCGTTCTGGGTAGCCCAGTTCGGTGAGAATCCGAGCTGCGGTAGCAGCTGCTTTTTCCACATGCGGAAACGAATGTTCGGTATAGCCGATGGATTTCAATGCTTCATCGGCACGCTGAATATAGGTGCGGATATCCGGATTTTTGCGGATATATTCAAATGTGACACAGCTTGCCATAGTTGTCGCCTTTCTCAATGATTTTTAGACCAATCAGAACGATTAAACATTCGGCTTGGTCGGGATAACGTCCGATTCAAAATAAACATGATACCAAACTAAGAACATATAAACCGTCCAGATTTTCCGGCTGTTGTCAGCCTTGCCGGCACGGTGGTCATTCAACAGCTGTACCAGTTTTTCGGTGTGGAAGAACTGCTGAGCAGCATTGCCTTCAAACGTATTCTTGACCATATTATAATAGGTATCTTCTTTCAGCCATACCCGAATCGGAACAGGGAAGCCCAGTTTTTTCTTGGCTGCGGTCTTGGCAGTCTGCGGCGGGGTATCTTTCTTTGCAGCCAACCGCATTGCATACTTGGTGATATAGGGTGTGCCGCCGCTTTCCGATGGCTTGTGGATGACACGATAACGGGTCGGAATCCGCTGTGCCAGTGCCATGACTTCTTTATCTAAGAACGGAACACGCAGTTCCAGCGAGTTCGCCATACTCATTTTATCGGCTTTCAGCAGAATGTCGCCTGCCATCCACAGATGCAAATCCAGATACTGCATCTTGGTTACATCGTCCTGGTCTTTCACCTGGTCGTAATACGGCTTGGTGATTGCCATCGGGTCAGGAGCATTGGTGTGAATCTTGAGCAGGGCTTTGCGGTCTTTCGGAGTAAACATATAAGCATTACCGATGAACCGTTCTTCCAGATCCTTGCCCTTCCGAACGAAAAAGTTCACGCCACGGTGTGCCGGCAGAGATTCTGCAATGTGCATGATTCCACGCCGCAGACTACGAGGCAGCTTTTCATAAGACGTTGAACCCGGGTCGCTGTAGACGTTGTAGCCGCCGAAGATTTCGTCTGCTCCTTCGCCGGACAGAACAACTTTCAGGGACTGCGATGCCAGATTGCAGACAAAGTACAGGGCAACGGCTGCCGGGTCTGCCAGCGGTTCATCCATGTGATATTGAATCATCGGGAGATGTGCCCAGTATTCTTCCGGTTCAATGACCTTGCTGTAATTCTTCTTGCCAATGGCTTCCGAGAAGCCCTTTGCCCAGCCGATTTCATTGTAGCGTTCTTCCTTGCCGAAGCCAACCGTAAAGGTCTTATCCACATCGGCAATGGCTGCCACATAACTGGAGTCAACGCCGCTGGAGAGGAACGAGCCAACTTCTACATCGGCGATTTTATGAGCCTCTACGGAGTTGTGGAACGTGTCGGAAATTTGGTTTACCCAGTCATCCAAAGACGGCTTTTCGTCTGCATGGAATTCGATTTCCCAGTACTGCTGAATGTCCAGCTTGCCGTTTTTGTAGATGAAATAATGTGCCGGCGGCAGCTTGTAAACGCCCTTGAAGAATGTTTCTGTGCAAGGCGAATACTGGAATGTCAGGTAATTTTCAAGTGCAGCAGTATTCAGCACTTTTTTAAAGTGCGGATGCGGCAGGAAACTCTTGATTTCCGAGCCGAACAGGAATGTTTCTCCCATCTGTGCATAGTACAGCGGCTTGATGCCGAAGAAATCTCTTGCTCCGAACAAAGTTTTCTCTTTCTTGTTCCAGATGACAAAGGAGAACATGCCACGCAGTTTTTGCAGCAGTGCTGTGCCGTATTCCTGATAGCCGTAGATTAAAACTTCAGAGTCAGTCTGTGTTGCAAACTGATATCCTTTTTCAATCAATGCCTGACGAATGGTCTTGTAGTTATAAATTTCGCCGTTGAAGAGCAGGGCAAGATTGCCATCTGCACTGTAAAGCGGTTGTGTACCGGCATCGGATACGTCAATGATGCTCAGGCGACGGTGACCGAGGGCAATATCCTCGTCAATGTAAGTGCCTTCTGCATCCGGCCCTCTATGTTTGATTCGGTTCAGCATTTCCTGAAGAACCGCATTGGAATTGTCGATATGGTTTGTAAAACCGGTAAATCCACACATCGGTAAAAACCTCCCTGTTTCTTGCAGATTTGTGTTCATGGAAATTGCGTTCCTTTTATTATACTATATTTCCTCGTCTTTTGCAATCAATTTCCATAGATTTTTTTCATTCTCTGAAAAAAACAAGTTGTCCGGACTTAGAAGGGCAGGTGTTTCCGCAGCAAATCAGCGAGCAGTTTCGCAGCATTTCGCTGTGTGACAGCACCGGGGTGATGATTTGCCCCGAAATCTGTTCCGACTATGGAACGAACGTCGCAGAGAGCAAGGCGGTTGTCCTGCTGCTGGGCAGCTGCAACGGCATTCCGAATGAATGGAGCAGCGTCAAGGTCACTGCTCATCCCAATCATGCAGACCAGAAACGCCGTCGGGAACTGGCTGCGAAGTTTCTGCAAGAAAGCAGCGTAAGCGGCTTGAAATGCAGCCCCCTCTTCCGGAAACAGATGCAGGTAAGCGGAATCATTTGTTCCCAAGTAGAGAATCACCGCTTCCGGCGGTGCAAACGGAAGCAGGATTGTGGATTCCCAGTTTTCCGGCTGATAATGATAGAATCCAGCCGCTTCATAGACCAGTGGCAGCAAGTCGGTTTCATTTTTGCAGGATTCCTCTGGAAAGCCACTGTAAACGCCAAACCCACTGTAAGAGAGAATGTGTGCATCTGCATGCAGCAGCTTTGCAGTCTGAGCAGCGTAACTTTTTGCAGCGTGTTCCGTTGCAATGGAAAAGGCATCCTCTGGGCTGGCAGCATCAATTCCATATCCGCAGGCGATGGAATCGCCGATAAAGGCGAGGTGATGCGGAGCAGGTGGAAGCGGAGAACACGTTCCGCCGTCACAGGTGAGGGCAGAAACACCAAGAATACCATAGTGTGGTTCAGACAGTTTGCAAATTTGAATTTGCTGGGCAGATTCTGACGGGCAGGGAATCGAAATGATTTTGGTTTCATCCGTGTAGACGAAATCCATCACCATTTTTTCCTGCAAAAAGACTGCAACTCGAACCGAACCAATTGCTTGCAGCGAAACCGTTACCGTTGTGGCAGTTGTTGTACAAGAAACGGTTGCATTACTCAGTGCAAGCCAGAGGGTGTCCGTTTCTGGAGCGTAGCGTGTGCCAGGGGAACAGGTGACAGCAGAACGAATTGATTTCATAGAAAAACTCCAATCATAGAAAAATAGTCGCAGGAAACACACTTACAGATTCTTCCAGACATCCCGTTTCAGTTTCAGTAAATCCAGCACATCAATGACAGCATCTTTTTGATAATCGGCAGCTGTACCCTGTGTTTTGGTCAGGGTCGCTTTCTGAATCAAATATTTTTGCAGCAGGACAACATCCGCTGTGTTGACGCTGCCGTCTTGATTGATGTCGCCAAGCAGAACTTCCGGCGATGTTCCGCCATCCAGCGGATAGCTTTTCAAATCTGGCAGTTCGTCCAAGGTGATGCAGTATTCACTGTTGTAGATTTCTTTCAGGTTTTCCGCAGGGTTATTCTGTTCGCTGGTCAGGTAGTTCATATACCACGGGCAGAAATACAGCCAGGAAGCCTTGTCTTTCAGCAGATTTTCCAAGGATGGAATGGTATCGTTTTCCGCCATGGTAACCATTTTTTCACCGTCGGTGCTCTGTACCAAGCTGTAAAAGGTAGAGGAAATGGAACTGAGGTTTGGCTGTCCGTCCGCAGCGTTGTATTTATCATAGCCCACAATATCTACAACATCATCGCCCGGATACCAGTCCGGAGAGGTCGAGTAGGTGTAACTGTTCCAAACCCAGATTAAGTTGTCCAAGCCGTAAACATTGGTCAGCTGGTCGTAGAGCAGGCGATACAACTGTTTGCAGGGTTCTGCACCCTCTGCACCCCACCAGAACCATGCACCTTCTGCCTCGTGAAGCGGTCGCCAGAGGACAGGAACATCTGCATCTTTCAGCTTTTTCAGCTGCTTTGCAATTTCTGCAATGTCTGCCATAATGACATCGTGTTCCCAAGTGCCTTCTTGCAGAGCGTTGGTAATACTGAACGTGGTGGAATCTGCACTGGCAGACGGCACATAGAATGCCCGTTCTGTACCGCCCTTTTCAGATGGTACTCTCCAGTGCCAAACAACGGTTGCAATTCCCTTGTATTCGTTGACCCATTGAATCGCACGTTCTGAGGCGTTGTCGTCCCAGGTTGCCCCATCGAAATAATTCAGGAAGTCGATGCCCCGAATGGCACACATTTTTCCGGTGGTCTTTTCCAGATATTCAAACTCTGCTTCGTTGTCCTTGATGAAATTGGTTGGGTCTGCATAGAGGTTGTAGTTGTGAGAACCGCAATATTCCTGCTGACCAGAGATAATATGCTTGCCGTATTGGTCGCAGAGATACTGATAAAGTCGTTTGGTGCTGTCGGAGGCGTTCGGGTTGGAGAGCTGTCGGGTTGGCTGGAGGTTGGTTAGAGATTCGGATGCCGGAGCAATTTCCAGATAGTCGAACATCGTATAGCCCCAGTATGCCCGAAATGTGATGGTATTTTTTCCAGCTTGCAGCATGACCACACCGCCGGAAGTTTCTTCAAAGGTCAGGTTGTGGGAGAAGCTGACTTCACCCTGATTGACGCCATTGACATCCAAATATTGTACTTTTTTGTTGGGGTCGTATGGTTCGCAGTAGCAGACGGTTAATTCATACAGACCGTCTTCCGGAACGGTAACTTCTAGGCTGACAGTTGTTCCTTTTTGGTCGAGGTAAGAGAATCCACCGCCGGAAGCGTTGGTCAGGTCGTAATCTTCACCGCTGCCGTCTTCTTCGGTGTTGCCCTTCCAAGTTTCCTGATAGATTTTTCCGCCGCTGGTTGTACCGTTTTCAAATTCATAGCGAACGGGTGCTGTGGATGCGGTTTCTGCTGCAACAGTTGGAACAGCAGGAATCCCAGCGAGCGTGCAAGAGCCTGCCAAGAGCATGGCAGCAATGCGGGAGGAATGTGGAAATGACATAAAAAAAGCCCCTTTCAATTTGTAGAATGGTAAAATGGTTGTGGAAAAAACGGATGTAGATTGTCTATATTATACAATTTCCATGGCAGAAAGTCAATATGGATTCCTGCACAAAAAAAGCCGTTTCAGCTGCTAAAGAGCAGCCGAAACGGTTTTTCTTTTGAAATTAAGAGGCAAGTGCAGGGGCTTCTTTTTTCATCAACTTCCATTCGATGAAAATCATAATTACAGTGACCGCAGCAGACAGGAAATCTGCAATTGGCCCTGCAAATAAAATGCCATCAATCCCCATAAACAACGGCAGAATCAACAGCGGCGGCAGGAAAAACAAAATCTGTCGAGTGAGCGAAAGGAATGCACCCTTGACCGCTTTGCCGATAGCAGTGAAAAAGGTAGTGGAAATCGGCTGCAAAAAGTCGATGAATGTGAAGAACAGGAATATGCGAAAGAACCGGACTCCGAACTGATAATACTGGTCGCTGCCATCTCCGAACAGGGAGAGAATCGGCTTCGGAAAGAGTTCAAACAGGAAAAATGCAACCACGCATAAAATACCGCCCGTAATCACAGCAATGCGGTAGGCACTCCAAACACGGTCATATTTTTTTGCCCCATAGTTGAAGCTGACAATCGGTTGAATACCTTGCCCCAGTCCGATGACAACGGAAAAAATAATCTGATAAACTTTCATGATAATACCGGCACTGGCAAGCGGGATGGCATCGCCATAAACCGACAGAGAACCATAGTGTTCCAGCATATTATTCAGGATAATCTGTACAATCATGATGGCAACTTGATTCAGGAACGAAGCCATTCCGATGGCAGCAATTTTCCGAGCATGGGAGAAATGCGGAATAAAATGTTTCAGTTGCAAGTCTGTTTTCCGGTAGCGAAGCAGGTAAACAAAAACAATCAAGGCAGAAACAACTTGTCCGATAACAGTTGCATACGCAGCCCCAGCCATGCCCCAATCCAGACCCAATACAAAAATGGCATCTAAGATGGTATTGATAATCGCACCAGCTAAATTACAGACCATGGTCATTGTTGGGCTGCCGTCTGCACGAATCAAATGACCGCCGCCAGCGGTGATAATCAGTAGCGGAAATCCGAAAGCAGTAATGCGAACATATTCTTCTGCATAGGGCATGACGTTGTCCGGAGCACCGAATAGCCGAAGCAGTGGATTCAGGAAAATCAGGCTGACGGCTGCCAGCAGAACGCCGCTGATGACCAGCATGGAAAAGGCATTGCCGAATGCATAGGCAGCATCTTCTTTTTCACCAGCTCCCATTTTCAAATTGAAACAGGCAGCACCGCCAATGCCGAATAACAATGCCAAAGCAATACAGGATGTGGAAAGCGGAAAGGCAACATTCGTGGCAGCGTTGCCGAGCATACCAACGGCTTGCCCGATGAAAAGTTGGTCAACGATGTTATAGAGTGCACCGACCAGCATGGAAATGATGCTGGGAATCGAGAATTTGAGCATCAATTTGGTGACAGATTCGCTGCCAAGCGGATTGGAAGCGACAGTTGTAGACATAAAAAAACTCCTTTCGGGTGGTAAAAATAAAATCTCCGCATGGAAATACGGACAAAAGCTAAAAATAAGGCAATTTTATGGAACCGGATGCAGTCGCTTTTCTAGAACGGTTGAAAACGACGGCATCCGGTTTTTGAATGTGGAAACTGCAAGGATTATTGTTTTTCTGGTGGAATCATGGTCAGAGAAATTCTGCCCCGTTTTCCATCTACCTCCAAAACCCACACTTTCACGACTTCGCCCACCTGTACGACTTCCATGGGGTGCTTGATGTAGTGCTTGCAGATTTTAGAGATGTGCACGAGTCCGTCTTCATGAACGCCGACATCTACAAAACAGCCGAAATCGGTGATATTGCGGACTGTTCCCATCAGTTCCATACCCGGTTTGAGGTCTTTTAGTTCCATAATATCACCGCTCCGCAGCAACGGTGGCGGCAGGGATTCTCTCGGATCTCTGCCCGGCTTGGAGAGCTCCTGTAAAATATCGTTCATAGTTGGAACGCCCACGCCAGCTTGCTTTGCCAGAGCATCCAGCCCGTAGTGGTCTGCTGCAGCGAGAATTTCCGGATGTGTTTGCGGTGTCATCGCAGACAGCGAGAATCCGCAGGCGTTCAGAATGGCTTCCGCAGCGGCATAGCTTTCCGGATGGACTGCTGTTTGATCCAGCGGATTGGCAGCATTCGGGATTCGCAAAAATCCGGCACACTGTTCAAACGTCTTTGCTCCCAACTTGGAAACTTTTTTCAGCTGCTTTCGGTCGGTAAATGCTCCGTTTTCTGTCCGGTAGGCAACAATATTTTTTGCAATGGTGCTGTTAATGCCAGCAACGTGTGAGAGCAGGGAGAACGATGCGGTATTCAAGTCCACACCAACGCCATTGACACAATCTTCTACCACGCCATCGAGGGCAGCCGTCAATTCTTTTTTCGGCATATCGTGTTGATATTGCCCCACGCCAATAGCTTGCGGGTCAATCTTGACGAGTTCCGCCAGCGGGTCTTGTAACCGCCGTGCAATCGAAACGGCACTTCGCAGGGAAACATCATATTCCGGAAATTCTTCTGCTGCCAGTTTCGAGGCAGAATAAACGGATGCTCCCGCCTCCGAAACGACCATATAGGCAGCTGGATAAGGGAGTGTTTTCAGCAGGGCAGCCACAACCGATTCTGCTTCTCGGGAAGCAGTACCGTTTCCGATGGCAACCGCTGTAACGTGATGCTTTTGCAACAGTTCCAGAATGATTTTTTTGCCCTGTTCCATGCGAGTTCCCTCGCCGACGGTGATATGTGCAACGCCAGTATCTAAAACTGCACCCGTTTCGTCAACGACTGCCAACTTGCAGCCTGTGCGATAGCCGGGGTCAACACCCAGAACCACTTGATTTTTGAGCGGTGCTGCCAGCAGCAATTGCCGGAGATTGGCAGCAAATAACTGAATGGCAGCAGCATCAGCGGTTTCGGTTAGATTCTTGCGAATTTCCCGTTCCACTGCCGGAAATAAGAGCCGTTGAAAAGCATCTTCTGCTGCAGCCTGTACCAGCTTCGCTGCCGGACTGTCATTGTGAACATATTTCCGCACGACAACCGCAGCACCTTTTCCCTCTGGGAGGGAGAGAGTCACTTTCAGGGCGTTTTCCTGTTCACCTCGATTGATGGCAAGAATGCGGTGTCCCTGTAATTTTTCAATCGGTGCTTGGAAATCATAATAATTGCGGTATGGCGTTTCTGTCTCTTCATCGACTGCACGGGCAGACAGCGTTCCGCTGAGTATGGTAAATTGCCGCATCTGTTTCCGCAAAGCGGCATCGTTTGCCATTTCTTCCGCTAAAATATCCATAGCTCCTTGCAGAGCAGCTGCTACATCCGGCACATCCTGTTCTGGTTGGACAAATGGTTTTGCAGCTTCTTCCGGAACGGTTTCCCACTTCTGTTCCGCCAGAATGCGAGCCAATGGTTCTAGTCCACGGGCAATCGCTGCGGAGGCTCTGGTTTTCCGCTTGGGACGGTAGGGGAGATAGAGGTCTTCCACTTCAATGAGCGTTTTTGCAGCTTGAATCTGCTGTTCCAGTTCTGGGGTCAGCTTGTCCTGTGCAGCGATAGCGGAGCAGATTTCCGTTTTTCGCTGGTGGAGTTTACGAAGATATTGCAGCCGGTCATTCAGTTGTCGGAGCAGCTGGTCATCCAGAGAGCCAGTTGCTTCTTTTCGATAACGGGCAATGAATGGGATGGTTTTTCCATCGTCCAGCAGGTCAATGGTGTTTTGAACCTGTTCTTTTCGCAGGTGAAATTCCGTTGCCAGTTGATTGATGATTTCCAAAAAATCGCCTCCTAATTGCAATGGTTGAGGAAAAATTGTTTGCATCGTATCCTTTTTATTATAGCACACAACAGGAGAAAATGCAACAAAAAAACCGACCCTCAACGAAGAGAGTCGGTTTTTCAATTTATAAAAACGGTATCACAAAACACTTTGGAGGGCGTGTATGCAGATGACCGTAGAATCTTTTACAGCAATCATATGGCAAAAATCGCCGAACAGTTATCGAATTTCCAGCCGTCTGTTTGCTGGTACTTTTGGCTGTTTTTTCGGCAGAACCATATAGAGAATGCCGTTTTTGTATTCTGCTTCGATTTGGTCAGCATCAATGCCGGAAATATCGAACCGCCGCTGGTAAGAACCATAGGAGCGTTCCCGACAGATGTAGTGTTCCTTGGACTTGTCAACCTGTTCTTGCTGATGAACAGCGGACAGCGTCAGCGTATCGCCGTTGACATCCAGTTGAATTTCGCCCTTTTCAAAGCCGGGCAATTCAGCTTCCATGATGAACTTGTCATCTTCTTCTCGAATGTCTGTTTTGAAACTGCGGACGGTTTCTTTGCTGACAAAACGGTCATCAAAATCAGAAAATGGGTCTAAAAGGGAAAACGGATCTCGTTCAAATGCGGTCAAGCCATACATCGTAATTCCTCCTTCATGTTTGTGAATCAGTAAGTCGATTTATTTGATTTCCAGCCGTTTGCTGGTCGGCGTTTCTGGCTGCTGCTTCGGCATAGTCACATACAGAATACCATTTTTGTATTCTGCATCCAACTTTTCTGCATCAATGCCAGTCAAGTCGAAACTTCTCTGATAAGAGATGTCAGAGCGTTCCTTGCGGATGTAATGCTTCTGTTCATCCTTGTCCTCGGAATCAGCATGATGTTCTGCGGACAGCTTCAAGCAATCGTCTTCCACATCGAGGTGAATTTCGTCTTTCTCGAATCCCGGCAACTCGGCTTCCATCACGAACTTGTCGCCCTCATCCCGAACATCCACTTTGCAGGAACTCAAACCTGTTCCAGCAAAGAAATCATTTTCAAAATCGTGAAATGCATTCAGCAAATCAAAATGTTTCTTTTCAAACGGTGTCATGGTATACATAAAAATTCCTCCCTCTTTATCGTTATCAATCATGCAATCTGTTATTTAACTTCCAGCCGCTTGCTGGTTGGAGTTTCCGGCTGCTGTTTCGGCAGGGTTACATACAGAATGCCGTTCTTGTATTCGGCATCCAGCTTTTCCGCATCAATGCCAGTCAGATCAAAACTTCTCTGATAAGAGATGTCAGAGCGTTCCTTGCGGATGTAATGCTTCTGTTCATCCTTGTCCTCGGAATCAGCATGATGTTCTGCGGACAGCTTCAAGCAATCGTCTTCCACATCGAGGTGAATTTCGTCTTTCTCGAATCCCGGCAACTCGGCTTCCATCACGAACTTGTCGCCCTCATCCCGAACATCCACTTTGCAGGAACTCAAACCTGTTCCAGCAAAGAAATCATTTTCAAAATCGTGAAATGCATTCAGCAAATCAAAATGTTTCTTTTCAAACGGTGTCATGGTATACATAAAAATTCCTCCCTCTTTATCGTTATCAATCATGCAATCTGTTATTTAACTTCCAGCCGCTTGCTGGTTGGAGTTTCCGGCTGCTGTTTCGGCAGGGTTACATACAGAATGCCGTTCTTGTATTCGGCATCCAGCTTTTCCGCATCAATACCAGTCAAGTCGAAACTTCTTTGGTAAGACACTTCAGAGCGTTCCTTGCGGATGTACTTCTTCTTGTCGTCCTTGTCCTCAGAATCGGTGTGATGTTCTGCGGACAGCTTCAAGCAATCGCCTTGCACATCAAGGTGAATATCTTCTTTCTCGAATCCCGGCAACTCGGCTTCCATCACAAACTTGTCGCCCTCATCCCGAACGTCAACCTTGCAGGTACTCCAGCCAGTTCCGGCGAAAAAATCGTTTTCAAAATCATGAAATGCATTCAGTAAATCAAAATGCTTCTTTTCAAACGGTGTCATGGTATACATAAAAATGCCTCCTCAAAAAAGCAGATAACTCTGCGTTCAAATTCCTGTGGTTTTCTGATTCGTTCTTGCGAATCTTACTAACATTTCCGATACCTTCTCATGGGGCTCATTCCTTTCTTTCATTGTCTATAGGATACTGCCGCTATATGAAAACTGTGTCACACAATTGTGAAAATTAGATGAAATTTAGCACTCAATAGAAAAGAGTGCTAATAAGTGCAAATGGAGAGTGCTAATATTGAAACTGTCCTCATTCCAAGGTACAGAAACAGAAAAACAGCGTTTTCCCCGAAGAGAAAACGCTGTTGCATGCGAGTGATTTTAGGTTGATGTTGTGATTAGTCGACGCTGAGGATCCAATTTTTCAAGCGTGAGAGATCAATTACATTGATGACACCGTCGCTATTGGAATCTGCTGGCTTTGCCTGTTCAGCGGTCAAAGTTTCTTTGCGAATCAGATACTTTTGCAGCAGAACAACGTCCTGAACATTGACATTTCCATCCAGATTCACATCACCCAGCCGGAATGTAGGTTCTGTTATGGTCGTGGTTTCGGACGGTGTTGTAACAGTTGTTGTGGTTGTGGTTGTGGTTTCAGCTGATGTTGTGTCAGTTGTTGTAGTGGTTGTAACCTTTGGTTCTACATTGTCCACGATGGAATAATACGCCGGCTTTGCCTGGAAGTTTTCATCGAACAGCAGCGGAACTCTGGTTGCACGCCAGCTCTGGTCGTCGGTAACGCCCCAGATTACAACAGCAGAAATGCTGTCTGCATAGTCGGTGTAAATATCGAAGATGTCGCTGTACAGCTGAGCCTGCTTTTCCAGACCTGCTTCAGAGGTATCCGAAGTGGTGATATCCAATTCGGTTACCTGAATATCCAGACCAGTGGAAGCGAACTTGTCGATTGCCTTGCGATAAGTGGAAGCGGTCGGGAAACCAACATCCAAGTGGGACTGCATGCCGATACCATCGATCAAGCCCTTTTCTTTCAGTTCCATTGCCATGTTATAGATAGCAGTGGTTTTGCCTGGCATGTATTCGTTGAAGTCGTTATAATAGAGTTTGCAGTTCTTCGGAGCATATTTTCTTGCATACTGGAATGCATATTCAATGAATGAGTTGTCACCGAAAATCCGAACCCATGCAGAACTGTTGGAATCTTCAGACTTGCTAGAGCCAGCCTTTCGAGGATTACCATCATCCAGCCATGCTTCATTTACAACGTCCCAGGCATAAAATTCAACATCCGGATACTGTGTTGCCAGACCTTCCATGACGTTCTTGATGTAGTTTTCCATTCTCTTGAGCATGGTGTCCTTGTCGACCCAGTCGCCATCATCGGAGAAGTTTTCCTTGAAGAACCAGTCTGGTGTCTGGCTGTGCCATACGAGGGTATGACCACGAACCGGAATCTTATTTTTTCCGCAGTATTTCAGAAGGGCATCTGCCTGTGAGAAGTTGACCTGCGGATTTGTGTTATCCCCGCTTGCCTGCGAAGCAGCCTGATCCAGCACATAATCCGGTTTCAGTTCGTTGCCGAAGGTAATACTTTCATTGAAGTGCTTTTCTACCAGATCCATGAAGGACGGAGAAGCCAGGTTGGAAGCCATAATCGCAGTACCAATTTTGAAGTAGCCATTGTAAACATCCTTGATAGAGGCAATGTCTTCCTGAATCGGAATGATCGGGGCTTCTGCAAGGGTGAAGTCGTCAATATACAGTTTGGATATATCATTGCATTCAAAGTAGACATAAACCTTAGAAACTTCGCTGGTAAAGCTGAACTTGATGTTGGAAAATTCTACCCAGTCGCCGTTAGAAGTTTGGGTTGCCAGATTGCTGTAATGCCGTTCGCCAGCAGCATCGGTGTATTCCAGACTCAGCTTAATGCTGTTGTACCATTCTGGCTTTGCAAACGCACTGACGGTGTATTCCTTGTTTGGTTCGCAGATGTCATCCAGCAAAAGCTGCGGGCCATGCCAGCCCTTGGTACGGTCGGATACCATCATGGAAGAAGAACCGCTGTGTGCCTGGCTATCGGTGATGGAAATGGATTCGACACCACCTCTACCGGTAAACGGCAATGATGCACTGCTGTCCTCGAAATCCGAGCTGTAGATGACAGCACCGGCTTCGGCATCGGCTGCGGTTACGGTTGCAAATGGAATGGATGTGCTGAGCAGCACAGCTCCCAGCAGCCCCGCAAGAACCTTTTTGGCTGTGTGTTGTTTCATAAATGTAAACCTCCCTAAATAGAACAAGAACGTTTCTTGATAGAAAGCAAAGTGATGTTGCTTTCTAAAAAACCAGATGGATTTAGTATACCATATTTTTTCTGAAATGTAAATGCTTTTGGTGTGGAAAGCTTGTATTTTTGTTGAAATTTACTACAACCCAGATGAAAAATATAGCAAGTTGTACAAATGCAGAAACAGAGTCACGCTTTTGAAAAACGGAGCATATGTTGCAGTAAGGGGCGGTCTGGAGGAAAGCAGAGCCGTTCCCAAACGATGGAAAAAAGTGAGGGGTTATTGATGCAATGGAATCATCAGGGAATGGAGTTGGAGTTCCAGCCAGAAATGGCATGGGATCACTTCCATTTATTTGAGGACACACCGCAGCCACCGGAACAAACTGGCATGCGGACACCACTGCCGGAGGAAACGCCGATTGGTATGGCATATGTGCCGTACCAGCAGTGGGATACGATTTTTTCAGCAGAGGAAGGATTTCCGAAGGGAACGATTTTCCCGCAGCTGTACAAACCATTTTGTCCGGGAGGTGAACGGCATGCGTGAACAGGAATTGCTGTTGCGGAGTTTACAGCAGTGTGATTTTACGCTGTATGAGTTGCAGTTGTATTTGGATACGCATCCGAACTGCAAACGGGCGATGGAACAGTACCGGAAACATCTGGAGATGAAGCAGAAAGCCGAGAAGATGTATGTGGAAAAGTATGGTCCGATTCGTCCGAGCCAGTCCAATACAACAGAGCGTTGGAACTGGGTGGATGCACCGTGGCCGTGGGAAAAGGAGGCAAATTGCGATGTGGACGTATGAGAAGAAACTGCAATATCCGGTAAACATTAAAACGCCAAATCCACGGCTTGCAAAGTTTATTATTTCCCAGCTAGGTGGGCCGGATGGGGAACTTGCCGCTTCGCTGCGATATATGCACCAGCGATATGGCATGAAAAACAATCAGGTCAAGGGGATTCTAACCGACATTGCAACGGAAGAACTGGCACATGTGGAAATGGTATCGGCGATTTTATACCAGCTGACCCGTGACATGACACCGGAACAGATTCTGCAAGACGGCTATGCAGAATATTTTGTAGACCATACTGCTGGCATTTATCCGCAGGGGGCATCTGGTATGCCGTTTACGGCTGCCTATTTCCAGTCAAAGGGCGACCCGATTACAGACCTGACGGAAGACCTTGCAGCGGAACAAAAGGCACGCAGCACGTATGAAAATATTTTACGTCTGTGTGATGACCCAGACGTTCGAGAGCCGATTAAATTTCTCCGGCAGCGGGAAATCGTGCATTTTCAGCGGTTTGGAGAGGCAATGCGAATGGTACAGGATGAGTTAAATTCTAAGAACTTTTATTGCTGCAATCCGGCATTTGACAAAGGCTGTGGAAAGCAGCAGAAGCGTTCCGGAAAATAACACGCTGCAAAACAGAACTGCCCGTGCACGAGAGGGTGCATCGGGCAGTTTTGTTTTGCCTTGTAGAAAGTATTATTCGCCGTAGTAAGAGAACAACTGACACGGAATCATGCCATTGTAAAGCTTTCTTCGTTTGGTTGCTGGTTTGCCGAAGAAGGATTCAAAGTTCGCATCTGGAGAAATCACATAGCAGGGATACTGCTTGTTTGCCGGAAAGACACTGCCCATAATCTGATAGAGCGATTCCGCAGCCTGTACATCTAAAAGCCGTTCACCGTATGGCGGATTGCAAATAATAATCTGTTCCGGAACGGCGGTAAAATCTGCAATATCCTGCTGCATCACATGAATCCGTGTTTTTACGCCAGCTTTGCGAATGTTTTCTTCAGAGAGCCGAATCGCTTCTGGATCGCAGTCAAAACCGTATGCTTCAAAGGTGGTATCTCGTCGAATGGCAGCAATTGCCTCTGCACGAGCATTTGCCCAGACAGATGCCGGAATACAATCCCAGCGTTCCGCTGCAAAGTGGCGGTGTAAGCCCGGGGCAATATGCATGGCTTTGAACGCTGCCTCAATCAGCAGCGTACCGCTACCGCAGAACGGGTCGCAGACGACACTATTTTGCTTGACCCGTGCCAGGTCAACAATGCCAGCGGCAAGGGTTTCCTTGATGGGGGCAGCGTTGGCATTTTTCCGATAACCTCGCTTATGCAGTCCAACACCAGAGCTGTCTAAATAAATGGTTACGAGATTCTTGCGGATGGAAAACTGAATCTGATGCACCGCACCGCTTTCCGAAAACCAGCTGGTCTGGTATTTCTGCCGCAGGCGTTCTACAGCTGCCTTTTTCAAGATGGACTGGCAGTCCGGAACGCTGTGCAGTTTGGAATCCAATGCATGTCCCTTAACTGGGAACGCATCATCTTTTCCAATCCACTCTTCGAGCGGCAGCTTTTTCATGCCTTGAAAGAGCTCCTCGAAGTTATAAGCTGGAAAACTGCCGAGTTGAATGAGAACCCGTTCCGCAGTGGAAAGACAGAGGTTTGCCATTGCCAGAAGGTGATAATCGCCCCGGAATAAGATTCTGCCGTCCTGTACCTGAATCTGTTCTGCACCTAATTTTTTCAGTTCAAAATGGAGGGTATGTTCCAGACCAAAATGACACGGGCAGCACATCCAAAATGTATGTTGCATGGTGGTAGTCCTTTCTGTTTTAAGAAGATGATTTTTGAAAAAAGAAGCACATCATTTGGATTGCTGTGCTTCTTTTTTGGGTTATGCCAAGCTGATTTTATTCAGAAGGTTCTCCGCCAGATTCTCCACCGGATTCACCGCCGGAGGATTCTCCGCCAGAATCGCCGCCGCCGGAATCGCCGCCGCTGCTCTGACTGGTATCGCCGCCGGAGCTGTTGGAATTTTCATGTCCGCCATTGCCCTGACTGCTATGGTCGGTGTTGCTGGAGCTTTCAGAACTTTCGTCACTGCTGCTGTTGGTGGTGTGGTTGTTGTTGGATGGTGTTGTAACTGCTGGAGCAGTGTAGTGGTTGCCATCACAAACGGGAGCGTTTGTGGATTTCCAGTAGCCAACACCTAGTTTCTTGCAGTTTGGCCCTGCAATTTTACCAGTCTTTGCACACACATAACCTTCTACCACGTCATCATTGCTCGGATAGCTTGCACCGGTATCCAATTTATCAGCGTATTCGCCAATGATGTTATACCAGATTTGGTCGGATTCAAGGGATTCCGGCAACGATTGCCGTTCGGTGTATCCAATCCAAACACCGCTAACGAAATCTTCCGTCATGCCGACAAAGGTCAAGTCATACCAGTTTTCGGTTGTACCAGTTTTTCCGGCAACATGTTTATTCTGTAACTTTGCCTTGTCGCCCGTGCCGTTTTCAACAACATTTTGCAGCAGCTTATTCATAACATAAGCGGTTTCGCTGCTCACTGCCTTTCTCGGGCTGCCATCATTTTCATAGATGAGAGTATCTTCACCCTGTTTCACCCATTTAATGATGTGTGGTTCAAAATGCGTTCCGTCGTTTCCGTATGGAATATAGCTGGAAACCAGATTTTCCAAGGTAACACCGTAGGTTAACGCACCCAGTGAAAGCGGTGCAAGGTCGTTGTCACTCTCGTTGTCGGTAGAAATGTCATCCAGTTTCAAGCCCATTTTTTGGGTTGCAAAATCAAAGACCGCCTGCGTGCCGAGGTCATCGCAGATTTTTGCCGGAACGGTATTCAAAGACTTTGCAAGGGCATCGTATGCGAATACAGAACTGTGCGAATACGAGTTGCTGTAGTTTGCTGGCCAATCTTCGCCGTCTACTTGTTTCAGCGGTTCATCTGTAAACGTAGAACCCCAGTGAATCTTGTCGTTTTCGAGTGCTAAACCGTAGGTGGTCAGTGGCTTGATAGTAGAACCCGGCTGGCGAGGTTCCATCGTGGCATAGTTCCAGCAGAGAGATTCTGTTTTCTCGCCGATGCTGCCGACAATTGCCTTAATATTGCCCTCATAATCCATGGCAACAAATGCAGATTCCGGGTAGAGAATTTCGTCTGTAGAATAGTCGCCGTCCCCGTTCTGGTCGAGGTAAAGGGCAACATCCTCTTTGTTTCCAACGAGGTTGTCCAAATCCTTGTACTTGTCTTCAACATAGGATTGCATATCCAAGTCCACGGTCGTTGCAATCTGATAGCCGCCGGCATTGATGCGGGCAATGGCTTCGTTGGAGGTGAGGTTGTACGTCTTTTCGAGGTAGTCGGCAAATTCATAGATTGCGGTATCTACAACCCAAGAGGTTGCCTCTGCACTCAAATATTCGTTGTCTTCTTCCGGATGGGTTTCCTGATATTCATCAGAGTCTGTGAAAATCAGTTCTTCATTCAAGGCTGCCTGATATTCATCATAGGTAATCGAACCGTTGTCATACATCTGAAGCAGAACATATTTCTGACGGGCTTTGTTATCTTCTTTTCCCGTGTTGATAAATTCGCCTGTGGCTTCATCTTCGTAACCAGCGAACGGGTTTAAGGTGTTCGGGCTTTTTGGAATGGCAGCGAGGGAAGCTGCTTCTGCAATATCCAGTTCGCTGACATCTTTTCCGAAATATTTCTGTGAAGCAAGCTGAACGCCGTTGATAGGCCCGCCAAAACCGATATAGTTCAGGTAGTTTTCCAGAATTTCATCTTTGCTGTAATTCTGTTCCAGTTCCATTGCACGGAAAATTTCACGAATTTTTCGGGCTGGAGATTGAACATCATCGCCCGTGATATTTTTAACCAGCTGCTGGGTAATGGTCGAACCGCCGACATCGGTATTATAGATGTGAATGAACATATTTACGAAAGCGTAGAAGGTTCTTCGATAATCGACACCATCGTGCGTGTAAAAGCGTTCATCTTCGGCAGATACAAACGCATCCTTGACGTGCTGCGGAATCTGGTCGATGGTAACGGGGATTCGTTCGGTATGGTTGTTGACCTTATAAAGGCACACCAACTCTCCGTTGGAATCGTTTGCATAGACATAGGTATTATTTTTCATTTCCAGTTCCTCGATGGTAACATCGGAAACTTCATCTCGGAAACTCATAACATAGACGGTCATGCCCGTTGCCACAATCGTTCCGGTGATGATACAAATCAGGAACAGGGAAACCAGTGTGGTGCAGAGAATTGAGAACGCTTTTCGGAGCGTTGGAAACCGTTTTGGTTTTTCTGCCTGAAGAGCATCGTTATAATACGGATATTCCGGTGTTCCCGTCGGGGGCTTATTGCAGAGGGCTGCATCTGCCTCACTCTCATAGATGACCCGTTCTCTGGGGTCTGGCGGTGGAGGGGTTGGCGGAACGGGTTTCTTTGCCGGCAGGTTTGCAGTCGTCGTTCTGGCTGCTGGCTTTGCAGGTGGCTTGGAAACGGGGCGTTTTGCGGTTGTATTTGCCGTCGGTTTTTTGACAGCAGGTTTTCGGTTCTGCGTGCCAGTTGGTCTGGCAGCAGTTGGCTTTTTTGCAGGGGATTTTCCGTGCGAAGCAGCCGTTGCACGACTGCCGGATGAGCGTTTTGGCGGAGTTCCTCCGGCACGGGGTTTTCCGGCTTTTTCCGCAGCCGGACGGTGTTTCGGGTTGCGGGATGATTCCTGATTCATTGCTGTGCATCCTTTCTGTTGATGATGAAAAAAATCAGACTTTTTGGGAGCGGTGACCAAAATAGAATTTTTTAGGATTTTCAGCCGCTCAGTGGTCGAAAAACGGGCAATATTTCTTTTATTATACCACAAAGCCAGTCGGATGTTAAGTGGTTTCTGAAAAAAGCGAGAAAAATATACAACCTGTATAAATTTTTCTTTTTTGGGAATCCTGTTTCTGTTACTTATCCGAAAAATCAGACGGAAAACCGAACAGGAGGAAAGACGTATGACAAAATATCGTGCAGTTTCTGTGGTGTTGATGAGCATTTTAATCGCAGCCGTGATTGTGCTGTGTGCGTTGTCGCAGTCGATTCAGAATAAACGGGCAGCGGCAAAGACAGAGGAATCCTCAACCCTGCCGCAGGTGGATTATGTGCTGGGAGAGTATGAAGGGTATCTGGCAGTCTTTCGGGGTGAACAGCAAAAGCCTTATCAGGTGTTACAAATGCCGGTGCAGCTGCTGCCGGAGGAAGACCAGGGAGCAATCGAAGCTGGGATTCACGTTCAGACCGAGCAGGAGTTGCGGCGGTTATTAGAAGATTTTGCATCATAAAGAAAGACAGCGGATGACAAAATTTGTTGTCCGCTGTTGTTTTTATAATTCGACAAAAAATAGCGAGAAATCGAAAAAACTGCATAAAATAAAGAGGCAAAATTTGTATATTTTTTACGTAAAAATTACTTGACATTTCACGAAAGTTCAAGTATAATAAAGCTATGGAAGGAAATGCATTTGAAACGATGCACGTTGTTTTCATATGGTTCGTGTTGTAACAAAATACAATTGACGGAAAACAAGGAGGAATTTATTATGAAGAAGTCTGCAATTAAGATGATCGCAGGGGTTTCTGCTTTTGCAATTTTTTCGTCCATTTCTGCAACCGCTATTCCGGCATTTGCTGAGGAATATGATGCGATTCAGGAACAGGATTATGTGGCAACTTTCGCAGATGAACAGACACAGAACGTTGCAAACTATTTGCTGGAAAGCGGTGTTTCTATGGAAGAAGCACAGGAAATGATGGAACATTATGTGAATGGTCGTGCAATTATTGAGCAGAGAGAAAACGCCGAAAATGGGATTTCTTTGCTGAGCGATGATGAGGAAGAGCCGAAAGTATTTTATAATGGCGAAAATTTCACATCTTACAAAAATTCCATTAAGAGTAGCAAACCGAGTACTACATTTAAGAAAGAACAGCATTATGGAGCTTTTATAATTAATAATCCAATTGCAAATGTAAGAGTAAGATTCAATGCAATTTCCAATGAAGATGCAAACGGAAATTATTTAATTACAGGAACTGGGGATTATTATATTTTTAATAACTATAATAATTTTACTTCATTTGGACTGGATTCAGATGGCGTTTCTTTTAAGACAGAAACAAAAACCAATAGTGCTGGTCGTCCACTGATAATGTGCACATTTTCGTTTGATGCAAGTGATTCTCTGAAGAGTGAAGCTGCTGTAAAAAATGCGATTCAAGTGCAGAAAACAGCTAGCTTGTTGAAAAATGGTAATCAAGTAAATAGTGATTTTACTTTCCACACATTTGTACTGGGCGATTTTGACCATGATGGCGTTGTTTGCGATGAGGATTATGCTTACTTAATGGACTTTGTAATGAACTCTTTCGATGGATATATTTCTTACAAAGATGTATCAGATAAAATGGCATTTGAAGTTAATACAACAGCTGTTGATTTGAATATGGATGGCGTTTTGGATATACGGGATGCCATTGCATGGAATAAGTTAAGCTGAGAAAGCATATAAGGGGGTATGTGCTATGAAAAAAGCGATGAAATGTATGGCTGGAATCTTGGCCTTGACATTGGCATTTGCACAGGTTGCTCCGGTTTCTGCTTTTGCAGAAGAAACAACTGCTGCAACTGCAACGGAAGAAGCACAGGCTGTTTATTCTGGTGATTGCAGTGCAGAAGGCTCTTCCGTCACATGGACATATAATCCAACAGAAAAGACCCTTACATTCTCCGGAACAGGTGCAATTAAGGATTATCAGGCAAGCGGTGAAGCATTGCCGTGGCTGTCGGCTTCAGATGACTATAATGTAAAGAAAGTTGTTTTGGAAGAAGGCATTACAAGCTTGCCGGATTTTGCAGAAGAAAATGGCTTGTTTGATTTGAGAAAAGGCGGAAGACCTTGCACCATCATCTTGCCGGAAAGTCTGACAGATTTCCATTATGGAACAGCACTTTCTTTGTCAAGAGGTGTCATCCTTTATGTAAAGGATGGTTCTGCGGCTTACTGTGATGTTCATGCGATTGCAGATAGAAATTACTTTACCAATCGGAATTGGCTGATTTATTCCAGCGGCGTAGCAGAAAATCCAGTTGTACCAACAGAAGGGACTTCTGACACTGGTTTGACTTGGAAGTTCGATTATGAAACTAGGCAGTTGACCTTGAGCGGAACAGATGATTACCAGAATAGTTATCTGATTCAGCATCTGATGCCGTTGATGAAGGCAGCAGATAAAGTTGTCTTTGATGAAAACTTTACCGTGCCGGAAGACCCGAATGAAACCGTAATGCCGGCGACTTACACATACTTAAAGAAAGTATTGGTTGATAATCCGGCATTGCAGTATTTTAACAGTTCGCAGGGCTTTTGTTGTTACTATCAATCGCCGTTTCAAACTGCATATGAGGAAGTAAAGGAAGCTTACGAAAAGCAGTATCCGACAACAGAAGAAGAAACAAATCCGTTTGAATATCAGTGCGTTGTTAGAACCAATCCGAATCTGTCAACATATAGCGGCAACTGTGGTGTAGAGGGTGGCGACAACGTTACTTGGACATATGATGTTGCAACCGCTACAATGACATTTTCTGGAACAGGCGAAATGCAAGGACTTTATGATGTGGGAACGGAAAAATATACGCTTCCTTCTTGGTTGTATGGATACGGAGCTGTACCGAACTATCATCCAAAGCATATCATAATTGAAGAAGGAATTACACGTATTGTGGCAGATCGTTGGTATTTGTTTGGACATGATATTCCATCCAGTGAAAGCGAACGTTGCACGATTACAATTCCAGAGAGTTTAAAAAACACGAATCTTTTTGATTATGCAATTAATCCAAATGATTATCTTACATTCCAAGTAAAACAGCAGTCCGTATTCTATTTTCAGTTGATGAATGCGATGGATCTACATCCGGACAATCATTGGATTTATGAGTCCACTGGTCTTGCAAAAGACGTAGTTGCTTCCGAAGATGGTATGACAGAGGGAAGCTCAGAAAAGGGCTTGCATTGGAAGTTTGATGCTGAAAAGCGGGTTCTGTATCTCTCTGGCACAGACGTTCCTGGCAATCAGGGCAGTGCTTTGAGTGAGATTCAGGATTTAGTGAGTGTAGCAAAAACCATTGTGATTGACAAGGATTTTGTTCCGCCGCTTGGAACAGATTTGACCACTTGGACAAATTACTATCTGAAAACTTTTTATGGTCTTGAGATTTACCATAATGTTTATCTTTATCGGGGCAGCTTGTTTGACCAGCATTATTTGGCTGCGAAAGCACTGTATAAGGAATATGAACATTTGACAGACGAAGAAGAAGAACGGTATGGAATCTTCAATCAAGGCTATTACTACATCGGCGAGTCTGACACTTGCGGTGATGTCAATCTGGATGGCACAGTAGACCTTGTAGATGCAATTTACTTCGGAAAGTATCTGGCAGGTCTGGTGCAGATGAGTGATGCACAGTTGGCAGCAACCGACTGCAACGGAAACGGTGTTACTGGCGAAGAAGCCGATTTAAGCGTACTGATGAAGTTCTTAATCGGTGGAATTACAGATTTGCCGTATACAGAAGAATAAAGAATAAGACCTCTATCTTTTAAAAGAGAACGGCGGGCAGCAGAAATGTTGTCCGCTGTTTGTTTTAGGCAACAAGAAACGGCAGCACTCGCAAGGAATGCTGCCGCTTTTGTATATCTACTTGTTTCAGGGGGGTGCTGCCGGAAATTACCGGAAATAAGCAACACCGCTCTGGAAGATTTTCTGATCCTTTTCGCCCGGAACATTGCGATAGAGGTTTGTACCGATTCGTTCGCTGTGTCCCATCTTACCGAAGACTCTGCCGTCTGGAGAGGTAATGCCTTCGATTGCCATCATGGAAGTGTTCGGGTTGTAGTGAATATCCATGGTCGGATTGCCGTCCAAATCAACATATTGGGTTGCAATCTGTCCGTTTTCTGCCAGCTGTTCAATGAGTGCCGGCGGAGCAACGAACCGACCTTCGCCGTGAGAAATTGCAACGGTGTGCAGGTCGCCCACTTCGCAGCCATACAGCCACGGGGACTTGGTAGAAGCCACTCTGGTTGTTACCAGCATAGACTGGTGACGAGCAATTGTGTTGAAAGTCAGCGTTGGAGCATCCTGTTCCATTTCGACAATCTTACCGAACGGAACAAGACCCAGCTTAATGAGTGCCTGGAAGCCGTTGCAGATACCCAGCATCAAGCCGTCCCGATTCTGGAGCAGGTTGTGAACAGCATCCATAATCTTCGGGTTGCGGAAGAATGCCGTGATGAACTTACCGCTGCCTTCCGGTTCGTCACCGCCGCTGAATCCGCCCGGAATCATGATAATTTGGGCATTCTTAATGCGGTCGGTAAAGGCTTCTACGGATTCGGCAATTGCAGAAGCAGACAGGTTGCGGATGACAAAGACTTCTGCTCTTGCACCAGCCCGTTCAAAGATTCTAGCGGTGTCATATTCGCAGTTTGTGCCCGGGAATACCGGAATCAGGACGTTCGGACGAGCCGTCTTAATGGTCGAGAACTGGTGAACCGGATTGTTATAGCTGTAAACCGGCGGCTTTTCTGTAGTGGTCTTGATTCTGCACGGGAAAACAGGTTCAAGCTTCTTTTCCCAGATTTGCAGAAGCTGCGGCAGCTGCATGGTGTAGTTCGGGCAAACAATGGTCTGTTCATTGGTGGTTGTACCAATCACGGTTTCCTCTGCCTTTGCATCGCCGTTCAATTCAATGACAAATGCACCGCAGCACGGCTGGAACAGTTCTTCCGGTGTCAGCTGCTTGGTGAAGCGGAAACCGATGAAGTTACCAAAGCACATCTTTGCAATGCCTTCTGCAACGCCGCCGAAGTCTACTGCCCAGATAGCAGCTGCACGGTTGTCCCGAATGATGGTTTCTACCTGATCGAAGCAAGCACGAATGCTGTCGAAGTCCGGCAGACCATTTTCCAGATAAGTTGGCTTTACGAGAATAACCTTGCTGTCTGTGTTCTTAAATTCTGTGGAAACAACATGGTCAGCCTTTGCTGTGGAAACAGCGAAGGAAACGAGCGTCGGCGGAACGTCAATCTGTTCAAATGTACCAGACATGGAGTCCTTACCGCCGATTGCACCGCAGGAGAGTTCCAGCTGTGCTTGGAATGCACCGAGCAGGGCTGCCATTGGCTTACCCCAGCGTTCCGGATTGTTCTGTGTCCGTTCAAAGTATTCCTGGAAAGTCAGCCAGCAGTGATGCCAGCTACCGCCTGCTGCAACGATTTTTGCAACGGATTCTACAACGGCACACATTGCACCGTGGTACGGGCTGCGTTCGCTAATCAGCGGATTATAACCCCAGCCCATGAGCGAGCAGGTATTTGTTTCGCCACGGAGCACCGGAATCTTTGCTGCCATTGCCTGAGATGGGGTCAGCTGATAAGCACCGCCGAACGGCATCAGAACCGTTCCTGCACCGATGGTGGAGTCAAACATTTCTACCAGACCCTTTTGCGAGCAAACATTCAGGTTGGAGAGCAGTTCCTTCCAGCTTTCTGCACAGTCTGACATGGCTGCCGGAGCATCCGTCTTTGGAGCAGGGATGACAACATCGGTATATTTTGCAGCACCGTTTGAGTTCAGGAATTCCCGGCTCAGGTTGACAATGTTCTTGCCATTCCAGTGCATTTTCAGTCTTGGTTCAGCCTTTACTTCTGCAACGATGGTTGCTTCGAGGTTTTCCTTGCCAGCAGCCTGCAAGAACTTTTCAGCGTCTTCCTTGGCAACAACCACTGCCATTCGTTCCTGAGATTCACTGATGGCAATTTCTGTACCGTCCAGACCGTCATATTTCTTCGGAACAGCGTTCAGGTCGATTTCCAGACCGTCGGTCAGTTCGCCGATGGCAACGGAAACACCGCCTGCACCGAAGTCGTTGCAGCGTTTAATCATCTGCGTTACATACGGGTCACGGAACAGACGTTGCAATTTGCGTTCTTCCGGAGCATTACCCTTTTGTACTTCTGCACCGCAGGATTCCAACGATTCAATGGTATGGGACTTGGAAGAACCAGTTGCACCGCCGCAGCCGTCCCGTCCGGTCTTACCGCCCAGCAGGATGACAACATCGCCCGGAATTGGAGCTTCTCTGCGAATGTTGCTTGCCGGAGCTGCACCGAGTACCGCACCGATTTCCATTCTCTTTGCCATATAGCCCGGATGGTATACTTCAGAAACGTGTCCGGTTGCAAGACCAATCTGGTTACCATAAGAGCTGTAACCGCTTGCAGCACCGATGGTGATTTTCCGCTGCGGCAGCTTGCCGGCAATGGTATCTTCGACCGGAACGAGCGGATTTGCTGCACCGGTTACACGCATAGCCTGATAAACATAGGAACGGCCAGACAGCGGGTCACGGATTGCACCGCCGAGGCAGGTTGCAGCACCACCGAACGGTTCAATTTCCGTCGGGTGGTTGTGGGTTTCGTTCTTGAACATCAGAATCCAGTCTTCTTCTCTGCCTGCAACGTCTACCTTGATTTTCACAGAACAAGCATTGATTTCTTCGCTTTCGTCTAAATCGTTCAGCTTGCCGTCTGCCTTGAGCTTCTTCACTGCCAGTGTTGCCATATCCATGAGGGTAATCGGCTTGGCATCTCTGCCCAGTTCGTGGCGAATGTTCAGGTAAGCGTCATAGGTTTTCTGAATATAAGGAGCACCGATTTCAACCTGTTCAATATTGGTGGAGAATGTGGTGTGACGGCAGTGGTCAGACCAGTAAGTGTCAATCATCCGGATTTCCGTGATGGTTGGGTCACGGTGTTCGGTATTCTTGAAATAATCCTGACAGAACTGGATGTCATCCAAATCCATTGCCAGACCATATTCCCGAATGAATGCATCCAACTGTTCCTTGGTGCGGTCGCAGAATCCATGCAGGGTCTTGACTTCGGTCGGAATTTCATAGTTGGAATCGAGCGTTTCCGGCTTGTCGAGGGAAGCCTTCCGGCGTTCTACCGGGTTAATCAAATAAGACTGAATCTGCTGAAATTCTGCATCGGTCATATTGCCGCTGATGATATAAATCTGAGCGGTGCGAACCCGACAGCGTTCGCCTTGCAGCAGAATCTGAATACACTGTTCACAGCTGTCTGCCCGCTGGTCAAACTGTCCCGGCAGGTATTCGACAGCAAACATTCTCTGGTTGCCGGTACATTCCGGAAGGGTGTCATAGGTGACATCGACCGCTGGTTCAGAAAAAACAGTCGGGATGGCTTTTTGAAATGCCTCTTCGGTCAGGTGGTCGGCATCATAGCGGTTCAGAATCCGAACCCCCGTAACACTCAGCCGAAGAGCGGTTTGCAGGTCGTTCAGCACAGACTGTGCTTCTACCGCAAATTCCGGCTTTTTTTCCACATAAATTCGATAAACAGACATACGATTACTCCTTTTGTGATGAATTTGCATTGTCTTTCGGCACGATGTGACCGAAACAGCAAGCAGAATCGCTTTCTTCTATTCTAACATAAAAAATAGATTTACGCAAACTTTTTTTCTCTTTTTCCGTAGGAATTTTTACAGGGGTGAAATCCGGCGTGTGTCCATTGTGAAATGCAGCGTCCCGTTCCCGTTCAAACAGTACAGGTAATGTCAGCCCAATGCGGCTGGAAAGAAAGGCAGTTCGGGCAGTTTCTGCCAGCTGCTGCATGGCAACCATGCGAGTATGTTTCACAGAATCCGGAATCTGGTCGGTGCGTTTGGCAGCCGGTGTTCCGGTGCGGGGCGAGTAGCGGAATACATGGATTTTTGCAAATTGCATGGATTTTGCAAATGATAGGGATTCCGCAAAGTCAGCATCTGTTTCCCCTGGAAAGCCCACCATAATATCGGTTGTAATGGCACAGACCGGAAACCGGCTGCGGATGGCTGCACAGAGGGCAGCGTATTCCTGCGTGGTATAGCGGCGGTGCATCTCTTTCAAGGTGTGGTCGCAGCCACTCTGTAAAGAGAGATGAAACTGCGGACAGAATGCCGGAAGGGCAGCGAGTGCATCCAATAAATCTGCTGTCATGCGTTCTGGCTCTAACGAACCCAGCCGCACCCGTTGAATGCCCGATGTTTGACAGCAGAGGGAAACGGCATCGAGCAGCGAGCCACCCCATTCTTTCCCGTAAAAGGCAAGGTTAATGCCGCAGAGCACAATTTCTGTATAGCCCTCCGCTGCAAACTGAGAAACTTCCTGTTGCAGGACATCCAGCGGCATGGAGCGGCAGCGACCTCTTGCATAGGGAATGATGCAGTAGCTGCAAAAGCAGTTGCAGCCGTCTTGAATCTTTAAAAAGGCACGAGTGCGGTCAGCTGGCAGGTGATGGGGCAGACAGGCGAACGCCTCTGTTCCGGTATATGCTGGGATGTGCTGCATCGGGGCACGGTTTCCCATGAGAAATTGCTGTACCAGCTGCGGCAGGCGGTCACGGTCTTGTGTGCCGATGACGAGGTCTGCCTCCGGCAGGGCAGCAGCCTCTTCCGGAAATGCCTGTGCAAAACAGCCAGTCAACACCATAACAGCATCTGGATTTCCGGCACGCAGACGGCGGAGTGCGGTATGCATGCGGCTGTCGCCGGAGGCGGTGACGGTGCAGGTGTTTAATACAATCACATCCGCCTGTTCCGGCTGGGTGGTGATGGTGTATCCGGCAGCCTGAAAAATTGCCTCCATTCCAGCAGTTTCGCAGCTGTTGACTTTACAGCCAAAGGTAAAAAAATAACAATTCAAGCGAAAAAATCCTCCTTTGGAAATGCGTGCAGATGGGGAAAAATACGTTGAAAACTGGTAGAAATCGGTTGGAATGTGAATTGAATTTTTGTGGATTGTCACAGAAATTCCACATAGTTTAGTGGGTGTGAATAAAAAAAAGGAGACGCATTCCGCACCTATTATACTATAATCACGAAAATAAAGCAACCGTCTTGACAAAAAAAAAAAAATGTAGTATACTATGTTTAACAGAACGGAAAGCGACAGTTCCATCGCAAGCTGTTGATTCGTTCTGGACAGCAAACCCTATAAAAATTTTAGTTGGGGCAAGGAGGTTATGCATCATGTATGAAACAACGATTTCTCTGCAGGCAATCAATGATGTAAAGGATTTTGTAAACACCGTAATGCTGTTTAATTATGACATCGATTTGGTGTCTGGTCGGTATGCAGTTGATGCAAAGTCTATCATGGGTATTTTCAGTCTGGACTTGTCAAAGCCGATCAAGCTGCAGGCACACACTGAAGATCCGGAAGCATTGATTAAGGCAATCGACAAGTTTATTGTAAAGTAAGTTGTCATTCAAAGATTGAGTAGAATAGTAAGAGGGAGAAGAGCGGCAAGCAATTGCCGCTCTTTTTCTGTCTGATGTCTGTTTTCTCTGATTTTCGCATAAGATAGCACAGGAATCTATTTGACGGGAACAGGGAGAGGAGAACGTGCGATGCGAAAAATCATTGCCGGATGGCTGGCAGGCATCTGGCTGTGTCTGTTGTTGGTGCGGCTGCCAGTGCAGGCGGCAAATCTTGCAGAACCCATTCAGGCACAGGCTTATGTATTGATGGAACAGGAGAGCGGAACAGTGCTGGCGGAAGAGCAGGCAGACGTTCCGCTGCCGATGGGCATGATGGCAAAGCTGATGACGGTTTTGCTAGCCGCAGAACAGCTGGAATCCGGTGCATGGACGCTGGAAACGGTGCTGACAGCCTCGGACGTGGTGAACACCTGCGAGGGGGCAACGGTCTGGCTGACGGCTGGGGAAACCATGACGGTTTCGGACTTGTTGAAAGCGGTGATTATCGGGAATGCCAACGATGCCGCAGCCGTTCTGGCAGAGGGCGTGAGCGGCAGTGTTCCGGCATTTGTGATGGAGATGAACGCTCGTGCATTTGACCTCGGCATGCATCAGACGATTTTCACGAATCCGCAGGGCTATGATGATGAAAAACAGTGCACAACTGCACGGGATTTGGCGAAACTGTGCCAGAGATTGGCGGAATATGAAACCTTGCAGCCCTATTTTCAGACGTGGCGGGATTTTTTGCGGGGAGAAGCAACGGAACTTGTCAATGAGAATACGTTTTCCCGTACGTATGAAGGGCATATTGGCTTTAAAGCGAGCCATACCGAGCAGTCCGGCTGGTGTCTGGCGGAGGGAGCAACCCGAAACGGAATGACTTGTATTGCAGTTGTTCTGAACGGTACGGAAGACCAACGATTTGCGGATGTCAAACAGCTGCTGAAAGCAGGCTTTTCCCAGTATCGGGTGATGCAGCCATTGTTTTCCGATGAGTTCTTGAAACCGCTGACCGTAAAGGGTGGCGTTTCAACAGCAGTGCAGTTCACGGCAGATGACGTGCACGGTGTGGTTGTTCCGAAAGCCGAACCGGATTTGACAGCGGTTTTGCAGCTCCCGTCTTACATCGAAGCACCTGTACAGAAAGGCAGAAAAATCGGAAGCGTTGCCTTTTATAATGGTGATACGATGCTGTATGAAACGGCATTGGTGACAACAGAACCCGTGGAAGCCATGACATTTTCTCGTGCTTTTGCCAAAATTACGGTCAAAATGCTTAAATTTTAATGTTCAATTTTGTAGAAAAAATACAAGAATCCGGATTTCTCTTGCAATTCGTGCGAAAATATAGTATGATGGATATGATAAATTGGTGGGGGAGTGCCCTGCCCTGTGCAGAGTACGAACGTACCCTTTTATAAAAATGGAGGGAATGTAGTTATGGCTTTAAAGTTGAATACCAAATATCTCGCTTCTTTCGTAGGCGAAGACGAACTGACTGGAATTGCACCGGCTGTCAACGCTTGTGCAAAAGTTCTGCATGACAAGACTGGTCTGGGCAATGATTTCCTGGGTTGGCTGACACTGCCGACCGACTATGACAAGGAAGAATTTGCAAGAATTCAGGCTGCTGCAAAGAAGATTCAGAGCAATTCCGATATTTTGATTGTCATCGGGATCGGCGGTTCTTATCTGGGTGCACGGGCTGCAATTGAATTCTTACAGTCTACGTTCTACAACAACAAGAAGAAGGATACACCGGACATTTATTATGTCGGCAACAACATCAATCCGTCTTACTTGCAGGAAGTACTGGCAATCTGTGAAGGCAAGGACATTTCTGTCAATGTCATTTCCAAGTCTGGTACAACCACAGAACCGGCTCTGGCATTCCGTGTGTTCAAGAAGCTGGTAGAAGAAAAGTATGGCAAGGAAGGTGCAAAGGACAGAATCTTTGCAACCACTGACAAGGCAAAGGGTACTTTGAAGAACCTGTCTGACACAGAAGGTTATGAAACTTTCGTTGTTCCGGATGATGTTGGCGGACGGTATTCCGTTCTGACTGCGGTTGGTCTGCTGCCGATTGCAGTTGCAGGCTGCGACATTCAGGCTCTGATGGACGGTGCTGCTCAGGCTCAGAAGGACTACATGGCAGACTTTGAAAACAATGACTGCTACAAGTACGCTGCACTGCGGAACATCCTGTATCGGAAGGGCAAGTCCGTAGAAATGCTGGTTTCCTATGACCCGAACTTTGTGATGATGTCTGAATGGTATAAGCAACTGTTCGGCGAAAGCGAAGGCAAGGACAACAAGGGTATTTATCCGGCAGCTGGCGTATTCTCCACCGACCTGCACTCCATGGGTCAGTATATTCAGGAAGGTTCTAGAATCCTGTTTGAAACCGTTGTAGACATCAAGAAGCCGAAGCAGGACTTTTTCCTCGAACCGGATGCAGAAAATCTGGATGGACTGAACTTCCTCACCAATCAGAATATGTCTGTTGTAAACCGTAAGGCATTCGAAGGCGTTATTCTGGCACACACCGAAGGCGGCGTTCCGAATATGATTCTGGAACTGGATGACACATCCGAAAAGAGCCTCGGCTATCTGATTTACTTCTTTGAAAAGGCTTGTGCAATTTCCGGTTATCTGCTGGGCGTGAATCCGTTCAACCAGCCGGGTGTAGAAAGCTATAAGAAGAATATGTTCGCTCTGCTGGGCAAGCCGGGTTATGAAGACCGCAAGGCTGAACTCGAAGCAAAGCTGAACTAAACCCCATTTCCGAAAAAACAATGTCTTCTGACATGAAAGGAGCTTATTTATGATAAAGTTGATTACAGGTAAAAAGGGCAGCGGCAAGACAAAGATTCTGATTGACCAGATCAACAACGCTGTGAAGGACACCAACGGATGCCTCGTTTGCGTGGAAAAGGGAGAAACCCTCCGCCGTTCCATCAGCTACAAGGTAAGATGGTGTGATGCAGAACAGTTCGCAATCGACAGCTTCGCAGCATTCTATGGCTTCGTTGCTGGTATGCTGGCTGGCAACTACGACATCAAGGAAATCTTCGTAGACGGTATTTTCCGGATTGCTGGTGCTGATTTCGATGAATTCGGTCTGATGCTGGGCAAGCTGGACAAGCTGACTGGCGAAGATGTAACCGTTGCATTTACTGTTTCCGCTGACAATGCAGAACTGCCGTCCAGCGTAACAAAGTTCTTGGACTAAGCAGCTTTTTACAGGTTTTTGAAAAAAAAGCTTGACAATTGACGCAGAAGTAGTATATAATGATTGTTGCAGTGTGTGAAAGGAAAGACAGGAAAAGACTATGAAATTACAGCTTCGGGAAATCTTTCAGGTAACCGGAATGCATTTGCCGGTCTCGTATTCCATCCCGCTTTCGGAGTTGGAAGATGTACATGGATATACATTTGCAGAGCCGATTGCTGTAGAAGGCGAATTCGTAAATCGTGCTGGAATTGTGACCTTGAATTATCAGGTGTCCTGCCGTTTGGATGCGGTCTGTGACCGTTGCCTCAAGCCGTTTACCCCTTCCTTTTCGTATACATTTTCTCACACCGTTGTACCGTCATTACACAGTGACAATCCGGCATATGATGCCTATTTAGTCGCTGAAAATGACAAGATAGATTTGAATGAGACAGCAATCTCAGACTTGTTGCTGATGCTGCCGACAAAGTTGCTTTGCCGGGAGGACTGCAAGGGTTTGTGCGATATTTGCGGATGTGACCGAAACGTCACAGACTGCGACTGTCTGAAGGAAAAAGGAGGTGCCAACGATGGCTGTACCGAAGAGAAAGGTTTCTAAGGCAAGACGGGATAAGAGACGTTCTGCTGTATGGAAGCTGGATGCACCGGCAATGACAACTTGTGATCATTGCGGAGCATACAAAGCACCGCATAAGGTCTGCAAGAGCTGCGGATATTATAAGGGTGTTGCTGTATTGAAGATGGACGCTGAATAAGCAACCTACGTTGAGGGGGAGAGGCGGAATGGTTTCGCCTCTCCTTTTTTTCAACAAATAAAGGAAGAAATCTCCTTCTTCTCCGTATAAGCGAAGCTAGAAGAGGAATTATGAAAAAGAACCAAAACGGCAGTGGTGGACGGCGTGCAATCGGTATCCCCACTGACATATAGTGAAACACGGTCAGACTCCGCAAAATGACTGACCGTGGATTGAAATACGAAATCAGCACAAAAGCAATCGAAAAAACGGAAGGGAGTGGATGCCAGTGGCATTACCAATTGTAGCCGTGGTCGGTAGACCGAATGTCGGAAAATCGACCTTGTTTAATAAGCTGATTGGAAAGCGGCTTTCCATTGTTGAAAATACGCCGGGCGTGACCCGTGACCGCATTTATGCAAAATGTGAATGGCGGGATCGTGCCTTTATGATTGTGGATACAGGCGGGATTGAGCCAACCACAGAAGATGTGATTCTGAAGCAGATGCGAGAACAGGCACAGCTTGCCATTGAACAGGCAGATGTCATTATTTTGGTGACAGATGTTCGCTGTGGTGTCACGGCGGATGATAGTGCTGTTGCAAATATGCTGCAAAAGAGCGGAAAACCCATTATTTTAGCAGTCAATAAATGTGATAAAATCGGTGAACCGCCGATGGAACTCTATGAGTTCTATAATCTGGGACTGGGCGATCCGTTTCCGGTTTCTGCGGAACATGGTCACGGCAGCGGTGATATGCTGGATGCGGTCTATGATGCTCTGCCGCCAGAATCCGAACTGGAAGAACAGGACGATGCCATTCGAGTCGCCATTATTGGGAAACCGAATGTCGGCAAGTCTTCTCTGGTCAACCGTATTGCTGGGGAACAGCGTGTGATTGTGTCGAATGTTGCTGGAACAACCCGTGATGCAACGGATACAACTGTGGAAAACGAAGAAGGCAAGTTTGTCCTGATCGATACCGCCGGAATCCGGAGAAAATCCAAGGTAACGGAAAAAATTGAACAATATAGCGTCCTGCGTGCCTATATGGCAGTTGACCGGGCAGATGTTTGCCTGATTGTGATTGATGCAACCGAAGGCTTTACCGAACAGGATTCCAAGGTTGCCGGATATGCACACGAACAGGGAAAAGCGTCCATTGTTGTCGTCAATAAGTGGGATTTGGTGGAAAAAGACGGAAAGACCATGCAGAACTTTGAAGAAGAACTGCGGGGACATTTCAGCTTTATGTCTTATGTGCCATTCCTGTTTCTGTCCGCAAAGACGGGACAGCGTGTTTCTAAGCTGTTCGGCATGATTAAAGATGTTTACCAGCAGAATTCCATCCGTGTTACCACTGGTACACTGAATGATATTTTGGCATATGCAACCACACGGGTGCAGCCACCATCGGATAAAGGTCGCCGCCTGAAGATTTATTATATGACACAGCCGTCTACGAATCCGCCGACGTTTGTAGTCTTTGTGAATCGGGCAGATTTGTTCCATTTCTCCTATCAGCGGTATCTCGAAAACCAGATTCGAGCTTCATTCGGTCTGACCGGAACGCCAGTACGATTTGTCGTACGGGAACGGAATCGGGATGACCAGTCATAACCAATCGGAAGGAAGGACAGGAGTATGCTTGTCATTGCAATTCTCTTGACAGCTGTCGTTTCCTACCTGTTGGGCAGCTGTAATTCTGCGATTATTGTAGGAAAACTGATTCAGAAGAAAGATATTCGAGATTACGGCAGCCATAATGCCGGATTGACGAATACACTGCGTTGTTTTGGAAAGGGCTGTGCAGCCCTGACCCTGATTGGTGATTTGGGCAAAGGAATCGTTGCCGTATTGCTGAGCAAGGGCATTTTTCATTTGCTGCAAGTGGGCTTTACAGATGCTCAAGATTTGCAGCTGGTCGGTTATATCGCCGGTATTTTTGCGATTTTGGGACATGTGTTTCCGCTCTATTATGGATTTAAAGGCGGAAAAGGTGTGCTGGTTGGCGTATCGGTTTTTCTAGTCATTGACTGGCGAGTCTTTTGTATTTTAATCGGCGTATTTGCAATTGTTTTGATTTTGTCAAAATATGTTTCGCTCAGTTCGATGATTGCAGCCGGATGTTGTCCGATTGTTACGTTTTTGATGCAGCATTTTCGGGCAGAACCATTGCCGCTGTGGTATCAGTTGGTGAATACAGCAATGGCTGCCCTGATGGGCGGATGGGTCATCTTCATGCACCGCTCAAATATGGAACGCTTGAAAAATGGCACAGAAAACCGATTTTCCTTTCATCGTTCTGCGGACGCAACCAAACCAAAATCTTGACAGAGAGGAGCATGTCTATGGAACACATCACCATTTTAGGTTCTGGCGGTTTTGGGCTGAGTCTGGCACTGTCCGCTTATCGCAGCGGACACGCTGTAAAAGTCTGGTCGAAGTTTCCGGAAGAACTGGAAGCCATTCGGCGAGATGGCGAGCACAAGCAAAAATTGCCGGGCGTTCCGATTCCATCTGAAATTACGCTGACCGCAGATTTAGAATCTGCGATTTCTGGGGCGGATTTGGTTATCTTTGGCATTCCGTCTTCGTTCCTGCGTGCCACCGCAAAGCTGGCAGCCCCTTACTTGCATGCACCAATGGTCATTGTCAATACGGGAAAGGGCTTGGAAGCCGGAACGCATTACACCATGAGCCAGATTTTGCAGGAGGAACTGCCACACCTGCCAATTGTCACGATTACAGGCCCATCCCATGCGGAGGAAGTCGCACGGAATGTACCGACAACGGTTGTGGCTGCCTCTAAAGATTTGCAGGCAGCGGAATATGTGCAGAAAACCATGAGCAGTGAAACGCTGCGACTGTATCGCAATTCGGACATCATTGGCTGTGAAGTGGGCGGTGCTCTGAAAAATATCATTGCCCTGAGTGCTGGTATTTGTGATGGATTGGGCTGCGGAGATAATACAAAAGCAGCCCTGATGACAAGAGGCATGCATGAAATCACAAAGCTAGGGGTTGCGATGGGCGGACAGCGGGAAACCTTTGCTGGACTTTCCGGCATTGGCGACCTGATTGTAACTTGTTGCAGTATGCACAGCCGCAACCGCCGAGCAGGCATTTTAATTGGAGAAGGCGTTTCGCCGGAAGAAGCCGTGCGGCAGGTTGGTACAGTAGAGGGCTATCACTGCTGTGAAGTTGCCTATGCACTGTCCCAGCAGATGGGCGTTTCGATGCCGATTACCGAACAGCTGAACCAAGTGTTATTTCATGGCGGAAATCCAAAAGATGCGATTTATGCACTGATGTGTCGACCGCAGCGGTCGGAATGGGTTGAACAGGAACTTTGAGGGATGGAGATTCACCGACAACATTCCGGAAAGCAAGTTCAAGCAAGGTGAGAGGGGGCTTGTGTGATGTTGGATTATCGGATTTATACCTTTATTTCTCTGTGTGAAACCAGAAGCTATACCAAAACAGCAGAACAATTACACATCTCTCAGCCCTCTGTCAGCCAACATATCAAAGCATTAGAACAGCATTATGGATGTGATTTGTTTTATTTTGAGGGCAGAAACCTGAAACTGACGAAAGAGGGCAGATATCTTTATCAAAAAGAAGTTGGCATTATGACCAACGAGAAAGAGATTGAATCCTATATTGAACAGATGGCGAACGGAAAGCATCTGCGAATTGGAATGACACCCTCGGTGAGTGAATCGTTTGTGCCGAAATATCTGGCAGCCTATATTCGGAAAAATGCCGAGATTCACTTTCAGTTTCTGGTCGATGATATGCAGCAGCTACGGGGAAATCTGGCGAATGGAACGCTGGATGTAGTTTTTTCGGAGCAGTTCTTTTTGAATGGTTCGATTTTTGAGCAGCATATTTATCATCAGGAACAATTGACGCTGGTATCTGACCCAGCCACCGCAGCCCGATTATATGGGCGGTCGGTTTCTGCGATTCTAAAGGAAACCTTACTGCTGCCGCCGGAGGGGTCTGGTTTGCGGGAAATTATCATGCACTGGCTGAATTCTCGCAGCATGGCACTGACGGACTTTGAACGGGTGATTGTGGTAAACAGCATTACGATGATACGGGAGATGTTGGCACAGCAAATCGGCGTTTCGATTCTGTTTGAATCCAATGTACGGGAAGACGTTCAGAATCGGCGGTTGCAACGCTTGCAGATGGATGATTTTTTTCTCTGGGGAAATTTTCAGTTTGTATATTTGAAAGAAAGTTTGTCGAAAGACCTCTATACCGATTTCTTTCAGGACTTTCAGAATATGGTAACGGAACACGCCCACTTGCCGACTGTTCCCTATCAGTTCAATTGAAGAATATCACAAAAAATCGGCTTTCAGAAACGCATTCTGAAAGCCGATTTTTGCGATTAGGCTGTTAAAGTAAAAGTATCTGTAAAATCAGTGAATTATACATTGAAGCGGAACAGTACAATGTCACCATCCTGCATCACATAATCTTTTCCTTCGAGGCGAACAACGCCCTTTTCTTTTGCTGCTGCCATAGAGCCACCGCATGCCATGAAGTCATCGAATGAAACAACTTCTGCACGGATGAAGCCCTTTTCAAAGTCGGTGTGAATCTTTCCGGCTGCCTGCGGAGCTTTCGTACCCTTGCGAATCGTCCATGCACGGACTTCCGGCTTTCCGGCGGTCAGATAAGAAATCAATCCGAGCAGGCTGTAACCCTCCCGAATGATACGGTTCAAGCCGGATTCTTCCAAGCCCATTTCCGAGAGGAACATTTCCTTTTCGTCATCTTCCAAGTCGGAAATTTCTGCTTCGATTTTTGCACAAATCGGCAAAACGGCTGCGTGTTCTTCTGCTGCAATCTTGCAAACGGTCTGGTAATGCGGATGTTCTGCCAAATCGCCGGAGAAATCCTTTTCACAGAGGTTTGCTGCATAGATTACCGGCTTTGCGGAGAGCAGCGGTGTTTCTTTCAGCCATTCCTGTTCTTCTTCGGTCATATCGAATGCACGGGCAGATTTTCCCTCTTCGAGGTGTGCCTTGAGCTGTTCCAGGAAGTCCAGCTGATTTTGCAGCTTTTTGTCCCCCTTGAGGGCTTTCTTTACACGGTCGATTCGGCGGTTCAACATATCCAAATCGGCAAAAATCAATTCCAAATTGATGGTTTCAATATCTCTTGCCGGGTTGATGCTGCCGTCAACGTGAACAATGTTGACATCCTCAAAGCAGCGGACAACGTGGACAATCGCATCCACTTCCCGAATATCTCCGAGGAATTTATTGCCCAGACCTTCGCCCTTAGAAGCACCCTTTACCAGACCAGCGATGTCGACAAATTCGAGGGTTGCCGGGGTGAATTTATCCGGTTCATAGATTTTTGCCAGTTCATCCAGACGGCTGTCCGGTACTGAAACGATACCAACATTTTTTTCGATGGTGCAGAATGGATAGTTTGCAGATTCTGCCCCTGCATTGGTCAATGCATTGAATAATGTACTTTTCCCGACGTTGGGAAGTCCGACCATACCTAATTTCATAACGATGTTCCCGTTCCTTTTTGATGAATTTCCGGCAGTGGGATTGCTTGAAGCTCCAACTGCTCACATACCGTATATTATATCGTAATTTTGGAATGCTGTCAACTGGCAAATCAAATGGATGTATGAAAAGAGTAGGAGAAAGCAAAATTCCGCCACAGGTGAACTGTGGGCAAGCCTTAAACCATCCGGAAACAAAGCCCCTCCCGCAGGCGGTTTGTCGTCTTTTCCAGCAACAATAGTACAACCCCGTACATCACAACTGCACTGCCAATGCTGCACAGCAGCATAACAGGCAACGGCATTGTTCGAGTTAGATTTCGGAACAGATACGCAGTCGTGATGCTCATTGTCGCTGCATAGCACAGCGGAAGAACGGGCTTTAATCCACGGAGGGACATTCCCAGCATCCGACACAGAGAGAAAAGCGTCATGCCGAACAGCAGAGCATAGCAAAGACTGGTTGACAGCCCAGCCCCCAAGAGGGAACATGCTGGAATTTGCAGGAAGAGGATGTTTCCCAATAGCTTGATGGCAACGCAGGGCAGCATATATTTGACGGGCAAATCTGCTCTGCCAATGCCCTGTAAAATGCTGAATAATGGCATGGTAAAGCAGAGAAACACCATGCCCGGCAGCAGTGACCGCAGCGATTCCGCAGCAATGCGGCAAGCGGTTTCCTGTCCCGGATAGAGCAGCGTTAAAATGGAATCGGACAGACAAAACAATCCGCCAGCTGCTGGAAGTGCAATCAGTGCTGTTAAAAACAGAACAGATTGCAACTGTTTCTGGACAGCTTCTTTTTGTCCCTTTGCCCAAGATTGTGCAGCACACGGCAAAACAGATTTCCCAAACATATTGGTGACGGATGGCACTAAGTTGAATACCGTCAGAGCCATGCCGGAAAATGCTCCGTAAACCAATGCCGGAAACGTGCTTTCTGCTGCAACTGCTCCGAACTTTTGAAAGAGTGCAGCTGCTTGTGTCTGCTGTAAATGGTCGAAACATCGCATCATGGTGCATAAGTCAATCAGGGAAGTGAGATTGGTGACGAATGACCCCAATGCAACGGGCAGCATGATTTGAAACAGCGACCGCATGAGCGAGCCAATCGAGAGGGAAGCGGAGGAAGATACAGCCTTTGGCAACCCATCGCCGCTCAGATTGCGGAAAAAGAAATACAAGACGCCGCAGGCAGTAGAGAGTGTGACACCCAGCACGGCTGCTGCCGCTGCAATGGGGAGAATCGGCGTGCCAGCTGGAAAATAGGCGAGTACCTGCGTTTCATGCGTAAAGACATAGTGACTGAACAGCAAGCCACATACCACTTTTGCAATGGATTCCACTGCCTGTGAAATGGCAGTCGGGTACATGTTGCAAAGCCCCTCATAATAGCCCCGTTCCACAGCTGCCAGACAACCAAAAAAGGCGGCTGGTGCCATTATCCGAATGGCATAGGCTGCGGAAGCATCCGCAGCCGTGGAACGGGCAAACGGCACTGCAAACAGCCAGATGAATCCACTGAGCAGCAGCCCCACTCCAGCAAAGAGCAGGCGTGCGGTTCGGCGAATTTTCCGGACGTTCTGAATCTGCCCTGCACCGTGTTCCTTTGCAACCAGAGAGGCGACCGCTGTAGAAAGTCCTGTGATGGAAAGGGCATAGATAGGCAGAAATAGCCCATAGGCACATCCAAAATATCCCATCCCCACTCCGCCGAGCAGCATGGTCAGCGGAATTTTAAAGAGTGCTCCCAGAGCTTTCGTGATGAGAGCGGAGAAAAATAAGATAAAAGAACCTTTTAGAAATGTCTGTGTTTTCAAAAAAAGTATCTCCTTTGCATGAAAACGGTGGCAGGAAATCCCTGTTCCGTGATTTTTTGTCGGTCTGCTTAAAAATTATGTTGCAGAATCAGAAAATATGTGCTATAATAATAAAATGCAGAATCTGCACACGGTGCAGATGGCTGCGATTCATTTTTTTCAAAGGAGAAAGGATGACTTTCGATGCAATTTCAATTCTCAAATGATGTCGCAAAATTACAGCCTTCTGCGATTCGGGAAATTTTAAAATTTACGAGTATGCCGGGGGTGATTTCGTTTGCAGCAGGGAACCCTGCTCCGGAAGCATTTCCAACCGAACTGATTGCGGATCTCTCCAGCAAGCTGCTGCGGGAACATCCGGTGCTGGCAATGCAGTACAGCATTACAGAGGGCTATCCGGAATTGCGGGAACAGCTCAAGCAGTGGATGACCGAAAAGCATTGCTTTTCCCCGGAAACCGATGACTTGATTATCACATCCGGTGCACAGCAGGCAAATGAACTTTCCTGTAAAGTGCTGCTGAATCCGGGCGATACCCTGATTTGTGAAGCTCCAAGCTTTATCGGTTCGCTGAATGCATTCCGTTCTTATGGGGTCAATCTGGTATCTGTTCCGCTCGAAGAAGATGGAATGGACTTAGCTGCACTGGAACACACCCTGCAAACCGAACCGAATTGCAAGCTGATTTATATCATTCCGAATTTCCAGAATCCAACTGGACGGGTGACTTCGCTCGAAAAGAGAAAGGGCATTTACGAACTGGCATGCAAGTATAATGTTGCCATTCTGGAAGATGACCCGTATGGCGAACTGCGAATTTCCGGCGAATCCGTTCCAAGCCTCAAAAGCATGGACACAGAGGGCAGAGTTCTGTATGCAGGTTCGTTCTCGAAGATTTTAGCACCGGGTTTCCGGGTGGGCTATCTGAGTGCACCAAAGGAACTGGTACAAAAAGTCGTTGTCTGCAAGCAGGTTTCTGACGTTCATACAAATATCTGGGCACAGATTATGTGTTCCGAATTTTTGAAGAATGTGGACTTGCAAGAACATCTGGAAGGACTGCGGAAGATTTATCGGCATAAATGCACGCTGATGGCGGACACCATGGAGGCTTGCTTCTCGAAGAAAGTTGCATGGAAAAAGCCGGAAGGCGGTCTGTTTATCTGGTGTACACTGCCGGATGACTGCGATATGCCGGAATTCTGCAAGAAGGCAGTTTCAGAATATAAAATTGCGGTCGTACCGGGCAACGCATTCTTAGTAGACGAATCCCAGCCGACCACTTCGTTCCGTCTGAATTTCTCCACACCGACCGATGAACAGATTGTCACTGGTATTACCATTCTCGGCAGAATGACAAAAGAACTGTTCTCGGAATAAACTCTAAAAAAATTGACGTTCACCATGACGCATATTAGAAAGGAATTTTGAACCATGGCAACCACAAACCATTCTCCACTCGACCGTTATATGGTCACTGAAAAATACATCGTAACAAGAGGCACAGCCCTGCATTTTCCGCCGAAGATTTTCGGAAAACTGGTTACCAGCAAAGACACCATCTATGGTGTTGTTGTCGATATGCCGATGAGCCCGACCCTGCTCGGCACATTGGTAATGTACATCAATGGTGCAGCAAACCTCTACTTCAACAATGGTGCAGAATACATTGGTGCTGCACAGAAGTATCAGACCGTTGCACAGCCGGCTCGAATTGCTGTTGCCAGTGCTCCAAGATTGCTGCAGGAAGCCGTTAAGACCACTGCAACCGACCTGCCGAATGCACAGCATCACTATATTTATCTCATCAGCAAGAATGGTATCTATAAGAAGGATTTGCGGCTGGCAAACCTGCCGAACGAATCCAAGGAAATGCAATCATTCTTCTACCTGTATCAGCAGGTAATGGGTGCACTGCGGAACGCACAGGTAAAGGATCGTTCCAACGCTGGCAAGTAAGCGAAACATCCGCATGGAGTAAAATTTAAAAAAGAAGGTATCCACAATGGAAGAAGGAAAGAAGAAGTTAATTTTCAGCGGCATTCAGCCGACTGGTACATTTACACTGGGCAACTATATCGGTGCAATCCGGAACTGGGGACCATTGCAGGATGAATATCGCTGTGTATACAGTGTTGTTGATATGCATGCGATTACCGTTCGGCAAGATCCGGCAAAGCTGCGGCAGAACACCTTGCAGGCATATGCATTGCTGCTGGCGTGCGGCATTGATTTGGAAAAGTCGATTCTGTTCATTCAGAGCCATGTCAGAACCCATGCAGAATTGAGCTGGATTCTGGGCTGTAATACGCAGTTTGGCGAACTATCCAGAATGACACAGTTCAAGGACAAGAGTGCCAAGCATGCCGATGATGTCAATGCAGGTCTGTTTACCTATCCGGTTTTGATGGCAGCTGATATTCTGGCATATAATGCCGATTTAGTGCCGGTTGGTGTTGACCAGAAGCAGCATTTGGAATTGACCAGAAACATTGCACAGCGGTTCAATCAGCGGTATGGCGAATTCTTCACCCTGCCAGAACCGTATATTCCGCCGGTTGGTGCAAAGGTGATGTCTTTGCAAGAGCCAACAAAGAAGATGTCCAAATCTGATGAAAACCCGAATGCTTGCATCTTGATTCTGGATGACCGAGATACGATTATCCGGAAGTTCAAGCGTGCCGTAACGGACAGTGATAGCACGGTTCGGTATGCAGAGGGCAAGGATGGTATCAACAATTTGATGACGATTTATTCCAGCCTGACAGGCAAGGATTATGCTGCAATTGAACAGGAATTTGCTGGCAAGGGCTACGGGGATTTCAAGATGGCTGTTGGAGAAACCGTTGCAGACCACTTGCAGCCGATTCAGGATGAATTTAAGAAGTTGTTTGCCGATAAGGCATATTTAAAGCAGTGTTACACCGACGGTGCAGCCAAGGCACTGGCATATTCGCAGAGAATTGTCAGCAAGGTTTATCACAAAGTCGGTTTTGTAGACGCTCGATAAGGAGAAAGAACATGCAGGATTTGGTAACTGTTTTATCGAATGAAGATGGCATTCAAATTTCTTTGGATGTTCAGCAGGATGCTGTGCTGCAAATCGGGGAAATGATGCAGGAAATTCAGGAAGAAGCATATATGAACGGGGAAAACTGGGCGGTTTTCTTTCAATATTATTTGGGAAAGTATGCACCCAATCTATTGGAGGGGTTGGAATCGGATTCAGAAGCTGGTATGTATGTGGCTTATTATGATAAAGTAACCCCGGAGAATCATCGGAAAGCCATGCAGCTTGCTGATTTGTTTAATGCATTATTGTCACATCCGGAACAGATTTATCAGATTCTGAGGACAACAGAAGACGAAATCGAATGGGATTAAAAAATCTGGCTCGATTGGAAGAACAGGACAGCACGGCGACAGTTTCGTACTGTCCTGTTTGATTTTTTACAGAATCAATCGAAAGAGAGGAACAGAAATCATGATGACATATCCACAGAAAGAACGCTATGATATCAACGATTTAATCGAAGTTATTCGGATGTTGCGATTGCCGGATGGCTGCCCGTGGGACAAGGTACAGACCCATGAATCCATCCGCATGAACTTCATTGAAGAGGTTTATGAAGTCATTGAAGCGATTGACAAGAACGATACTGCCTTGATGCGGGAAGAATTGGGCGATGTTTTAATGCAGGTGGTCTTCCATGCACAGATGGAACGGGAGCAGGGCAACTTTGATTTTGATGATGTTTGTGACGAAGTTTGCAGAAAGCTGATTATCCGTCATCCGCACGTATTCAGCAATGTGCAGGCAGGCAATACTGACGAAGCTGTGAATAGCTGGGAGCAGGTCAAACAGCAGACCAAGGGACAGACCACATACACCGAAACACTGGAGAGCGTTGCCGTTTCTCTGCCGGCGTTGATGCGGGCACAGAAAGTCGGAAAACGGGCTGCAAAATCGGGATTTGATTTTGCAAATACAGCGGATACCTTTGCAAAGTTGCAGTCAGAAGTGATCGAGTTGCAGGAAGCTATTCAGGCAAAGGACTCCGATGCAGCTGCGGAAGAACTGGGCGATTTGCTGTTTTCTTGTACGAATCTGGCGAGAGCGTTGGATGTCGATGCAGAGGAAACCTTGACCGCTGCAACGGAGAAATTCATTCGCCGTTTTGCAAAAGTGGAGCAGGCAGCAACCGCAGCAGGAAAGAAGATGAAAGATTGCTCGCCGGAAGAACTCGAAACATTCTGGCAGCAGGCGAAAGGAGCAAAGACCGATGCGATTGGATAAATATTTGAAAGTTTCCCGTCTGATTAAGCGGAGAACCGTTGCAAATGAAGCGTGTGATGCAGAAAAAGTGCTGGTAAATGGAAAGGTTGCCCGTGCATCGTATGATGTAAAAGTGGGCGATGTCATTGAAATCAACATGGGACAGAAGGCGTTGAAAGTAAAGGTGGAACAGGTTCTGGAACACGTGTTGAAAGATGACGCAGCCGGAATGTATATGGTTGTGGAATAAGACTTGCTGTATGTTTTAAAAGATGAAAAGCCGTTTGTTTTTGAGGAAACAAACGGCTTTTTGATATAAAATGTTCACACTTTTTTTGTATTTTACAATTGACGGAAAATGATATTTTTGTTATAATAAAAATGGATTTTTATTTTATGAAAAAGAAACAATTTAGAAAGGGTGTAGAAATATGAACAAGAAACAAATCGCTGCACTGGTATTGAGTGCTGCAATGGCTGCTTCTGGTCTGGGAATCTCTGCACAGGCGAAAACGTTATCGGAACAAGTGAAAACGCCAAAAACCGTTCTGGTTGGAGATTGCAATCAGGATGGAACGGTTGATTTGTCCGATCTGGTTTCCATGCAGCTGTATTTGCTGAGACAAAAAACAGCCGGAGAGATGCCAGAGGAACAATCTGCATGGGATCTGAATTTAGATGCACAGGTGAACATTGTTGACCTCTGCCTTTTAAAACAGATACTGTTGCAGCAAAAGCAGGTTACACAGCAGTATCGAACGGATATTCTGTCCACATCGTCTGCCGGAGTCGTGCCGCCGGAAGTGGAGATTCATTCTGTGGAGGAACTGACCGCTTATCTGACCCCATACACCACGGAATCAGAACGGGAAACGTTCTGTGAACGATACGATGCCGATTTTTTTGCGGAGTCTGTTTTGCTGTTGAAACCGATGGGAAAAACAATGAAGGCATATGCCTGTCAGGTTACAGGTGCAGATGCAAAAACCTTGCAGGTTTCCTATGGTTGTATCTGGGAAAAAGAAAAACCAACGGGAATTCAGCAATTTGCATGGATGCAGGTGGCAATTCCAAAGATGCAGGATCATGAACAAGTCGTATGGCAATCTGTCACGCCGGAGGTCACTTTGAATTGGTGTGCCGTTACCGGAAATGATGCTTTTTCTGATGGGTCAGAAACTCGTATTGATTCCACAGAGGAACTGCAAACCTATTTAGAAACGATTTTACAGCCGGATGAGATACCGGAATATTTACAGCAATATGACGATGCTTTTTTTGCGGAATCCACCTTGGTGGTTCATTCGTTCCAATTGCGAAATGCAATGCCATTGGAATATACGGCAATTCAAAAGAATCAGGCTTTGGCAATTTTGCTTTCTTATCAGCAGAAAGGAGGAAGAGCGTTAAACAATTATCTGGCATTTGCTGCGGTTCGGCGAGCTGACCTTTCAGAATTATCAAATGCTGGATTCTTGGTAAGTGGGGAAACATCGGAAGATGATGCAGACTGGCTGTATTATGATGCCCCCGACCAGAAACACAGTCTTGTTGTTTTACAGAACTCGGATTTGTTCAGCGGAACGGTTTCTGTTTATCGCTGCGATGCAGATGGCGTTGAAAAAACATTGATTGGAAGTGGCGGAACAGATGATGGATACCAGCCGTTTACAAAATATGGCACTTGGAGCAAAGATGCAGATGGAAATGCAGTCTATTCCAACGGGGTTTCCTATTGGATTACCTGGAAAGATACCGAGGCAGTTGTAACTTATCATACCATCAGTGACGACAATAATACTTGTGATACGGTTGTTGTGCCGTATTGAGCAAATTTTTGATGAAAAAATAATAGCGTCTGTTCCTTTTCGGGAGCAGACGCTGTTTTGTTTTTTTATTCTGTCAGATACGGCTTTAAGATTGCAAGCATTTGATTAAAATTCGTTTCCTGTTGCGGAAAGCCGTTGATTTTCGGGGCAGTTTGTAGGCAGACATCCTCAAATTCCTGCGTGCGAAGATTCAACAATTTCGCATCAATCACTTTTTGATTGGCAATCTGATTGCGGATGACTAGTCTTTTTGCATTGCGGAAATCGTAAATCGCAACGCCTTTGATGGGAATAATCGTATAGATGACAAAAAGACTGGTATCGGTAATCGTTGCAAATCCAGAAGCAATCGGCTTTGAGGAGAAAAGCCCTTTGGCTTTCAGGGAAATGCCAATCGGACAAATTGCCTTGGAATCGATTGCAGGCAGGAATTCATCAAATACCTTGTTCATGTTTTCCGCAGAATACCCGGACATTTTATTAAGAGCACCCAATAACCCCATTTATAGTTCTCCTTTACTTGTTGATGACTTCCGCATTATAATGGGTTTTTGCCTCTGTGATCTCTCCGCCGAGATACTTGAACTTCACGAACTGTTCTCCACGGAACGTTAGAGAACCCTGCTGATTGAACGGTACTTCTTTATAGACCACCTTTGTGGTGACGATATGTAAAATTTCACCTTTTCGGGTCTTGAAAATCAATTCATAGTATTCATTGTACAGTTTCGATGTACCATTTGGGTCAATCGTACGCCGGCGTTCATCTACTTTTTGCACCAGCATGACCATTTCAGTTCGGGTTGCCCCCTTCGTCTTGGCAGGCTTCCGCATATTCTTTTCTCCGGTGATGTAATATTCCCGGTTAAATTCCATCGGATGTTTTGCCGTTCCAACCGTATCATCTGCAAAGAATGTACTCAGCTTTTTCCGGAATCGGCTTTTTTTCGACCCCAGCAACATGACCAGTACCAGCACCACTGCTGCTGCAATGACGACAATCAAGATATTGTTTAAGGCTTCTTCGTAATGAATATTATTAATCATTTGGAATCCGCTCCTTTCTGAGCTTGTTTTTGAATAAACCGCCAGCTGTCCGCACACATTTGCTGAAGATTGCGTTTTGCTGTCCATCCCAGCACGGTTTTGGCTTTGGATACATCAGCATACGATGTTGCCACATCTCCGGCACGCCGTGGAAAAATCTTCAGGGGAATCGGCTTTCCACTGACGGCTTCATACATATTTGCCAGTTCCAATACACTGCAACCGCTGCCTGTTCCCAAGTTGAATACCGAGAAGCCAGCGTGCTGCATGCTGTATTGCAGGGCAGAAACGTGTCCTTCTGCCAAATCCATGACATGGACATAGTCCCGAACACCAGTACCGTCTGGGGTGTCATAATCGTTGCCATAGACTCGAAAATAAGGCAGCTGACCGCTTGCAACCAGTGCTAAATAAGGTGCAATGTTGCTCGGAATACCATGCGGTTCTTCTCCCAGCAGTCCGCTTTCATGTGCTCCAATCGGATTGAAGTAACGGAGTGCTGTAATGTGCCAGTCAGAATCTGCCTGACAGAGGTCTTGTAAGAGTTGTTCGCTGATGATTTTTGTTTCCCCGTAGGGATTGCTTGCAGAAAGTGGTGTGACGGTTTCCGCATAGGGGGCAGTATGTTGTGTTCCGTATACCGTAGCGGAAGAAGAAAAAATCAGTGTCCGGCAGTCGGTTTTCTGTAACTCCTCTAATAATGTCATCATACCGCCAATGTTATTTTGATAATATCGCAGTGGCTGCTGTACCGATTCGCCAACTGCTTTCAGTCCGGCAAAGTGCAGCACGGCAGAAATATGATGTGTTTGAAAAATCTGACGCAGACCGTCAGCGTTGCGGATATCCATGTGATAGAATGGTATGGATTTTCCGGTAATCTCCTGCAAATGCAGCAGACTTTCTTGTTTGGCATTGCAAAGGTTATCCAGAATGACAACCGAATACCCCGCCTGTAAAAGAGCAATACAAGTATGTGTTCCAATGAACCCTGCACCGCCAGTTACAAGAATTTCACCCATTTCCCTGTTTCGTCCTTTCTCTCTCGTTGTGTGACACAGGGGATACTATGTCAGCAATTTACTATTATAGTATAGCGGATTTTTCTTTTTTTTTCAAGTCTTATTTGCAAAGAAACCAGATTTTTTTCAGGGATGACGGAAGATGCTGCAACAAAAGGGAGAATTTGGATGGCAAGCGTGCAGGGAAACGGTATTTCGAGCGATTTTGCTGGATGCTTCTGAATATGAAATGTTCGTTGACAGAGAACCGAAACTATGTTATACTTTTCTTAAAAAATAGACAGGAGGGGACAAAATTGTCGCCAGAAGAAGAAAAAGTACAGCGGTTAGAGCAGCGAATTGCTCAGCTGGAACAGGCGTTGCAAGAAAAGAATGCACCTGCATCCTCGCAGCCGTCTGTACCGCCCCCTATGCCGCACCAGGAAGCACCACCCACCATTCTGCCACCTGCTCCGGAGATTCCGCCGATGCAGATCACGCAGCCTACACCGCCTCCGCCTTCTTTTCAACAGAGTGCCTTGTGGACATCACAGGCACAAACCATGCAATCTGTTCCGCCACCGCAGCAAATGGATACCGAGCAGAAGTTCGGGAAAATTGTCATGGGGATTCTTGCTTCGATTTTTATCTTTGCAGCGATTCTCATTGGATATGCATTTTTGCCCAGTATCTTGCAGATGGTCGGGTTGTTCGCCATTGGAGCAGGCGTTTCCGCTGCTGGACTTTACGGGATTTCTAAGAAGAAATATCCCTACTTTTTTCTGAGCGTTGCCGGATGCGGAGCAGGCATTCTCTATTTGTCCATTCTCCTGAGTTATTGGTATTTTTCTGTAGTTGGAAAATGGGCGATGTATGGGATGCTGCTGCTTTGGGCGGTGTTTGTGCTTTGGATGTCCCGAAAAAGCGTGCCTTTGTTCCGCTTGATTGGACAGTGCGGAATCGTATTGTCGTTGTTGTTTGCGTTTCGGCAGCTGAACGCACTGGAAACCGGATTGATTTTTTTCTTTTTCGTGTTGGTATCGGCACTTTATCAGTTTGCAGACCGTCGAATCGGAATTGCTTGCCAGCTGTCTACCTTGCTTTGCAATGCCGTTTCTCTGCTGATTCTCACAGTTTTGTTTACAGTGACATTGCGAAGAGTTCTGCATACGCCGATGTTTGGGCTATTGCTTGCAGAGGGTATGCTTTTAATATTATATACCTTGGCACAGTTGATTTGGTATCGCATGCGGATGCGTCCGGCAGAGCAAAGCGGAGTTGGATATTTTTTTACAGCACTGTCGGGGCTGCTGCTGGTGCAGTTGCAGGCACAGTGGTTCTTTTTCTTTTGGGATACCGGAAAATATTTGCTGTCTGCCCTGACTGCCGTTGCAGTTTGGATGCTCTATGACCGCAAGCAGGAAGAACCTGTCCTGCGGAATTTGATGGCGTGTATTTGCAGTATTTTCGCATTTCTGTGGCTGCTGCCGTTGTCCATCTTGCCGGCTCTGCTGGGATGGGTGTTGTTGGAAGCAGTTTTATTTGTGATGTGGCGTGTACGAAAGCAAAATGGCTGCTTGTATCTGGGATATGTGCTGTTTTTGTTTGGCATTCGTCTGATTCTGTCAAAAATTTCTGTTCTGGATGATATTACTTTGCAGTATGGTGCATGGGTTGCCATTGACATTGCTGTGACTTTGTATCTTCGCCATTGCCGTTCCCATCGAGGCATGGAAATTCTATCGCTTTGTGTAACGGGCTGGCTGATGGTAGAGGGCTGGTGTTTGCTGCTGCTGGAGGGCTTGTTCCGGTCAGTTGCAGCATTTTGGCATGCAATCGGTTCGCTGTTTCGGCAGACGGGAAGCGATACAGCAATTGTCATTCCATGGGATACGATTTTGCTGGCTGCATTTGTCGTTTTGATTTTCCTGTTGAATGTACCCTATTTGCTGCGAAAGTATCCGAATCGAAATGGTGTCGGTGTATACCTTGGTATTCGCATGACCTTGCTGGGGGCAGTGGTCAGCGGTGCATTCTTCCAGCAAGCTGCATGGAGTAGTGGTCTTTTAACCTTGCTTTCGTTTGGTATGCTGTTGGTGGGATTCCGTTTTCATCAAAAAGGACTGCGAATTTATAGCTTGATTGCAATGATGGTCTTTTTGTGTAAGCTGCTGTTGTTGGATTTGTCCTACCAGACACCGCTATTATGGGCAGGAGCATTTTTGATTTGCGGGCTGTTGTGTTTCGGTATCAGTTTTGCTTATAATCGAATTGGACAGAAGCATATAGAATCCGCAGAACCGATGAAACAGAAGGGAGAAAAATAAGTATGAATATAACAGATTTTGAAGAATATTTCAGCCCGAGAATTTTAGAGCGTGGGAAAGAATACTACCGGAATCATCATGTGATCACACTGGATCGCATCGAAGAAGGATATTATGAAGCAGAAGTAGAGGGCAGCCAAATCTATACCGTGTTTGTAGAACTGGAAGAAAACGGTGAAATTTCTGATATTTCCTGTGATTGCCCTTATGATTGGGAAGAATTTTGTAAGCATGAGGCAGCGGTTTTATATGCATTGCGGGAACAGGAAGAATATACTCCGTTCGTGGAAGAGCCGGAACAAAAACAGACGCTGCCAGAACAATTGGCTGCCTGTGAGAAAACAGAACTGATTGCATGGATGATGGAATATGCAAAGGAAAATCGGGGATTTTGGGACTATTTGCAACTGCGTGTATCAAAACAGTTGCAGGAAACAGAAATTCTTGTCATTCTGAACCGCACTTGCAACCGCTTTTTCTCCAATAGCATAACATGGAAAGAATTGCAGAAAACCATTACATTTCTGTTGAAATCTCTGCAGGATTGGGCGGACGATGTGAAAAAAGTGCAGGCAATTTTAGACATTGTACAGCTGTTGGAAATGAAATTAGAGGAACGAAGCTGCGAATCGGATTGGGTTGTATATGAAAGCATTACAGATTGTTCAGATGCCATTTTGAACATTGTACAGGGCGTTATAAATCGGCAAGACCCCAAAACAATAGAAGCTGTGTATCAATCTTTGTTGCATGCATTTCACAAAGACAAGCTTAGCGGAGAACATTTTGTATTTTCATCGTTGCTGTGTTTGTGTGCCTTGCCCGAATATCGAAAAAAGTTGGAAGAGTTTCTGCAATATCAGCAAGCTGTTTCGACAGAATATGAACGAAGAGAACTGGCAGAACAGCAGTTTCAAATTCTCAAACGATATGGAACACCGCAGGAACAGAACGATTTCATCAACCGGCATCTTTCCAACCCAGAATATCGCCGGATGGCAATTCAAAATGCGATTGATGCAGGAGATGAAAGCACAGTGGAACGGCTGGCACTGGATGGGGAATATGAAAACCAAGCATTGCCGGGCTTGTTGCAGGAGTGGCAAAAATGTCGCTATCACTGCTATCACAGAACAGGAGAACGGGAAAAGCTGGCGGATGTTTGCGAAGCGTTGTTGAAAGGTGGCGAACCGGATTATTATGAAGAGTGGAAATCGTTGATTCCGTTCGATTTGAAATCTGTAAAAATCGAACAACTGTTAAAAGAAGCTCCCATCAAGGTGTATCGCAAAATTCTATTAGCAGAAAATCGAGTGGACTTGATGGCAGAAGCTTGCGAGAAAGACCCGTCTGACTTGCTGCTGTATTTTAGTGCTTTAAAATGCAGTCCCTTTGCGGAACGGGCAACAGAATTATACAAAGATTGGATTTGGGAAGAGGCGGATGCGGCAGCAAATCGTTCAGAATATGCAGCGGTCTGCCAGAAGTTGAAGAAGTTTTCAGAGGATAGTCCGATTGCGGCTCGGGTGCTGGCACAGGAATTGCGGGAAAAATTTCCACGAAGACCCGCTTTTCAGGATGAATTAAAAAAAGCAGGCTTTTAAAAAATTACATAAACACAGGGAGTTGTTTTTTTGCAGAAAAATGCTCCCTGTTTTTGTTTGCAATCGCTGAAAAATTTTTTTGCAGACTGTGTGACATTTTGCCTGGAAACTTGTAGTTGTAGATGAAAGGGGGAAGTGATATGTTGCAGATCTCGCAAAGCATCTCGCCGGAAGAAGCCGTGCAGCCAATGGAGATTCAGCAGGTGATTCAGGTCTATCAGCAGCTCATCTATGGCATTGCACTGACGGGAACTGGCGGAAATCGAGCAGATGCAGAAGATGTCTTTCAAGAAACATTTCTTGCTTATTTTCAGGCAAACAAGACGTTTCGAGAAGAAGAACATCGGAAAGCATGGTTGATTCGGACAGCCTGCAATTACTGCAAGAAAATCACGGGCAGTACCTACCGAAAGCGAACCGTTCCACTGACGGACACCACGCCGCTACCGGTATTGTTTGACCTGCCAGAGGATAATCAGTTGTTTGCGGCACTTTGCAGCCTCAAGCCCATGTATCGAAATGTGCTGTATCTGTATTACTTTGCGGGGTATCGGACAGAAGAAATTGCAGGGTTGTTGGGAAAACGGGCTGGAACAATTCGGATGCAGCTGCTCCGGGGCAGAGAACAACTACGCACACAACTGCAAGAAGAGGAGGGAACGGTTGATGGATAAAAAGCAATGTGAACGAATGTTTGAACAGATGCAGCCACCGAAAGCCGTGGTGCAGCGACTGCAACAGCGGATTCATGCAGAAGAAGCAGCCTCTCTTGCCGAGCAGCAGCCGAATCGTTCGATTCAAACCCTGCACACCACAACTGCACCACCGCCACCCAAACGCATCCGCTGTTCTTGGCAGAAACTCTCCGGCGGTGTGGTTGCAGCCGTCTTTCTGCTGAGCATGGGAACAGTGATTGGTTATCATCTGAAACATGGAGAACAAGTTTTTGTCCCCTCTTCAGAATCAACTCCGGAAGCATCTGAAACACCAAAAGCAACCCAATCACTTGTTTTGCAGTATCAGGGACAGAATTTGCAGGAAATGGCAGTTGTCAATCCGGACAAAGTAGAAGTACAAGACATGTTGGGCGAAGGTTCGCTAATGGGTGCAGACGGAGCAACGACTGTTTCAGTTTATCAGGTCTATTTGAAAGACACCGCAACCATAGAAGAATCGGTCGTGGCAGCGGAATGGAACGGAACGCAGTATTTGTTTGTTTCTGTTCCGGACGTTGTGCGAACGTTTAAAGATTATCCAATCATAGAAAACTGGATTTCCTCCGGCAGCTTTACTTTTTTGGATGAAGACCAGATTACAGAACGCACCTATGAAAACTACACCAACGAGGAATTATCGCCACTGTTTACCTTTTTGCAGAACAATGCGGACAGCATCAATTTTAGCAGCGGACTTTCTTCGGATGCAGATGTACTAGAAGGAAACGTACAGATGACCGACCGGTTTACATGGGATTATGCTATTACAATTTCTTCTGACTGTCTGGATTTCTCTGGCGTTTTGTATTTTGATGTTGGAGATGGTGTATGGAAAATGGATTTGTTGGACAGACAGGCTTATTTTCTCAGTACACCGGAAATTTTAACGGAAATGCTCTCAGAAGTTGCCGCTTCTCATGCAGTTGTACCCAATACACAGGATGGGAATGCATCGGAAAACAGTACCTCTGCAACAGGGGAACTGCTGGGCAGAGCTGCCATTGATGGGAGCAACCCCAAAAATACAATGATACAGGACTTGCAACCGCAGCTATTAGACCAGCCGTTTTCCTTTCGGCAGGTTTCTGGTTCGCTGGTGGATTCCTACACAGGGATGTCATCCGATGGAACAGGAGCAATCGAGGAAATTCGCAGCCTGACGACCTTTCAGATTGATTTGGCAACTAGAACCAAAGATGTTCTTCGGACTGTAGAGTCACCGCCGGATTCCCAGAGCGACAGCGGGGAAGCGGCGACATGGGAATACATCTATGCGAACCAGCAAAAACTTTCCATGGAACAGGTCTGGACGGCAAACAACTGGTATACCATTTATCCGGATTTGCAGTGCTATACGGTTTTAAATGCAGGTACAGACGAGTGGACGAATTATGATACAGCCGTCAATATGTTGGCGGATGGAACTATTTTTGAAGATGGCATTTTTTATTTGGGACAGGAATTTTCGGCACGCAGCGAAAATTTGGAAGGAGTCGTTGTCCCCCAGAATTTGTTTGTATTTGGAACGGTTTCTTATCTGAACCGAGATTGCTATCTGGTCGGGAAATATGAAGACGGCAGTATCACACGCTATTTGATTGATATGGAACAGTGGATTGCTTTGAAACGAGAGTCAGTCGGAGCAGATTTTCAGAAGATAGACTATTTCAAAGAAATTCTGTTTGATGAAGCAGCAACACCTGTTCCAGAAGTTGAGGAAAGCAGCCTGACCGCAGGGATGCAGTATCTGCCCTGAAATAGAAAAAATAAAAATAGACAGGAAAATCATCGAATCTTTATGGGCAGAAATTGCAGATTGCGGAATATGGCGGCTGAAAAGAAAGAAAAATAGAATCATCAAAAACAAGGGAATAAACAAGCATATTTGGGATTGAAAAAAGACCGCTGTCGTTTGGCGTGGAAACGATAGCGGTCTTTTGTTGTTGAAAAGAAAAAACAGCCCGAACAAATCGGACTGCTTCTTAAAATTTGGAGCGGGCGACGAGAATCGAACTCGCAACCTCAGCTTGGGAAGCTGATGTTTTACCACTAAACTACGCCCGCAAAAAACCGGAATCATCCGGCATTTTGCTGAAAATGACAATCATCTAACTGTACATATTCCCCATCCTGCAAGGTGATGGAATCCGTATAACTGCCCTTGGATTTGGGGAGCGGCTGCGGAGAAGCCATTTGACTGTAAATCTGATAACCAGCGGTCTCCGGATAAACATACTCGCCTTTGTCCAGTTCCAGTTGATACGTGCCTGCCGGAATGTCTTTTCCAACTTGGTACATACCATCATGTACAAATGGTTCTAATGTAATCGAAACCTGTTCGGTATCATAAAAGTTTGCCCATGAGATGTGCAGAAACTGCCCGTCTATCACCTGAAAATAAACCTGATTCGGATGAAACGTTTGACTTGTCAAAACTGCATCAGAATCGTTCGGGTCAGAACTGGAAGAAATCTGCATCACGAACTTCTGATCTCCGGAAGGTCCATCATAGACCGCCAGATACGTTCCGGCTGGCAAGTCAACGCCTACTTCATAATCGCCGGAAGTATAAATTCCGTTGCGAACATCCTGAGCGGCTGTTTTTGCAGCGGTTGCCGATTCGGTTTCCGCCTGCTTGGCAGCTGCACGGGCTGGTTTGGTTGGCGTTGTGACAGTCGCTGCCGTCACTGTTGTGGATGTATGATGGCTAATCAGACGTTCTGCTTTTTGAGCAGTGCGGGCAATCCGAAATCCGATTCCCGTCAGCAGCAAAATGGTTGGAACAAGTGCAAAGGCAATGCCTTTTCCTTTTGTGTGCGACTTTGGCGGTTCGCCAAAAGAATCTTCTGGTTCAGAATGGTTCCACATGGTCTTGTCGCCCCCTGTCTGTTCGCTTTCCCTCTTTGTGCCCTCTTTGCTTGTCCGCTCTTGTCCACTGGTGAAATTTAGGTAAAAAAATGGAGCTGGAAACGTGACTTGAACACGCGACCTGCGCATTACGAATGCGCTGCTCTACCAACTGAGCTATTCCAGCAAAATGTTATCAGATTTTTCTCGGTGCGGTGCACAGTAACAAATATATTATAGCATGTTTTTTGGATTTGTCAAGGGGTTTTCAAAAAAATATCTGAAAATTGCATTTTGCAGTTGAAATTTAAAAATAAGTATGGTATAATGAGAGCAATCTCTTTATTTCCTGCCAAAAACGGCAGAAAATCGGCATCTTTTGCAGAAAGTAAAAAAATTCGGAAAAAAAGCAAAAAGGAAATTGAAATTTCCCAAAAAGTATGTTATAATAAGGTGAGAAATACAAACTGTGTCAAAGGAAGGGAACATCATGAAAAAAAAGAAATCGCTATCCATTTTGGGCATCGTTGCCGCAGTTCTCCTGCTGATCGTTGTCCTGATCACGCTGACGCTGAATGTTTTATTCTCGCAGCATGATACGCCGAAAATTTTTGGCAACTATGTCTATCTGATGGAATCAGACAGCATGGAAGTCAAACCGAGCACGGACGGTTCTACCACGATTGATGCGAGTGCATCCATTCACGCAAAAACGGCTGTTATCTGTAAGGCATACGATGGCAGCGAACCGCTTTCCAAGAACAATGCGATTTTGTGCGTATTAGCACCGGAAGACACTTCTTCCGATAAGGACAAGGAAGGCATGGCAATCCGCCGGATTCTGAACATTGCTTCGGATGAAGAAACGGGCATCATGAAGTATTATCCGACTACCATGCAGGTGGACACCATCGGTACAGAACCAGCAATTACTGTAGACAGTGTGCGTGGTATTTGCCGCTATGAAAGTGCACAGCTTTACAGCTTTATTCAGTTTGCAACTGGATTCAGCGGTATCATTGTTCTGCTGGCACTGCCTTGCGTATTGCTGATTGCGTTGCTGATTGTTGCATTGGTACGCAGAAGTGCAAACAAACGGGAAGATGATGCATATGCATTTGAAGAAAGCTATGATGAATTGCCGGGCGAAGAAGATTACAATTATGATGATGAAGAAGAATATGAAGACGAGGACTTTGTGAACGATGTACCGCAGACAACTTACCAGACCAGAAGCGGCAACACCGGAACGTATAACACAGGTTCTTACAACATGGACAGCAGCTATCCAAGCTATGGAAACACCGCTGTTCAGAACGCACAGACTTCATCGTTTGAAACCAAGAAGTCGTCCATCTCGCAGAACTTTGAACGGAAGGCAGTCAATCCGAATTCTGCATTCCAGAAGGCAAAGACCATGCAGTTCCAGGCACAAAAGAATGTGCCGATTCCGGAACAGCCATATGAATCTGTTGCATCGCAGCAGCCGGAAACCAATGGCTATGTTGGAAAGTATGGTGCAGATGCTCCGGTTGCAGAACCGGTACAGGAAGCACCGCAGCAGGAACAGACCTACCATGGTGCACATGAAGCTCCGTCTGGCAGCTCGTCCACAGGTTCTAAGACATTCCTGAGTTCCACTGGTACATTCAAGCGTCCAAATGTGGATGATATCTTTGGCAACGACCCATTCGCTACACGGAGCACTTCCACATCCAGAACACCGCAGCGTTCTACCACTGCAAAGCCGTCTACTGCAAGACCTGCTGCAAAGCCAGCATCTCGCAGACCGTCTTCTTATGATACTGCATCGGTAGATGATTTGGTAGCAATGATTGAAAATCAGAAGAAAAGACTGTAAGGAAATTTTCTTTTTGCATGAGATGAAAAAAACGTCCCTGTCAACTTCGACAGGGACGTTTTTGTTATTTGGTTTCATTTAATAAAATCGGTAATCGGAAATATCATACAGCATAACTTGATAGTTGTTCAAGAACGTGGAGCGTCTGCGGCGTGGAATATTTGCATGTAATTGCAAGTTGCTGCGTGCATTGTAAACCGGAATTTTTAGCAGATAGCCTTGCTTGGTATCGGTGCTGGTGTGTTCTAGTTTGGCGTTATACGTTTTGCAGAAATTCTCCAGCACTGCATTGGTAAGATCATAATCCTGCTTTGCAACTTCTTCATTTGACTGAAACAGGACTGTAGGTTCTATTTCTGGGAAATCATTTTCGACTTTTTCTGTTTGAATGGAAATGGTTGCTGTATTTTCCTTGGAAAAAACATGCAGAAAAACAGTTCGTGTTAATTCTGACTGCCCTTGAGCCAGCAGCTGTGTCATCAGGCAGAGCAGCGAGAAGCAGAGTCGGGCTTCGTTGCAGAGCACCCAGATTTTTGTTTCCGCCTGCATTTTCATGGAAATTCTCCGTCCCAGTGTTTCCTTGCAGTTTTGTGAAAAGTCAAACAACAGTCGAGATAGTTCTATCGGTTGAAGAGCCATGCTCTCAGATTCTGCATATTTCTCCAACTCTGCATAATAGTTGGTACGCCGCAGCAGGTGGCAGCATGCACGCATGACATCATTTAAATTGGAGAAAATCTCCTCCTGTTCCAAGTCGCCAATGTTGTTGGATTCCACTTCATCATAGATCTGTTCCGCAATGGTGGAAATCTGAAAAACTGCCTCTCGTTGATTGGCGAGAAATTCTTGACAAATTGCCCGGAAATTTTTTTCTTTCATGACGTTGGTCAAGACTGGCTCGGCTGTGATTTTTAAGATGGTGCAGTGCAGTTCTGTGCTCTGCTGAACTTCCGCAGCGTACAAAAGCGATTCATGCCAGAATAGTTGGCTGCTTGTGTTAGCAGCTACAGTTTTCAGCAACGCTTGACAGTCGGCTTCTGATTGTAACGGCTTGGAAATATCGTTTTTCCAAATACAGGTATTCGTTTCATCGAAAACCCAGACCTGACGGGTTTCGTTGGCATAGAGGGCTTTTAAAAAGTGCAGTGTTTCTGTCGTCATTGCAGACCCCTTTCTGTTGAGTGTCATTTCTGTCAAAGGCAAAGTTATAGTATTTACAGAATATGCATGAAAAAGAAATCTTTTCTTCATATGCAGAAAAAGATTCTGCACAATTTGAAAGAAAAGATAGATTCTCGTGGCAACGGTTCAAATACTTCTTTTTATTATATCCCGAAACTGCCTAAAATAAAGAGAGAAAAAAAGAACAATTTCTATCAAATGTGTTTTTGCCGATAAAACGTAGATGGAAACATGTTGAAATTTGTGCAAAATAGAGAAAAGCAGAAGAAACGATAATTTTATGTCAATTTTTTTATAGAAAGACCTTGCAATTTTCACCGTTTTGGTGTACAATAAGAGTATAAATTTTTAGGAGGTAATTCCAAATGTCAGTTAAAGTTGCTATTAATGGATTTGGCCGGATCGGCCGTCTCGCATTCAGACAGATGTTCGGTGCTGAAGGTTATGAGGTTGTTGCTATCAACGACCTGACCAAGCCGTCTATGCTCGCTCACCTGCTGAAGTATGATACCGCACAGGGCGGTTACGCAGGCAGAATCGGCGAAAACAAGCACACTGTTTCTGCTGATGATGAAGCTGGTACTATCACTGTTGACGGTAAGACCCTGACCATCTATGCAAAGGCAAACGCTGCTGAACTGCCGTGGGGCGAAATCGGTGTTGACGTTGTTCTGGAATGCACAGGTTTCTACACCTCTAAGGCTAAGGCACAGGCTCACATTGATGCAGGTGCAAAGAAGGTTGTTATTTCTGCTCCGGCTGGTAACGATCTGCCGACCATCGTTTACAATGTAAACCACAAAACTCTGACAACAGACGACAAGATCATCTCTGCTGCATCTTGCACCACCAACTGCTTGGCTCCGATGGCAAAGGCTCTGAATGACTACGCTCCGATCCAGAGCGGTATCATGAGCACCATCCACGCTTACACTGGTGACCAGATGATCCTCGATGGTCCGCACAGAAAGGGCGACCTGAGAAGAGCAAGAGCTGGTGCTGCAAACATCGTTCCGAACTCCACTGGTGCTGCTAAGGCAATCGGTCTGGTTATTCCGGAACTGAACGGCAAGCTGATCGGTTCTGCACAGCGTGTACCGGTTCCGACTGGTTCTACTACCATCCTGACTGCTGTTGTTAAGGGCACAGACGTAACTAAGGAAGGCATCAACGCTGCTATGAAGGCTGCTGCTACTGAATCCTATGGTTACAATGAAGAACCGATCGTTTCTTCTGACGTTATCGGCATGAAGTACGGTTCTCTGTTCGATGCAACTCAGACCATGGTTTCCAAGATTGCTGATGATCTGTATGAAGTACAGGTTGTTTCCTGGTACGACAACGAAAACAGCTACACCAGCCAGATGGTTCGTACAATTAAGTACTTTGCTGAATTGGCATAAGTGCCCTATGGCATCCATGCCGTTCTAAGAACGAAAAGAGCGGGTCTGTCCGATTATTTGGACAGGCTCGCTTTTTATCGCATTCAGAACTATGGAAAACCAGAAATTTTCCGGCTGAACTTTTCATTTTTTTGCAAAAATCATGTTTTGCATTCGTTTTTATCGTTTTTTTCAGAAAAACGTTTCCTTTTACATGATTTTTTCAAGAAATCCAGAATTTTTAACGGGAAACTTTCAAAAATCTATTGACATTATTGAGAACATGTGCTATTATAAAAGCAGACCAGAGCGGAACGAAAAAACCGGAAAAAATCACTCTTTTGAGTGGCAAAATCCGTGTCATTTTTTCCTTTCGCTGCGGAGCAATTGCAATCAATAGAATTGCTGAAATATTGCAAAGGAGAGATTCAAATCATGGCAGAAACAATGCAGAAGGAATGGGAAGGCTTCGTCGGCGGAGCATGGACTTCCAACGTAAATGTACGGGACTTCATTCAGAAGAACTACACACCGTATGAAGGCGACGAAAGCTTTCTGGTTGGCCCGACTGCTACAACAACCGAACTGTGGAACGAGGTTCTGAACCTGTTCCAGAAAGAACGGGAAAATGGCGGCGTACTGGACATGGATACAAAGATTGTATCTACTGTAAATTCTCACGAAGCAGGCTATTTGGATAAGGACAAGGAAACCATCGTAGGCTTCCAGACTGACAAGCCGCTGAAGCGTTCTTTGCAGCCGTTCGGTGGTATCCGTATGGCAGAAGAAGCTTGCAAGGCTTATGGCTATGAAGTAGATCCGGAAATCAGCTACATCTTTAAGCATTACCGGAAGACTCATAACGAAGGCGTATTCGATGTTTACACACCGGAAATGCGTTCTGCAAGACACAATGCAATCATCACCGGTCTGCCGGACGCTTACGGCCGTGGCCGTATCATCGGCGACTATCGTAGAGTTGCACTGTATGGTGTTGACAAGCTGATCGAAGACAAGGAACACCAGAAGGCAATCACTTGCGGTACCATGACAGAAGAAGTCATCCGTCTGAGAGAAGAACTCGCAGAACAGGTAAAGGCTCTGAAGGCTCTGAAGGCTATGGCTCAGCGGTATGGATTCGATATTTCCAAGCCGGCTACCAACGCTCAGGAAGCTATCCAGTGGCTGTACTTCGGTTATCTGGGTGCTGTTAAGGATCAGAACGGTGCTGCAATGAGCCTTGGCCGTACTTCTACTTTCATTGATATTTATATTGAAAGAGATATGAAGAAGGGCATCCTGACAGAAGAACAGGCTCAGGAATTTATCGACCACTTCATCATGAAGCTGCGTATGGTAAAGTTCGCAAGAACACCGGAATACAATGCACTGTTCTCTGGCGACCCGCAGTGGGTTACCGAATCCATCGGCGGTATGGGTATTGACGGCAGAACCATGGTTACAAAGACCAGCTTCCGTTACCTGCACACCCTGGAAAACTTGGGCACTGCTCCAGAACCGAACCTGACCGTTCTGTGGTCGAAGCGTCTGCCGACTCCGTTCAAGAGATACTGTGCAAAGCTCTCCATCAACACTTCTTCGTTCCAGTATGAAAACGATGACCTGATGAGAGTCACCCACGGCGATGACTATGCAATCGCTTGCTGCGTATCTTCCATGAGAGTTGGTAAGGACATGCAGTTCTTCGGTGCAAGAGCAAACCTCGCAAAGTGCCTGCTGTATGCAATCAATGGCGGTAAGGACGAAAGAATTGATGCAAAGACTGGCAAGCACAATCAGGTAGGCCCGAAGTATAGACCGGTTGAAGGCGATTACCTCGATTATGATGATGTAATGGATAAGTACGAAGATATGATGCGTTGGTTGGCAAACCTGTATGTTAACACGCTGAACTGCATCCACTACATGCACGATAAGTACAGCTACGAAGCTCTCCAGATGGCTCTGCATGACAGAGATGTAAAGCGTTACTTCGCAACTGGTATTGCTGGTATGTCTGTTGTTGCAGACTCCCTGTCCGCAATCAAGTATGCAAAGGTTAAGTGCATCCGTGACGAATTCGGCGTTGTAACCGACTTCGAAATAGAAGGCGACTTCCCGAAGTATGGTAACAATGATGACAGAGTTGACAGCATCGCTGTTGAAATTCTGGACAAGTTCATGGATATGATTCGCAGCAACTATTGCTACCGGAACGGTGTACCGACCACTTCTATCCTGACCATTACTTCTAACGTTGTATATGGTAAGAAGACTGGTAACACACCGGACGGCAGAAAGAAGGGTCAGCCGCTGGCTCCTGGTGCAAACCCGATGCACGGTCGTGATACCCACGGTGCAGCTGCATCTATGGCATCTGTTGCAAAGCTGCCGTGGACAAATGCACAGGATGGTATTTCCAATACCTTTACCATTATCCCGGCTGCTCTGGGTAAGGATTCTCAGGTATTTGCTGGCGATATTGATATTGCTTCCATCAGAGAAAGCATTGAAAAGTAAGCTGTCATACCAGCTTGTCCGATAATTGATGAAGGAGGCGATTCCTATGAAACAGCAACCCAATCCGACCGATGCGGAACAGACTGATGCACTGGTTGACATGATTGAACAGCTGATGGAAAACGGCAGCGGTCATCTTGTAGTTTCTGAACAGGATTCTCAGGAGGGCTTGCGGGTGGATACCTACCGCAGCATGGATTGTGCAATCGGCAATCAGGCTTGTTGTCAGCCAACAGAATTGATGGACGAAGACGAATGATCCACGAAAATGGGTGGATGCGTTTGGTATGAATTTTTTAGGAGGAAATGCATCATGGCAAATGAAAAGCAAATTGATAACCTGGTAGAACTGCTGGACGGCTATGCTGAAAAAGGCGGTCACCACCTGAACGTAAACGTACTGAACAGAGAAACTCTGCTGGACGCTCAGCAGCATCCGGAAAAGTATCCGCAGCTGACCATCCGTGTAAGCGGCTATGCAGTAAACTTCATCAAGCTGACCAAGGAACAGCAGGATGATGTTATCTCCAGAACGTTCCACGCTGCTCTCTAATTGAGATCGACGGCGGAATAATCCGTAAGAAAAAGTGGGGGACGCACGTTTTTCGTGCGTCCCCTTTTTTCATAGGTTCATAAATATAAGAAAATTGGCAATCCTATTCAAAAAGATAAAAAGGAGGCGGAAAAATGGAAGGTTATATTCATTCTACGGAAAGTTACGGGACTGTCGATGGGCCGGGTACACGGTTTGTCATCTTTTTTCAGGGCTGTCCGATGCGATGTCAATATTGTCACAATCCGGACACCTGGACGTACAACATCAATGAAAAACGAACGGTGGAATCCCTGCTGCATGACTATGACGGGCTGAAAGAATTTTACCACGATGGCGGCATTACCGCAACGGGCGGCGAACCGCTGGTGCAGATGGAATTTTTAACAGAACTGTTCACGAAGGCAAAAGAACGAAATATCAATACCTGTTTGGATACCTCCGGAATCTTGTTCCGGCAGGAGAAACGAGAGGCATTTGACAAGCTGATGGCGGTGACCGATTTGGTCATGTTGGACATCAAGCACATTGATGATACCGAACACCGGAAGCTGACTGGGCAGAGCAATGTTCACATTCTGGAATTTGCACAGTATCTGAAAGAGAAAAATATTCCAGTCTGGATTCGGCACGTTGTTGTTCCGGGCATCACGCTGCAAGAAAAATATCTGCGGCAGCTTGGGGCTTATCTGGCAGGGCTGGACAACCTGAAAGCCTTGGATGTGCTCCCGTATCACACTATGGGCGAAGTGAAATATGAAAACTTGGGAATTCCATATCCGCTGAAAGGCGTAGAACCTGCAACGACCGAACAAGCAATTTGGGCAAGAAATACCATATTGGATGCTCTGAAAGAACAACTCCGGAAAGAAAAGTTCGGCGAATAATCCAAAGGGAACGGCAGCAAATTTGTTGCCGTTTCTTTTTTCAACGAATCACAGCAAGGATCTTCCCACCGCTACAGGTGGTGAGAGAAATTGCAAATCAGAACGTGAACGTCCGTGGCGGGCAGAGAAAAATCGGTATCCCCCACTGACACGAGGCAAACCACAGTCAGCCCTCTGCTGACATGTCAGGCTCTGTGAAATGACCGACTGTGGATTGAAATAATGAAAAAAACCGAAAATCTTGCTATTCCACATGAAAATCATTGTGAAAACTACACAATTTTACAATGCCGAAATTGGTTGGTTTCCATAGAAATTTTGAAACAAACGAAAAAATAATTGCAATTTTTCATGCCATATGCTACAATAGAAACTGGCATATTTCTATGTTTTATTTCACTTTTTAAATCTTAAGAGAAGGGGTCGTTTATGAGTAAAAACAAATTCTCAAAGCGGTTAGCTGCATCTTTGATTGCAGCAGCCACAATCGGTTCAAGCGGCGTGCTGAGCAGCTTGACCTATCTGCCGGTTCATGCGGCGGACACGGACAACTACGCAAAATTGCTGCAGTATTCCATGTATTTCTATGATGGAAATATGTGCGGCGATGATGTAGATTCTGCTTCTGCATTTGACTGGCGTGGCGATTGCCACACTGGCGATGAAGTGGTTGGCGGTTTCCACGATGCAGGTGACCATGTAAAGTTTGGTCTGCCGGCTGGTTATTCCGCAGCAACACTGGGCTGGGGCTACTATGAATTCAAGGATGCATATGATTCTTTGGGTCAGACTGCACACCTGAAAGAAATCACCAATCGGTTCTGCAAGTACTTCAAGGACTGCACAACCCTGAGCGGTGATACCGTTACAAATTTCTGCTATCAGATCGGACAGGGCGGCGGCGGCAATGACCACGGCTACTGGGGCCCGGCAGAAACACAGGAAGCCATTAAGGGCAAGCGGACTGCTTATTGGACAAGCAATGGTGCAAGCGACATCGCAGCAGCTTATTCCGCAGCTTTGGCTGTCAATTATCTGAACTTTGGTAATGCAGAAGACCTGAAGTATGCAAAGGCTTTGTATGACTTCTCCGTGAAGTACAACAAGTCCGAGAATGAAACAACTTCTCCGTATTACAATTCTTTTGACTACTATGATGATCAGGCATGGGCAGCAGGCTGGCTGTATCTGGCAACAGGCGACAGCAGCTACAAGACCTTCCTGGATACCTTTATGAATGTAAGTGGTCAGGGTATGTCCGGTCAGTCCGGTTGCCAGTGGGGCGTTTATTCTCCGATGAACTGGAACAATGTCAGCATGGGTGCTGCAATCTTGCAGGCAGAAATCACAAAGAGTGCTTCTGACTGGGCAAAGGTTACCACTTATCTGGATTCCAAGGCAACTAGCGAAAGCCAGTATTACTGCGAAGATTCCTGGGGCAGTGCACGGCACAATGTTGCTGTACAGATGACTGCATTGATTACTTCTAAGTATAAGGAATCTGGCAAGGATTACAGCAGCTGGGCAAAGGCTCAGATGGGCATGATTCTGGGTAACAATTCCACTGGTAAGAATTTGATCGTTGGTTTCAACGAAAATTCTCCGAAGTATCCGCACCACAGAAGTGCTTCCGGTCATGCTTATGACCCAACTGATGAAGGAACACCAGTATGGGATACAACAAATGGTCATGTATTAGTTGGTGCACTGGTTGGTGGTCCGACTGGTACAGATTTCTCTACTTATAATGACAGCATTACAGATGCAGTTTCCAACGAAGTTGCTCTGGACTATAATGCAGGTTTGGTTGGTGCAGCAGCTGGCTTGTATACCACTTACAAGACCGGTTCTCTGGAATCCAGCATTCCGGGCGTTGGTGCAACATCGACAACCACTGCTGCAACTACAACAACAACTGGCAAGACCACAACTACCGCAGCTGTTACCACAACAAAGGCAGCAGAAACCACCAAGGCTCCGACAACAGTAGCACAGGGCGATGGCTGCTATACAAAGAAGGTAAATCAGGACGTTGTTTATAAGGAACTGCCGGCAGCTGACAAAATGCTGGGCTGGTCTTATGAAGATTTGGGCGTAAAGGCTGGCGAAAAGGTTCAGAAGGTTGAAATCGACATCTCCACCACTGCTGACAAGATTGGTAAGTGGCAGGGTGCATTTGGTTCTTCTACAACCGTTGATCCGGATTACTGGACACAGACCGAAGATATGCAGCAGGTAATTGATGGCGATTCCGGTACACTGGTATGGAACGTTGACAGTGCAACCTCTGACATCATTCAGACGCAGTACGGCGGTCAGGTAAAGGTTGGCTTCTGGTGGATCGACTGCAACGAATTTACCATTGATGAAGTTCGTGTTTATACCGACAAGTCTTCCTCTAATCCGACTACAACCGCAGCAGTTACAACCACAAAGACCAATCCGACCACAACTGCTTCTCAGAGCACAGGCAATGGCCCTTATGAGATCAAGCCAGGTCAGGATGTTGTCTATAAGGATCTGCCGGCAGCTGACAAAATGCTGGGCTGGACTTATGAAGAACTGGGCGTAAAGGCTGGCGAAAAGGTTCAGAAGGTTGAAATCGACATCTCTACTACCGCTGACAAGATTGGCAAGTGGCAGGGTGCATTTGGTTCTTCTACAACCGTTGATCCGGATTACTGGACACAGACCGAAGATATGCAGCAGGTAATTGATGGCGATTCCGGTACACTGGTATGGAATGTGGACAGTGCAACATCTGACATCATCCAGACCCAGTACGGCGGTCAGGTAAAGGTTGGTTTCTGGTGGATTGACTGCAATGAATTTACCATTGATGCAGTTCGTGTTTACACCGACAAGTCCTCTACCAATCCGACCACAACCGCAGCTGTTACAACTGCAACCACAAAGGCAACTACAAAGGCAACCACAAAGGCAACTACAACCACAACAAAGGCTGCTACGACCACTGCAGCACCGGTTACAACTGCAGCTCCTACTACAACTACAAAATTGGTTGTTGGCAATGAACCGACAATGGCAGTTAACAACGGTCAGAAGATTTTCGCAACACCAGGTCAGGAATATGCAGAAATTCCGCTGAACCTGTACAATGTACCGGATACCGAAGGTATCACCGTTGCATTCAAGACGGATGCAGAAGGTACTCCGACACTGGCGTTGTTGAAGGATGCTTATCAGCTGTACGAAGCAGCAGATGCATTCGTAAACCTCGGTAAGTGGGAAGCAAACCCGAAGGGTCTGAGCTGGGGCGTTCCGTCCTCCGGTAAGCAGATGGTTAAGAGTGGCGACTTCGTAAACGGCGAAGTATTCCTTTCTCTGTACTACAACATTCCGGATGAAGCAACTGTTAAGAAAATTGCAGAAGCAAACGGTCTGGAACTGAAGCAGGATGCGGAACACGGTACTTATTACGAATTCCCGCTTGTTTTCGAACGGGAAAAGCTGAACAACAAGGATGGTAAGCTGCTTGACTGGGTTGGCACAAACAACACCAAGATCAGTGCAACTTACGTAGATGGTAGCATCTGCATTCCGGTAACAGGCGTTAAACCGACCACCACAACTGCAGTTACAACTACCACTCCGGCAGGCTCAACTGCTACTACAACTAAGACAGAACTGACTGTAAATGGTCCGACCATGGCTGTTAACAAGGGCGAAGATGTCGTTGTAACACCGGGTCAGGAATATGCAGAAATTCCGCTGAACCTGTACAATGTACCGGATACGGAAGGTATCACCGTTGCATTCAAGACCGACAGCGTAGGTACTCCAACACTGGCACTGTTGAAGGATGCTTATCAGCTGTACGAAGCAGCAGATGCATTCGTAAACCTCGGTAAGTGGGAAGCAAACCCGAAGGGTCTGAGCTGGGGCGTTCCGTCCTCTGGTAAGCAGATGGTTAAGAGCGGTACCTTCGCAGATGGCGATGTATTCCTTTCTCTGTACTACAACATTCCGGACGAAGCAACTGTTGAGAAAATTGCAGAAGCAAACAATCTGGAACTGAAGCACAATGCTGAATACGGTGCTTACTATGAATTCCCGCTTGTTTTCGAACGGGAAAAGCTGAACAACAAGGATGGTAAGCTGCTTGACTGGGTTGGCACAAACAACACCAAGGTAAATGCAACTTATGTAGACAGCAACCTGATTGTTAAGGTAACAGATACACAGACTACAACCACAACAGGTGCAACCACAACAAGCACCACTACAACCACTACAACCGATTCTGGCATCAAGGATCCGACCGCACCGAGAATGGAAGTTCGTGGTGATAAGAAAAATGATCACAAGATCGTGGTAACACCGGGTCAGGAATATGCAGAAATTCCGCTGAGCCTGTACAATGTACCGGATACAGAAGGTATCACCGTTGCATTCAAGACCGATGGCGAAGGTACTCCGACATTGGCACTGTTGAAGGATGCTTATCAGCTGTATGAAGCAGCAGATGCATTCGTAAACCTCGGTAAGTGGGAAGCAAACCCGAAGGGTCTGAGCTGGGGCGTTCCGTCCTCTGGTAAGCAGATGGTTAAGGGCAGCGACTTCGCAGATGGCGATGTATTCCTTTCTCTGTACTACAACATTCCGGACGAAGCAACTGTTGAGAAAATTGCAGAAGCAAACAATCTGGAACTGAAGCAGGATGACGAATATGGTTATTATTACGAATTCCCGCTTGTTTTCGAACGGGAAAAGCTGAACAACAAGGACGGCAAGCTGCTTGACTGGGTTGGCACAAACAACACCAAGATCAATGCAGAATATGTAGATGGTAGCCTCATTGTAAAGATGTCTAATGTTACTACTACAACTACCACAACCGGCACAACCACAAGCACAACGACTACCACCACAACCTTCGATCCGACTGTACCGAGAATGGAAGTTTACGGTGAAGAAAACGGTGAAAAGAAGAATCATAAGGTTGTTGTAACACCGGGTCAGGAATATGCAGAAATTCCGCTGAACCTGTACAATGTACCGGATACGGAAGGTATCACCGTTGCATTCAAGACCGACAGCGTAGGTACTCCAACACTGGCACTGTTGAAGGATGCTTATCAGCTGTACGAAGCAGCAGATGCATTCGTAAACCTCGGTAAGTGGGAAGCAAACCCGAAGGGTCTGAGCTGGGGCGTTCCGTCCTCTGGTAAGCAGATGGTTAAGAGTGGCGACTTTGCAGATGGCGACGTATTCCTCTCTCTGTACTACAACATTCCGGACGAAGCAACTGTTAAGGACATTGCAGAAGCAAACGGTATGGAATTGAAGCACGATGATGAATATGGTGCTTATTACGAATTCCCGCTTATTTTCGAACGGGAAAAGCTGAACAACAAGGACGGCAAGCTGCTTGACTGGGTTGGCACAAACAACACCAAGATCAATGCAATTTATGTAGACGGTAGCATCATTGTAAAGATGCCTGACGAAACTACAACCACAACTACTACAACCGGCACAACTACTACAACCGTAACAACAACTACAGCAGATAGCACAACAAGCGGCAGTGCAACCACCACTTCTGGAGCAGCTACCACAACTTCCGGCAGTGCAGAAACCACATCTGCTACAACTGGAACAGACAACACCGGTGAAACCACAACCACGACAAAGGGTCAGCTGGTTCCGCTGTATGGTGACGTGAATGTCAATGGTCAGGTAACCATCGTTGACGTGGTACTCCTGAACAAGGCAATCGCTGGCAAGGTAACCTTGAGCGAACAGGCATTCCTGAACGCTGACTGCGGTAACGTAGATCAGGTTCTGGATGAACACGATCTGAACGCACTGATGCAGTACCTCGTAGGGATTGTACAGCAGCTCCCAGGAGAAGCAAAGTAAGATTCGATTCCTACATCACTCCTAATTCTTAAAGCAACGCCGTTCCCGGTAACACGGGGGCGGCGTTGTTATTTTGTGAAAGAGATACCACAAAAGCAAAAAAATCAGAATATTCATGAAAAGTGACAAAAAAGCCCGTTAGGATATGGCATAAAAGTACGGATGATATGAATAAAATCACGTTCTTTTAATAGTCGAACAGTTTTTTGTGCTGGGAATACAGCTTTTTTGTCCATTTTCACGGAAACAATTTCGGCAAAATATACAAATACAAGAATCCGGTTTTGTGTGGAATTACTGAAAATTCAAAAATAACTTTACATTATTGTAGGCATATGCTATAATAATTTCAGTGAGAATTTTTGAGGCTTTTTTGTGTGTATATGAGAAAAAGCCGGAAATTCTGCGGGTTCGGTTTCAAGGGGTTTACCATTGAAACAAAAAAATCTATATTTTTTTATCTTTTTAAGGAGGATACTTATGCTGAAAAACAAATTCGGTAAGAAGGCAGTTGCAGCAGTAATGGCTGCAGCAATGACCGTTTCCGCAACTGCAATGGGTCTGTCTTCCATTACCGCAAGTGCCGCTGTAACCGGTTTTGAAGAATTCGGTGCTGGTACTTTTAACGATGGTGTTGGTCTGCCGTGGCATATCTGTGAAAGTGCTACTGGTACCATGAAGTTTGAAGTGGCAAATGGCTGCTACAACATCCTGATCACCAATCCGGGTGGTTTGTCCAACAACGGTGAAGGTCGTTGGGACTGCCAGTTCCGTCACAGAGGTCTGACCATCGAAGCAGGTCATACTTATCGTTATACATATTCTATCTGGTCGAACAAGGATGCAAAGATTTATTGTAAGTTGGGCGACATCACCAATGATGACCTGGAAAACTGGCACCAGAACGGTGACAAGCTCCAGATGGATTATGATGAATCCCTGGATGACCAGCAGCTGACTGAAAAGCTGAAGAGTGCTTCCAAGACTGGTGAAAAGGTTGATTTTGGTATGGGCTGGGACAGCTGGAAAAATCAGCCGACTGTAACTGCAAACAAGTGGACTACTTACGCTTGGGAATTCACAGCAGAAAAGGATTCCAAGGGTACTGCTGAAATGACGTTCCACCTCGGTGGTACTTCTGCGTACAATGATTTCATCTGCTGCGAAGCTGGTACTTTGCTGAAGTTCGATAACTTGGCTTTGGTAGATATGACCGATGACAAGTCCAACTACAATGCAGAAGCTGCTTATCAGCCGACTGGCGTAGAAGTAAACCAGGTTGGTTACTATCCGCTGCTCGAAAAGAAGGCAACTTTGATTCTGGATGGTCCGGATACCACTGCAAAGGATTTCCAGGTTAAGGATTCCAGCGGTGCAGTTGTATACGAAGGCAAGACCGATGCTTCCAGAGGCAATCAGATTTGCGATGGTTCTGAAACTTACAACCAGATCATCGACTTCTCTGATTTCCAGACCGAAGGCACTGGTTACACCATCACTTGCGATGGCAAGACTTCTCTGCCGTTCGATATTGGCAACAACATCTATGATGGCATGACCACCAATGCAATGAACTACTTCTACCAGAACCGTTCTGGTGTAAATATTGATGCAGCTTACATCACTTCTCAGGGTGAAAACAGCGATAAGTCCAAGCTGGCTCGTAAGGCTGGTCACAATCCGGATACCGCTTACATCCAGAACAAGTGGGTATACATCATTCCGGACGAAAACTCCATTGAAAAGAACAACGGCACCATCGATGTAACCGGCGGTTGGTATGACGCTGGTGACCACGGTAAGTACGTTGTAAACGGCGGTGTTTCCATGTGGACACTGTTGAACCTGTATGAAAGCGACCTGATGGCAGGCGATGCTTCTAAGTGGGCAGATGGCTCTGGCACAGTTGTTGTTCCGGAAAATGGCAACAGTATGCCGGATATCTTGGACGAAGTAAAGATTGAAGCTGACTTCTTCAAGAAGATGCAGAGAAACGACGGCATGGTTTACCACAAGATCCACGACTATAAGTGGACTGCATTGTGCGTAGCACCGGCTGATGATGAACTGACTCGTATTGTAAAGCCGGTTACTTATGCAGCAACCCTGAACTTTGCAGCAGCAATGGCACAGTATGCAAGACTGGCTAAGGATTATGATCAGGATGCTTCTGGTTACTTGGCAGATGCTGAAAAGGCTTATAAGGCAGCAAAGGCTTCCTACAAGCCATTCAGCAACGACTGGGGTACTGACCAGTACGCAGACCTCGAATCTCTGTACGCTCCGATCGCTCAGAATAAGGGCGGTGGTCCTTACGGTGACACTGATGTAGAAGACGAATTCTACTGGGCAGCTTGCGAACTGTACATTGCTACAGGCGATGCTTCCTATAAGACCGATCTGGAAGGCTATAGTGCAGGTGCTGGTGCTTACGGCGTAGATACTGCTCTGTATGGCGGTGAAAACAACGGTACTCGTTCTTCCTTCACATGGGGTACTCTGGCAAGCTTGGGTACATTCTCTCTGTGCGTAAATGCAAAGGATATGCAGGAAAAGGGCTTGCTGTCTGCTGAAGAAGTAAGCACCATTCAGAAGAATGTAAAGCAGGCTGCTGACTACTTCATCGACCTCGAAAATGCATCTGACTTCGGTATTCCGTATGTTGGCCATGACTACAATGCAGACGTTTGGTCGGTTGCTGACTATGAAGCTGGCAACGGTGTAGACGGCGTTGTAAGCAAGGAACTGAAGAACGGTTATGAATGGGGTTCTAACTCCATGGTTATGAACAATGCAATCACAATGGCATTGGCTTATGACATCGACCACGAAGCAAAGTACATCAACGGTGTATCCACTGCTATGGACTACATCCTTGGTAGAAACGTAATCGAACAGTCCTACGTCACCGGTTATGGTGAACACTGCCTGAAGTACCCGCACCACAGATGGTGGTCTGGTCAGCTGGATGCTGAACGGTTCCCGTATGCTCCGGATGGCGTTCTGTCTGGTGGCCCGAACTCCCAAATGCAGGACCCGATGATTCAGGGTGCAGGTTATAAGGCTGGTTCTCTGGCTCCGATGGCTTGCTACTTGGATAACGTAGAAGCTTGGTCTGTAAACGAATGCACCATCAACTGGAACTCTCCGTTGGTATGGATCGCATCCTTCCTGGAAGACGAAGCTCCGAATGTAAACAATGAAACCACAAAGCCGTCTACTACTACTACAACTGATTCTGACACTACAACTACCACAACAACTACTGTAGCAACCACAACTGCAAGCGGCGAAACCACTACTGCTGGTAGCACAACTACAGTTGATCCGAATGCAGATAACATCGGTGACGTAAATCTGGACGGTATTGTAGACATCGCTGACGCTGTAACATTGAACAAGTATCTGGCTGGCGTTGTACAGCTGAGCGATCAGGCTCTGCGGAACGCAAACTGCGATCAGAGCCCGAGCGATATTGACAATGTTGGTGATAAGGATACCACAGCTCTGGTAAGATTCGTTCTGAACATGGAAGGCTACCAGGATCTGCCGTTCATTGCTGCTGAATAAGATTCGATTGTCACGTTTCAATTGAAATGCTTGCAATTCTAATTGCATAAAGAAAGAACCGCACGGTGAAAACTGTGCGGTTCTTTTGTTTTTGGTTCGATTTTTGAGGAAATTTCTTTTTTTGAAAAAGATACTTGACATTCCTGGCGAAGTGTGTTACAATTATAACAAACCTTATCGAGAGTGGCGGAGGAACAGGTCCTGTGAAGCCCGGCAACCTAATTGCAGCAATGTGAAAAAGGTGCCAATTCCTGCGGTTTAAGTACCGAGAGATGAGGATTTCGCATAAAAGCACGAAATCAACGCACTTCGGTAGAACGAGGTGCGTTTTTATTTTTTTACACTTGAAAGGAAGAAGGAATCTCATGAATCGTTTTTTGTTTACCTCTGAGTCCGTAACCGAAGGACATCCGGATAAAATCTGTGACCAGATTTCGGATGCTGTTCTGGATGCAATCCTCGAACAGGATAGCAAAGCAAGAGTTGCCTGCGAAACCGTTGTTACAACTGGTATGGTGCTCTGCATGGGCGAAATCTCTACCACTGCAAAAGTGGACATTCCGCAGATTGCTCGGGATGTCATCGTAGACATCGGCTATGACCGTGCAAAATTTGGCTTCGATGGCTACACTTGCTCTGTTTTGCAGGCAATGGACAAGCAGTCTCCGGATATCGCAATGGGTGTCAACGATGCCTATGAAAGCCGGGGCGGCGAACATCAGGAAACCGGTGCTGGTGACCAGGGTATGATGTTCGGTTATGCGTGCAAGGAAACAAAGGAACTGATGCCGCTGGCAATTTCTCTCGCACACAAGCTCTGCATGAAGTTGACCGATGTACGGAAAGAAAAAGTTTTGCAGTATCTCCGTCCAGATGGCAAGGCACAGGTAACCGTAGAATATGTAGACGGCAAGCCAAAGCGGATTGATGCAGTGGTACTCTCTACTCAGCACGCTCCGACTGTGACACTGGAACAGATTCGTTCGGATTTGATGCACTATGTCATTACTCCAGTATTGCCGGCGGAAATGTTGGACGAAAACACGAAGTATTATATCAACCCGACTGGTCGGTTTGTCGTTGGTGGCCCACAGGGTGACAGCGGTCTGACTGGTAGAAAGATTATTGTAGATACTTATGGCGGTTCTGCTCGTCACGGCGGCGGTGCATTCAGCGGTAAAGACCCGACGAAGGTAGACCGTTCCGCAGCGTATGCAGCACGGTATATTGCAAAGAATATTGTAGCTGCTGATTTGGCAGACCGTTGCGAAGTACAGCTTGCTTATGCAATCGGCGTTGCACATCCGGTTTCTGTTCTGGTGGATACTTTCGGAACAGGAAAGGTAGACGAAGAAAAGCTGTCAGCAGCTGTACAGAAAGTATTCTCTCTGACACCGGACGGCATCATCGAAATGTTGCAGCTGCGGAAGCCGCAGTACCGGAAGCTGGCTGCTTATGGTCATATGGGTCGGGAAGACTTGGGCGTTGCTTGGGAAAAGTGCGACCGAGTAGAAGCCCTGAAGCAGGCAGTTGCAGAATAATTGATTTTTTTCACAAAAACCGGAAGCAGGTGGGGAAGATTTCCTTGCCTGCTTTTAGTTTGCAGGTGTTTGTAACAGCACTTGAATCGCATCCCGTTCCGAGGACAGAATTTCTGAAACAGAAGATTCCGGCTGAAAGGTCGAAGCATAGTCATAAATCGCAGCCCCATCAATGCCGTCCATGTTACACAGTAGTTCCAGTTCTTTGGATACAACTTGTGAATCGGTCTGCCACTCTGTCATTCCATCGCCTGCCCAAGTATCCTGCTGCCCGATTTTGTAGGTACAAATGCCAATCCAAAGCGACACATCCGGACAGGTGACTTGTTCCGCCCAGAAAGCAGCCGTTTCCGCAAAGGGAGCAGTGCTGTTCTGGAAGCCAAAATATAGCTGTGGTAACAGATAGTCACAATAACCGGCAGTTTGTCCCCATGTCTGTACATCTGCACTTTGTTTCTCGTTGCCACTTAGCGTTCCCTGCGGACTGATTCCAAATAATACCTTTGGATTTGCCTGTTTGACAGCGTTGTACATGGCTTGCACCATCAGGTTGCATTGTTCTTTCCGCCATGCGGAACGGTCAGTTGCACCGCTTTCCGCAAAGGCTGCCGCATCAAAGGATGCATCTGTAGTCGGGTAAAAATAATCGTCAATCTGTACGCCATCAATTTCATATTGCGTGACGAGTTCGCTGACACCATCGGCAATCAGCTGTCGAACCTCCGGATAGGCAGGATTCAACCACCAGCGGTCACCGCTTTTTACCAGCCAAGTTCCACGCTTTGTTTCATCTGCATACCATTGTGAGATTGGGTATTGTTCCGGCATCTGCTCCATCTGTGCATCTGTCTGGCAGCGAAGTGGATTCACCCAAGCATGTACGGAAAGCCCTGATTGATGGGCTTCGGTTAGCATGATTTGCAGGGGATCAAAGGAACAGTCTGCCGACATGGAAAGCCCCGGCATATAGTAAGTAGAAGTGTAATAGGCATCTGCAAATGCTCGCACTTGTAGAAAAACAGTTTGAATTCCCAGTGTTTGTACTTGTTGAAAGCGTTCCTGTATGGCAGCCCGAAATTCTGACTCAGATTTTCCGGTTAAAATTTCTGCGTAATCCATAGCAGTGAACCACATTCCACAGGGGAAAGCGGTGGATGCTGTGGAAACAGGATTTTCAGGCGTTGCAGAGAGATGTAAGTGTTGAATGGTCTGCACATTTTCGGTGATATTCTTGCAGAAAAGAGCATTTGGCGGAGCAGATTCCAGCTTTTCAGAATCTGCACAGCCTGTCAGCAGGCAGGCAATCAGAAAAAACGAACCGACAACTTGTATTTTCATGACATCCTCCAACCGGTCAAAAAAGGTCTGGTATACAAAAAATAATATATGCACCATAGGCAAAAAGTATGCTGGTTTCTGGCAATTTTGCTATGCTGTACAATGTTGTTCCGGAATCCATTCTGTTTTGCACGAAATCCCCAAACCTGCCGAGAGTGCTTGCTTTTTTGTCGAAGATAGGGTATAATAAAAATGTATTTTTTCTTTTTGGGAAGCGTATAGGAGGAAATGTGATGTTATCAGATATTGAAATTGCACAGCAGGCAGAAATGCAAAAAATTCGGGAAGTTGCTGCTGGACTTTCTATTGAAGAAGAAGATTTGGAATATTACGGACACTATAAGGCAAAGCTGTCAGAATCCTTGTTTCAGAAGTTGGAAGACAAACCAAACGGTAAGCTGATTCTGGTCACTGCCATAAACCCAACTCCAGCTGGTGAAGGCAAGACAACTGTTAGCGTTGGTCTGGCAGATGCTTTGCGTTGCATCGGGAAGAAGTCCGTTGTTGCACTGAGAGAACCGTCTTTAGGTCCGGTTTTCGGTATCAAGGGCGGTGCTGCTGGCGGCGGCTATTCGCAGGTTGTTCCGATGGAGGACATCAACCTGCACTTTACAGGCGATATGCACGCCATCACCGCAGCCAATAACCTGCTTTGTGCGATGCTGGACAACCATATGCAGCAGGGCAATGTTCTGCGGATTGATCAGCGGAGAGTGATGTTCAAGCGGGTTCTGGATATGAATGACCGTGCTCTGCGGAACATTGTCATCGGTCTGGGCGGCAAGGTAGACGGCATTCCACGTTCAGACAGTTTCCAAATTACGGTTGCTTCGGAAGTCATGGCAATTCTCTGTCTGGCTTCGGATTTGGCAGATATGAAGCGGCGGCTGGGACAGATTTTGGTTGCTTATGATTTGGATGGTAACCCAGTTTATGCAAAGGATTTGGGTGCAGAAGGTGCAATGACCGCCCTGCTGAAGGATGCCCTGAAACCAAATCTCGTGCAGACACTGGCACATACGCCGGCACTCATTCACGGCGGCCCATTCGCAAATATTGCACACGGCTGTAACTCTCTGCGTGCAACAAAGCTTGCCTTGAAGCTGGGCGATTACTGCGTAACAGAAGCCGGATTTGGTTCGGATTTGGGTGCAGAAAAGTTCTTTGATATCAAGTGCCGGTACGGCGGTCTGAAGCCGGATTGTGTCGTATTGGTTGCAACCGTTCGGGCATTGAAGTATAACGGCGGCGTTCCAAAGACAGAATTGACCACAGAAAATCTGGATGCTCTGAAGAAGGGCATTGTCAACTTGCAGGTACACATTGAAAACATGCAGAAGTATGGTGTTCCGGTTGTCGTTGCAATCAACCGTTTCCATACCGATACGGAGGCAGAATTGCAGTTTGTCAAGGAATTCTGTGCATCGCTGGGTGCATCCTGTGAACTGGCAGAAGTTTTTGCAAAGGGTGGCGAAGGCGGCAAGGCACTAGCGGAAACCGTTTGCAAGACGATTGAAGAAAAGCCGTCGCAGTTCCATGTGTTGTATGATACCGACCTTTCCATTGAAGAAAAGGTAAACTGCATCGCAAAGGAAATTTACCGTGCGGATGGTGTCATCTTTACCGCTCCGGCAAAGAAAGCACTGGCTCAAATTGTAGCATTGGGCTATGATAAGCTGCCGATTTGCGTTGCAAAGACCCAGTATTCTTTGTCTGACGATGCAAGCCAGCTTGGTCATCCGACCGACTTCAAGATTACCGTTCGGGACGTTACCTTGTCTGCTGGTGCTGGATTTGTGGTTGTTCTGACAGGTAATATTATGACCATGCCGGGTCTGCCGAAAGCTCCGGCAGCATTGCGGATTGACTGCGACAACAACGGAAATATTACCGGCTTGTTCTAAACGAAAGGAGGATTCATGTGATGGAATCCAATCGTTTTGTGAAACTTTATAAGCAGGGCAGCACACTGGGCAGCAGCTATCTGGAAATCTGGGTAGACCGGGAAACAGGTGTGCAATATCTGTATCGAATGAATGGTTATAGCGGCGGTTTTACACCGCTGCTCGACCGGGATGGAAAACCATTGCTTGCATCAGCAGAGGAGATGGAACAGCCATGCAAAAAATCGTAATCCAAACACACTCTGCGGCAGAAACCATGCAGCTGGCGGAACAGATGGGTTCGCTGCTGCAAGCCGGCGACTGCATCGCCTATTTTGGCGGTCTGGGTGCTGGAAAAACCACGTTTACCCGTGGCTTAGCAAAGGGCATGGGGTTGCCGGATGAAGTCGCTTCCCCGACGTTTGCGATTGTCAACGAGTATCATGGAACAGGAGCACTGTCCCTTTATCATTTCGATATGTATCGGATTATCGGGGCAGAATCGCTGGAAACCACAGGGTTCTATGATTATCCGTTGGAGGAAAATGTATTTGCCATTGAATGGGCAGAAAATATTGCAGATTGTCTGCCGGAAAATCGGATTGCAGTGACGATTGAACCGCTTTCCGAAACCGACCGGCAGATTACCATAGAAGGAGGCACACGTTTTGCGGTACTTGGGCATGGACACTTCGGGCAGTGTGGCAGCAGTTGCACTGTATGATACCGAACAGGATCTCTTTCTTTCTCAGCAAAGCTTATATACCAAAAAAACACATTCACAGGTGATTTTACCGCTGGTAGAACGCACCTTGCAGGACTGCGGACTGACGGCAGCAGATTTGGACGGCATTGCTGTTGCAGTTGGGCCAGGTTCTTATACGGGTTTACGAATTGGCGTTGCAGCCGTAAAGGCGATGACATTCGCTCTGCAATTGCCTTGCTTCGGCATTTCTACGCTGGAGGCTCTCGCTTATCAGGCAGCAACTGCAAACGGGCTGTGCAGTGCTGTGATGAAAGCACGGCAGAACCTTGTCTATGCAGGGCTGTATCAGAATCAAAATGGAACCTTGCAGAATCTTGTTCCGGATGGACTGTATGAACAGACAGAATGGCAGCAAATTCTCGAGCAGCAGCAAGCTCCGGTATTGATGACAGGGGATGCAGCAGCTTCATTTGAAACGGAGCAGGTACAGCTTGCACCGGCATCGGTTCGGCTGCAAAACGCAACGGGCTTGTGTCTGGCGGCTTGTCATCACGAACCGCAGACTCCAGAACAGCTGGAAGCAAACTATTTGCAGCTGGTAAAAGCAGAAAAAGACCGCCAAATGCAGCAGAAACAAGCATAAACCAGCATTGCAAACGAAATTTTCCGCTTGTTACATAAAATTTCATCGGATGCCGCTTGCATTTTTTGTGTATTTGTGCTATACTAAGAATATTCACTGCGAAAATATCCATATATTTTTACAGGAAGGAAAAAGAGGTGTACCATCATGAAAATTTGGATCGGTTGTGATCATGCTGGGTATCCGATGAAGTTGGAAGTTCTCGCCATGTTGCAGGAACAGGGATATACAGTAGAAGATATGGGCTGTGACGGCAGCCGTGCAGATTATCCGGAAATTGCGGCAGCAGTCGGCAAGGAAGTTGCTGCAAATCCAGCGGATAAGGGCATTTTGATTTGCGGAACGGGCATTGGCATGTCCATCGCTGCCAATAAAATCCGTGGCGTACGGGCAGCACTGTGTGCAGACCATTTTTCTGCAAAGTATACACGGCTGCATAATGATGCCAATATTATTTGCATGGGTGCAAGAACGCTCGGCAGCGGTGTCGCATTGGAACTCGTAGACTTGTTTTTACATACACCGTTTGAAGGCGGTCGGCATGAAAAGCGGGTTGCGATGATTAAAGACTTAGAAAACAACTTTTAACTACAGGAGGAACTTACGTTATGGCATTACACATTGTAACACATCCGTTGGTGCAGCATAAACTTTCTCTGATGCGGAATAAGGGCACTGGCGTAAAGGAATTTCGGGAACTGACAGAAGAAACGGCAATGCTGATTTGCTATGAAGCAATGCGGGATCTGCCGCTCAAGACCGTAAAGCTGGAAACCCCACAGGGCTGGTCGGAAACCAAGATTATTTCTGGTAAGAAGCTGGCATTTGTACCGATTCTGCGGGCTGGTCTGGGACTGATTGAGGGCGTAACCTCTTTGATTCCGGCTGCAAAAATCGGTCACATCGGGATTTTCTGTGAACCGGGCACACATGACGCTGTAAAGTATTATTCTAAGATGCCGGATGACATTCAGGAACGGGAAGTTGTTGTGATTGATGCGATGCTCGCAACGGGCAGCTCTGCAATCGCAGCCATTCAGGATTTGAAGGATATGGGCGTGAAGAACATCAAGTTCTTGTGCATTCTTTGCAGCCCAGAGGGCAAGAACGCTCTGGAAGCAGCACATCCGGATGTTGACATTTTCTGTGCTGGCATGGATGAAGGCTTGAACGAAGATGGTTATATTGTTCCGGGTCTGGGCGATGCTGGCGACCGGATGTTTGGCACAAAGTAAGCAACTTTTTTGAAAAAATGAGAAACTGCCTTGCCGATTTCTGCGGCAGGGCAGTTTTTGTAGAAAGTGGGGGATGAGAAGCGGATGTCTTTTTTTACGGCACAAGAACAAATGCCGGCTGGAAAAGGGTTTGCCCTGTTTCACGGACAGCATGTTGCCATTCTGCTGCTGATTGGTGGGGTGTTGGCGTGCGGTGTCTGGCGGTATCGCAAAAGTGTGCATCGGAATGCTTGGCGGTGGGGCATCGTCATGACACTTTGCCTGCTGGAGGTCTTGAAACAAGTTGTCCTGTTGACCACGCATCAATTCGGGAAGCAATATCTGCCGTTTGACCTCTGCGGCATTTCTATTTTGTTCTGTCTGTTGGAAATCTGGAAACCGTGTGCCTATTTCGGGGAGTTGCTGTATAGTTTGTCCTTGCCTGGAACATTGCTGGCACTGTTTTTCCCGAACTGGAATCGGCTGCCGCTGTGGAACTTTTTCTGTATCCATAGTTTTTTGTTTCATACGCTGCTGTTGTTGCTGCCTGTATTGCTGCTGACGGACGGAACGCTGCAACCAAATTGGAAACGGCTTCCACTGTCGTTTCTGACACTGGCAGGATGTAGCGTGGTGGTTGCATGGCTGAACCGATTGTGGGGGACAAACTTTTTCTTTCTCTCGCAGCCGTCAAAAGGTTCGCCGCTGGTCTGGTTTGCGGACTGGTTCGGAGCGTCACTTTATTGGATTGGATTTCCCATTTTAATTATTATTATTTGGGTGCTGTTGTATGTGCCTGTTGGAATTTTTCAGCATCGAAAACAGAAAAGCAGGAGTTGTTCATAATCTTGAACCGCTCCTGCTTTTTTATTGGAAAAATAAAATTAGAATAACATTAGAAGGTTTCGTATGTGACTGTTTCTGACAGCGGTTTCCGCAGTTCTTCAGTGTCGTGCCGTTCCGGAGATTTCCACGCATCATCGGTGTAACCCAATGCTAAGATGTTGACGGGTCTGTAATTATCCGGAATGTGGAATTCTTTCCGTGCAATCTCCGGCCAGAATCGACAAATCCAGAGAGAAGCAATGTCTTTTTCTGTTGCTGCTAAAATCATGTGGCTGGTTACGATGGTTGCATCAATATCCGCAATGTTGAAATCATCGCCCTGTCTTGTCCAGGCAGCATCCGGTTCCGTGCAGATAATCAGAACGGTCTGTGCGTTGTAGAACTTCGTAACCTGTTTCATTTTGGCAAGTCCTTCTTTGGAGCGAACGACTAAAATATGCTGCGGCTGTTTGTTGACACCGGTCGGGGCAACTCTGCCCGCTTCAAGGATGTACTGCAAGGTTTCTTCCGGCACTTGCTGGTCATTAAAGTTCCGGCAGGAACAGCGTTTTTTTGCAAGTTCTAAAAATGACATGAGAATCCCTCCTGTAAATGATTGAGATACTTTATTATAGCATGGAGCAGCAGAATTTTCAAGTGTGAGAACGTAAAATCTGGCATTTTACAAAAACAACCTGCATACGGTTGTCATTTTCCGGTTATCCTATGAAAAACGCTCAATTTTCAAGCAATTTCAGGCAAAAACAGCTGCGAAAATGGCAATCGCAAAAAGTTAACAAACCATGTTAATCCATTTCAATCGGCTGTTTTTGATGTTTAACCTCGATTTAACATTCCCGTGGTGATACAATTTACAGGGGATTGCTATAATGAGAGTGTTCCGAAAGAAAAGAACAGAAATTTGAAAAACACGTTTGCAGAAAATGAAATGGAGTGTATGAATCATGATGAAAATGAACTGGAAAAAGACCGTTGGAATGTTGGCAGGAATGGCAGTGCTGGGAGCTGCTCTGACAGGTTGCGGCAATTCTGCCGGAGGTGCAACGGGTGCGATTAGCGTTGTTTCCAGAGAAGATGGCTCTGGTACACGGGGTGCATTCGTAGAACTGTGTGGCGTAGAAGATGCAGATGGAAACGATGCCACCGTTTCTTCCGCAGAAATCACCAACAGCACTGCTGTTATGATGCAGACGGTTGAGGGCAACGCCTCCGCAATCGGCTACATTTCTATGGGTTCTCTGGGCAACAATGACAAGATTAAAGCCGTTCAGATTAACGGTGTGGATGCAACACCAGCGAATGTTTCCAACGGCAGCTATGTGGTTTCCCGTCCGTTTAACATTGTGACTAAGAGCGATGGCGTCAGCGATGCGGCACAGGATTTCATCAACTATATTTTGAGCGATGAAGGACAGGATATTGTCGAACAGGAAGATTTCATTAAAACAGATGCAACGGGTGCATACAAGTCCAACGGTACAACTGGGAAAACCATTTCCGTTGCAGGTTCTTCTTCTGTAACACCGGTTATGCAGGTGCTGGCAGAAAAGTATGAAGCAGTCAGCGGCAACAAGGTAGAAGTCAACCAGAGTGACTCTTCCACGGGTGTTTCCTCTGCAATTGATGGTACTTGTGATATTGGTATGGCATCCAGAGAACTGAAAGATTCGGAAACCTCGCAGGGTGTTGTTTCCACAGTCATTGCAGTCGATGGGATTGCAGTCATTGTCAACAGTGAAAACACTGTTACGAATCTGACATTGGATCAGGTTGGACAGATTTATAAGGGCGAACTGACAGAATGGTCACAGGTGACAGCACAATAAGACAGCATCGAAACGGTTTTCTTCCGGCTGTCTTTAGGAGGAACAATATATGAAAAATGTAAAGGAAAACATTATGCGGTTTGTGTTTATTTTAGCTGCGTGTGTTTCCATTGCTGCTGTTGCATTGATTTGCATCTTCTTGTTTGCAAACGGGATTCCGGCAATTGCAAAGATTGGCCCTTTGAAATTTTTGGGCGGAACAACTTGGAATCCGAATCAAGAAATTTTCGGGATTTTCCCGATGATTATCGGCAGTATTTATGCAACTGCCATTGCGATGATTGTCGGTGTGCCGATTGGGCTGCTGACCTCTGTTTTTCTGGCAAGATTCTGTCCGGAAAAGCTGTATAAAGTCTTGAAGCCAGCGGTTTCCCTGCTGGCAGGGATTCCTTCTATTGTGTATGGGTTCTTTGGCTTGGTGGTGATGGTGCCCATTATGCAGAATTTAACAGGCGTTTCCGGTAAGAATGTGCTGACCGCTGGAATCCTGCTGGGCTTTATGATTCTGCCAACCATCATTGAAGTTTCCGAAGCACAGATTCGGGCAGTCCCGAACAGCTATTATGAAGGCTCGCTGGCATTGGGTGCAACGCATGAACGAAGCGTTTATTTTGCGATGCTGCCAGCAGCAAAATCCGGCATTATGGCAGGTGTCATTTTAGGTATCGGCCGTGCGATTGGGGAAACTATGGCAGTCGTTATGATTGCCGGAAATCAGGCAGTATTGTCAAAGAGTTTGGTGTCCGGTGTCCGGACGATGACCGCAAATATTGTTCTGGAAATGGGCTATGCAACCGACTTACACCGGGAAGCGTTGATTGCAACCGGCGTGGTATTGTTTGTGTTCATTCTGGTCATCAATGTTTGCTTCTCGTTAGTAAAGAAAGGAAGGGATTGACATGGCAGCTCCAAAAGTGGGAATCAATCAGCGTTCCTTCCGGCAGAAGTTGGCGGAATATCGACACCAGCCGTTATCCTTATTTCTGCTGATTGCAACATTACTGGCGGCAGTGATTACGGTTTTTATCTTATTTAGCTTGATTCTCTACATTTTAGTGAAAGGCATTCCGGCAATCCGTCCGGAGATGTTCGCATGGAAGTATACTACTTCTAATAATTCCATGATGCCTTCCATTATTAACACGTTGGAAATGGTGGTATTGACCTTGATTCTGGCAGTGCCAATCGGTGTCTGTTCTGCAATTTACCTTGTGGAATATGCAAAACGAGGCAACAAGCTGGTAAAAGTGGTGCGGATGACCACGGAAACTTTGCAGGGGATTCCGTCCATTGTCTTTGGTTTGTTTGGTTACCTGATGTTTGTCGTTGCCTGTCACTTTGGGTATTCGCTGTTGGGCGGTGCAATTACATTGGCATTGATGGTGCTGCCGCTGATTATGCGGACAACGGAAGAAGCGTTGATGAGTGTTCCGGATTCGTTCCGGGAGGGCAGCTTCGGTTTGGGAGCAGGCAGACTGCGGACGGTATTCAAGATTATCGTACCGAGTGCGATGCCGGGAATTTTGTCCGGTGTCATTCTGGCAATCGGGCGAATTGTCGGTGAAACAGCAGCTTTGATGTATACCGCCGGAACAGCAACGAGTGTTTGTGCCAGTCCAATGGGAACGTGTCGAACACTGGCAGTGCATATGTATCAGCTGCTCTGTGAAGGGCGAGAAATGAATGCTGCTTATGCAACGGCAGTCGTATTGCTGGTGATGGTTATCTTAATCAATCTGTTGTCCAGTGCGATTGCAAAGAAACTGACCAAGAAATAAGAGAGGTCGAGAAAAGAACTATGGAAAATAAATTTACAATCAAAGACATGAATCTGTATTATGGCAGCTTTCATGCATTAAAGGGCGTAAACTTAAACCTGCCCGCCAATGAAGTGACGGCATTTATTGGACCATCCGGCTGCGGCAAGTCCACCCTGTTGCGTTCCCTGAACCGAATGAATGATTTGGTGGAGGGCTGTAAGATTACAGGGGATATTCGGCTGGACAACGAAGATATTTATGGTTCGATGGACATCAACCTGCTGCGGAAACGGGTGGGTATGGTGTTTCAGAAGGCAAACCCTTTTCCGATGAGTATTTATGATAACATTGCCTATGGTCCTCGAACGCATGGCATTCGGTCGAAAAGCAAGCTGAATGAAATTGTAGAAAAATCTCTGCGGGATGCAGCCATCTGGGACGAAGTCAAAGACCGGCTGAATAAATCTGCACTGGGGATGTCCGGCGGACAGCAGCAGCGGCTTTGCATCGCCAGAGCGTTGGCAGTACAGCCGGAAGTCCTGCTGATGGATGAACCAACCTCCGCCCTCGACCCAATTTCCACTTCTAAGATTGAAGACCTTGTAATTGATCTGAAAAAGGAGTATACTGTTATTATCGTCACACATAATATGCAGCAGGCAACCCGTGTATCAGATAAGACCGCATTTTTTCTGTTGGGAGAAGTCGTAGAATTCAATGAAACGGAAAAATTGTTCTCCAATCCAAACGATCAGCGAACAGAAGACTACATTACAGGGAGGTTCGGTTAAAATGAGAGAACTGTATACGCAGCAGCTGATGACGATGAAAACACGGCTGATTCAGATGGGTGCAATGTGTGAAGATGCGATTTCCTGTTCGGTAAAAGGTATGCTGAACGGCGATGCAGAATTGCTGAAAAAGGTAGAGTCCACAGAACTGGACATCAACCAGATGGAACGGGAGATTGAACGGCTTTGTATGCGGTTGCTTTTGATGCAGCAGCCCGTTGCCAGTGATTTGCGGTCGGTTTCTTCTGCTCTGAAGATTATTTCAGACCTCGAACGCATTGGCGATCAGGCGTATGATATTGCCGAAATTGCAAAACATTTAAAGTATTCCGAATTTGCGGGAAAAGTGCATATTCAAGATATGGCAGCCGCAGCGGTCCACATGGTGACAGACAGCGTAGAAGCTTTTGTAAAACAGGATTTAGAACTGGCACAGAACGTCTTAAAAGAAGATGATACTGTAGACCAGTTGTTCAATAAGGTGCGGGCAGACTTGATTCACATGATTCGGGCACAGGAAGAAGATGTGGAAATGGTGCTGGATTTGCTGATGATTGCGAAATATCTGGAACGCATCGGTGACCATGCCGAAAATGTTGCAGAATGGGTGGTTTATCTGCTGACGGGCGAACACGTCTAATTTGCCGCTCCGCAACGGGGATTCGGCGGAAGAACAGAGAGGAGATACAGGAACGTGATTTATTTTTTGGAAGATGATGATAGTATTCGGGAATTGGTGATTTATACCTTGCGGAATACAGGCATGGAGGCAATGGGCTTTCCCAGGCCGTCTGCGTTCTGGGAGGCGATGCAGCAGGAAGAACTGCCGGCACTGGTCTTGCTGGATATTATGCTGCCCGAAGAAGATGGCGTTTCTGTATTGAAAAAACTGCGGGCAAATCGGGCAACGAAAACGCTGCCTGTGATTATGCTGACCGCAAAGGGAACAGAATACGATCAGGTAATGGGCTTGGATTATGGTGCAGATGATTACATCCCGAAGCCGTTTGGCATGATGGCATTGATTGCACGGATTAAAGCGGTTTTGCGGCGGTCTGCTCCGAGCGAAGAGGAGCAGGAATATGTATTGGGGGATTTGTATGTGAACCCGACCCGTCACATTGTCCGAGTGGGCAAAGAACCCGTCAGCCTGACATTGAAAGAATTTGAATTGTTGTGTTTGCTGCTGGAACATCAGGGCGTGGTGTTTACCCGTGATCGGCTGTTGAATCATATCTGGGGATATGCATTTGACGGGGAAAGCCGAACGGTGGACGTACACGTCCGGCACTTGCGGCAGAAGCTGGGTGAATGTGGAAAATACATTGAAACCGTGCGAGGCATCGGATACCGTGCAGGAGATGGGGAATCGTGAAGAAACGAATTTTTTGCAGCATGGTGGCACTGGTTGGTTCTGCAATGGCACTTTGCTTTATTTTTATCACCGGACTGCTCTATGAACATTACAGCAATTTGCAGACCGAACAGCTAAAAGAAACGGCATCTTATATCGAACAAGGTTACGAAGCAGCCGGACAATCCTATCTGGAAACGTTACATACTGGGACGAATCGGGTAACCTTGATTGCAGAAGATGGAACGGTGCTGTATGACAGCCAGGAGCAGGACGTTTCTCAGATGGGCAACCATGCTGATCGGGAAGAGGTTCAGCAGGCGGAACAGGATGGGGTTGGATTTAGTCGGCGGTTTTCGAGTACGATGTCGAAAGAAACCGTTTACTATGCCGTTCGGCTATCGGATCAAAGTGTGCTGCGAGTTTCCGTGGAATATCGGTCGCTATTTGCGATGATGGGTGTTTTGCTGATGCAGGCATTGTTTATTCTGTTGGTGATGCTGATTCTGGCGTTGCTGGTTTCCTATCAGCTGACCAAGAAAATTGTCAAGCCCATCAACACACTGGATTTGGAACATCCCGAGCAGGTTTCTACCTATGAAGAATTAGACCCATTACTCTGTAAGCTGGCAAGCCAGAATCGGGAAATTGTGCAGAAGATGGACATTTTGCGGCAGCAGCAGTATGAATTTAGTATGATTACAGAGCATATGCAGGAAGGTTTGTTTGTCATTGACCACGCTTATACCATTTTGACTTGCAACCAAAGTGCGATGCGGTTGTTTGGCTTGCAGCATTCTGTATTGCAAAAGAACATCTTAACCGTAGAACGTGGCGAACCATTCCGGAATGTGCTGGATCAGGCATTGCGGGGCAGACACTGCACCTCTCAGCTGGAACGGGAAGGGCGTGTCTATCAGCTGATTGCAAATCCGGTTTTACGCAACGAAACACCTCAGGAAATGCAGACACAGGAAGATGACCTGATTGGGGTTGTCATTTTGATTCTGGATATTACGGAGAAAGAAACGCAGGAACGCTACCGCAGAGAATTTACTGCAAATGTTTCCCATGAGCTGAAAACACCGCTGACTTCCATTTCCGGCATTGCAGAAATCATGAAAAATGGCATCATGCTGCCGGCAGATGTCCCCCACTTTGCCGGAAAGATTTATGACGAATCGCAGCGGTTGATTACCCTGATTGGCGATATTATTAAGTTGTCGCAGTTGGATGAACAGTCTGTTCCGTTTGCCTGGGAGTCCGTCAATCTACTGGAACTGGCGAAAGATGTACAAAAACGCTTGCAGCCAGTTTGTGAAAAGCGAAAGATTGCGTTTCAGGTGACCGGAACACCGTGCATCGTGCAGGGTGTGCGGCAGGTACTGGATGAAATGGTCTATAACATCAGTGAAAACGCCATCAAGTATAATCGGGAGGCTGGCAGCATTACCGTAACGACGGGTTACAAAGAACCGCATCCGTTTATTCGTGTGACGGATACGGGCATCGGCATTCCGAAAGCCGAACAGGAACGGGTATTCGAGCGGTTTTATCGAGTCGATAAGAGCCATTCCAAAGCAGTTGGCGGAACAGGCTTAGGGCTGTCGATTGTGAAACACGGTGCAATTCTGCATCATGCAACGATTCATTTGGATAGTACTGAACAGGTTGGAACGACCATTGAAATTCTGTTTACCGGAAATACGGAGCAGGAAGAACAACCAGAAGAAACCGCATAAATGTCCCCATAGATAACAACCGCCTTGGAACTGAAAAGTTGCAGTTTCAAGGCGGTTTTGTTTTTGATTGGGATAGAGTTTCAGGAATCAAAAAATCCCGCTGTTTTCTTGCAGGTTGCAAGGAACAGCGGGATTCTTTTTTATAGGATGCTTTTGTCAGCAGAAATTATTCTGCCAGCATGATGGCACTGAATGCAGTGTCCAGTTCATCCTTCTTTGCAGCAGCTTCTGCTTCTGTTGCAGCAGTCGTGGTATAATATGCCTTGATTTTCGGCTCTGTACCAGACGGACGAATGATAACCTTTGCACCCTGTTCCAGTGTGAACGAGAGAACGTTCGACTTCGGCAGTGTAATTGTAGTTTCTGTTCCGGTTGTCAGGTCAATGGAAACTTGCTTTTCATAGTCTGCAAACTGAATGACTTTCAGGTTGTCAATCTGTTCCGGACGGTGGATACGCAGGTGTTCCATGATGTTCTGCATCCGAATCATACCGCTTTCGCCTTCAAACGTAAAGCTGTGCTGAGCGTGTACATAAACACCATATTTCTGATACAGGTTTTCTCTTGCCTGCATCATGGAAATGCCCTTTGTACGATAATAAGCAGCCATTTCACAGATGAGCATGGATGCAACAACTGCATCCTTATCCCGAACATAAGAGCCAGCCAGATAACCATAGCTTTCTTCAAAGCCAAAGATATACCGGTCTTCTTCGCCCTTTTCTTCCAGGAAACCAATCTGTTCGCCGATGAACTTGAAGCCCGTCAGAACTTCAATCAGTTCTACACCGTAAGCCTTGCAGATTGCTTCTACAATGTCAGTGGTAACGATGGTCTTTACTGCAACCGGATGCTTCGGCATCGTGCCCTTCTGAATCCGCTGTTCGCAGATATATTCCAGCAGCATTGCACCAACTTCATTACCGGAGAACAGTGCATATCCGCCTTTTCCATCTGGAACGGCAATACCAACACGGTCAGCATCTGGGTCAGTTGCTAGCAGCAAATCCGGCTTTACCTGGTCACAGTATTGCAAACCGAGCTGCAATGCTTCCCGAATTTCCGGGTTCGGATACGGACAGGTGGTAAAGTTGCCGTCTGGATTTTCCTGTTCCTTGACAACGGTCACTTCCTGAATGCCGATGCGGTTCAGAATGGTGCGAACCGGCTTGTTTCCAGTGCCGTTCAGCGGGGTGTAGACAATCTTCAGACCGCTTTTTGCACATAGGTCGGTATTGATGCCCTGTGCCAGAACATTTCGGAAATAATCTTCAATGACATCATCGCCGATATAGGAAATCATGCCGGCAGCAAGTGCTTCATCAAACGGCATGTGCTTGACATCGTTGAAAATGTCCAGTGCATTGATTTTTGCAAGAACAGCATCCGCAGCATCAATGGTCATCTGGCAACCATCGCTGCCGTATGCCTTGTAGCCGTTGTATTTTGCGGGGTTGTGGCTGGCAGTTACCATAATGCCAGCACTGCAATGCAATGCACGAACAGCAAAAGACAGCATCGGAGTTGGTTTCAGTTCGGTGTAGATGTGAACCTTTACCCCATTTGCAGCGAGTACTTCCGCAGCAGCCTTTGCAAAGTCTGTGGACTTAATTCGGCTGTCGTAGGAAATTGCAACGCTTGGTTCGGAAAATGCTTCTTTTACATAGTTCGCCAGACCCTGAGTTGCTTTGCGAACGGTATAGATGTTCATACGATTGGTGCCAGCACCAATTACGCCACGCAGACCGCCTGTTCCAAAAGCAAGATCCCGATAAAAGCGATCTTGAATGGCTTCTGCATCGTTTTCAATGGCAGACAATTCCGACTGTAAATCCGGATCGTCTATGGCGTTTTTCCGCCAGCTCTGATAGAGTTCCATTTCAGTCATAAAAAAAACCTCCATGTCAAGATTTCATTACATCCTTTATTATACCACACGAAGCGAAAAAAGCAAATAGAAATTGCTACGGTTTTATAAAATATTTCGGAAAGAGTAAAAAAATGCTTGTTTGTGAGGAAAAAGATGGAGAAAATGGGATGATGAAATTTGAAATTTTGTCGAATATAGAAGAATGCTTCTATTATATAGTTATATAAGGGCTGTGAAAAGTGAATTTATGCAAAAAGAGATTCGGGTAGTAAATCCAGAACAGAAACTTGCAAAACTTCTGCCAGTGCTACAAGTTCCAAATCGGTTACAGTGCGGGAATAATCCTCAATGCGAGAAATAGACCCTCTGCAAATGTAAACCGCTATGGTTTCCAGTTTATCGGCAAGCTGTTGCTGGCTATAACCACGCTGTGTACGATAAAATCGAACCTGTTCGCCGATGAGATTCTTTTTTTGCTGGTCAATGATGCGTGCCATGAAAAAATCCTCCTTTTTGTCTTGACATAAGACAACTGTTATGATACAATGAAAAATAAAAATAGCTGTCCTATGATAGGACAAAAGGAGGGAATTTTTTGTCACCCTATTTCTATTTGTTTGATGCAATCGAAAATACAATTGCTACATTGAAAGAATGGCAAGAACGATTAGTGGAACAACGAAAATCTAATATGGAGTTGGAAAACTTGATTTTATATCTTATAAAAGTAGAACAAACAGCCGAAGAGTGGGATTTTGGAGCAGAACAGCGTAGATTTATACAGATTATCCAAAAAAAGCAGTAAATTTTGTAGAAATATCGGCTTGACAAATCACGATTCGTATGCTATAATAATAAAGCTGTCGCACGAGGAAAGGCGGCGTTAAGGAACACGAAAGAGTGTGTAAAACCGGAAGCGGAAAGCTGAGGAACACCGATGCAGGGAGCAGGGTGCAGCGAAGCGAAAGGGAAGAAAACTTAACGAAAGCTTTAGACGTGAGAGAGCGAAGAAAAGATTGTATGCATTTCGTTGAGATGTTGAGCAAAGATAGATGGAAAAGAACAGAAAGAAATTTCAGTTCACAATTTATTTACTTGACAAAATCGAAGAGATGTGATATAATAAAGAAGTTGCAGCGGAGAAATGAGAATTTCGAAGATGTGACAAAGAGAACAGAGTCTGGCAGAACTTCATGAAATGTTAAAAACATTCACAAAAAGTTCACTTGACAAAAGTTCGAAAGTATGATATAATATAAAAGTTGCAGCACGAAAGTGTGATCAACAAAAAGTTATATCAAGTACGGTATCTTGAAAATTGAACAATGCACTACAAGTACAAAAGACCCTTGAAATTCAAGAGAGCGTCAGAGAAGACGATAAAAAACACAAAACAAGTCAGTGAGTAACTGACAGGATCGATATAAACAGCATTCGCTGTGTATATACAACTTTACTAAAGAGTTTGATCCTGGCTCAGGACGAACGCTGGCGGCACGCCTAACACATGCAAGTCGAACGGAGAAAATGATTTCGGTTGTTTTCTTAGTGGCGGACGGGTGAGTAACACGTGAGGAACCTGCCTCTGAGAGTGGGATAGCTTCTGGAAACGGATGGTAATACCGCATAACATAGCGAAACCGCATGATTTTGCTATCAAAGTATTTCGCTCAGAGATGGCCTCGCGTCTGATTAGATAGTTGGTGAGGTAACGGCTCACCAAGTCGACGATCAGTAGCCGGACTGAGAGGTTGAACGGCCACATTGGGACTGAGACACGGCCCAGACTCCTACGGGAGGCAGCAGTGGGGGATATTGCACAATGGGGGAAACCCTGATGCAGCGATGCCGCGTGGAGGAAGAAGGTTTTCGGATTGTAAACTCCTGTCGTAAGGGAAGAGAAAGGACTGTACCTTACAAGAAAGCTCCGGCTAACTACGTGCCAGCAGCCGCGGTAATACGTAGGGAGCGAGCGTTGTCCGGAATGACTGGGTGTAAAGGGAGCGTAGGCGGGATGGCAAGTCAGATGTGAAACCTGAGGGCTCAACCTTCAGACTGCATTTGAAACTGCTGTTCTTGAGTGAAGTAGAGGTAAGCGGAATTCCTGGTGTAGCGGTGAAATGCGTAGAGATCAGGAGGAACATCGGTGGCGAAGGCGGCTTACTGGGCTTTTACTGACGCTGAGGCTCGAAAGCGTGGGGAGCAAACAGGATTAGATACCCTGGTAGTCCACGCTGTAAACG
>OGDN01000081.1_pt1 | contig 166494 bp, 137 predicted proteins | sample 1570271 | NCBI WGS metagenome assembly OGDN01 (sample SAMEA4384481, study PRJEB24528) | human gut metagenome
TGGCTACCTTAACCCACCGTCTAAAGCCAGTGGGATTGCGGTAGCCTTATTTCAAGTCGAACGCACGTGAGACTTAGCACGCGATTCTGGTCAGCTTTGCTGACATTCACAATCCGCTTCTCTGCGTTCAAAAAAACATCCTCCCCGCAGGAAGGATGCTTCTTTACTTCACATCTTTCAGATATTTGTTTAATACATAGCCGGTCGCTTCGCCATATTTGATTTCTGCCCATCCATTATCCAGAACTCTGACTCTGGTCACTTTGTCACCTTTGTCAAGCATACCGATAATCTCTGCATCTTCGGAAGAATCTGCACGGACATTCAGCACATCTTTTGCTTTCATGACTTTATTGGCTTCCACACCGCTATCTTCTGCATCCGGAATCGTAATCTCTGTCTCCGGCTGATCCATCTCCTGGACAATCTTCTGAAGCTCATCGTTGCCGGAAACGATCTCCTGATACTTGTCATTTACATCTTTGATCAGAGCCTGTACATCGGAATTCTGGATTACTTTCTCGATATAATCGTTGGTGTCCTGATCAGACTTCCAGTCAGCAACACACAATCCGCCGTTCTCATCTGGTTTCAGATACAGACAGACCACACTCGGAACCAGTTCCTCGACATCGCCTACTTTTGCTTCATAATAAGCAAATACAACATAGGAATTGTCCACCGGACCTTTCTTGGAATACACAGCAATATTATTATAGCTCTGTATGATAGAACTCTCAATTTTCTGCTTATCGCTGTCACTTAAGGACTCTGTCATGCCTGACAGCGTATCCAGGTCTTTGTTGCCCATTGCTGTATAATATTTCTGCACAGTCTCAAGAACGGTCAGATCATTTTCTGTCAAAGCCTCTTCCGTCTCTGTCTGAGCCTGTGTCTCTGTGCCGGTCTCAATCGTCTGGCTTCCTGTCTCAGAATCTGATGTTTTCTTTCCGGAACCACCGGTCAGCTTCACTGCAAACACAATGACGATACCGGCCAGTACGATTGTCAGTCCGACCAGGATATATCTGAGATTATCTGACAGCCATTCTTTTAAACCACCCAAATTTCTACCTCCATTTGCTGTTGCGGTTTTTTCAAATATAAAAAAACGCACCTGGAGGGATTCGAACCCCCGCCACATGGTACCGGAAACCATTGCTCTATCCCCTGAGCTACAGGTGCACATTTTATACATGAATGCTTCCGCACATACTCATGTAAAATCTTTCTTTTGGAAAGATTCTTTTTTACTATAACATGTTTTTTTCAAAAAGTAAAGCAAAATGGAGATTTTTCAGTAATCAGTGGGGGAAAGCCATCGTTAAATGATGCGTTTTGGCATCGTAGTGGTAGACCTGATCTGATAAAACCTCTTCCAAAGGCACCTGTGTAAGATTGATCTCACGCACCATGGAAAGCAACTCTGCGGCCTCCGGTGCTGCTTCTTCCGGAACCAGAATGCACTCGTGAACGCTGCTTGGCAGCACATAGAACGATCCCTCTAACAGTCTGGCTGCTTCCTGAAGAATATGGTCATACAAAATGCCGCATGCCCCAAGACAGCGTTTCTCATTCGTCATCACGTACATCGGAATCTCTTCCTTCAGAAAATCCAGTTTTTCCCCTTCCGGAAGCATCTCCCTGATCAGCTCTGACATTTTATATACATGCATCGGCTGCTTTTCTCTGGTGTTTTCCCTGGCATATTCCCACAGTTCTTCTTTTGTGACCTCCCAGAAATCCAGATGCTCCTGACGGATCAGGATACTTCCGCTGCCAAACATCTCATTCTCAAGCACGTAATAAAAGACAACCGCAAGATCCAGATAAGGAATATACGGTACTTCCGCAAGCAGTTTTTCGTTTCGCCCTCTGCCGATAATTTTGCAGAAGATCTCGGTCTTTATATTATCAAATTTCAGAAAATGTCCTGCATCCAGCGATGTATTGTTTCTGCACTCCTGATAGATATGCTGAACTTTCTCCGCAAGCTCCGGAATCGTCGCACCATCTCTGAACGCATGATAGTAATCTTCAAGATAAACAGAAGGGGATACATCATAATCGTTCTCCCGGATCAGAAAACAGTCTTTGGTAACTCCATTATTTTTCGTAACTTTATGAAACAGAATCGTCGCTTCCCCAATGCGGCTTTCTATTTCCTTTTGAAGATTTTCGATAAATTCTTTGTAACTCATACACAGTCCTTTCCTGCCATGCAGAAAAGCCCGGTTGAATGGATTTTTCTTTGTAAGTTTGCTGTTACATATTAGCATAATATTCATCATATTGCAAGTTTATTTTTGTTTTTTGATGAAAAAACATGATTGACCGGAAAACACAATGCAAAATCGAAAACATATTGAAAAAACAGAACGCCATAACGATACGAAAACAATCTGCTGACACGCTGCGTTTCCTGTTCGGTTATGGCTGTGCTGTTTCACATGCTCTGTTCATCGGATTCCGGCCGGAAATATCTTTCTGCGTAGACACCCCTGGCCAGCCAGAAACTTTGGGCAATGTGCAAAATGAACAATTCCCAAGAAGGTACTCGAACATGGCCGGTACTTTGCGACCGTATTTTGGTCGCTTACGTACCGCTGCCAATGTGAGGTAGCGAGAGCGTGCCTTCGGGGAATTCGTTCATTTGCACATTCATATTTTTCTATGCAGCTGCTACTGCATACTCCATCGCACATCATAAAATCCGGATGCATTGCTTTTCTTTGACGCACGCACCACTTTGATATAGTAAGTCCCTTTCTTCAAAGCAACCTTTTTCTGAAAATCTTTTGCGTCATTTTTCAGGGAAGCCATGCATATTCCATTTCTGCAACCCGGTCCGTAAAGATAGAATCGAAATGCATCGGTACCGATTGCTGCCAGCTCAATCTTGACTTTTCTGTTTTTCGCAAGCTTGAACTTGAACCAGTCTGCACTTCCTGCTTTTTCGCCTGCTGTCACAAGTCCGGATACTCTTTTCTTATGAGCAATCTGATACGCTGTCTTTTTACTGTCTCCTCCAAAGTCTTTTACTTTCTTTACTCCTGCCGAAAGAGAATAATAACTCTGATTCTTTACCTCAATATAATAAGTGCCCGGATCCACTCCGTAAACGATAAACTCTTCCGTGCTGACATAGCTTCTTTTATATGGCTCGAGAGACCGTTTCTTACTGTCACACAGGCGAACTGCCATACCATACGGCGTTCCGTCTTCTGCGATTGCTGCCCCTGCAACGATCAGGATGCCTTTTTTCTTTACTTTTACCCTGTGGTAAACAGTTCCTTTTCCACGTTTCATAGTGCCGATATGGATATACATACCGGAGCCGACACTTTCCATATTGACGGTTTTTGTTGATGCTGCATACGTCGTTGTTTTCATACACAGGACCAGTACAAAAGCTGCCATCAGCATAAACAGTTTACGCACCATTGCATGTTCTCCTTTTTTACGCTCTTTCATTCCTTTTTCTCCTTTCCGCCTGTTTTGTTTTTCTTTCCTTTTCTCGCCTGCGAAGTACTTTGTCTCAGGGCAATTCCTGTGCTTTTATCATATCATATTCCAGACCCCTGCACAAGAATAAAGAATATGCCGTAGACATTCCCGGGGAGCGTTTATCTTAGCCGGAGACTGCACTCCCACTGAGACAAATCTGTTGCCCGCTACTTTAGAAAAGGAAGTCTTCTCCGACTAAAAAAGCTGCCGCAGCATATCTTTCGATACACTGCAGCAGCCAGTTCAATCCAAACACACTTCAGCTAAAACAGCCTTATACTCTGGACAGATATTCGCCTGTTCTTGTGTCAATTTTGATCTTGTCGCCACGTTCTACGAACAGCGGTACGTTTACGTTAGCACCTGTCTCAACCGTTGCCGGTTTTGTTGCTCCCTGAGCTGTATCACCTTTGAATCCAGGTTCTGTCTCTGTGATCTCCAGTTCTACAAACAGTGGCGGTTCTACTGCAAATACATCACCGTTGATGGAACATACTTTTACCATTTCGTTGTCTTTAACAAATTTCAGTGCATCACCGATCGTGTCTTCGTTCAGTGCAACCTGGTCATATGTCTCAACGTTCATGAAATAGAACAGATCTCCGTCATTGTACAGATACTGCATATCTACTCTGTCGATACGTGCCTGTGGGAATTTTTCTGTCGGACGGAATGTTTTTTCTACTACACCTCCGTTGACAATGTTTTTCAGCTTTGTGCGGACAAAAGCTGCTCCCTTACCTGGTTTAACATGCTGGAACTCCAGAATCTGATATACGGTTCCATCAATTTCCAGTGTAATACCATTTTTAAAATCTCCTGCTGATACCATCTGATCTTCCTCCTTATTTTCGAAACGGACATCGCAATCCGCTTATAGCACTTCTGTTATCGGCTGTCCGCATAGTCTCATCTTATTTTATAATAAAACCTGCACTTTTTCAACTGTTTTTTACAGTTCTATCAGTTCTTTTGGTGAATGTGCAAGATTTCGGCACCCCTTTTCTGTGATCACGACCAGATCTTCGATCCTGACACCGCCAAATTCCGGGATATAGATGCCCGGTTCTACTGTCATCGTCATATTTTTCTGCAATACACTGTGGCATTTTGGTGACAGTCTCGGTTCTTCATGGATAAAAAGTCCGACGCTGTGCCCAAGTCCATGTCCGAAATACTCGCCATAACCTGCTTCTGCAATGAGCCCTCTTGCCACCTGATCGACTTCCGATCCCGTCTTTCCGGCACAGATCTGCTCCAGTGCCGCCATCTGGGCTTTCAGAACGATCCCGTAGATTTCCTTCTGTTTTGAAGAGGCTTCTCCAAGCACTACGGTACGTGTCATATCCGAACAATAGCCGTCATATCGGCATCCGAAATCCATGGTGATAAAATCACCCTTTTCCAGTTTTTTTGCGGTCGGTACGGCATGCGGCATGGCAGAATGAAGTCCGGATGCCACGATCGTATCGAAACTGTTGCCTTCAGCCCCAAGTTCCCGCATATAATAATCCAGCTTTGCCGCGATCGTAAGTTCGGTCACACCCGGTTTGATGTCTCCTAAGATTTTCTGAAATGCCTGATCTCCGATCGCCTCTGCTTTTGCGACTTTTTCAAGCTCTTCTTCTGTCTTGATGCAGCGAAGAAGATTGACTTCTTCGCCAAGCTCCATCCACGTTGCTTCGTCTTTTGTCGGACTGCTGATCTTTTTAAAGTCTGCACAGATCATCTGCTGATCTTCAAAACCGATCGTTTTTGCCTGATCTTTTCGGATACATTCTGTGATCAGCTCCCGGTAACCCTTCTCAGTGCTAACTTCCACAACGGCAAACTTCGGTGCCTCCTGTTTTGCCTGCGTGGTATAACGCGAATCGGTCATCAGCACTTTCTGATCGGCAGATATATAAAGATAACCGGTCGCACCGCCAAAACCACTTAAATATCGCATATTATATCCATCGGATATCAGAATCGCATCCAGATTTTTCTTTTTTAACAGCTCTGTCACTTTTTCTGTCATTCTTTTTCCCTGTCTTTCTTATAAAAATACAGAACAATCTTCTCCAGATAACGTTTGAGCACGATCTGAATCTCTTCTTTTGGATGGATCGGCTTAACCAGAATGGTATGCATCCCTGCTCTTTTGGCACCCCAGACATCGGTAAAGAGCTGATCCCCCACAAACAGGCTGTCTTTTTCGGTGCAGCCCATCATCTGCATTGCCTTCCGATAATTTTTCGTGGATGGTTTGTGGGCATCTTCGATGTATTTCCCTCCGATGGCATCCGCAAACGGTTTCACACGCGGAAGCTGATTGTTGGAAATCAAACAGTAATCCATGCCAAGCTCCCTCAAATGTGCAAACAGGGCTTTTGCTTTCTGATCTGCCGGTGCTCCGTGCGGAACCAGTGTATTGTCGATATCAAAGAGTACTCCCCGATAGCCTTTCTTTGCCAGTTCGGCAAAATCAATGCTGTATGTTGAGTCCAGATATTCATCCGGATAAAAACGTTCCACTAACATAAATTCTCCCATGTTCTTACAGTCTTTGCAATACATGCCTGAACCTGTAAGAATCGTTCCATTTTCTCTGTTATTTTTCCAGGAAATCCTGCATTGCCCCGAAATGTTCTTTCATCTGCTCTATACCGTGCTGATAGAAATCTTCCAGAACTTCCGGTTTGGATTCCAGTCTTGAGACGGTCTTGCCCTGCGGCCGGATCACAAAAATCCTTCCTTCTTCCTCCCAGCGTTCCACCAGTTCCATGACTTCATTGTACTGACGTGCCCGGCGGCAAAGTGCCCTTGCCAGATTCGGATAATCCTTAAAAACCGTCTGATACATCAGAATATCCCGTTTGGATATGGTCTTGCGGTATCCTTTGCTTCTGGTCAGGATCAGAACGTTTTTGCGATAACCGCTTCGCATGCTGTGGATCAGCGGAATAGAATCTGCAATGCCTCCATCCAGGTATGGCACCCCGTCGATCTCTACCATCGGTGTTACAAGCGGCATACTGCTTGAGGCTCTGCAAAGCTGCATCAGCCGGTCTCCATCTTCTTTTTCGCTGTAATATTCTGCCTGACCGCTCTCGCAGTTTGTCACCACGATCTCACAGGTCATATCGGATGCAAAGTAAGTATCAAAATCAAAAGGATGCAGTTCTTTCGGATCTCGCTCAAAGATCAGATCCATGTCCAGCAGACTTTTCGTCTGGAAAAAGTTGTGAAAATTGATTATTTTCCCGTCCTCGCCGGAACGGATCATACATGCCTTTGTCCTCCCGGGCTGCCTTGAAACATAGTCCACTGCATTGCAGGAACCGGCAGAAACTCCGATCACATGCGGAATATAGTACTCCTGCTCCATCAGATAATCCAGCACGCCGGATGTGAAAACCCCTCTTTTTGCTCCTCCCTCAAGGATCAATGCTACCTTCTGCATTTCTTTCGCCTCCTCATCGGTTTCTAAGTTGAGAGTATAGCTCAAAACTTTTCATCCCGCAAGTATATCTGTCATTTTTCTGTACATACTGAATTCAGAAATGTCTCTGGCATTCTTGCTGCGAGGTGTACATCATGCATCGCATAACCTGTTTTTGAAAGGAGCAAGCCCGTGAAAACAGAATTTCTTTTATTATCCCTGATTTTTTCCTTCACAGCCGATGTTCTTTTTCTGAAGACTCCCTTTGAACTTACGGCAATCTTGTTTTTTATTGCAGTGCAGTACTGCCATCGCCGTCTGCAAAACGGTTCTTTGCTCTCTTTTACTGCCGGCGGCTTTTCTGGCATGTTCTTCCTGCTTTTTCTCTCTTATTTCTGGCATATAAAAAGCAGCCTCCTTACGGCGGCCGCCTTTTTCTATATCGCACTGCTGACCTGGAATCTGTGCAGTTCTTTTACGGTGAAACGACAAAATACGCCCACTCTGCTGCGAATCTGCCTTGTCATGCTTCTTGCCTGCGATCTGAACGTCGGATTTTTCAATCTGCCCCGCTTCTGTGGTGATCTTCCGCATTCTCTTGCTTTTTACTGCACGCACATCGCCGGAAAGCTGATCTGGCTTTTCTATCTTCCAAGCCAGTTAATCCTGCTTTACCTGTTCTTTCGCTTCCCCAAGAAGAATCCATCTTCCGTTCTTCTCTGATCCTTCTCTTTTAAGCCAGCCCTGCTTTTTCATTTTGTCGATATCACGCAGAATGGTACGCTTTGTGACCTGAAGCTCCTGCACCATAGCACTGATCGTGATGCGTTCGTTCTCTGCCATCATTTTCAGGATCTGCATCTGACGCTCCTGCGGCGTGAAACGTTCACCGTCAGCACTTTCTTTTTCCTGCGGATCACTTACATCCGTTTTTGAAAATGCTCTGTTTTCCGCTGCCAAAGGTGTCTTTACCACAGCTTCTTTTACCGGTTCCTGTCTTGTTTTGCCGGATTTTTCTTTCTGCCAGGTCATCCGGCAGATGCCGTCGTGTTCTTCTTTTGTCAGTCCATAGCTGTCCTCTTCTGATGCAATACCAAACTCACAGAAATATTTCTTCAGCATCGGATTTCCAAAACGTCCCATGCTGACTGCAAACTCTGCGGTAAGCTTCTGCGATGATGCCGTGATTTTTGCCGGATACGCACTCGTATATTCTCTGGACAAAAGAAATTCACTGACAAATGCTTTCGCCGTCTCTTCTTCGGCTGCCGGCTGCAGAAAACGGATCAGTTTTTCTGCCTCATCCAGAAGATTCGTCTCCATATTCAGACGCTGCGTTTCTCCGTCCACCTGCCGCTCACAGGTAACTGCCGTATTGGCGAAAAGATTGCGAAGCGTCATATCTTTTCCGAACAGAAGGCCTGCCAGAAGGCGAAGACCACGTTCTCCCGTCTCATAATTGATACCGGAAAGATTCATTTCTTTTAAAAGGGCATGATTTTCCAGCCTGCCAAACGGATGCTCTTCGTTTTTCATCAGCAGCAGTGCTTTTGCCCTCTCGATCAGACTGTCTGAAAGATCGTTTTCCCGCATAAACGGATAGATTTTGCGTTCTGTGTAAATCTCCTGTTTCTGCACATAAAGTCTTGTCAGCTCTTCTTTTCGTTCCACACGGATATTTTCTGTTCCTCTTCTTACAAAAACCTTTCCGCGAAGAGCATGGACATTCGCACTTTCCGGAACATTCAACACCAGGACATATTTGCCGTCCACGATCTCACGCACCGGTTCCATCTCAAACGGCGGCTGGAAGGTGTCTGCATTCTGAGTTGCCATCTTCAGTGCCTGGATGATATCCGGGATTGCCCGTTCTTTAAATCCATATACTTCACCGCTTTCATCTACTCCCAGCAGAAGTGTTCCTCCTCTGGTATTCAGAAATGCACAGATTGTCTCAAACACATTTGTATGGATTCCATCCTTGCAGCTTCTGAACACGGTATTTTCATTCTCTCCAACTGTGATCAATTTCTGTGCTATCATATTTTCCTCCTTCATGACGCACTTGCTGCGTCAATAATGGTAGATTTGGAAGTTAACTTCCAAACTTTTTCCGCCTGAAATTTCCGGCGGATCACAGATTCGCCTTCTTTAAGACGGTTTTTCAGTTCCTCTGTCTCACCAAATAAATCGCAAAATATCTGATATTCATCCACCAGCCCCTGACCGTGCAGCACCCTGTAGGCTCCGGCATCGCTTCCGGCTGCAAGCAGCACGCCCTTTTCCCAGGCACAGCTTACATTCGCCCTGGCAGAATCAAAAATCTTTTCCAGTTCTTCCTGAGGATATCTTCCACAGCCAAGCAGGTTGCCGGTCGTCACAAGCGTCGGTACCCAGACCGTCCCCTTCTCTTTCATGGCATCGATGCAGTCCCGGTCGATATAATTGCCATGTTCTATGCTGTCAGCCCCCGCAAGAGCTGCGGCACGTACGGCATCCGCCCCATTGACATGAGCCATGACCGCCATCCCCTCTTCGTGGGCAATGTGGATCAGTTCTCGGATTTCTTCCGGTGCAAGCGGCTCTTCTGACATCTGCCCGAACTGTTCATAAACCATGATCCCGGAGATCATGATCTTGATAAAATCTCCGCCGAGATCTTTTACTTTCTTTACCAGATCTCGGTATTCTTCCAGATCTTCCCAGGCACATCCGACGATCCTGCCGTAATGCCCTTTGCGATGAATGGCAAACATCGGGCTGCGGTAATCGATCCCATACTGTGGTGCGATCTTTGACGCATATTCGGACACATGCAGGGCATCTCCGCCATCTCTTACAAATGTAATCCCACGTTTCCGATACTCTGCAAATGCCTGCCGGATCGCCTCTTCGCTGACATGATTTTTATGCAGTGCCACTGCTTCTTTATAATTTCTGCCATTTAGAAAGATGTGAGCATGACATTCTCCAAACATTCGGTTCACCTCATTACATGCATCTTATTTTTTCTTTCTCTTCACACTCCATACGGACGGTACAAAAATCATCAGCATCGGGATCAGCTCCAGTCTTCCGGCCAGCATATCAAAGCTTAAAACCAGTTTGGACAAATTGGAAAATCCTGAGAAATTGCCGGCCGGTCCGACCAGTCCAAGTCCCGGTCCGACGTTGTTCAAAGTCGCTGCCACGGCCGTAAAGTTGGTAACCAGGTCTTTCTCATCCAGTGAAACGATCAGAACCGATGCCACAAAAATAATCATGTATAATGCAAGATATGCATTTACGGAACGGATAACTTCGGTCTCCACCGTTCTTCCTTCCATACGCACACGCTTGACGCTTCTTGGATGCAGTGCCAGTGAAATCTCACGTCCGATGCCTTTTAACAAAAGCAGGATACGTGACACTTTGATACCGCCTCCGGTACTTCCCGCACAGGCTCCGACAAACATCAGTGTCACCAGGATCGTTCTGGAAAAACCCGGCCACTGGTTGAAATCCACCGTACTGAATCCGGTGGTCGTGATGATCGATCCAACCTGAAATGCTGCATGGTGAAATGCCTGAAACAGACTCGAAAATCCCCCGGAAATATTGAAGGTGATCGCCAGGATGGAAGCCGCTATGATCGCCAGATATGCCCAGACTTCCGTCATACTGGAAACCTGCTTGATCTTTTTCTTCAAAATGCAGAAGTAGAAGGTAAAGTTGACACCAAACAGGATCATAAACGTAGTGATGATGCCCTGCTGCAGCATCGTATAGCCTGCACACCCATCACTTTTTATCGAAAATCCACCGGTACCGGCCGTACCGAATGTAATGCAGAGGGTATCAAACAGCGGCATTTTGCTGATCAACAGCAAAATGATCTGAATCAGCGTCATACCAAAATAAATAGCATAAAGAATTGCTGCCGTATAGCGGATCTTCGGCACGAGTTTGCTCACGTTCGGTCCCGGACTTTCTGCTTTCATCAGGTGTACGATTGTTCCATTTCCTTTATTTGGAATAAAAGCAAGGATAAAGACCAGAATTCCCATACCTCCTACCCAGTGGGTAAAACTTCTCCAGAACAGACTGGCACGTGAAAGTGCCTCTACATTGGTCAGAATACTGGCTCCTGTAGTTGTAAAACCGGAACTCACCTCAAAAAATGCATCGAAAAAATTCGGGATTTCTCCTGTCAGCATAAACGGGACTGCCCCAAATACAGAAAACCAGATCCATACAAGTGCAACTGCTACCAGACCTTCTTTGGTATACAGAGTAATCTTTTTCGGCTTGCGAAGTGTGCTGACCCCGCAGAATAATGCACAGATCCCGCAGGAGATCAGATAAGAAGAGAGAACACTTTCCCCGTAGATCAGCGAAACCAGGATCGGAAGCAGCAGAAAGAGTGCTTCGAACCCGCTCGCCATGCCAAGTATGTAAAAAATCATTCCATAATTCATGTTTTCACCCTTACCGTTCTTTCACAATATCGGATATATCATCCAGTCCCTGATTGGTCGTGACAACGATCACCTTATCCCCGATGCTCATCACGTCCTGACCGTTCGGCATGATCAGCACACCGTCACGGTAAATCGATGCGATCAGCAGATTTTTTTTCAGAGACAGTTTCTCAAGCGGAATGTCAAGGATCGGAGACGACTGCCGGATCACAAATTCCAGTGCTTCCACACGGTTGTTTACCAGGCGGTAAAGTGTCTCTACATTACTGCCGATGGTATTTTTCATGGCACGTACATAACGCACGATGTATTCTGCCGTCACATACTTCGGATAAATGATACTGTCAAGATCCAGTTTGTTGATGACTTCATCGAACGTGGTATTGTTTACTTTTGTGATACTCTTGATCTTCGGTGCATGCTCTTTTGCAAAGAGTGAGAGCAGGATATTTTCTTCGTCCACATCCGTCAGCGTCACAAAGGAGTCCATCCAGTTCACGCCTTCTTCCATGAGGACATCCTGATCCGTTCCCTCACCGCAGATGATCGTCGCCTTCGGCAGAAGGTCGCTTAATTCTTCGCATCGCTCACGGTTTTTGTCGATGATCTTGACATCAATGCCCATGGTCAGAAGCTGTTTTGCCAGATAATAGGCTGTTGTACTGCCGCCTATGATCAGGGTATCACGAACCTGATCCGTCTGGACTTTGATCTTTTTAAAGAACTGACTCGCCATTTTCGGCGGTGCCACGATCGACACGATATCACGCTCCTGCAGCACGACATTTCCATCCGGAATGATAACCTGATCTCCGCGGACAACGGTGCATACCAGCACTTCGCAGTGAATCTTTGCCCCCATATCTGCGATCCGCATATTATTCAAAACAGAGTTTGCCCCGATACGGAACTGCAAAAGCTCAATGTGTCCGTTTGCAAAAGTCTCGATCTTGATGGCAGATGGGAAACGTAAGATCCTTGCCATCTCGGAAGCTGCCGCCTGTTCCGGATTGATGACCATCGCCATACCAAGCTCTTCCCGGATAAAGCGGACTTCCTGACTGTACTCCGGATTCCGCACGCGGGCGATCGTCTGACAGCCGTTTCCGGCTTTTTTGGCGATCAGACAGCACAGCAGGTTCAGCTCATCTGAACCAGTCACGGCGATCAGCAGATTTGCCTCCCGGATGCCTGCCTCCAGCTGGACATTATGGCTGCTTCCGCTTCCTACCACGCCCATAATATCACACGCGTTTGATATATCCTGCACTTTTTCGGCATCTTTATCTACAATAACAATATCGTTTCCTTCATTACTCAACTGTTCTGCCAAGGTTGCTCCTACTTTTCCGCAGCCCACGATAATGATCTTCATTTCTTTTTCCTCACCTTGAATTTTCTGTTTTTCGATTTCCTTTCTCTGTCCAAATGCAGGTAAGCCGAAAACGGCCACTGAGCTTTGTATCTGCTCTATGGCCGCATCTTCCGTCGGAAATTCCCTTTATTCTTCTGTTGTTTTTATATCCATAACCTGTTCCAGAATCTGTGCTGCGTCTTTGATACATCCGTCACAGGACCGCAGAATCTTGCCTGTCCCGATCCCTTTCAGATCCTTGCAGACCACGGAACCGTTCTTCTCTCCAAATTTCTGAACGATCTCTCTGCTGACACGATATGTCGCACCTTTTGTGACCGGTTCTTTTGTATTGCGGCTGCTCTTTAAAAGTCCTGCCACCATACAGGCTCCCGAAACGGCTCCGCAGGTACACTGCATACCGCCCATACCGGCTCCGAATCCTTCTCCTGCCGCAAAAATAAGATTTTCATCCACTCCCACCAGATCTGCATAGGCACATGCCACTGCCTGACAGCAGTTGTAACCCTTCCCATGATTCTCCAGCGCTTTTTCTACTCTGCTGCTCATTTTGATTCCTCCATTGTAAAACCACGTTTCTCACGCCGAATAATATTGCAATTTTACACTACTTTCGCTCAAATTACAAGAGGTATCAGGATTTTCACATAGAAATTCTCCCCTCTTGAGCCGTATTGAAACTGACCGCCATGGTTTTTGACTGTTTTTCTTACATTGTGAATCCCATATCCATGCATTCTGTCGTCTTTTTTGGTCGTCCGGAAGATTCCCTTTCTTACCTGTGCATGTGCTTCGCAGCTGTTCTCCACGATCAGCATAAACATCGAATGATGTTTTCGTACTTCAATCTTTACCATGCGTTTTTCTTCTTCCAGCTTTTCACATGCCTCTATTGCATTGTCCAAAAGATTTCCAAGCAGAATGCACAGTTCTTTATCTGCAAGAGCGATCTCTCCGATCATATCTGTCTTAATTTCATATAAAATTTTCTTTTTTTCCATGGCAAGCAGCTTATATTCCAGGATCATGTCAAGGATCAGATTCTGCGTCCACTGCCTGTGCCGGTCTTTTTCCAGCGGCCGCAGTTTTCCGATATATTTATGGAGACGCTCATACTCTCCTTTTTCTGCCAGCTTCCACATCACCAGGTTGTGATTGTTCATATCATGATATAAACGACGGTTTTTTTCGTATTCCATCGCCAGCTCTTCATACTGATGCTCTGCCATATCCACCCGCATCTGCAAAATCTCTTCTTTTTGTTTCATATCGTGGTAGATCAGATAAATCATGCACAGAATCCCCAGAAATACAACCATTGCCCAGATACTGCTCTTGAACACGATCTTACTGCTGCTCCCGAGCAGAACATTCTGGAAATAGAATACGGCAGAAGATCCGATCAGAAACAGCAGCGAAACGAGCATCCAGTTGACTTCGATCTCATGGCTTTTCTGCCATTCACAGATCCTCAATACCAGAATACAGAGCATAATCCTGCTGATATTCAATGCCAGTATGCTGACCATCCCAACGTCTGCATACTCTGCTCCGATGCAGAACAGCAGTACAATCCAGGTGCGACTCAGTTCCTCCAGTATCTGAAAACAGCCAAACACCAGAAATGCCCGCCAGATGGAAACTCTTCTTACTGCCCACAGAAGCAGTGCCAGAATGCCGCTTTTGAATATAAAAATCTCAGTTGCCGAAACACCTGCTTTACCCAGGCATCTGAAAAAGACATTCATCCCCACCGAAGCACACAGATAGATCAGGCTTTCTTTTCGCTCTACCATTTCCGGCTTCAGACCTCTGGCAGACACATCACATATCAGAAACACTTCCAAAACCACGATCAGATACTCTGCAATTGCAAAACCGGTCATCTCCATCCTCTTTCCATATATTCACTCATTTTCTGCATGATCTCTCTGTTATGTCCTCTTCCGACCTTGATCAAATCCCCATTGTCCATCGTAAGCATTCCCTTTTCCAGGCGTTCCACATGAAGCAGATTCACAATATATCCCCTCTCTGCCATGACAAACTGCTCTTTCGGGAGTTTTCCGGCAACCTCTTTTAAAGATTCCCTGTTTGCCTTTTTTCCCTGAAGTGTCACAAAAATGGAATTCTTCTGTTCTTTATAAATATAACAGATCTCACGCAGTGCTACTTTTTCGAACACGCCTGCTCTTTTTACCAGATACTGTCCTTTGACATGTATGCCGATTTCCCGGCAGATCTGCCGCATCGTCTGCACCAGTTTCTTTTCCATATTTTCTTTGATAATATAATGAAATGCCCGGACTTCGTACCCGAAAAGTGCATATTTTTCGTATGCAGTCAGGAACACGATGTATGCCCTCTCCTGTATTTTTCTGATCTCTTTTGCAAGCTCCAGTCCATTCCCGTCCGGAAGTTCAATATCCAGAATATAAACCGTGAACAATTCCTGCGACAGCTCACTTTGCAGCTGACTGAATGTAGAAAAACACTCAACTTGAAAATTTTCCTCTTTGAAATTCCGTTCTATCACTGCCTTCGTGCTTTCTCTGACCATATAGTCATCATCTACAATCGCTATTCGGTACATAACCAATTCTCCTGTATTTTTAAGTACATTCTCCTTATAGAATATATAGGAATTATCAGAAAAAATCAATTACTTTTGTGCCTCAGTCGAAAACAGGGAGCTCTTTTTCAGAGCTCCCTGTGCATAAGCTAGGCGGATACAACTCACACTCGTTTACTGACTCACACTTCAATCCCATATTCTAAAAGCCCACCTACCTAAGATGATTATATGGTTTTTTGTCTATTTTGTACGCTTTTGTCCGTAAATTGTCTTTTTTTGTCCGTAAATTGCAAAGATGCCAGGGTCATAAGCCTGAAACCACGATGTGCTTGCACAGGAGTGGTTTACGACTTAATGACCCGCCCCGACATGAGCATAAAAGTGGAGCGTAAGCTTCACGATATGCGAATGTCGGACAGAATTGTGAGAGTACGAAGTACGGAACAATTCGTATGGCATCTTTTGTCTATACTATCTTGCAAAGATATGTTATTCCTGATCCAGAATTTCTTTCAGAATTTTGTTAACACTCGCCGGATCTGCTTTTCCTTTCATGGCTTTCATGGTCTGTCCCACCAGAAATCCGATCGCTTTTTTCTTGCCGCCTTTGTAATCGGCTACCGACTGTGGATTCTCAGAAACAATCTGCTCGATAGTGGCCTTAAGTGCACCTTCATCGTTCACCGTTTTCAGTCCATGTTCTTCGATGTAAACTTCCGGATCAACATTCTCTTTGAAAATCTGCTCAAAGACTTCTTTCGCCACCGAACTGTTGACCGTTCCGGCATCTGCAAGATCTACCAGTTTTGCCAGATTTTCCGGTGCAAAAGAAAGATCTTCCGGATCCATGTTGTTTTCTTTTAACAGTCGCAGGGTCTCACCCATCAGCCAGTTGGATACTTTTTTCGGCTTTTTGCAGATTGCAGTTGCCGCCTCAAACAGATCCGCCATATGTTTGGAATTTGTGATGATCTGTGCATCATAATCCGGAATATCAAATTCTTTTTTATAACGTTCCAGTTTCTCGCTGCGAAGTTCCGGCTGGCGTGCCTTCACCTCTGCGATCCATTCGTCACTGATCACAACCGGTGTCAGATCCGGGTCCGGGAAATAACGGTAATCCTGGGCATCTTCCTTGGAACGCATGGTAAAGGAACTTTCTTTGTTGTCATCCCATCTTCTGGTCTCCTGAATGACCTTTCTGCCCGCCTCGATCAGCTCGATCTGACGCTCTCTTTCGCCTTCGATCGCATGTGCAATGGCTTTGAAGGAGTTCAGATTCTTCATCTCGGTTCTGGTGCCAAACTTTTCTGCTCCGACTTCGCGCACGGATAAGTTGACATCGGCACGCATCGAGCCTTCCTGTAGTTTGCAGTCTGATGCTCCGAGATACTGGATGATCTGACGAAGTTTTTCCAGATAGGCAATGACTTCTTCTGCACTTCGCATATCCGGCTCGGACACGATCTCGATCAGCGGCACACCGCTTCGGTTGTAGTCTACCAGGGAGCAGTCTTCCCACTCATCGTGCACCAGTTTTCCGGCATCCTCTTCCATATGGATTTCGTGAATCCCGATGATCTTTTTGCCTCCGGCTGTCTCGATCTCCACACCGCCGTCATGACAGATCGGCAGATACAGCTGTGAGATCTGATAGTTCTGCGGGTTATCCGGATAGAAATAATTTTTACGGTCGAACTTACAGTACTGATGGATCTGGCAGTTTGTTGCAAGTCCCACCGCAAGGGCATACTCAACCACCTGTTTGTTCAGTACCGGAAGGGAACCCGGCATACCGGTGCAGACCGGGCAGGTATGGGTATTTGGTGCTCCTCCGAAAGCAGTGGAGCAGGCACAGAATATTTTTGTTTTGGTCGCAAGCTCTACATGGACTTCCAGACCGATCACGGTTTCATACTGTTTACTCATCTTATTTTGCCTCCCCTTCTACTGTTTTTGCAAGCTTTGGTGCTTCGTATTTCCTCGTCTGTTCATAAGCATACGCCGCACGGATGATATTCTTTTCTTTGAAGCAGTCCCCGATCAGCTGCAGACCGATCGGCAGCCCTTTTGCATCTCTTCCGCACGGAACGCTCATGCCCGGAAGTCCTGCCAGATTAACAGAAATCGTATAAATATCACCGAGATACATTTTCAGCGGATTACTTAAAGAATCTCCGATCTTCGGTGCGGTATTCGGAGCCGCCGGTCCTAAGATCACATCATATTTTTCAAATGCTTTGTCAAATGCTTTTTTGATCAAAGCTTTTGTGCGAAGTGCCTTCAGATAATATGCATCGTAATATCCGGAACTCAGTACAAAGGAGCCAAGCATGATACGACGTTTTACTTCCGCTCCGAAGCCCTCAGAACGTGTCTTTTTGTACATGTTGTGCAGTCCTTCGTAATCTTTTGCACGATAGCCATATTTCACGCCGTCAAATCTTGCCAGGTTGGAGCTGGCCTCCGCACAGGCGATGACATAGTAAGCCGGGATTGCATATTCTACAAGGCTTAAATCAAACTCTTCCACAATAGCTCCCTTTTCTTCCAGCACTTTTGCCGCAGCCAGAATTGCCTCTTTGACTTCCGGATCCAGTCCTTCTCCGAAATAATCTCTCGGAATGCCGATCCGCATGCCCTTCACATCATCCACAAGAGCAGAAGTGAAATCATAATCTTCCCGTTTTACGGAAGTGCTGTCCTTTTTATCGTAAGATGCGATCGCCTCCAGGATTGTCGCACAGTCTGTCACATCTTTTGCCACCGGTCCGATCTGATCTAAGGAAGAACCATAAGCGATCAATCCGTAACGGGAAACGGTTCCGTAAGTCGGTTTTAATCCTGTCACACCGCAGAAAGAACTCGGCTGACGGATCGATCCTCCGGTATCGCTTCCAAGTGCAAAGAGACATTCACCTGCTGCCACAGCTGCACAGGAACCGCCGGAAGAGCCGCCCGGTACGTGTTCCAGATCCCATGGATTTCTGGTCACACCATAGGCTGATGTCTCAGTCGTACTTCCCATCGCAAATTCATCCATGTTGGTCTTTCCGATGATTACCGCTCCGGCTTTTTCCAGATTTTTGACTGCCTCCGCTGTGTAAGTCGGTTTGAAGTTTGAAAGGATTTTCGAACTGCAGGTAGTTAAAACTCCCTCTGTACACATATTGTCTTTGACAGCTACCGGAACACCTGCCAGCGGACCGTCAAGCTCTCCTGCATCGATCTTTGCCTGAATCTCTTCCGCTTTTTTCAGGACTTTTTCTTTGTCTTTCAGTGTCACATAGGCGTGAACGTCTCCTTCCACTGCCTCAATCTGTTCGAGTACGGCACTTACAGCTTCTGCAACTGTAATCTCTTTCGCTTTGATCTTTTTGCCAAGCGTCACTGCTGTCAATTCTGTTATCTTCACTGTGTGCCTCCTATTCTACCGTTCGCGGTACTTTATATGTTCCGTCTTTTTCTGCCGGTGCATTTTTCAGCATATTGTCTCTGTCATCGCCGTTTGTGACCACATCCTCACGAAATACATTGTACACCGGGAAAATATGGGACATCGGCTCTACACCTGCTGTATCCAGTTCATTTAATTTATCAATATAATCCAGCATGCGTTCCATATCTTTCCTGGCTGCTTTCTGCTCTTCTTTTGAAAGTTCCAGCTTTGCCAGAATGCCCACATACTCCATTGTCTCATCTGAGATCACATTTGCCATGTTCTTTCTCCTCTCTTTGCCGCCATATAAAATATCTTTTCTTTGCAATTCTTATTCTATTATCTGTCTTATTTTTGTTTTTCTATGGCTCCAGTCTGCTCAAGTCTCTCGGGAAGAGAGTTGTCTCTCTTACGTTGTCCTCGCTGATCAGCTGCATGGTCAGTCGCTCCAGCCCGATACCAAGTCCTCCGTGAGGCGGCATGCCATGACGGAACGTATCAAGATACTGCTCCAGTCCTTCCGTTGTCATTTTCTTCGCTTCGATCTTGTCAAGCAGCTGCTGATAACTGTGGATACGCTGTCCTCCGGTTGTGATCTCCAGTCCGCGAAACAGAAGGTCAAAACTTAAGGTAAATCTTGCATCCTGCGGATCATCCATCGCATAGAACGGACGCTTTTTGCTCGGATAATGTGTGATAAACACAAAATCTGCACCATAATCTTCTTTGAACAGCTCCCCGATCAGATGCTCTTCTTCCGGCTCCAGGTCGTATGGATTGCGGATCGTACGGTTGTATTTCTCTGCAACCATCTCTTTTGCTTTGTCAAAACGGACCGCCGGAATTTTCGATACATCCGGAAGTGTGATGCCAAGCATATCCAGCTCTTTCTGATAATCCTTTGCCAGAAGTTTCATCGTGTACTGTAAAAATCCGGTCTCCATCGCCATGATATCTTCAAATCCGTCGATGTATCCCATCTCAAAATCAAGAGATGTATACTCGTTCAGGTGACGTTTTGTGTTGTGTTTCTCTGCACGGAACACCGGTCCTGTCTCAAATACCCGGTCAAACACACCAACCATCATCTGTTTATAAAGCTGCGGGCTCTGCTGTAGGATCGCCGGTCTGTGGAAATACTCCAGTTTGAAGAGGTTTGCACCGCCCTCTGCACTTTTGGCCCCAAGCTTCGGTGTGTGGATCTCCGTAAATCCCTGCTCATAGAGGAAATCGCGGAAACCGCGGACCAGACCTTCCTGGATCTTGAATTTCGCACGTTCTCTGACATTTCGAAGAGAGATCGGACGCATGTTCAGTTTCGCTTCCAGTGAAGTATTCAGCTTCCATTTGGAGATCGGCAGCGGCAGCGGTTCATCCGGCTCACTGAGCACTTTGATCTCTTTCAATCGAATCTCAATGCCGTGTGCGGCACGTTCTTCTTTGCGGATCGTACCGAGTACTTCCACCGCAGATGCCTCTTTGAGTTCTTTTAAGTCAAAGGCTGTCACACCTTCTTCAAACACGCACTGCACCAGACCGTCACGCTTACGCAGGATCACAAATGCCACATTTCCCATATCACGGATCGTATGCACGGCTCCGTTTACTTTTACCTCTGTGCCTTCTGCCTGCACCAGTAACTCACCAATCTCCAATGTTTTTGCTTTTTTTACGCCTTCTAAATACTCCATCATAGTCTTTCGTCTCCTTTCAACTTTTCGCTGTCCGGGAAAAGAATGAAATAAAAAAGTCCCGAAACAGCACTGAACTGTTTCGGGACGGATAAACTTTATCCGCGGTACCACCCGCCTTGCAGATGAATCATCTGCCTCTCTTGACGTTTAACGCACGCTCACGTACCGCCCTACCTGTATCTCCTTCGAACGGTCTGCTCCGAAGTGTTCCCATCTTGCCGCTTCCGCCAAAAAGTGCTCTCAGTCGGTGACACTTTATTCCTGTCGGCTTTCACGATCATGAGTCTTCATCTCAGCATTTGCATGATGCCAGGGGCAAAAGCCTGAAACCACAATGTGCTCGCACAAGAGTGGTTTTATGGCATCTCTTAATCGTTTTATCATTTTTATGATTCAAAATCATAGCACAAGTTTTTTCTGTTTGCAAGTATTTTTTATAAAAAATATCGTGTATTTTTTAACAAACGCAATAGTTTTTAAAGTTTTTTAATCCGATCGATTGCTTTTACAGTATTCTCGTAAGTACCGAATGCAGTCAGACGGAAATAACCTTCTCCGCTTGGTCCAAATCCGGAACCCGGTGTTCCGACCACGTTTGCTTTTTCCAGCAGATAATCAAAGAATTCCCAGGAATTCATCTGCTTCGGCGTCTTCAGCCATACATACGGGGAGTTCACGCCGCCCGCAACGGTATAGCCGGCTTCTTTGAGTCCGTTGAAGATATAAGATGCATTCTTGTGATAATATGCGATCTGTTCTGCGATCTGAGCCTTTCCAGCCTCGGAATATACCGCTTCTCCGGCTCTCTGGATGATGTAAGGTGCACCATTGTATTTTGTGCCGTGTCTTCTTGCCCAGAGTGCATGCAGCTGTACATCGCCGCATTTGAGCTCTTTCGGGATAACCGTGTATGCAAGACGCAGTCCGGTAAATCCGGCTGTCTTGGAAAAGCTGCAAAGCTCAATGGCACAGGTTTTTGCACCTTCACACTGATAAATAGACACCGGGATATCTTTTTCTGTGATATAAGCTTTGTAAGCAGCATCGTAGATGATGACTGCACCTGCTTTATTGGCATAATCTACCCATACCTGAAGCTGTTCTTTTGTGATCGCCTCGCCGGTCGGGTTGTTCGGGAAGCACAGATAGATAATATCCGGAGTCTCTTTCGGCAGTTCCGGGCAGAAATTGTTTTCTGCGGTACAAGGCATGTAGATCACATCACTCCAGGTCTCACTTTTCGGATCGTAAGTGCCGGTTCTGCCTGCCATAACGTTGGAATCCACATAAACCGGGTAAACCGGATCACATACCGCAATTTTATTGTCCAGAGAGAAAATCTCCTGAATATTTGCAGAATCGCTCTTTGCACCGTCGGATACAAAAATCTCATCTGCTGCGATGTCACATCCGTAAGCTTCATAATCATTCTTTGCGATCGTCTCACGCAGAAATGCATAGCCAAGATCCGGTGCATAACCTTTGAATCCCTCTGTTGTGGTCTGCTCATCAACTGCTTTGTGCAGTGCTTCGATCACAGCCGGTGCGATCGGCTGTGTCACATCACCGATACCCAGACGGATGATCTCTGCCTGTGGATTAGCCGCTGTAAATGCATTGACTTTTTTCGCGATTGTAGAAAAAAGATAGCTTCCCGGTAACTTCAGATAATTATCATTTACTTTAAACATATGTGCCTCCTGTGATTCTCATTTCTGCCGGCAGTTCCGGCATTTTTATAAAGTGGATCTTCATCGCCCGCTTTTGCTTTTACTCATGGCAGTCTTTTTCATCTGCCCTGTATCGTTACAATTTAATTTCGCCGTCGAAGACGACTTCCGCAGGGCCCGTCATAAGGACAGTATTCTTCTGCTGATCCCAGAAAATCTCCAGATCTCCGCCAAGCAGTTTTATGGTCACCGGCTGATCTTTTACCACATACCCATTCAGAATGGATGCCACTGCCACCGCACATGCACCGGTTCCGCAGGCAAGTGTCTCACCGGCTCCGCGTTCCCATACACGCATCTCAACAGTATGATCGTCCAGTACTCTGGAAAATTCTGTGTTGACACGATCCGGAAAACACGGATGCGTCTCAAAAAGCGGTCCGATTTTTTCAATATCCAGACCTTTTACATCGTCTATATAAACAACTGCATGCGGATTTCCCATAGAAACACCGGTCATGCGATATTCCCTGCCGCCTGCCGTGATCGCTTCATTGATGACCTGCGGATTCTCTGATACGATCGGAATCAGGCCTGCATTTAAGATCGGTGCCCCCATATCCACACGGACCGTCTTCACTTTTCCGTTTTCCACCTGCAGTTTCACGTATTTGATGCCGCTCTTTGTCGCAATGCTGATTTCATCTTTATCTGTAAGTCCATAGTCATAAACATACTTTGCCACGCAGCGGATCCCATTTCCGCACATTGCTCCCTGAGAACCGTCGGAATTATACATATCCATCTCAAAGTCTGCTTCCAGCGAAGGTTTGATCAGGATCAGTCCGTCCGAGCCGATCCCAAAGTGGCGGTCGCTGACCTTTCTGGCAACTTCTCCCGGATTTTCAACCGTCTCTTCCAGACAGTTGACATAGACATAGTCATTTCCTATGCCCTGCATTTTTGTAAATTTCATCTGTTCGCCATCCTTTCCTGGTCTGCCTGACGACAGTTTAATACTTCATCAGGGCAAAAATCATTTTTGCTGTCTCTACCATATTGTTTCCACTATCCATACTACATTTCTGCATATAACGATGTGCTTCTTCTTCTGACATATGGTTTCGCTCCATCAGTAACTTTTTCGCATCCAGAATCACTTTTTTCTCTGCTTCGGAACGTTCCTTCGGCTGTGACTTCTGTCTCCGCCTGCGTCGATACATTCCGGCCGCCATCATCTCCAGCGTATTGGCAAGATCTCCGATACGCAGCGGCAGCGGCAGAGATACAATATCCCTGCGGTCGCAGGACTCCAAAATATGCATAGATGCTACCAAAAGCATCTGGAACGAAGATGTCAGACTTTCCCTCAAATCCGCATACATCATATCATTAAAACGGTATCCGCAGATCACAATGCCGTCTTCCAGATTGTCTATAATCTGCAATACCTGTGCACCGGTACAGCATACACCGATCACGCTGTATCCATTTCTCGCCAGAAGGTTACGGATATTTTTCGCATCTTCCAGCTTTGGAAATACAACTATTATGTTTACCACTGTAACCCTCCTCCTCTTGTACAATCTTAAAAATCAAGATCCATCTCGGGAGGAAAATTTATATGCGGTAAAGATACTGATCCAGTTCCCATCCGGAAACCTGGCGGGAATATTCTGCCCATTCTTTCTTTTTCGCCTTGATATAACGCCGGCTGGTGTGTGTTCCAAGCACCTCTTTTACCAGCTCGTCCTTTTCCATTTCATAGACTGCTTCCAGAAGATTGTTCGGCAGGACATCAATCCCCTCTTCCAGGATCTCTTCTTCTGTCATATTGAAAATATTTCTATCAACAGCTGCCGGAGGCATGATCTGCTTCTGGATGCCGTCTAGTCCTGCTGCCAGGCAGACTGCCAGCACCAGGTATGGATTTGCCGACGGATCCGGACAACGCAGTTCTATTCTCGTGCCCTCCCCACGTTCTGCCGGAATGCGGATCAGCGGGCTGCGGTTTGTGCCTGACCAGGCAATGTAAACCGGTGCCTCAAATCCCGGAACCAAACGTTTGTAAGAATTGACCAGCGGATTGGTGATCGCACACATTCCCTTGACATGCCGCATCAGACCGCCAATAAAATAGTATGCTTCCTGACTCAGGCCATTTGGATCACAGTCATCCGCAAAAATATTTTTTCCATCCTTTGACAGGGACATATTGATGTGCATGCCGGAGCCATTGATACCGGTCTTTGGCTTTGGCATAAAGCTTGCATGCAGTCCATGGCGTTTGGCGATCGTCTTGACTGCCAGCTTGAATGTCATGATATTGTCTGCCGTCGTCAGTGCCTCGTCATAACGAAAATCGATCTCGTGCTGTGCCGGTGCCATCTCGTGATGAGATGCCTCGATCTCAAATCCCATATCTTCCAGCGTCAGAACCATATCACGCCTTGCATTCTCACCAAGATCCATCGGACCTAAGTCAAAATAGCCTGCACGTTCATGTGTGATCGTCGTCGGCTGTCCATTGTCATCCGTATGATACAAGAAAAACTCACATTCCGGTCCGACATCAAACTGATAACCAAGCTCTGCCGCCTGCTTTACCACTTTTTTCAGAATATATCTCGGATCCCCCTCAAACGGTTCCCGATTCGGACGGTACACATCACAGATCAGTCGTGCCACCTTTCCCTGCTGCGGCCGCCACGGAAAAACATTTAACGTATCCAGATCCGGATAAAGATACATGTCTGACTCCTCGATCCGCACAAAACCTTCAATCGAAGATCCGTCAAACATACAGTTGTTATCCAGTGCCTTTTCCAGCTGGCTGGAAGTGATCGCCACATTCTTCATCGTTCCGAAAATATCCGTAAACTGAAGGCGTATAAATTCTACATCTTCCTCCTGCACAAGACGCAGGACATCCTGTTTTGTATACTTCATATATTCTCCTTTTATGATTCCCATTAGAAAAAGCCTGATTCCCTGTAAATAGAAAAGAAGGGTGCACTGAATAAATCAGAACACCCTTGTTCCAGTCAAATTAGTTTGCATTTTCAGCATCCGCTCATGACGAAGTCACAAGTGCTCTGCTTTTTCATAAAAGCCTTTCTTTTATATGATAGCAGTGTCGCCTTTATTTGTCAACCGCACGGTTTTCATTTTTTATCATTCCAGCCCCAGCGGACTTCTCACATACTGGAATCCGGCTGACCATGCTTCTCCTGTCATAACTCCGTTCTGGCTTGAGGAGCAGTGTACGACCAGCAGGCTTCCGTTGTCATTGACTCCGACTACGATGCCGACGTGGTTGTCGTCTCCTGCACTTGCCGGATGATAAAAGACAAGATCACCAGGTTTGGCACTCTGGCTGTCCACCATCTCGCTTGCATTCCACTGTGTTGTGGTATGATTGCCGATACCGGCATCCTTGCCGCCAAGTCCGTTATAGTAAGACCATGCAACAAATCCACTGCAGTCCAGACCATAGGAACGCACCGTGCCACTGCTCTTGCTGCCCTCTGCGGACACGGTCATCGGACTTCCCCAGCTGTCATCCCAGCCGATTGCATAGGACTTGCCGCCCCAGAAATAGCCGACTTTTCCGATCAGGCTGCACGCTGCTGCCACGATGGAAACACGTTCTTCACTGACATCGCTGCCTGCCTCGGAACGCACAAATCCTTTGGATGCCGTAACGATTGCACAGAGCTGTCTGCATTTTGTGGACGTGTATTTCTCCAGTATAGCTGTCTGCTCTTCATCTGCACCGTAAAGTGCTATGTAATCCTGAACCGACAGTGCACGGTATTCTTTTGCATCTGTTTCTGCCACTTTTTTTGTTTCTGTTGATTCTTCCGCATCGGCTGCCTTTTCTGTTTCTGTTGATTCTTCCGCTTCTGCCGCCTTTTCTGTTTCTGTTGATTCTTCTGCTTCTGCCGCCTTTTCTGTTTCGGCTGATCTGCCTTCGGTTTCAGAGACTTCCTCTTTCTGGATTTTCTCCAGTTTGCGTAAAATTGCAGAATTGCTTCTGACATTCATCAGGAAAAAAATCTGCTCCAGATCATCCCTGCAGGACTTGTCCATCTTTATGCCGGCGTCCTGCCCGTACTTCATCACATAAACAGCCAGCACATCCTGCCAGTTTTCTGCCAGGAAATCTTCCGGTTTGTCCAGAAACTCTTTATAATCTGCTTCGATCTTGTCCATTGTCTTTTCGAACTCTTCATCAAACGAAATACCATACTCACTGGAAAGTTCACCTAAATAAACACTGTTTCCGGCAATGATATTGGAAGCATAATCGGCTGCCGCATCAGAATGATCCACCTGTTCGCTCTCATCATCCGGTTTCTGAATGTCACCTTTCTGACTGTCCTTGTCATCCGCATCGTCTTTTTTATTCTTATCGTCCTTGCTGTCACCCTCTGACTTCTTGTCGCCGTCTTTTTTATCCGAACCATCGTCTTTTTTATCGCTGTCCGATGTCCCATCCTCTTTGGATGCATCCGTATCCCCTGTCTGAGATGCATTTGTTTCTGTTTCGGCTGCCGCCGTCTCAGTCTGCCGCGTTTCCAGTTCCGGCTTCGTCTCCGGCTGACTGGTCTCAGTCTCCGTTGCCGGTGTCTCGCTCTGACTCGTCTCCGGCTGACTGGTTTCTGTCTGAGAGCCTTCCGTGTTACTCTCCGCCTCTTTCTGAAGCTCCGTCTGCAAACTCGATGCATAAGCCACCGGTGCTGTACTCATCAGCATACTCCCAGCCAGCATCATGCAGCCTAATTTATATAAATATCTGTTTTTCATTCATCTTGCCTTTCTTCTATAACCTGAACACCTTTTACCCCTGGCATTATAATTTTTAATTATAGAAGTTTTTGGATGAATTTTCAAGTAGTGACACAGAATTTTCACAGATGACCTTTCATTGCTCTCATATTTTTCTATTACACATTGATGCTTTTTACTGCTTTTATCATAATTAATGCCTTCTTCTATGTGAACACTTTCCCTTATTTTTGCTGATACCAGACGATCGACCTCCTGCCAAAAAAAGACCAGGCTTCCACCTCTTGGTTTCTGCCTGATCTTTCTGATATACTATGTATTGGATGCGATATGATTTGTAAAGCGGACATTCACAATCCGCTTCTCTGCGTTCAATCTGTGATTAATCGTTGTATCCGTTTGGATTCTGGCTCTGCCATCTCCAGGAATCTGCACACATATCTTCGATGCCGTATTCTGCTTCCCAGCCAAGCTCTTTCTTTGCTTTTTCCGGTGCACAATAGCATTTTGCGATATCGCCAGGTCTTCTCGGTTTGATCTGGTATTTGATCGGATGTCCGCATGCTTTTTCGAATGCATGTACGACCTGTAGAACGCTGTAGCCGTTTCCAGTACCTAAGTTGTAGATGCTTACGCCTTCTTTGTCAGCCAGTTTCTGGATTGCTTTTACATGGCCGCGTGCCAGGTCTACCACGTGGATGTAGTCACGTACGCCTGTTCCGTCCGGTGTATCGTAGTCATCACCAAATACACCGAGGCATTCCAGTTTGCCGATCGCTACCTGTGCAACATACGGAAGCAGGTTGTTCGGGATACCTTTCGGATCTTCTCCGATCATGCCGCTCTTGTGTGCTCCGATCGGGTTGAAGTAACGAAGCAGGATCACATTCCATTCCGGATCTGCTTTCTGGATATCGGTCAGAATCTGTTCCAGCATCCATTTTGTCCAGCCGTATGGGTTGGTGCAGGTGCCCTTCGGGCATTCTTCTGTGATCGGGATCATTGCCGGATCACCGTATACGGTTGCGGATGAACTGAAGATGATGTTCTTTACGCCATGATTTCTCATGACATCGCACAGTGTCAGTGTACCTGCGATGTTGTTCTGGTAATATTCCAGAGGTTTTACGGTAGATTCTCCTACTGCTTTCAGTCCTGCGAAATGAATGACTGCCTGTACATCTTCTTTATCAAAGATAGCATCCATTGCTTCTTTGTCGCAGATGTCTGCTTCGTAGAATGTTACTTTTTTGCCTGTGATCTCTTCTACACGATCTACTGCTTTTTTATTTGCATTGTACAGATTGTCTACGATGACTACTTCATAGCCTTCGTTCAGCAGTTCCACACAGGTGTGGCTTCCAATATATCCAGCTCCGCCGGTTACCAAAATTCTCATAGTATTTACCTCCTAATCAATTTGATAAATAGTTTCTTTATATTTATATTTTCGTGATAACAAGGTTAAAAGATGCCATACGAATTGTTCCATACTTCGTACTCTCACAATTCTGTCATCACCGTTTTACAGTGTTGCGATAAATCTCATGAAGGCTTTTCTTCCTTCCGGTGTGCATTTGTATACACCGGCATCTTCCAGAACGCCTACAAATACATGTCCAACTTCTTCTTTGAGGATATCCATCACATTATCTTTGTTCAGTTCCGGATGTTTCGGCAGGAAGGATTCTACCCAGTCTGCATGTTTTTCCAGAGCTTCATTGGAACGGATGTCTTTCTTCTCGATGATATAATCTGCCAGATCCTGAAGCTCTGTTTTCAGTCGTGCCGGCAAGATTGCCAGACCCATAACTTCGATCAGACCGATGTTTTCTTTTTTGATGTTATGTTTCTCTGCATGCGGATGATATACGCCAAGCGGATACTCATCTGTCGTCAGGTTGTTTCTCAGAGCCAGATCCAGTTCAAACATATCGCCGACTTTTCTTGCGATCGGTGTGATCGTGTTATGTGGCTCTCCATCTGTCTCAGCAAAGATGTTTGCATCGGCGTCGGTATAGCCTCTCCATGCACCAAGTACATGGTCAGCCAGATCGATCAGACGTTTCTCGTCTTTGCAGCGAATACGCAGTACGGACAGCGGCCATTTTACGATGCCGGCTTCCACATCCTCGTATCCCGGGATCTCAACGTGTTTCTCGATCGGTGCTTTTGCCATTGCAAACTGGTAATTGCCGCCCTGATAGTGGTCATGGCTTAAGATAGAGCCGCCTACGATCGGCAGGTCTGCATTGGATCCGAGGAAGTAGTGTGGGAACAGTTTGATAAAGTCAAACAGTTTCACGAACGTTGCTTTCTCGATCTTCATCGGGATATGCTCTCCGTTGAATACGATACAGTGCTCATTATAATATACATACGGTGAATACTGGAATCCCCACTGTGTTCCGTTCACTGTGATCGGGATGATCCTGTGGTTCTGTCTTGCCGGATGGTTGACACGTCCTGCATAACCTTCGTTCTGACGGCAGAGCAGACATTTTGGATAACCGCTCTGTTTTGCCAGTTTTGCTGCTGCGATCGCTTTCGGATCTTTTTCCGGTTTGGATAAGTTGATGGAAATATCAATGTCTCCGTACTGACTTGGCACTTTCCAGCGAATATCCTTTTTGATACGATAACGGCGGATGTAGTTAGTGTCCTGGCTTAATTTATAATAGTAGTCTGTTGCTTTTACCGGTGACTCTTTGTACAGCTCTTTGAACGTTCCGATCACCTGTGCCGGACGCGGAACCAGGCAGTTCATGATCTTTGTGTCAAACAGGTCACGGTAAACAACACTGTTCTCTTTTAATACGCCTTTTTCAACTGCATAGTCCAGCAGCTCTTCCAGAACTTCTTCCAGATCCACATCTTTGAACTCTGTCTCCGGCTCGGTATATTCTTCCTCCCAAAACAGCTCCAGCAGCTGGTTGGTGGTATAAATACGTTCTTCTTCCGGTACCAGTCCGCTCTCTATGCCATACTGTACCAGACGTTTTACATTTTCATCAAATGTCATGACGTTTCCTCCTGCTTAAATTTCTTTTGCTCCGTCTCCGATTTCCACTACATAGAATTCAGCTTCATGTCCTGTCTTTTCTTTGTAAGCTTTGCCCAGTTTGTCGATGAAGTGATCTACTGCATCATTCTTTACGATACTTACGGTGCAGCCGCCAAATCCGCCGCCTGTGATACGGGAACCGATCACGCCTTCGGTCTCCCATGCCAGATCTACCAGTACGTCGATCTCTTCGCAGGATACTTCATAGTCATCTCTCAGAGATACATGTGAAGCATTCATCAGTTTACCGAATTTCTCTACGTCACCTGCATTCAGTGCTGCTACAGCCTGGATAGTTCTCTGGTTTTCGTATACGGCATGATGTGCTCTCTTCTGGCGAACCGGATCTTTGATGGCATCTTTATATTTTTCGAATTCTTCTTCGCTCAAATCGCCAAGTCCTTTGATATCTACAACTGTCTGCAGCTCTTTTAATGCTGTTTCGCATTCGTTTCTTCTGTCATTGTAAGCAGAATCTACCAGGCTGTGTTTTACTTTACTGTTTGTGATAACGATCTTTGCATTTTCCAGTTTTACACTTGCATATTCATAGCTAAGATCGCTGGTATCCAGGAAGATCGCATGGTCTTTTTTGCCCATTGCCACTGCGAACTGATCCATGATACCGCAGTTGCATCCGTTGAAGTTGTTCTCAGAATACTGTCCGATCAGTGCCAGATCGATCATGCTGATTCCTTCGAATCCAAACAGATCACGTACTGCAAGTCCTGTCAGTACTTCCAGAGATGCGGAAGAAGAAAGTCCGGAACCGTTCGGGATCGTGCCATAGATCAGGATATCCATACCGGTCGGGATCTTGTATCCTCTGCCTTCCATTGCCCACATAACTCCCTTCGGATAGTTGGTCCATCCTGCTTTTTCAGAATATACCAGATCATCCAGGCTTGTCTCGATCACGCCCAGTTTGCTGAAGTTTTCAGAATAGAAACGGATCGTACGGTCTTCACGTTTGCGGACGATCATGTAAGTTCCGATGCTCAGTGCACATGGGAAAACGTGTCCTCCGTTGTAGTCTGTATGCTCTCCGATCAGGTTTACACGTCCCGGTGAAAAGAATGAACGGATTTCTCCACCTTCCCCATAGATGGATACAAATTTTTCAATCAGTTTTGCTTTCATGTCACTTCTCCTTTTTCTTATTAAATGTATACTGTCACGAACTGCTTCTTCTGTAAAAATCGCAGCTCAAAAACATTCCCGGTTACGTCCGGCTCTGTGTCCTTGACGTTCACGCTAATATAAGTATAATGAGACTTACAGAAAAAATCAACAAGTATCATAATAAAAACTATAATTATATTGAGGTATTCTATGCAAATCCAGACCAATCAGAAACAACGTGAACTAAAAGACCACGGAACGTTTGCTTTTCCGGTAAATGTAAGCCATGAAAACCTGTTTTCTTATGAGCGAAGTTCCTTTTTCTGGCACTGGCATCCGGAGATTGAGCTGACTTTGATCGTATCCGGAGACATCAATTATCAGGTAAATGACAAAACTTATCATCTCACCACCGGCGAGGGACTTTTCTGCAATGCCAACATGCCGCACACCGGACACATGTATAATAAGGAAGACTGTGTTTATATTTCCACGACCTTTGACCCACGTATCATTTATGGTTTCGAATCCAGCCGCATTCAAACAGCCTATGTCACACCGCTGACACTGGACGACCGTTTTTCTTCCATCAAATTTTCCCCGGATGTCGCATGGCAGGCAGAAATCCTTGCAAACCTGACAAAAATCTGGGAAATTTCTTCTTCCAAGGCTCCGTGCTGGGATTTTCAGATCCAAATCCTGCTCTCCAGGATCTGGCTGACCCTGTATCAGAATACTGAGCCACAGACCGAAACACTTCCTGCGGTACAGCGTGACCGGGAACGTCTGCTGGTGCTGCTCTCCTATCTGCACGACCATTATCAGGAAAAAATCCTGCTCGAACAGGTTGCCGCTCAGATCAATATCTGTAAAAGCGAATGCTGCCGCTTTTTCAAAAGTCATATGAACGAATCGCTTTTTGACTACCTGCTGCATTACCGCATACAGAAAAGCCTGCCGCTTCTGCAAAACACCAACAAAAGTATCACTGATATTTCACTGCTGACAGGCTTTTCCAGTCCCTGCTATTTTTCTAAAATTTTCAAATCCGAAATGGGATGCACGCCGCGGGAGTATCGCAAAAATGCACTCAAGACTCCTTCGCCGGAAGCTGAGCCAGAATGATCGCCGCAAACATGGCAACACTGCCAAGTCCTTCCCGCATACTTAAGGTCTGGCCAAGCAGCAGCCAGCCAGCCAGCACAGAAATACAGGACTCTAGGCTGAGGATCAGCGATGCAATGGTCGGATCCATCCCTTTCTGACCGACGATCTGAAGGGTATAACCGACACCGCAGGACATGATACCGGCATAAGCGATCGGTTTCCACGCCAGAAGCACTGCGGATAACTGCGGCTGTTCCGCAAAGAGCATCGCAATGCCGGATAACAGACCGCACACCAGAAACTGGATGCAGGACATCTTCACACCGTCCACCTTCGGCGAAAAATAATCCACGATCAGGATATGTACTGAAAACAGAATCGCACAGACAAATACCAGAATATCTCCGTATCCGATTAAAAACTGTTCGTTTATGCAAAGCAGATACAAACCCACAACTGCCAGAAGCACCGACAGCCAGATCATCGGACTGCATTTCTTCTTCATAAAAAGTCCGATCACCGGAACGATCACAATATAACACGCTGTAATGAAACCGGCTTTTCCGACGGTTGTATATTGGATGCCGATCTGCTGGAAATTGCTTGCCAGGCACAGGGCGACACCACAGCAGATCCCGCCGGCCAGCAGTGTTTTTCGCTGTGCTTTTTTTTCCTCTTCGCTGACTTTTTCTGCCTTTGCCTTTTTTTCCCGCTTCAGGAAAAAAATACACGGGATCAGCACCAGTCCTCCCAGAATACTTCTCACAAAGTTGAAGGTAAACGGTCCGACATACTCCATCCCCACGCTCTGGGCAACAAACGCCACGCCCCAGATGCATGCCGTCAGTAAAAGCAATGCGGAACTTCTCAGATTTCCTTTTTTCATTTTTACAATTCCTTCCTTATTTCATTAGCTTTCATCATATTCTTTTCTTTTTCGAAAGTCAATGGCGGATTTCTTTATGTTTTTCAACGAAATATCATAAATTTTTATATTTTCTTTTATTGGGAAATATGGTACAATGACTGTCAGTAGGGTCTCAATAATTGTGAAAGTTGCATAAATACCGGCATCTTTCACATCCCAAAATCACTATAACAGAAAGAATATGAGGTGTACACAAATGGCAATAGATAACAGCTTTATCATCAAAAAACTTCAGGGACTTCCAGAGATGTTCGTTATTTTCTCCCAGTCCACCAAGCATCCTTATGTAACCTGTAACGAAGAATCTTTCGATGACCAGATACATATCTTCTCAGACGCTGAGGCAGCACATGCTTATGTTGTTGCAAAAAATGAGCAGGAAAAAATCCCGGTGGTATCCGTAAGAGTAGCAGCAGAGCAGTTCCTTCATTTCTACGGTACACTCTACGCTCTCGGTGTCAACGGCGTGGTACTGCATGACAATGATACGGAAACCTCTCTCGCTCTTGAAGCGATCGTTCACAGAAGACATAATCCGGACGAACTTCCGGAAAAACAGCGTCCTGTCATCAATCCGGAGCTGATGCTCACTTCCCTGTATTTCCTGCAGGAGATGCGTCGTCCGGTCAGCGAGGAAGAAAAAGAAAAAGCTGATCTGCGGGCAATGGACGAAGAACTGGTTGCCAATCTGGTACGCGGCCGTTTCTTAAGCGGTATTATTGTAGACGAAAGCGAAAAAGATGCTGACAGTAAAGCAGAAAATCCTGACGGCAACACGGAAGATGGAAACATCGAAGAATCCAAAGAATCAGAAGCAGAAGAAGAACAGCCAAAGAAAAAAAATAACATCCGTGTTCCGTATGTCAACAATCAGAACGGCGAGATGTATCAGGCTATCTTCACAGACGGATACGAGCTTCAGAGGTTTGATCCGAAGAAAAGACTTCGTCCGGTTGTCGTGAAATTTGATGATCTGGAGAAGTTCCTGGTGAAAGATGCAAAAGGTTTTTTGTTAAATCCGACCAGTACTGCCCTGCCGCTTCGCCGTGAGCAGCTGCCTGCTTTCAAAAAACGTATTGATGGTTAACTGAAAAAGGCACAGGAGTAAAATCCTGTGCCCTCTTTTATTTCCTGTCTGCGTTTTGCCGGACTTCAGCTCTCAGATCAGAAAATCTTTTAATCGCTTACTTCTGGACGGGTGACGCAGTTTCCGCAAAGCTTTGGCTTCGATCTGACGGATACGCTCACGTGTTACGTTGAACTCTTTTCCGACTTCTTCGAGTGTTCTTGCTCTTCCGTCTTCCAGACCAAATCTCAGTTTAACAACCTGACGCTCTCTGTCTGTCAGAGACTCCAGTGCTGTTGCAAGCTCTGCTCTAAGCATGGAAAATGCTGCGGAATCTGCCGGTGAAAGTGCGGAATCATCCTCGATAAAGTCTCCCAGATGGCTGTCATCCTCTTCTCCGATCGGAGTATCCAGTGATACCGGATCTCTGGAGATCTTGAGAACTTCTCTTACACGTGACACGGAAACATTCAGTCTCTCTGCAACTTCTTCCGGGGTCGGTTCACGGCCAAGCTCCTGAAGCAGCGTTCTGGTCATACGAAGTGTCTTGTTGATGGTCTCTACCATATGTACCGGCACACGGATCGTTCTTCCGGTATCTGCGATACCTCTGGTGATCGCCTGACGGATCCACCATGTCGCATAGGTACTGAACTTATAACCTTTGGTATAGTCAAACTTGTCAACGGCTTTCATCAGTCCCATATTTCCTTCCTGGATCAGATCCAGAAACGGCATTCCACGACCGACATATTTTTTGGCAATGCTGACTACCAGACGAAGATTGGCTTCCGTCAGCTGTTTCTTTGCTTCTTCATCTCCTGCTTCCACACGCTTTGCAAGCTCTACCTCCTGCTCGGTGGTCAGCAGCGGCACGTTTCCGATCTCTTTCAGATACATACGCACCGGATCTTCTGTGCTGACACCTTCCAGCACGTCCACATCATCGATGATCTCAACCTCGTCCTCGTCATCCAGAATGATATCATCATTGTCGAGGATCAGATCTTCTGCATTGTCCACGCCAACTTCGGCATTTACAATATCAATTTTCTGCTTTTCCAGATACTCCAGTACCAGATCCATCTTATCTTCGGTAAGTTCCAGTCCTTTAAAGGCATCATTAATCTCACCGTACTGTAAGACATTTTTCTTTGTCTTTGCTAAATCTACAAGTCCAAGCAATGCTTTTGTAAACTGTTCCTGCTGTAATTCATCCATACTACAATTTCTCCTAATGCTCTTGCCTTCTGGCAACTCATTTTGCTGCATTTAATAAGATACCATTTTTGACATCTTCTGTCAACTTTTCCGGAGCATATTCCAGAAAATCACAAGAAATCCTCCCAAAAAGATAAACATATCTGCCAGATTAAACACTACACGTTCCAGTTTTCTGCACTTTGTGTGGAAGCTGAAATAGTCAACCACATATTTTCGTGTGATACGATCCCAAACGTTACTCCATGCTCCTCCAAGGATCATCCCAACACCTGTCTTCAAAAACAGCTGTTTTGGTTTCTTTATAAGATAAGCGTAAAACGCCGTCATTCCTGCTGTAACAACTGTTGTAACACCTGTGAGCAGTTTTGGAGTTTTCTCCATGAAGCTCAGTGCAGCTCCCCGGTTATGCAGCTTCTGAAGGATGATATGCCCTCCGAGCATTTTTTCTGGCGCCTCCTCCTCATTCCAGCTTTCCGCTCTCTTCTTCATAATATAATCCGCCGTAAAAATGCCTGCCGGCAATAGCATCCACTTCATACTATTCCTCCAGTGCCGGCACACCTCTCATCTCAATCAGAGGTCCGCCTTTATGTTCAATATAATCTCTTGTGATCGTAACTTTGCCGATGCTGTCATCTTTCGGGATCTCATACATGATATCCAGCATGAAATCTTCGATGATCGCTCGCAGTGCCCTCGCTCCGGTTTTTTTCTCCAGAGCTTTCTCTGCGATCGCCTCCAGTGCTCCATCCTCAAAAACAAGCTGCACTTCATCAAGTGCCAGCAGTTTCTGATACTGCTTGAGGATGGCATTTTTCGGCTCTTTCAAGATCTTGACCAGCATCTCTTTTGTCAGTCCCCTCAGTGTAAAGACGATCGGCAGTCTTCCGATAAATTCCGGGATCATGCCGAAATTGCGGATATCTTCCAGTGTCACTTTTTCGAGGATATCCGGATCGTTGTCATACTTGTCCTTTAAATCTGCACGAAATCCGATGGATGCCTGTTTGTTCAGACGCTCCTTGATAATATCCTCCAGTCCCGGGAAAGCTCCGCCGCAGATAAAAAGAATATTTCTGGTATTTACTGTGGCCAGCGGCACCATCGCATTTTTGCTGTTGGCTCCGACCGGTACTTCCACATTGGCACCTTCTAAAAGCTTTAACATACCCTGCTGGACAGACTCTCCGCTGACGTCTCTCTGATTGGTGTTCTTTTTCTTTGCGATCTTGTCGATCTCATCTATAAAAATAATGCCCTGTTCTGCTTTTTCCACATCGTTGTCTGCAGCTGCAAGCAGCTTGCTGACAACGCTCTCGATATCGTCTCCTATGTAACCTGCCTCTGTGAGCGAAGTCGCATCGGCGATCGCCAGCGGCACATCCAGAAGTTTTGCAAGGGTCTTAACCAGATAGGTTTTACCGCTTCCGGTCGGTCCGATCATCAGCATATTGGACTTTTCAATCTCAATATCATCCATCGTGCCGGTCGCCACACGTTTATAGTGATTGTAAACGGCAACAGAAACCACTTTCTTTGCATAGTCCTGACCGATCACATACTCATCAAGTTTTGCCTTGATCTTATGCGGTGCCGGGACAGATTTCAGATCAAATGCCGGTTTTGCCTCTTCTTTGCTCTTCTTTTTGCGAATCTTCTGTTTCTGTGGAATGTGATCCTGCAGATCCGACAGATTGATCATGCTGATATTCGGCATATTTGACATATCCTGGAAATTCATACCGCCTTTTCCCATGGAATCAAAAACCTTCTGCATACAATTCTGACAGATATGGATATCGTTCGGCAAATGTACCATCTTTCCTACTTTGCTCTCCGGTCTGCGGCACAGAAAGCAAATATCTTCAAAATCTTCTTTCTTTTCTTCGTCTACTACATCAACATCAATGTTTTTTTCATCTGGCATTGTCATAAACCTCCAGTAATTTTACTGTTCATCATTATAGCTCATATGTTCGCAAGAAACAAGTAAACTTTTTCGAAAGAAAATGGAAAAACAATTATACCAGTCCCTGTACTTTCAGAAGATAGAGCCATCCGGTCAGTGTAAATGCACTGAGCAGCGTCGTCAGCATGACAACACTGGAAGTGAGCACTCCTTTATGCCCCATATTTCTTGCCATAACATAGGAACTGACCGTTGTCGCCGAGCCGAGCATCACAAGGATTGCGATCAGCTTTTCCGTCCGGAAACCAAGTGTCACTGCGATCGGCAGAAATACGCCCGCCAGGATCACCAGCTTTAAGAGAACGGCCAGGATCACCGGCCGCATATTTTCGAAAGCTCCTTTGAACTCGATCGATGCTCCCATCGCCATCAGTCCGAGCGGTGTTGCAAGCACTGCTACATTTTTTACTGTTTTTTCAAGGATCACCGGCATCGGAAGTTTTAAAACAGACCACACAACGCCCGTCAGGATCCCGACAATGATCGGATTGGTGATGATCCCGTGTAACGTTTTGCGTATCAGTGCTCCGTTTACCCTGCCGCGTTCCGGCCGCATTACGGTCAGTACTACAACCGCCATAATGTTATAAAGCGGCACACTTGCCACAATCATCAAAGGTCCCATGCCTGCCTCACCGTAAATGTTCTGGATAAAGGCAATTCCGAAGATCGCCGCACTGCTCCGGTAAGATGCCTGGATAAACTCACCCTGCAGGCTCTTATCTTTCAAAAGAAAGGACAGTAATGTTACCGCTGTAATACTGATTAACGTAGCAAGGAAACAAAACACTACAAATTTCCAGTCCCAGGCTTCAAAAAAATCAACGGTCGCCAGATCCTGGAATACCAGCACCGGAAGTGCCACCTTAAATACAAAGCTGTTCATCTTATCGACAAACGATCCGTCCATGATATGCCACTTTCGAAATGCATATCCGAGCATCATCGTCAGGAAGATCGGCATCGTTGCATTCAGGCAAAACATCAAATTACTCATAAAACAAAACTCCAATCTCTGCAGTTTTTTCATGACAGCCTGTTCAAGAAAACCTGCTGCTCACCGCCTGCAGAAGCGGGGCATCTCACGTCCGATGTATACTATACCATGTCCCTTCGCTTTTTTCCAGTGCATATCAGCGATTGCGTTCCAGACCAGCCTGCGGATCGCTCCTTCTTCCATTTTTATTTTACATTTTGCCCCCCGATCTCCATATGCTATAAATCCTATAGCAATGCTTCTTTTTTGTACACAATTTCAAAAATTTTTCACAAAAATTGTAAATTATACTTGCATTTCCCTTATCAGAATAGTAGTATAGGGATATAAAATTTTAGGAGGTGATTTCTATTTCTACTTACAATCTTACTGCTACAACCAAGCTGATCATGGATTATCTGTGGGATTTCCCAGAAGGTACTTCTTTCCGTGAAATTTACAAACATTTCACAGAAGTGAAAGGAAGAGACTGGAAACGCCAGACTCTTTACACTTACCTGACGATCCTGATGGAGCAGGGTTTCCTGAGAACAGAAGGCTCCCGTCGCAGAACTACTTACATCCCGGCAATTTCCCGCGATGCTTACCGTGAGTTCCATGCAAAGGAGATTCTGGAGGATGCTTATGACAATTCTCTTGTAAAATTTGTAACAGCTTATGCAAAGAGCGATAATATCACAAAAGAAGATGCTGACGCAATTATCGCTATTCTGAATGATACTGTAAAATAGCCATTCAGAGGGGAGTGCAAGAGTACGTATGAATATTACAAATTACTATAGTTGTGTGGTACACTTGTGTATGCGTCAGCTTTTCTTCTTGGAAAGCCTGACGGACACAGGAAAAGGAGTTCACTTAAATGTGAGCTCCTTTTCTTTTTACATATTTTCTGTCGGCTTAAGATTACTGCTGGAACTGACGGAAGAAATCTTCAAGGGAATCGTAGCTGTCGCTTCCGCTGTTTCCTCCGTTTCCGCTGTATCCATCGCTTCCATTGCCGTCATATTCATAATACTGACGCGGCTGGCTCTGTCCATTATCCTGTCCCTGACTGTTATCCTGGCTGTTTCCCTGATCCTGACTCTGTGAACCTGAAGAATCTGAGCTACCGTCTGAGGAAGAAGTGTACTCACTCTTCTTTGCCAGTGTGACAGAGAAGGTATTCTCTACATATTCTCCGCCCTGTGCTGTCTTGACAACCACATCGATCGTCTCACCTGCTTTGTAATACTCCATGCGTGAAAACAGTTCACTTCTGGAAGAAATCGTGATGCCATCCAGTTTTGTGATGATGTCACCTTTCTTGATGCCTGCTTTTTCTGCCGGAGAACCTTCTACTACGCTGTATACAAATGCACCTGCCGGCAGATTGTAGATCTGACGTGCTTCTTCGGATACATCTCTTGCATCAACACCGAGGAAACCAAGTTCTTCGCTGTCCGTTACTTTTGCTCTGGTCGTACGGTTCATCAGCTCATCCAGGATCGGAGAAGCTGTATTGATCGGGATCGCATATCCCATACCCTCTACGCCGGTATCTGCTGCCTTTGCGGAATTGATACCGATCAGATTGCCGTTCGCATCGAGCAGTGCACCGCCGCTGTTACCAAAGTTGATCGCTGCATCCGTCTGGATCATATTGTTGCTGACATTATCGATCGTCACTTCCCGGTTCAGGGCACTGATGTAACCTACCGTCAGAGACTGTCCGTATCCGAGTGCATTACCGATCGCGATCACCTGATTGCCGATTTTCAGTTTATCGGAGTCACCCATAACAGCAACTTTCAGTTTGCTCTGTACATCTTCGGAAATATCAGAAAGGCTGACTGCCACAACGGCCAGGTCATGGTCCGAATCCGTACCTTTTACCTGTGCTTTTACGACGGCATCATCGGTGTTTTCCGTATCCACGGTAAAGCAGACGCTCAGTTCTTCTGCTCCGTCCACCACATGGTTGTTGGTAGCGATCAGAAGCTCTTTATCTGTCTTGGCAATGATCACACCGGAACCGGCACTTTCTGTTTCCTGATACTGTGTTGTTCCGAAAAACATGCTCTGTACTTCTTCTACGCCTTTGTTTGTGATCGCTACGATGGATGGCATCGCATTCTCTGCGATCTCAGAAACATCGCCGGCTGCTGAGACGCTCTGTGTGACACTCTGGCTGTTATCTGCATCACCGGCTGCCTGTGTCTGCAGCTCTGCTCTCTGCTCAGTCTCACCGGATGAGATAGTCTCACTTTCTGCCACAAGACTGCTCACGGATTTTTTGGAATCGATCGTTCCGAACGTCACACCAAGCACCAGACCGAATACGGCTGCACATCCGAAAGCAACTGCGATCTTCTTGCCTGTGCCAAACGGCTTTTTCCCGCCGCTTTCCAGCGAATGTTTCTGCTGCGGATGATTTTGGTAAACGCCGTCATGCCATCCGTCTTCTCTCTGGTGATACTCGCCATTCTGATAGTACTGACGGTATCCTTTCTTTTCTTCGTTAATATGCTCTTCTGCATGATGCTCTGATGAACCATACTGCTGTGAGTTCTGTGTGCTGCCTGTCGGCTCTGCCTGTTCGCCTCTTTCGTAGCTGTAATGGTAAACAGATGACTGCTCCCCGGATTCTGCGGATGCTTCGGTTTCTTCCGCTGTCGATGCCTGTACCTCTTCGGTTTCTGACAGCTGATCTTCTTCCCCGTACATCTGCCCGGTTTTCACTTCATCCTCTGCGGATGGCTGCTTTGGATCGTAGCGGTCTTCATTTTCTTTATTATCAAATTCATCATACATGACCAAATCCTCCTCTTATCGCTATTTTGCGTCTGACTTTTCTATCAGGCCACATTTTTTCTGTATGGTATGAAAGTATAGCAGTCGTTTGTGTTCAAAGTGTGACAAAATCGCTTAATTTTTACATCTTGACTGGAGTTTCTTTTTCTTCTCCCAATAACTCTTATTTCCTGTAAGGTGTAAAACTATTTTTTCCGGCAGTTTCTGATAGGACCTGCCAAGCCTATAACCGAGCAGTTTGCTTGCACTTCGCATCCCCAGAACCGGAATGAGATACGGCTTTCTCTGTGAGATCAGATACGCTGCGGTCGCCTTCACCATGCGAATCCCTTCACTTTCTGATTTTGCCATGGCAAAAATCTCCGGGTGATCCGCCTGGGACACTGCCAGATCAAAGTTCCGGTGCAGCTGCTGGCGATTTGTATAGTTGTGGGAATGAACCACTCTTGCTTCTGCAACATAGGCAATGGCATAACCTTCCTGGATCAGTTTTCCCGCAAATATCATATCTTCATTGAAAATAGTGTGCTTTACGAAACCTCCCAGCTTTTCGTAAATGTTTCTGCGGTACATCGCACAGACATTCGAACAGAAAAACGTTTTGATCCCCAGACGGTCTAAGTCTGCTTTTGTTTTTACGCTGCTCTCTTTCGGATAATTAAAACTTCTCGTATAACGCTCGATGATATCGCAGTCTTTGTCCGGCAGCTGTCTTGCATAGGCTGCCGCCACCTTTTCCTTTTCAAAAGCGGATACCAGTTTTTCCACCAGATAAACATCTGCCGGGACGGCATCCTGCGTCATAAATAAGATCAGATCCCCGTCAAGCAGGGAGGCGGCACCATCTCTGGTACCGCCGTGGTCAAAATCTTCTGTCTCTATATGCCGGATCTGTACATTCTGCCACGTTTCATATCCTTTTTCCGGAAAGAACTTTTCTTCCGTATTTACGATCAGGATCGTCCCGATCGGATAAGTCTGTTTCTGAAGCATATGCATCAGCCGGTCAAATTTATGATCCGGTTTATAGCTCGGAATCACAACATCTACCGTTTTTTTCACATTCTCCCTACTTTCTTATTTACTGTATTCCTGTATCGTTGATGATCTGCCAGCTGATCTCCTGCACGGAATCGGACGGCTCATAACTGCCGTCATCGAACAGCCACTGGTGAAGCTGACGTACATTGTCTGCCAGATCGACTGCCACCACGCAGTCTCCTGCCTGAAGATTTGCTGCCGTTAAATTAAATGGAAATCCTGTCTGGTCTGTCAGGTTATAAGAAGAAACATCTTTTGCCAGGGAGAGCAGCTCCGTGTTGCCAAGGCTTGTCATCATATTGCCGGCCACGTTGTCGATCAGATTGTTCAGTGTCAGAAGATCGGCACTTTTTGCCTTCTCCAGGATCTTCTGAAGAACGGTACGCTGTCTTTCGGTACGTTTGAAATCGCTTCCTTCCGTGTAACGGATACGGCAGTAAGACAGTGCCTGAAGTCCGTTTAAGGTCTGAAGTCCTGCATATTCGACCGGAATGATCTCTTTGCCGGTCACCTGGGAACCCTCTACCTGATAATTGTTCAGATGTACAATCTCATCCTCCTGCACATCGATGTCAATGCCGCCAAGTGCATCGACCACATCGGCAACTGCCGTGAAATCTACGGTGACAAAATCTGTGATATCCAGATCCAGGTTTTTGTTCAGCATGCTGATCGCACGGGAAGGTCCGCCGAAATAATAACATTCGGTCGCCTTGCGGTACTCTCCGTTTGTATTGTCCAGGTAAGTATCGCGGTAAACAGACACCAGTTTGACATCTTTTGTCTTGTTGTTGATGCTTGCGATCAGAATGGTATCACTGTGAGCCTCTTTGTCAAGGCTTCCCTCTCTGGAGTCCACACCGAACAGTGCAATGTTTGTATAGCCTTTCAGGTTGACATTGTCATTGATCACAATGTCACCTTTTGATACATCGGCACGTTTGATCTTGCCGACCTTTGCAGCAACAAACAGTCCGGCTGCCAGAAGTACAAGGATCAGGATTTCAATGATAAACGTGATCCGTTTTCTCTTCTTTTTCTTTGCTGCACGTTTTCTTCTGTCATTCTGTTCATAGTACCGGTCGTCATAGCCGCCGCCCGGATAACCCTGACGGTAGCCGCCGTCTCTTCCGTATCCGTCCTGACGGTATCCCTGCTCGTAACGTCGGTCATACTGTCTGCCGTAATCCCGGCGGTATTCTTCCTGCTGATAGCCTCTGTTCTCTTCGCTGCGGTAGTTTCCCCTGCTCTGACGGCGGTAATCGTCCCGGTAATATGGATCCCGTCGGTACTCTCTGTCATCAAACCTGCGGTCATCTGACTCTCTTTTGCTTTTTCTTGCCATCTCAAATCCCCCTTCTAGTATGCATTCTTGTTGATAAAGCCCTTAAAAATTGTAAGAATCAAAATCTTGATATCCAGTCCCACGGTCCAGTTCTCTATATAGTACAGGTCAAACTCGATCCTGCGTTTGATGGATGTATCTCCCCGGTATCCGTTTATCTGTGCCCATCCGGTCATCCCCGGACGCACCTGATGTTTTACCATATAACGTGGGATCTCCTCCCGGAACTTCTCCACAAACTGAGGCCGCTCCGGTCTCGGACCGACCAGGCTCATATCTCCTTTCAGGACGTTGAACAGCTGCGGCAGTTCATCAATACTCGTCTTTCGCATGATCTTGCCGATGCCTGTCACTCTCGGATCGTTCTTTGTCGTCCAGGCTGCCTTTTCATCCTTTATCTCCTGCACCGCCATCGAGCGGAATTTATACATATAGAACGGCTTGTTGTGCAGTCCGACACGTTCCTGCCTGAAGATCAGCGGTCCTTTCGAAGTTGTTTTCACCAGGATTGCAGAAATCAGCATGATCGGTGAAAACAGGATAATGGCCACCAGTGCCCCGAAAATATCGATGCTGCGTTTGACCATGCTGTTGAAAGTATTGGTCAGCGGCACATGACGGATGTTGATCACCGGAAGTCCGAGCAAATCCTCGGTGTAAGGTCTGGTCGGAATAATGTTGTTGTAGTCCGGGATAAATTTGGTGTGCACTCCGGACTTTTCGCACAGTGCAACGATGTGCTGCAGTTTCTCGTATTCCCCAAGTCCCAGCGTGATCGCAATCTCATCCAGACAGTTTTCCGGCAGGATCACGACCAGATTGTCGATCCTTCCGATCACTTTGATGCCTTTGTACATCGTCCCGCGTGCCACATTGTCATCTAAGATGCCCCGGACACAGTAACCCCACTGCGGATTCGCAATGATACGGTCGATATACTGCTCTGCCGCCCGGCTGTAGCCGACAAGCAGGATCTGTTTCTGGTTCAGCCCGCGTCTGCGAAGGCTCATCAGCACCATGCGGATCAGATTCCGCACCAGCGTTTCCACAACGATGTTCAGTGCATAGAAAATGCAGAGCATCTTTCTGGAAAAGTCGATTTCATGCTGCATATATGCAATCGTAAAAAACAGCAGCAGTGCTATGGTGTTTGCCTTTACGATGTTGCCAAACTCAAGTCTTCGTCCCTGCACCCGTTTTGGCGTGTACAGGCTGAATGCATGATAGAGCAACAGCAGCCCCGGTATCAGAATGACCAGGGCTGACATATACGTCTCAAGCGGAAGTTTTCCGGCAACATCCGGTGCGAAAAACTCAAACTGAATAAACCAGGCTGCGATATAGGTACATGCGATCACCAGTGCGTCTACCACCACATGGATGCGGTTCAGAAGCGTTTGATTGTCTTTGATCATGGTTATCCTCTCCCTGTTTGCTTGCCTTATCATAACGCATACGCCGAAAAAGGGCAATTCTTTTTTGCCCATTTTGGCAACGTTTTACAAATAATTTACGTTTTGTATTTCTATTTTTTATCTTTATTACATCACAAATCTTCGAACGACATTCACCCAGAGCTGCACCTGAATTCTCACATAATTCCACAGATGCCGCTTCTGAAACGGAACTTTTTTCTCTTTGTCTGACATGGCAATGCCGTTAAAAATACCGTTTGCATATTCTTTCCCAAAGCCTTTCCGGACAAAGAACAGCCACTTGACCACAAACCCGGGAATCAGAAGCGGCAGATTCAGTATGATCTGCAGAAACGGCATATTCTTATAGATCATATAAACATTGTTTCTCGAAGAATGGCGTACTTTAAACTCATTGTATCTTGATCCGCTCGTCCCGCTTCCGACATGCCATACGACTGCCCGCGGACAGTACCAGTTCTCATAGCCATAGATCTGGGCACGGTAGCCGACATCAATATCCTCAAGATAGGCAAAATGTGCCTCATCAAACCGTCCGATCTTCTCAAATACGCTTCTGCGGTACATGGAAGCTCCGCCACAGGCTGCAAACACTTTTCTCGGCTTGAGATAATCTTTCCACGGCCTGTCTTTTCCAAGTGCATATGCCCATCCAAGGGCACAGTAATAATCCCCGGCATCATCCAGTTTGTCCGGCTCGTGCATTTTGATCATTCTTGCCGAGCAGGAAAAGCAGTGCGGATGCTGCCGCATCATGATCAACAGCTCCTCAATGCAGTCTTCATGCAGCTTTGTGTCATTGTTCAGAAGAAATACATAAGAAGACTCTGCTGCCCGGATTCCCGCATTGACCGCATGGCAAAAACCATAATTCCGGTCAAGTGCCAGGATCTTTACCCACGGATAATGTTCTTTTACAAACGCAAGGCTTCCGTCCGTCGAACCATTATCCACAAGGACTGTCTCATAATTTTTACAGGTCTGCTCTCTTAATGTATCCAGACAGTCCTTTAAATATCCGATTCCATTATAATTCGGTATCACTACCGTAACTTCTGCCATATGCATTCCTTCCTAACGCTTTCTCAATGTATAATTGCAGGTGTTGAGTGAGAAATTCTCGTTGTAATAAGGATCGCCCTTCGTAAGGATCTCACTCCAGTGTGCTTTCATATAGTTAATTTCACTTAAGAAACGTTTCTGTTTTTCCGGTGTGTCTTCGTAGCCGCGGCTCTTGGATTCATAGTGATACAGCTCGACATTCGGCTCATAAACTACAAGATAGCCTTCTCTTCTTACCTTCAGGCAGAAATCAATGTCATTGAATGCAACGGCAAGGTCTTCGTTGAATCCGCCTGCCCCCTCCCATGCTTTGCGGTCCACCATCATGCAGGCAGCCGTCACGGCACTTAAATCCTGCTGAAGGATTGCTTTTCTAAGATAACCGCTGCGTTCTCTTGCCATACCGACAAACATCGCCCCGGCAACACCGCCGATACCGATGATCACGCCCGCATGCTGGATCGTATCATCCGGATAATACAGTTTCACTCCCACAATGCCGACCTCTTTTCGCTGACACTGTCCGATCATCCGCTCCAGCCAGTCCGGTGTGATCACCGTCACATCGTTATTCAGGCAGAGAATATAATCGCCTTTTGCAAATGTAAACCCGAAATTGTTCAGGGCAGAATAATTAAAGCCCGACTTCCAGTAAACGACCCGGATGCCGTCCCTGCCGTCAATCTCTTTGTAATAATCAAAAATCTCCTGCCCGGTGCTGTTATTCTCCACAATAATGATCTCATAATTACGATAGGTTGATTTCTCTTTGATGGAATCCAGACACTTTTTGAGTGTCTCTTTTTCATCCTTGTTCGGAATGATGATCGAGACGAGCGGTTCGCCCGTCACCTGATATTTCGCCCGGTAAAATCCAGGGAACAGCGTATCAGTCACTTCTGCCTCTTCCCCGCAACGGCGGATGTGCTCTGTCACTGCCCGTTTTCCGGCATCGTAGGCATACTTTTTGCTGAGCGGATTGTCCGCTGTGGAAGCCTTGTGCACTCGCCAGTGGTACAGCACCTTCGGAATATGCTCGATCCCTTTTGCTTTTTCAATGCAGCGGAACAGAAACTCGTGATCCTGCGCTCCGTCAAATTCTTTTTTCTGACCGCCCACTTCCTGCACCAGTGTCTTTTTCACAACCAGCAAATGGCAGATGTAATTGTTGGAACGCAGCAGATCAAGATTGAAATCCGGCTTGAAATTTGGCTGATAACGCTCGGAAAGATCACTTGTCACCTTGTCCTCATCTGTGTAAACAATCTCCGCCCCTGTTTTGCAGATCCGATCCGCCACTTCATAGAGGGCATTTTCAGAAAGCAGATCATCATGGTCAAACAGAGCAATATAATCGCCGTCCGCCAGTTCCATCGCTGCATTCGTGTTGTCTGCGATGCCCAGATTTTCCGCAAGGATCTTATATTTGATACGTTTATCAGAAAGATAACTGTCAACGATCCGTTTTGTCTCTGCGGTATCTCCACTTCCGTCTGCAATGCACAGCTGCCAGTGCGGATAGGTCTGTGCCGTCACCGATTCGATCATCTGCCGCAGAAAAACTTCCGGTGTTTTGTAAATCGGAACCACAACACTGATCAGCGGCGGATACTCCCAGATCTGTTCTCTCTGTGCTTTTCGCTCCTCATCCGTCAGAATATCATTCTTACACCACTCATTATAATCGACTTCTTCTTTTTCAAATCGCTCTGATAATCGCACTTTAAATTCCTGAAAACCATACTGCTTCAAATAAGAAAATCCCTTTTTGATCGTGTAGGGATTCAGGCTTTTTGCCAGTTTCGAAAAATCCATACGTTTCCTCTCTTACTTTTCTGCTCTTCCGGAAAGCATTTCCATCTAGAGCATTTATCTTAACTTTTTCTCTGTTTCACCTGAAAAGACTCTTTGTACACTATAGTATAGAGGAAGCTTTTCTGTCAAGTGTCGGATTTTCTCCCGCATTTTTGATTGCAGGATTTCCGGCAGATGTGATATGATGAGTCAAGGGACAAATGGACACAAAACGGATGCTTGCATACGTATTTGTGTCTATGAGGACCGCTAAAACATGAGAAAGCAGCCATTTTTTGTAAAAAAATGAGCGAATTTCGAATGTTTGCGTGATTTTGGGAGTGCAGAGCACGAAAAAATCACGTATGACTCATAAAGATTTCCAGTTATTGAGACGCTTATCATATAGAAAGGACAAAGTGAAAACGATGATTTCAGATAAAACAGATTCCAGTTCGGATAAAAACACAAAAAAAGCAAAGAACAAAGTCCTCGGACATTTGCTCTCGCTTTTTTTCGGCATACTGCTTGGCGGCCTGCTCTGCCTGCTTCTGGTTGTGGCCGCACGCCACATGGGTCTGATCTCTTTTGGAGAAGCAGATTCTTTTTACGATACCGCCGTTTCCTATTACAGTGAGCAGTTCGGCGATGCCGCTTCCGCCCAGCGTCAGGACCCGCCCTCTTTTGCACGTTTTTATACGCGTGCGGCAGATACCTCCATCTTAAACAGCGATGTCTCCCTCGATCTGGAGCGGATCCTTCAGGAGAATGTTCTGCTGGAAGGGGAAGGATCGGAGGATGCCGATACTGCTGATTCCGACACTGCGGATTCGGAAAGTGCGACCGCTTCCCTTGCAAAAGAGATCACCGGAAAGAAGATACGTCCGGCATCAAAACTTCAGGAAAGCTGCACCCTGGACGGCATTTCCCGAGACTTTACGGATCTTACGGTAAATCCCTCCTCTCCGGCAGCTATCCAGCTTGATACCGCCACATCAAGACTTTACCAGCGAGTTTATCTTGTTTTTGCTCTGACAGCTGATTCTGACGGCACGCTGACCGTCTCACAGAATTCGGACATGGTATATCAGATCCCGTTTACGGCCGGCGAGAAGAAAAACGTGCAGATCGCCATTTCCATCTCGTCCGACTCGGTAAACTTTTCCTGTGAAAAGGAAAGCTGTCGGATCACAGACCTTGCACTGCTTGGCTCCGTCAAAACCATATCCGCCTACACCGGTGCTCAGATTGCTTTCGATGAGAATACCGAAAAGGACCAGATCTCCGGTACCGTGACGACAGAAAATGCCGGTTTTCTCTTTCTGCCAATCCCATACAGCAAGAATGTAAAAGCTTATGTAGACGGCATCAAGACCGATGTTTTACGTGCCGATGCCTGCTTCGTCTGTGTTCCGGTCGGCTCAGGAGAACACACCTTTGCATTTTACCGGAAGTGAGCATTTTCTATAAAAAGCAGCCGGAAACCACCGGGCCTCCGACTGCTCATTTTCTGCTGCTCTATTTTCGATGAAGGAATCGTTTCATCTGCTCTTTAAATGGTATTTTCGCATCCGAAATTTTCCTTGCCATTTTATAAGAAATCGTTCCTTTTGTTACTTCGATCGACGCTTTCAGTGCCGCATTCTCGTTTTTCAGTCGGTTCATCGCCGCGATGCTGCCGCTGCCGCCAATGGATGGATCGCCAAGAGCCAGTCCCTGGAAAATGAAATCCCGGTCGATCTTGTCTTCCGGCAGTTCTTTTTCCGTAAACTCCAGAAGTTCCCGGTAGAAGCTGCGGTACTCTTCGCACATCTGCTCCACCGTTTTCATCTCCATATCATCCACGATCTCTTTCTTTGCCTGATATTCTTCCGGATGATCGATGATATGATGCAACAGCTGCATCACCTCATCCGGGCTGGCATCCGGCTTCACCAGCCAGCCGCCGCCTGTCTTTCTGATACGCTCCCCGACTGCTCCGATGTCGGTTGCAACGATCGGAATCCCATTAAGCCATGCTTCTGAGACGGTATAACTGAATGTCTCCGGCCAGATCGGCAGAATGCAGATAATATCAATCTCATTATCTTCAAGAAGCTGCGGAAGTTCCTCTTTTTTGTAAGTGGAGCTGAAGAAACAGTTCTCCTGTGAAATTTCCAGAATATTCTTATCACCGATCGCACCTAATACAAACCAGTTGATCCCACCTTTGTCCATCGGAATCAGCTCTCTTGCCATCAGACTTCCTTTCTGCGGAACCATTCCTCCAAGGAATGCCACATTGAGCCTTCCTCGTTTTCCGAAGCGATGGTGATATTCTCCTTTGGTACTTTGATTATCCGTGTAGAACACGCCGTCATGTTTGACATAGACACGGATCTTCACCGGTCCGTCGGCAAGTTTTCTGGTACTGATACGAAGATCCAGACCGCACATCAGTGCTTCTGTTGCACCAAATGCATCGACAATATCCGGTCTTGGTACTTTGTTTGCCAGAAAACAGTCCTTTTTGCCTTTGCTGTCCGTAAATTCCACATAAATCTTCGTCTCTTCGTTTGGCACGCCTTCCAGATAAGCCCAGCCTTTGATGTCATTGAGCCCCTGATCGGCTCCCGGCACACGATCCAGCTTCACGTGCAGGTGTTCGCTCTTCTGATGTTTCTCCGGAGACGGCACATGGATGATATCACGCTCCAGTTTGTCTTCTCCGTGTTCGATGACCATGCATTTTTCTTTCAGAGAAGGGAAATATTCAAGCAGAATATCCCTCGCACTTTCGGATGGGAAGATCAGTTTCCGGCAAATGGAAAGTGCCTTTTTATTTTCCCTTCTCCAGATGCGAAGATAATCAACCTGGCTTGCAATGTCTTTTTTCTGACGCAGACATTCCCGGCAGCGTTTCTGCCTCTCTTCAAAGGAAAGCTTTGCATCCTCTTTCTGACAGAACTGATTTTCGTTATCCAGAAGAATGATCGTCGGGCAGGCATAATAGAAATCATGAATGGTTGCGATCACCGGGATTCCGAAACGCTCTGCCGCAAAATAAAGCTCCAGAGAAAGATCCTGCGAATGCTGGATATGCACCATATCAATGTCAAATGCCAGCAGGATCTGTTCATAGATCTTTCGCATCTTTTCATCACGGAAAACCGGAAACTTCGGTGCTTCGCCAATTTCAAATTTCAGGGAGACCACATCTTTGTCCGTGTAGATCGTCAGTCTTAAATATTCTTCATCTCTTGCCGCCACGAAGACATTGTATTCATCCCGCAGTGCCATCGTCAGCTCTTTGACATGAATCTGTGTGCCGCCGATGTTGTTGAATGCCCCTTCCTGGAAATCCAGATGCAGCAGATAGAGAATGTTCTGCTTTCCGTTGTGCAGCTTTGTATACATATTGATATTGTCGCGGATCTCCTGATCCGGATTTTCCATACAGTACCGATGGTTCATCCGCATCTGGGCAGCGTAACGGTCATTTAAGATTGCCTCATGTTCTTCAAGAAGCTTTTTCTTTTCTTCGGTGTCAAACGAAGCGGTCCCTTTATGGTATACAAAGGTGTCATCGCACATTACATGATGATAACCTGCCTGCTCTGCACGGTTGCAGAAATCATTTTCCTCCCCGTAGCCTCTGCCGAACGTTTCAGCGTCAAAGACACCGATGTCATCGATCACACTGCGTTTGATATACATACAGAAACCAACCGCAACGGTGATCCTTGGATAACGTCTGAGGCTGCACGTTTCAATCAGTCCGGCATATTCATCTACCGTGACATTCTCCGGCATCGGATTGTCCTGGCACATGACCGGAACCGAACATAAAGTAGCACTGTTTGAGAGCGGTGTCACCGTTCCGATGCTCTCCTCCCGGTATGCACAGGCGATGATCTTGTCCAGCCACCCTGCGGTAACGATCGTGTCAGAATTTAAAAGAAGGACATCTCGATCCTCTGACTGTGCCATTCCCTTATTGACGTTCGCGGAAAACCCCATATTCTTTTCGTTGTGCAGCACCAGAATATGTTCCCCGGCAAAGCTATCCAGATAAGGTGCAATCCGTTCATCCGGACTGCAGTCGTTGATCAGGATCAGCCGGTGTTTCGTAAGATCTGTATGCTTTAACACACTCGGCATACAAAGCTGCAAATCATCGTAACCATTGTACACCGGTATAATAATATCTACTGCCTCTGTCCTTTTTTTCATTTATTTCCTCCAAAATGCAAGACCATTTTTTTTACCAAGCAGCCAGTTTGCACGCTCCAGTGCCTCTTCCATGGAGAGTACCGCAATCATGCCGCTGATCTTTACCTGATCCTTGTTTTCTTCCATTTTGACCAGATAAACCGGATCGGTCGTTAAAAACAGATCGCCATGCTCCACTTTTCCGGAAGCGTTGACCGCTTTTAACTTCGCATTGGTTCCGGCATGGTCGATCCGGCAGATACATGGTTTTCCTTCCAGCGGATCAAAACGCAGTGCCTTCCAGTCCTTGAAATTTTTCAGATCAAAAGTCACGCGGAACGCTCCGTCCTGCAGAACCGTTTCCGCCTGGATTTTCTCCTCTTCCCGAAACCCGTTTCCGGTGTCCACAAAGAGCTGGCAGTTCAGCAGATCCTTCTCCTGGTGGCGTTTGCGGAACTCTTCCAGAGAAATACCGATCTCCGGGATGCTGTAGTGCAATACGCGGTTCGCTCCGACGTAGTGTTCTGCAAAATAGGTGCCCCATTTGTGGAAAGTCTCGGACATCTCCTGCGTAATCTGATATTCTTCTAAAAGCTCCTGCATCTTGCAGTCTTGTTCCAGCTGTGGATAGCTGCTGTACAGCTCATTGATGGCACGCCAGATGATAAATGCCACCGGAACCGGAAAATCAAAGATCCATTCGCAGTCAATGACACGGTATTTTCCGTCTTTTTCGAAAATATTGTCGAGGATCAGATCGATGTTCGCCGGGGCAATGCACGGCAGTTCCGGGCAGATCTGTGAAGTTCCAAAAACCTGGGCAAACTCCGTCCGCTCTCTTCCGGACATCTCCCGGCTTACGATATGACGGTTCCCAGTTGCTGCGGATTCTTTTTCACACAGCATACTGACCGTGGAAATCAAATTTTTCACTTTTTCCACGTTATGTTCATAAATGGCCTGCTTTGCCTGTTGTCCAAGGCTTTTTTCCTGAAGAAACGGTGTCACGACAGCATCGCCTTTTGCTTTCACGCCAAGGCTGCTCCAGCTTCCGTAATCTTTCTGTTTGTTCTGCATATTCTGCAGGTGACGTTTTGCCTCGTTTGTCATCGGCTGCTTGACAACCACTTTTTCTCCGTTTTGCTCTTCAATCGTGGTAGCAATGGAGAAATGACGGTCGCGGTCGGTGCTCATCTTCGCATAAAGCACTTTTTTATCAGCACGGATCTGATTTCTGCTCATCTCGATCAGAAAAGAATTGGCAAAATAATCCATTCTGCCATCCTGCTGAATCGTCTCCGCCACCTGTCCCTCCCGGAACAGTGCCATGCGGTACTTGGTAAAGTTCCAGGTCGGCAGACCATATTTCTGCTCTTTTAAAGACTCATCCGTAAAGACTTCCCGCGGAAACTTGTAATCCGGATACGGATAATAAAAACGGTGATAAGAAAAACCACAGGCTTCCATCAGACGTTCCCACTCTCCTTTGGAGAATGTCCGCACGGAATGATTGTCCGGATACCCGGCAATGCCGTCAAAATAGCCGTTGGTATGATCTTCCGGTGCACCCGCAAAATACTTGAGTCCAAAGCGGTTCTCGATTGCAATCAGCAGGATCCCCTCCGGCTTGAGCAGCCGTTTGATATTCTTAAGAAACGTCTCGCACGGCTGATCCCCCTCGGTAAAGCCCGGTGCATACTCAAACACGCCGTTGAGCACGATGTAATCAAACTGCTCACCGAACACCATATCATTTAAATTGCCGACCCAGATCTCCAGATTCGGCACACGCTCATGCCTTGCCATGTTGATGTCCGCTCTCTGCTTGGAAAGCTCCACCGACACGACCTTTCTCATCCGCTCACAGAGCAGGCCGCTGATCGCCCCGCAGCCGGAGCCAATCTCCAGACAGGTCGCATCCTCCTGAAACGGATACCAGTTCAGGATGTTCTCGCGGACTCTGGAAAGATGGTAAAGTACCGGAAACGGAACATTCTCCATACTCTCGTAACTGCCCTGTGTTTTGACGATCTTCAGTATTTCCTTTTCAATATCTCCGTCGGAGTAAAAATTCTCTCCGCTGTAATAATCCAGATTAAACTTTGCCATAATTCCCCCCGCTTCAGGATAGTGTTACTTTTGAATTCATATCGTAATAACCGACGGTATTGCGGTCCGAGATCACCGTCAGGCTGCATACATCATACAATCTGTGAAATACCACAAACTCTCCGTTGCGGTAACCGGTACATCCAAGAGAAATCAGATATTCTCCGCCCTGCAGATCCAGTTTCTGCGTGAAGGTGATCTCCTGACTCTCGCCCTCTTTTTTACCTTTGACATCTGCCTTTTCATACATGGTGTTCGTTCCGGTAATCTCAATCCCCTGCAGATTCTTGATCGTAAACGCATAGATCGGCTCTTTGATCTCCTCGTGGAAATCCACCTTCATGCGAACAGAAAAGGTGCTGCCCTTCATCAGGGTATTGGTGATCAGCCCTTTGTCATCGAGGATCGCATAGTCTGTGATCTCCGCAATCTTCTCTCCATACTCGATCAGCTTCGGATTGACCACGACCGAATCCTTCCAGTTTGCACTGACATCCTCGACATCGTTCATCCGGCTGTCTGTCTCCAGTTCAGACGGATCAAACTGATGCACCAGAACCTTCTTATAAATATCAACCGCTTCTTTCGGCGTTCCCTCAAAGATCTTCTCGCCCTGGTTGAGCAGGATCGCACGGTCACAGTATTTTGTGATGCTTCCAAGGTCGTGGCTGACAAACAGGATCGTCTTGCCTTCTTTTTTGAAATCCTCAAATTTGCGGTAACATTTTGCCTGGAAAAAAACGTCTCCGACCGACAGTGCCTCATCCACGATCAGGATCTCCGGATCGATATTGATGGCAACGGCAAATGCCAGCCGCACAAACATACCGCTTGAGTACGATTTGACCGGCTGATTAACAAAATCACCGATGTCCGCAAACTCCAGAATATTGTCCAGTCGCTCATCGATCTCTTCTTTTGTAAATCCAAGCATCGTTCCGTTCAGATAGACATTCTCGATCCCGGTGTATTCCATGTTGAATCCGGCTCCAAGCTCCAGAAGTGCCGAGATACGTCCATCCACGTTCACTTCGCCTCCGGTCGGATTCAGAACACCGGTGATGATCTTCAGAATCGTCGATTTACCGGAACCGTTCGTCCCGATGATGCCGACCGTCTCGCCTTTTCTGATCTCAAAATTAACATGTTTCAACGCATAATGCTCCCTCGCATCCACATGAAATCCAAGCGTCTCCTTCAGACGGTCAGACGGTTTGTTATATAATTTATATACTTTACTCAGGTCTTTTACCTGAATTGCCATTTCACTCATAGATTTCGATTCCTCATAAATTTACAGAACATCCGCAAAATGTATCTTTAACTTCCGGAACAGTCTCGTGCCGATCAGCCAGAACACCAGAGTAAATGCCCAGAAATACAGAGTCATGCCCGGACGCTGCCAGAACCATGTCTTGTAAATAAAGGCATCACGATATCCCTGGACAATATAAAACATCGGATTTAATTTCAAGATGGACGCAAGGATGCCGGTAATGCCGAGATCCTCCATCGACCACATGATCGGAGTCATCCAGACTCCCACCTGAAGTGCAATGTTGATCACCTGTGTCAGGTCACGAAAAAAGACAACGACCGAACTGGTCATATAAGTGATCCCGAGCACGAGCACAAAGATACAAAACGTATAATAGATCACCTGGATCGTATAAACAGTCGGATAACATCCCATCGCCGTGTACAGGATCAGAGCAACCAGAATAAAAAACAGGTGTACAAAAACAGCGGATACGACTTTGACCATCGGCAGGATATCAATCCGAAATACCACCTTTTTGACCAGATAATTGTATTCCAGCAGTGCATTCGTTCCGTTGATCAGTCCGTCCTGAAAAAAGAACCAGGGAATCAGTCCGGCGATCAGCCACAGCACGAACGGTACCGGTCTTGGTGATGAACTCCTTATCATACCAAAAACAAACCAGTAGACCATGACCGTCACAACCGGCTGTACAAACGCCCAGACGATCCCCAGGTAGGAACCGGCGTATTTCTTTTTAAAATCATTTTTCGCAAGCTGAAAAATCAGTGTTCTGCCCGCAAAAAGCTCTGCGGGCAGTGACCGGGTTTCTTTCATAGATTCCTTTTCCTCCTAAAGTCCCTCTGCAATTTCCAGTAAATACCGGCCATATGCAGTCTTCAGCAGAGGCTGTGCCAGCTCAACGAGCTGTTCTTTTGTGATAAATCCTCTCTTATATGCAATTTCTTCGATGCAGGAAATATAAAGTCCCTGTCTCTTCTGGAAGGCAGCTACGAAATCTGCCGCATCGAGCAGTGCATCGTGTGTGCCGGTATCCAGCCATGCAAAACCTCTGCCAAGTGTCTCCACCTTCAGGGTTCCTCTTCTTAAATATTCATTGTTGATACTGGTGATCTCGATCTCACCGCGTGCGGAAGGTTTGACATTCTTTGCGATCTCTACCACATCATTATCATAGAAATACAGTCCCGGAACAGCGTAGTTGGACTTCGGATGCTCCGGTTTCTCCTCGATGGAGAGTGCCTTTCCGTTCTCATCAAACTCTACGACACCATATTCTCTCGGGTCACGCACATAATATCCGAAAATAGTCGCTCCCTTTTCAATCTTGGCTGCACGCATCAGAACCTGTGAAAAGCTCTGTCCGTAGAAAATATTGTCACCGAGCACCAGTGCCACACTGTCATCTCCGATGAAATCGGCTCCGATAATAAACGCATCTGCCAGTCCCCGAGGTTTGTCCTGAACAGCATAAGACATCTGAAGCCCCAGCTGCTCACCGGTGCCAAACAATTCTTTAAATACCGGAAGATCACGCTCTGTAGAGATGATCAGGATCTCACGGATCCCTGCCAGCATCAGTGTGGACAACGGATAATAGATCATCGGCTTATCATAAACCGGCATGATCTGTTTTGAAATCGCTTTGGTCAGCGGGTACAGTCTGGTACCGGAACCGCCTGCTAAAATAATCCCCTTCATATATCGATCCTTTCTTATTTGCGGTACATCTCTTCGTAATATTTCTGATAGTCACCGCTTGTCACATTTGCCATCCAGTCTTCGTGTTCAAAATACCATTTGATTGTTTTCTTGATGCCTTCTGCAAACATCGTCTCCGGATACCAGCCAATCTCAGCTTTGATCTTGTCCGGTGCGATCGCATATCTGCGGTCATGGCCCTTGCGGTCTTCTACATAAGTGATCAGCTCTTCATTGATATGTGCTTTTCTCGGGTCTTCGTCCGGAAGCATCTCGTTTAACGTATCGAGAATGATATGGATGATCTCGATGTTCTGTTTTTCGTTGTGTCCGCCGATGTTGTATGTCTCAAACAGACGACCCTGTTCCTGAACCATATCAATGCCCTTTGCATGGTCTTCCACATACAGCCAGTCACGCACATTTTTGCCGTCGCCATAGACCGGAAGCTTTCTGCCGTTTAATGCATTGTTGATAATCAGCGGGATCAGCTTCTCCGGGAACTGATACGGTCCGTAGTTGTTGCTGCAGTTTGTGATATTTGCCGGGAATTTGTAAGTATCCATATAGGCTTTTACCAGCATATCCGAAGATGCCTTGCTTGCAGAATACGGGCTGTGAGGATCATAAGGTGTCGTCTCGTAGAAATATTCCCCCTCGTTCTCCAGAGAACCGTAAACTTCATCCGTGGATACATGTAAAAATTTCTTGTCTGCCTTGAATGTGCCGTCCTCAAGCTCCCAGGCTGCCTTTGCCGCATTGAGCATGACCAGAGTACCAAGCACGTTTGTCTTTACAAAAACTTCCGGGTTGCGGATGCTTCGGTCTACATGGCTCTCTGCTGCGAAATGAACCACACGGTCAATGTCATTTTCATCGAAGATCTTGTTGATCGCCTCGCTGTCGCAGATATCTGCTCTTACAAATGTATAATTGTCACGGTTCTCCACATCTCTTAAATTTTCCAGATTGCCTGCGTAAGTCAGCTTGTCAACGTTGATAATACGGATGTCATCCCCGTATTTTTTAAACATATAGTGAATATAATTAGAACCAATAAAACCGGCACCTCCGGTTACAAGATAAGTTCTCATGTTCTTTTTTACCTCCATCAGTCAGTTCGTTTCTCTTATTTTCCATACGGATTCTTTATATTATACCATCTGGGGCAACAATATTCAACCGAAAAACTCCTTTTGGCAAAGCTTCCAATAAAGCCTTGCTTTTTCCTTTGCTTTTCAGACATTCTATGATATAATATAGCCACTGTTATCGTAAAAAAGACTTGAGAGGAGCATTATTTATGAAAGAAACAACACTTGTTATCCTGGCAGCAGGCATCGGAAGCCGTTTTGGCGGCGGCATCAAACAGCTGGCACCGGTCGGACCTTCCGGTGAGATCATCATGGACTATTCTATTTATGATGCCTTAAAGGCAGGATTCAATAAAATCGTATTTATCATCCGCAAGGATATTGAAGAGGACTTCAGACGCATCATCGGGGATCGCATCTCTGAAATCGCAGACGTATCTTATGCCTTTCAGGATCTGTCCGCTCTGCCGGATGGTTTTTCCGTTCCGGACGGCCGCACCAAACCATGGGGCACCGGCCAGGCTCTTCTGTGCTGCAAGGGCGTGATCGACACACCGTTTGCTGTCATCAATGCAGACGATTACTATGGAAAAGAAGGTTTTAAAAAAGTGCATGATTTCCTGGTAGAGGAGCACAGCCAGGATGACCTGCTGCATTTTTGCATGGCAGGCTTTATCCTCGGAAATACCTTAAGTGAGAACGGCGGCGTCACACGCGGCATCTGTCAGGTAGATGACAGAGAACTTTTAACTTCCATCGTTGAGACCCACGATATCACCAAAACAGCAGACGGTGCCGGTGTTCCGGATGGAAACGGCGGTTTTGCACCGCTTGATACAAACAGTCATGTTTCCATGAATATGTGGGGATTTACACCGGAAATCCTCGATTATCTGGATCAGGATTTCGCAGCGTTCCTTTCTGCCCAGAAAGAAGGCGATCTCAAATGCGAATATCTGATCCCGACCGTTGTCGATGACATGCTGAAAAAACAACTTGCTGATGTGCAGGTACTGGAGACACGTGACCGCTGGTTCGGTGTCACTTACGCCGAGGACAAGGCTTATGTCACAGACTCCATCCAGGCACTCGTAAAAGGAGGGATCTACCCTGAAAAACTGTTCCAATAAACGGGCTTCTCTTTTCCTGCATGGATTTCTGCTGACCCTTGGCATCACATTTGCCCCGGTCAGCGTCCACGCCGGGGAAGCTCTCCTACACCCACAACTTCCGGCTGTTCCGGTTTATGAATTTCTCTCCGATACTTCAGCGGAAGGTGATCTGCAGACAGATACTCTGGAAAACAACGCAAAAAGAGCAACGGTACTGCCCTCCAGATACAATGCGGCAGAGCACGATCTGGTGACACCGGTCAAAGATCAGAATCCCTACGGAACCTGCTGGGCATTCTCCGCCCTTTCCGCCTGCGAGACGAGCATGATCAGAAAAGGACTGCAAGATACCAGCTTTGATCTGTCCGAATTCCATTTCGCCTACTTTTTCTTTCACACTCAGGAAGACGCTCTTGGTGGTACCGCCGGTGACTGTACCCTCCTTGCAGACCCAGATTACATGGATGTCGGCGGTACAGATGCCTGTACAATGTTTGCACTCTCCAAATGGACCGGAGCTGCTGCGGAATCCCTTGCCTCTTATCCATATGAACAGCTTTATACCCCCTCTTCCAGCCTGGCTTACCAGGATGTCGGCCACCTTCAGAATGTCCGCTATGTAAACGGTTCTGACACTGCCAGTATCAAACGTCTGATCCTGCAGTACGGTTCGGTATCCGCCCCGCTCTGTGTAAACCTGAAAAAATATTATTCAAAGTCTACCGGTGCTTATTACTGCAACAACAACACCGGAACAAACCATCAGCTCACGATCGTCGGCTGGGATGATGATTATTCGACGGCAAATTTCACAAGTGGCATACGTCCGAGCAAAAAAGGTGCCTGGATTGCAAAAAACAGCTACGGCGAAGATTTCGGCAATGATGGCTATATTTATATTTCCTATCAGGACAACAGCCTGAACCACCAGAAGAGATCAACCGCTGATTCGGATTCTCTGGTATTCGCCTATGATATGGAAAACAGCGATAATTATTCCCATAATTATCAATATGACGGTTCCGCTTCCTGTACATACATGCCAATCCCATCCGGAAGTTCCCTTTCCAATGTTTTTACTGTAAGTGGAAATCCGAACGGACAGGAAAAATTGAAATCCGTTTCCTTTGCCCTGGCATCCGAAAATATCCAGTATGCGATCCAGATCTACAAAAATCCAACAGCCGGTGACCCAACAAGCGGCATCGCAGTCCTCGACCGTGCACAGAGCGGCGTGACCACTTACTGCGGTTATTATACGATTCCTTTAAATACAGAGATCGTCTTCAATCAGGGTGACCGATTTTCCGTTGTGATCTCCTTTGCATCGCCGACCAACCAGACACTGTATGCCTTTATCGACAAAAGCAGCTCTCTGGAATCCCTGCATTTCGTTTCCAGTGCTGAGATTGGCCAGAGCTACTACCGCACAAAAGCCAATGGCTGGATGGATATCAGTTATCAGCAGATCAATAACCGCATCAAAGCATTTACGGAAAATACAACGGAAGCTGCCACCGAGATTCTGGCAAATGTCTCTGCTCTTCCAAAATCCTCGATCCGCAAGATAAAAAGCAGTCGCTGCTCTTCTTTACGGCTTTCCTGGAATGCGGTACAGTATGCAGACGGCTATCAGATTTTCCGCAGCACTTCCAGAAAGAAAGGCTACACACTGATCGCTGACACGAAAAAGACTTCTTATTCCGACAATACTGTCGTTCCCGGCAGGAAATACTACTACCGGATACGTGCCTATGCCAGAAGCCGCTACAACGATATTGTATACAGTCCTTATTCCCAGGTGAAAAATCAGACACTGAAGCCGGAAAAAGCACAGATACGCTCCCTGAAAAAAAAGAGCAGCAAAACCTACCTTCTGAGCTGGAGAAAAGTCCCCGGTGCTGATGGCTATGAAGTTTTCCGGCAGATTTCCGGCAAAAAATGGGAACTGTTCAAACGTATCAAACGAACCGGCACCCTGAAACTGAAACTTTCTCTCGCTTCAAAAAAAGACTGCTTCTACCGGGTACGTGCCTATAAAAAAACAGCTAAGGAAAACATTTACGGTCCTTTCTCAAAAAAAGTAAAAATTTCCGCAAAATAAAGCCGAAAACAAAAGCCTCCGCCCATCCTATGATGAGCGGAGGCTTTTTCTATCTTATCCTTTTCACACACTCCTACAGAATGGATTTCCCAGGTCCATCCTGCATCTCTGTAATTATCTCTAATTACAATACTTATTAAAACACTTGCTTTAAATGATACTCGTCATCTACCAGCAGCATATCGGCCTCTTTTCCGACACTGATAGAACCGACTCTGTCATAGACACCTATGCTCTTTGCCGGATTTCTTGTTGCTGCAAAAATCGCATCTGCTTCCGGAATATCGAAAGACATTGCAATCTTCATGCAGTCGTACAGGCAGGTTGCGGATCCTGCGATGGTTCCGTCTGCCAGTGTTGCTTTACGGTCTTTCATAAATACTTTCTGACCGCCCAGTTCATATTCTCCATTTTCCATACCGCATGCCATCATGGAATCACTGATCAGAACGATACGTTCCGGTCCGAACATACGGAATGCTGCACGGATCGCACTGCCATGAATGTGCAGACCATCACTGATCAGCTCGGCATATACATGATCGTTGTCTGCAGCTGCTCCGATAACACCCGGTGCTCTGTGATTTAATGGCGGCATTGCATTGTACAGATGTGTTACATGATCTGCACCGGCCTCAAATGCTGCCTTTGCAGTATCATAATCTGCGGTTGTATGTCCAACAGAAATATGCACTTCATCTTTGAGTTCCTTAATAAATTCTACGGAACCTTCCATCTCCGGTGCCAGAGTCACCAGTTTGATCAGTCCGCCGCTTGCCTGCTGGCATGCACGGAACGTCTCTGCGGACGGTGCCTGAATATAAGCACCATTCTGTGCTCCCTTTTTCTCCGGTGCGATAAATGGTCCTTCCATATTGATACCAATGACACGTGCTCCGTCTGCGATGCCGTCTGCTTCTTTTGCGGTCGCAAAAATATCAACCAGCATCTCTTTGGAAAGTGTCATGGATGTCGGGCAGTAAGAAGTGATACCATGTGCTTTTTCAAAACGTAAAATCTCTTTTACGCCTTCTATGTCGCAGTCACAGAAATCATGACCGCATGCACCATGGCTGTGTACATCCACAAGACCAGGAATCAGTTTGTATCCGTTTGCGTCTACCACCGTCTTATCGCTTACTTCTGCTTCCGTTGCCACGATCTTATGATCTTCTACAAAAACATCTTTTACCTGAAATGTTCCGTCTTCACAAAAAACGGATGCACCTTTAATGATCATTTAGATCACTCCCTTCTCTCTGCACAGGGACAGTGCTTCTTCATCTGCAATTACGATCACATCGTTGTGAAGCTGCAGTACAGAAGCCGGTACGCCAGGTACGATCGGCCCGAAGAAAGATTCATAAACTGCCTTTGCTTTGTTCTTTCCGCTTGCCAGCAGCAGAACTTTCTTGGCTGACATGATGTTCTTGATACCCATGGTGTATGCATATTTCGGCACATCATCCATAGTTTCAAAAAATCTTGCGTTTGCTTTGATGGTATCTTCTTTCAGTGCTACACAGTGTGTCAGGCTCTCGAAAGCTGAACCCGGCTCGTTAAATCCGATGTGTCCGTTTCCGCCGATACCAAGCAGCTGCAGGTCGATGCCGCCAACGCTGTCGATGATCGCATTATATTTTGCACATGCAACTTTGCTGTCCGGTTCTGTTCCATCCGGTACAAAGGTACGTGCCTTGTCGATATTTACATGATCAAACAGATTTTTGTTCATGAAATAACGGTAGCTCTGATCATTGTCTCCGGAAAGTCCTTTGTATTCGTCCAGGTTTACAGAAGTTACCTGTGAAAAATCGATGTCACCTTTGTTGTACCATTCAACCAGCTGTTCGTATGCACCTACCGGTGTAGAACCTGTTGCCAGACCTAAAACAGCGTTCGGTTTCATGATAACCTGGGCAGAAATAATATTTGCTGCCTTTCTGCTCATATCCTTATAATCTTTTGCCTGATATAAAACCATATCCCTCTTCCTTTCTGATTTCAGGTTTATTCCACTTCCGCTTTTGCAAAAAAGACCGGAAGATGGAAGTTTGGCTTCTCACTGTCAATTGGTGAAAAGCTGATATAATGTTCAACAGCCGGATCTTCTGAAATTTTATAGAAATTACAGTATATCTCCTTGCCGCTGCCATCCGGTAAATAATCGCAGACTTCCTTCAGAAACTTCTCCGGAATGAGCAGGCTCATTGTCCAGTGATCCTTTTCAATCACGGAATTTACGCCTGTTTCCTTATAAACTTCATCGGAAAGGAACTGTCTTCCCTGTCTGCCAAAGCCATATTTTGCATACATGGCTCCGTTTGCATTCACTTCAAAGTTCAGATACATATCATTGTTGGTAAGTTCCTTTCCTTTTTCTGCGAATGCCAGAAACACTTCCACTGCACTGTCTTTGCAGACCATTTCGTGATGCTCTGTGCATCTTGCAAGCGGATCATGCTCCTCTGTGCAAATCTGCACATAGAGTCCTTCCCCCTTCAGATACCCCATATAACCACAGGCTTTCGGAGGTGTGATCGCATGATGCCACTGCACATGGTCGATCTCAAAACGATTGCAGTTCACAATCTCTTCTTTCGAAGAAATCGTCTTAATCTTATATTCCAATGTATGTCCTCCTTCTAACGGCACGAGTACCAAAAGGGGGGACACCCACTACGGCGTCCCCCTTGCAGGTCAGATTTCAGACCATTATATCAAGCTATTATTTGCACAGTTTCTTGAACTCGTCAGCTACAAACTGAACCTGAGTTCCGATGATAACCTGTACACTTGTTTTGCCTGGGCGAATCACACCAGCTGCTCCAGCTGCTTTGATTGCTTTTTCGTTTACTTTTGTAGTATCTTTCACTTCCAGACGAAGTCTTGTGATGCAGTTGTCGATAGAAGTAATGTTTTCTTTACCGCCGCATCCAGCCAGAACTGCTTTTGCAACTTCTGTGTAGTTGTTGTTAGACAGTTTGATGCTCTTTTCAGATTCGTCGATATCATCATCTTCACGTCCCGGTGTTTTCAGGTCGAATTTTGTGATTGCGAAACGGAATACTACGTAGAATACTACAAATGCTGCAATACCCAGAGGGATGATCAGCCATGTCTTAGCTGCTGCCGGAAGGGAAGCAGAGAAGATCAGGTCAGTTAAACCAGCGGAGAAACTGAATCCAGCTCTGAATCCAAGTACAACTGTGATTACTGTGAAGATAGCGTACAGCAGAGCGTATACTACATACAGTCCAGGAGCCAGGAACATGAAACCAAATTCGAACGGCTCAGTTACACCACAAACAAATGCTGCGATTGCTGCGGAAGAAAGAAGACCGATTGCAACTTTTTTCTTGTTTGCTTTTGCTGTATGAATCATAGCCAGAGCAGCACCCGGGATACCAAACATCATACATGGGAAGAATCCTGACATGTACATACCAAGGCTCCATGAAACATCTGCAGATGTTTCACCAGCCCAGAAGTGAGACAGGTCACCAAGACCGATGGTATCAAACCAGAATACGTTGTTCAGTGCGTGATGCAGACCGAACGGGATCAGCAGACGGTTGAAGAATGCGTAGATACCAGCACCTACAGCTCCCATCTTTTCGATACCTTCGCCCAGTGCAACCAGAACGCCAAACAGTACCGGCCATACGAACAGCAGAACTACGGATACAACGATAGAAACAACACCTGCTACGATAGCTACGCAACGTTTGCCGCTGAAGAATGACAGCCAATCCGGCAGCTTTGTTCCTTTGAATTTATTGTAGCAGGAAGAACCGATAATACCTGCGATGATACCGATGAACGGGTTCTGGATCTTGCTGAATGCGATGTAAGCGGTTGTACCTTCTTCAAGAGTTTTGATAACAGATACAGCACCTACAGACAGCAGAGTTGTCAGCATCAGCCAGGAAGCCAGAGCTGCAAGTCCACCTGTACCGTCATTGTCTTCGGACATACCAACACCGATACCGATTGCAAACAGGATAGCCATGTTATCAATCAGGGCTCCACCTGCTTTAACTAAATAGAAACCAATCTGCTGTACAATACCTACTACGTCACCACCCTGCATGGTAGATGGGCAAAGAGCATATCCAAGACCCATCAGGATACCACAGATAGGAAGGCAAGCAACAGGTAACATCAAAGCTTTACCTAATTTCTGTAAGAATTTCATCATAATTACTTTTTTCCTCCTTCTCTTACTTAATGAGAATCCTCCTCCAGCTCTTTTTCCGGCTGGATTCTGCGGATATGTACGGCCAGATAAGCCGTCTCCTCATCTGTAATTTTGTGATCATAGCGCATTTTTATATAATGCGCAATCTTCTCGCTGCACGCATATTCAACCGGGTACATTCCGGCGATCACTTTTCCGAAACCGTTATCATCATCCCCGAGCATCTGCCCCGTAAAAATGCGCTGTCCAAGAAATTTCAGATGAGTGATGAATCTGGCGTAATGAAGGCTTTCTTCCTGCAGTTCAATATTCAGATATTCACTGACGATATTGACCACGTCGCGAATGAGACAGGTGATGTTCATCGTATTGCGTACACCGGTGTCATATTCCGCATTTACGATATGAAGTGCGACGGATGCGGCCTCATCCTCATTCAACTCCACATCAAGCTTCTCCCTGACCTTGCGGATTGCATACTTTCCAACGCCAAACTCGATCGGATAAAAGGTCTTCACCTCAACCTTGAGCGGGTTGTCAAACTGCATTCCTTTCTTATACCGTTCAATTGCGAAACTGATATGATCTGTCAGAGTCAGATAAATACTCTGGTGTAACTTCAGCCCGATATTGTTCTTGGCATAAGTGATAATCTGGTCGGATAACTTGAGATATTCCACCGGAAGCCTCTCCACCAGCCTGGCGAACTGCCCGGCTGACTTCTTATCCTCCAGTCGGAACGTCTTCTCAATCTGCTCCTCATTCACAATCTGTCCCGGCTTTGCATGGAAACCGATACCTTTTCCCATGATGACGACTTCCTCGGCGTCTTTGTCCAAAGCACTTACTACATTGTTATTAATAACTTTGATGATTTTCATAGTAATAACGTGTCTCCCAAACAAAAAGACCCAAAGAATCCAGAATCCTTCTCCTCTGAAACTTTGGGTCTTGCCTGCATCACCAGTAACAATCCTGTCATAACTACCAAATTCTTTAATTGCATCTCTACTATAGCAGTAAATTTGAACAATGTCAATGCTTTTTTAATCTTTTGTTTATGGATTGTTTATAATTTTTATTTTTCTAAAAATGTTTTCTGTAATGCAGTGATTCCTCTAGTTTCCAATACATTTCCTGACTGCTTTTCCTTTTCCCGTTCCTATGATCACATGATGCCTGCGAATTGCTCCGTTGCAAAGTAACTCCCGCAATCTATGCTCCGCTTCGTTCTGCACGAAACGAGTGCCTGTAAACATTCGGAATCCGCATATTTACTGCATAAACAGCTACTTCCTCATGGATTCAAGAATCTCTCTTGCCACGTAAACTCCGCTTGCGGATGCATGGGAAAGGGAATGTGTCACCCCACTGCCGTCTCCGATGATATAGAGACCTTTGTGGATACTTTCAAGATGCTCATCAAGCTGTACTTCCATATTATAAAATTTCACTTCCACACCATAGAGCAGCGTGTCATCGTTTGCCGTTCCCGGTGCGATCTTATCCAGTGCATAGATCATCTCAATGATGCCATCCAGGATACGCTTCGGCAGCACCAGACTTAAATCTCCCGGTGTTGCGGAAAGTGTCGGTCTTACAATGCCCTCTTCCACTCTCTTGACGGTACTTCTTCTTCCGCGTACCAGATCACCGAACCGCTGGACCATAACACCGCCGCCGAGCATATTGGAAAGTCTGGCAATGCTCTCGCCGTATCCGTTGCTGTCCTTGAACGGCTCGGAAAAATGCTTGGATACAAGCAGTGCGAAGTTGGTATTTTCGGTCTGTTTGGTCGGATCTTCGTAGCTGTGTCCGTTTACGGTCACGATGCCGTTTGTATTTTCACTTACCACGATGCCATATGGATTCATGCAGAACGTACGCACATTGTCCTCGAACTGTTTTGTACGGTAAACAATCTTGCTCTCGTAAAGCTCATCGGTCAGATGGGAAAAGATCACAGCCGGAAGCTCCACACGGACACCTAAGTCCACACGGTTGGAACTGGTCGGGATGCTCATCTCTTCACAGACCTTTTCCATCCATTTGCTTCCGCTTCGTCCGACAGAAACCACACATTTTCCGCATGCATAATTCTCCTCTTCACAGATGACCTGATAGCCATCTTCCCTCTTTTCGATATGCTGCACCGGCGTGTCAAAATAAAAATCTGCCCGGTCTTTGAGCCATGCATACATATTCTGCAGCACAATGTAATTGACATCGGTTCCCAGATGTCTTACGGATGCATTCAAAAGCTGCAGACGGTTCTGCAGACAAAGTTTTTTGAATTTCGTTCCGGCTGTTGAATACAGTCTGGTGCCTTCACCGCCGTACTCCATGTTAATCTCATCGACATACTGCATCAGCTCCAGAGCTTTCTCTTTGCCGATGTATTCATAAAGTGTGCCGCCAAAATCATTGGTAATATTATATTTACCATCGGAAAATGCTCCCGCACCGCCGAATCCGCTCATGATCGAACAGCTCTTGCAGTGAATGCAGCTTTTGATCTTCTTGCCATCAATCGGACATTTTCTTTTTTCCAGTGCATGTCCTTCCTCAAAAATGGCGATCTCCAGATTTTCGTTATTTTTCAGAAGCTCGTACGCGGAAAAAATGCCTCCCGGACCTGCTCCGATAATGATTACATCATATTTTTTCATACTGTTCCCTCCAGATTGTACTTTTAAAATATGGTGTTGAGGTCAAAACCTATCAACTTATGAGCAAGCTCATGTGGATTTTGACCTTTTGCCCCTGGTATCATACATAATTCTCTACGATCTTCATGATCTTCTTCACGGTTTTCAGGGTATCTTTTATTTTTTCATGTTCCATACTGTGTCCGACATCCGGAAAACAATACCATAAAACCTCATGTTTTTTGCAGAATTTTTTTAATTTTTTCCGTTCCAGATAGTGATCCAGCTCCCCACTTATCACAATGCAGTTTTCCTTTCGCATGTACGGAAAGGTCTGCTCAAGCGGTGTCATAAAGATATGACGGATCGTTCCCGGTTTTACACGTTTTTCCTTTTCCAGTGCATCCGCAAGCCATCCTGCAGATACCGTTCCCAGACTTTTTGACACAAAAAGAATCTCATCGTACGAAGCAAGATCTTTTTCTTTGATCCGCCCACGCACATAAGAAAGCGTCTGTCTGATATTCTCTTCGATGGTGATCATGTCTTTTTTGTCCCGGTATTCCGAATAGTGCATCAGCAGTGTATCGTATCCCTTTTCCCGGCAGATCGACTCTGCATAATAAAGCAGCGGGCAGTCTACGCCATAGCGTCTCCCCGGAAAAAATACGGCCAGTTTCTTTTTCATTTTGCAATGCTCCCTGTCACGTTCTCAAATTATGCATTCTATTTTATCATAGAATCTGCTGTTTTTCAAACCAGATTCGTATAGAAAGAAGAAAAAATCCACGGCAGTTGTTTTCTGCCGCAGATCTTCTGTTCTTTCAAAGGCTTCTGAGATATTGATTTCTTTATGCCTGTACCTCTTTTATCACATTCATAAATGCCTGCATCTGCGGCGAAATCCATTTATCTCTGTGATATAAGAGCTGTTTCCATATATCAAGCTGAAAATCTTTCACATCCAGCCGCACCAGTCTTTTTTCCTGTACGGCCTTTTCTGTCACATAATCCGGCAGAAGCGAGATTGCGGAAGCGTTCTTTTCCAGCATCCGGCAGATCAGTTCTGTATTTCCCACCTCAAAAACCGGCTGAATCTCCAGGGAACAGCTCGCCAGATATTCACTTAACATCCTGCGGTAACTCATTTCTTTTTCCGTGAGGATAAACGGCTGGCAGATCAGTTCCTGCAACAGAATCTGCTTCTTTCCGTTCAAGCTATTCTGATATCCTGTCACAAAATGCACTGCTTCCTGGCTCTCTGTGACGATCACATAATCACTGTGGTAAATGTGACGGTCCAGCGTGTATACAAAATCCACCTGATTCTGATTCAAAAGCCGGAACATCTCATCCGTGCCGGCGATCACGATCTTCATCGTAACCTCCGGGTACTTCCGCTGCAAAAGAACAAACAGTTTTTCTGCAATTTCCTCGCACAGCGAATCTGACATGGCGATCCGCAGATGTCCACGCACTTCCTGCTTTGGCTGCACCATCTCCTGCATCTCACCGGCAAGCTGCTTCATGCGATGGGCGTAACGCAGGATTTCCTTGCCCCGGTCTGTCAGTGTCACTGTGCGGTTGATCCGCTCAAAAAGGACGGTGCCAAGCTCCTCCTCCAACTGCCGGATCTGAAATGAGACCGTAGACTGTGAGTAGCCTAAAAGCTCGGCAGCTTTTGTGAAACTGCCAAGTTCGGCAGTGTAAATAAAGGTGTTGATGTTTTTCATATCCATGATCGGGTCTCCTTGTATCAAAAGGCGGAACAATATTTTTTCCACTGTCACTGATTAATCGGTTTTTTCGATGGTTTAAATCATTATCATTCATTTTACAAATCTATATAAGTGAAGTATACTATATTTCACCACAAGATGCTACCATTATTCGTCATTTTGACAACACTTTAAGAATATCAGATGAGCAATGGAATTCCGCTGCTGATATTAATTTGTTGCTCGCCGCCTGCAGAGGCGACATCATTTCATATCTGATTCAGGCATCTAAGATTTTACAGGGGGATTTTTATTATGAATATCATTACCGCAGTCTACCATTTTTTATGGGGTGATCTGATCACGCTGCCGCTTCCGGGCGGCAGTTCGATCGGCATCTCACTTCTGGTGCTTCTTCTGGTTCCGGCAGGGATCTATTTTACAATCCGCACCAGGTTTGTCCTGATCCGCAGGTTTCCGCATATGATCCAGATCGCCATGGAGAAAAACGAACATTCTCAGGCGGGCAGTATTTCCGGATTTCAGGCTCTCATTGTTGCCACTGCCACCCGTGTCGGCATGGGCAATCTGGTCGGCGTTGTCGCTGCTATTTCTGCCGGCGGTGCCGGTGCGGTATTCTGGATGTGGCTTCTTGCTCTGCTTGGCTCCTCCACTGCTTTTGCAGAGGGCACACTGGCTCAGATCTACCGCCAGAAGGATCCGCTCTACGGCGGCTACCGCGGCGGTCCGGCCTACTACATCCACGATTTTATGACAAAGAAAAAAACGAAAAAGCAGAACGGACCGGCAAAAGAGAAACGTTACAGCCTGATCGCGGTTCTGTTTGCGATCTCCGGCCTGATCTGCTGGTGTGGCATCAGTCAGGTTATCAGCAACTCCGTAAGTTCCGCCATGAAGAATGCATTTCACATTCCGCCGCTGTACACCACGATCTTCCTCGTCGTTGTGGCTGCGATCGTTGTTCTTCGCAAAAATGCCACCGTTCACGTCCTGGATGTCGTAGTTCCAATCATGGCCGGCTGTTATCTCCTGATCACACTGTTTGTCATCATCAAAAATATCGGTGCACTCCCTTCTGTGTTCCAGCAGATTTTTGAGGAAGCTTTTGGTCTTCGTCAGGTGGCTGCCGGTGGATTCGGTGCCGTGCTGATGAACGGGATCAAACGCGGTCTGTTTTCGAATGAGGCCGGAAGCGGATCTGCTCCATGTGCTGCCGCTGCCGCTGATGTCAGCCATCCGGCAAAGGCAGGTCTGATGCAGGCATTCGGTGTCTTTATCGATACCATCCTGATCTGTACCTGTTCTGCACTGCTGATGCTGCTGGCTCCGGCCGATAAAATTGCCGGCCTTCAGGGTATGGATCTTCTTCAGAGTGCCATGCAGTATCACCTGGGAGAATTCGGTGTCATCTTTATCGCCGTGATCCTGTTTCTGTTCAGCTTTTCAACGTTTATCGGCATTCTGTTCTATGCACGTTCCAACGTTGCCTACCTGTTCGGGGACAACTGGCTGTCACAGACCGCCTACAAAATCTTGGCACTTGTCATGCTATTTATCGGCGGACTTGCCGCCTATACCTTTGTCTGGGATCTCGGGGATGTCGGCATCGGACTGATGACCATCTTCAATATGATCGCACTGATTCCACTGTCCGGACAGGCGATCGATTCCTTAAAAGATTACGAACGCAAAGAAAAATAATGCCGCATCATCTTTAATATGGAGATTTGAACTATGAAAGACGAAAAATATCTGGAACTGCTTGCAGAAAAATATCCGACGGAGCAGGCTGTATGTCGGGAGATCATCAATCTGAAAGCAATTCTCGGTCTTCCAAAAGGCACGGAGCATTTTATGAGCGACCTGCACGGAGAATATGAAGCTTTCTGCCATATTTTGAATAACTGTTCCGGTGTGATCCGTGAGAAAGTGGATCTGCTTTTCGAGGAAACGCTCTCGGATATCGACCGGGAAGAAATCTGCACGCTGATCTACTATCCAGTCGAAAAGCTGGAGATGATGAAAAAAGAGAGCCGCAACAACGAAGAATGGTACCGTGTGATCCTCGGCGAGCTGATTGAGATTGCCCGCCTTCTCTCCTCCAAATATACGCGTTCCAAAGTGCGTAAAGCGATGCCGGATGAGTACGCTTATATTCTGGATGAACTGATCCATGTGCAGAAGGATGAGGACGACAATCAGGTTGCCTATCATCAGAATATCATCGATACTTTGCTGGAACTTGACAGTGCCGATGCATTTATCGAAGTGCTCGCCGCCCTGATCAAACGCCTCGCCGTCGATCATCTGCACATTGTCGGAGACATTTTTGACCGCGGACCATGTGCCGATCGGATCATGGATCTTCTGATGAATTATCACTCTCTGGACATTGAATGGGGAAATCACGACATTCTCTGGATGGGTGCCGCTGCCGGAAGTGAGGCATGTATCGCTACCGTCATAAGAAACAATTTAAAATATCATAACATCCGCATTCTGGAAAACAGCTACGGTATCAGCCTGCGTGATCTGACGCTGTTTGCTGAAAAGCTTTATCCGGATACAGAGCCGATGGAAGCGGCATTAAAGGCCATTTCTGTCCTTTTATTCAAACTGGAAGGGCAGGTGATTCTTCGAAACCCGGATTATCAGATGACTGACAAACTGCTGCTCCACCAGGTCAACGTTCAAAATCACACCGTCTGCATCGCTGGCACAGACTACGAGATCTGCGAAGAAACTTTTCCGACGGTTTCCTTTGATCCTTCCAACCCAGAAGTTTCTTACGAACTGACCGCCGAAGAAAAGCAGGTAATGGAAGGGCTTCGCATGGCATTTGTCGGCAGTGTCCGTCTGCGTCAGCATATGGATTTTCTCTATCAGAAAGGCAGCATGTACCGTATTTTTAATGGAAATCTGCTCTTCCACGGCTGTGTACCTCTCGATGAAAGCGGCAATCTTGAAGGTGTTGTATTCCACCAGAAACGTTACCGCGGACGTGATTATCTGGATTATGCCGAGCGGATCGCCAGACGTGCCTGGTCTAAAGATGCCACACAAAAAGAACTGGATTTTATGTGGTATCTTTGGTGCGGCAGAAAATCACCGTTGTCCGGCAGAAATATCAAAACGTTTGAGCGTACTTATGTAAAAGATGAAAGTACCTGGCATGAGGCATCCAACCCTTATTATCAGTACTACGAGCAGGAAAAAATCTGCAATATGATCCTTCATGAATTTAATCTTTATTCTGATCGGTCTCATATCATCAATGGACACACCCCGGTACGCACCTCCAAAGGGGAACACCCGGTACGTGCAAACGGCCGTCTGATGGTGATCGACGGCGGATTCTGCAAAAGCTATCACAAAACAACCGGTATCGCCGGATACACGCTGATCTTCAATTCGCACGGTATCCGCATCAAATCCCACCAGCCATTCCAGAGCGTCTATGCCGCACTGACCGAAAATAAAGACATCGAATCCAGATCTGAACTGGTCGAAACGGAGCGGGAACGGCTGATGGTACGCAACACCGACACCGGAAAAAAGATTCTGGAAGATATTAAAGGATTGAAAATGCTGCTTCAGGCTTACCGTGAAGGCACAATGGAATAAATTTTTCGGGTGTTTTGACACCCGAATTTTTTTATGTTACACTCTACGTGATGCCCGCAAGCCACAGCAAGAATGTCAAAGGCATTCTTGAATCCGTTTTGTTGCTTCCGGCATCATGACATTATATAATACGCTGTTTGGAATATTTTCCCGTATTTCGGGATTCTGAACGGACACACTCAGACAAAGGAGATTCAATAATGGGAGGACTATTTGGAGTTGCTTCAAAAACAGATTGTATCATGGACTTGTTCTACGGAGTGGATTATCATTCTCACTTAGGAACACGCCGCGGCGGTATGGCTACGCATGGGGCGGACGGTTTCTGCCGCTCGATCCACAACATCGAAAATTCCCCGTTCCGTACAAAATTTGAACGCGATGTAGAAGAACTGACCGGAAATCTCGGCATTGGCTGTATTTCTGACTATGAACCGCAGCCGCTTCTGATCCAGTCACATCTTGGAAGTTTTGCGATCACAACGGTCGGAAAGATCAACAATGCGGACGAACTTCTGAATAAGATTTACGAAAACGGTCATTCACATTTTCAGGAGATGAGTGGCGGTCAGATCAATGCCACGGAACTCGTTGCCGCACTGATCTGCAAGCAGGACAGCTTTGAGAACGGTATCCGCTATGCCCAGGAAGCCATTGACGGTTCCCTGACACTGCTGATCATGACAAAAGACGGCATTTATGCTGCCAGAGATATCTACGGAAGAACTCCACTTGTCATCGGACACCGTGAAGGTGCCTATTGTGCGGCTTTCGAGAATTTTTCTTACATTAACCTTGGCTACACAGATGTAAAAGAATTAGGTCCCGGCGAGATTGTATACATCACCCCGGAGAGTGTGGAAACGCTCGTTCCGCCTCGCAAGAAAATGAAAATCTGTTCTTTCCTGTGGGTTTACTATGGTTATCCGACTTCCAGTTACGAAGGCGTAAACGTAGAAGAAATGCGTTATAACTGCGGTGCACTGCTGGCAAAACGAGATAAAGGAAAAGTAGATCCGGATATCGTAGCCGGTGTCCCAGACTCCGGTATTGCACACGCTATCGGATATGCCAATGAATCCGGCGTTCCGTTCGCCCGTCCTTTCATTAAATATACACCGACCTGGCCGCGTTCCTTTATGCCGACAGACCAGCGTCAGAGAGAACTGATCGCCCGCATGAAGCTGATCCCGGTACATGCCCTGATCAAAAACAAAAAGCTGCTTCTGATCGATGACTCCATCGTCCGCGGTACACAGCTTCGTGAGACAACCGAGTTCCTGTATCAGAGCGGAGCCAAAGAAGTCCACGTCAGACCGGCGTGTCCTCCGCTGCTCTACGGATGTAAATTCCTGAACTTCTCCCGTTCCAAATCCGAGCTGGATCTGATCACCAGAAGAGTGATCCTGGAACGCGAAGGAAAAGATGCAGAAAAATATCTGGAAGAATATGCAGATCCGAACAGCGAACGTTATCAGGCAATGCTCGATGAAATCTGCCGCATCCAGAATTTCACCAGCCTGCGTTATCACAGACTCGATGACCTGATCAAGTCAATCGGGATCAAGCCGTGTGATATCTGCACCTACTGCTTCAATGGAGAGGAGTAAGATGCCGGACGTAAAAAGTCAGGGCTTGTGACACGCATCGTTTCCTGTTCGATTTGTGCCGTCTATGATCCGCCGTTCGCTGGAACTCGCCTCTTCGAGGCTCAGACACCGCTCGGCGGCGGAAACTAGACACAAATCTCACGACGGAAACTTGCTACCGTCACAATGCCCTGACTTTTTTCTGTCCGGCATATAAAAACCACTACTTCCGCTACAATTCCTCTCACCATACGCACCAGACATTATACTTTTCTATGATCATTCTGCTTTTATTAAAAATACTATGTTTTGTTCTTCTTTGCTTGCCAAAATCGAAACAATTTGACAAGCATCGGTAAAACAAAAAATCCCATGATTAGAAGCATTACAATCACTGAAATAATCTCCTGATATATCGCTATGGCAATTCCAACTGCCAGTTCAGCCATTGTCCATACAGCCAGCTCAAATATATTCTCTTCTGTAATTTCACGGTCTAAAATCGCTATAACAAACAGTAAATAGAACGTTATAACCACATTTTTATAGTCTTTCCCGTATAGTCTCTGAATCAGCAAAATCGCCAGACCTGTAATTTCTACAATTCTATCTTTTTTCATTCGCTCACCTCCTGAAATCCAACCTTAAATCTCGTCACTGATGCAAATTACAGCTCTTCGCTTACAAAAATGAAAGCCGCACTATATATGATATAATTTAATATACAAACACTATGAAACAATTCATATGGCATCTTTTGACCTTAACCTCTGATAATATCTTCTTTCACAGCGTTTATTTATATCTGAATTTTATTATATTTTTATAATATTTTCAATATTTTTCTCATTCAAATCATCTATCATTTTTTACTACGATATTTCTCTTTAAATTTTCAGAAATTTTAAGCAGGTATAAAAACAGCCATAATCATCCGAAAACAAATCGCTCTGACGGTAGCAAGGATTCCGTCGTGAAGTTTGCGATGCTGCCGCCCAGGGGAGCCGCTGTTTGAGCAGCGAAGCTGCGAGTTTAGGCGAAGGGCGGCTAACCGGCGAGCGAACCGAACAGGAAACGCAGCGTGTCAGAGGATTGTTTTCGGACGATTATGGCGTCTTATTTATCTCTTCTATTATATTTTTATCAATATCCTATATTGATATCTTTTGATTTTTCTATCTTTCATCCATATCTTTGTTTCTTAATTTTTACATACTCTTACGTTCTGCGATCTCTGCCATCTTTGCCTCGTTCAGTCTGGTATCGCCATGCACGCGGCTGTAGGACAGATATCCATTCATACGGTCGATCTTCGTGAGGTTCTTGGAACCGCATTTCGGGCAAACATCCATCTCCAGTTCCTGATGACCGCAGTCATCGCAGTAGGCCAGAGAAAGGTTGACTCCTTCGTAGTAGCCCAGATCCATCGCACGGCGGATCAGGCTCTTGATCGCCTGTACGTTGTAATCGATCGGATAACGTACATACTGGATCTTGCCTCCGTTGCACAGTTCCCAGAAACGACCTTCCAGATCCTGTTTTTCGATCGGTGTAATATCTTCGGTTACATGGCAGTGGAAGCTGTTGCTGACGTATGGACGGTCGGATACATTCTCCACGATGCCGTATTTCTTGCGGAACTGCTCGACCTGAAGTCCGCACAGGCTCTCTGCCGGTGTGCCATAGATCGCATACAGCCAGCCGTCTTCTTCTTTGAATTCAGAAACTTTCTTGTTGATATATTCCAGTACTTCCAGAGCAAACTCACCGTCTTCGGTGATAGATTTTCCGTTATAGAGTTCCTGCAGTTCATTCAGGGCGGTGATACCAAAGGATGCCGTCATCGGCTTTAGCAGCTTTTTGATGCGTTCGTTCGGTTTCAGATGTCCGCCGTAGAATCCGCCTTCGCAGTAAGCCAGCGGGTTTGTGGATGCTTTCATCGCTCCCAGATACTCGTAAGTACGTTTGTGCAGATTGCGGATCATTTCCAGATAATAGTCCAGCACTTCGTAAAAATCACGGCTCTCGGATCTTGCTTTGGCAAGGATCATCGGGAGATGCAGGCTGACAGCACCGATGTTGAAGCGTCCGGTAAATACTGGCACATCTTTGTCGTCTGCCGGATACATACCGCCTCTTTCGTACCACGGACTTAAGAATGCACGGCATCCCATCGGGCTGATCACTTTTTTGTACTGTTTGTACATGCTGGAAATATAGCCTTTTCCGGTCATGGAAAGCCAGTCCGGATACATGGTCTTTGCAGAACATGCCACGCCGGCCTCAAAGACATCTTCACATTCTCCGCCTACACCGTGCAGTTTCTCGTCATAAAGAAAGACAATTTTCGGGAACAGCACCGGTTTCTTGTTGCCCGGTCTTCCCTGTCCGCCCTTATGGACGTTCAGAAGCGAAATGTTGCACATTTTTTCAAAACGCTGTGTTCCAAGTCCGATCGTTACGGTCACAAACGGATAATCGCCTCTGGAGGAACCGACGGTATTTAACTTATACTCAATACCCTGCCATCCCTGATCAAAATCACGTCTCACTTTGTTGATCGCATATTCTTCGGCACGTTCTTCCACGCCGTTCCATAACGGATCTGCATATTTGATAAATTCTTCTTTATATTTCTTGTAGCTCTTCTCGGCATACGGAGCAAGCACCTTGTCCATCTCCGGCACGGTAAATCCGCCGTACTGCTGTGCCGCTGTACTCAAAATAATATCACCGATCACATCAAAGGCGGTATCCAGTGTCTTCGGCTCGTTGTACCAGACATTTCCCATCTCAAATCCGCCAGTCAGAACAGCTGCCACATCAAACAGACAGCAGTTCATGGTATCCAGTCTCGCAGACTGATCATGAATATAAATATAGCCGTCTTTGCACGCCTGAAGCTCATCACGTGTCATAAAAAATTTGCGGTACAGCTCTTTATTCAGCTCGTTAAAGATCAGGCTTCGCTTTGTCGCCACCAGGGCACTGTCCGTGTTGGCATTGCTCTTGTCTCCGATGTAACGGATCGACTGGCTCTTTGTGTAGACCTCATCCATCATATGGATAAAATCCAGCTTGTAGTTGCGGTAATCACGATAGCTTTTGGCTACTGCCGGATTGACTCTCTCGAGAGCACCTTCGACAATGTTGTGCATCTCCTGGATCGTGATCCCGTCTTTTTTAAGGGACTCCGCCCGGTCATATGCAAACTGACAGATAAATGCGATCTCATCTGTCGAAAACTCATACAAAATGCGGGCTGCTGATTTGTTGACTGCCGCTATGATCTTATCTACATTGAATTCTTCCCGTGTTCCATCTTTCTTTATGACGTACATCACCAAGTCTCCTCCTACTATATGTTGTGTATCTATCTAAATTTTGTTTTTTCATCAAACAACATGTAGAACATAGTATATACCATAATGGCATACACGTAAAGAGGCTTTTGCAACGTTTTTACAAAAATTTTTTTAATTTATCAATATTTTTCTCTTCCCGCTTCAACTGTTTTTTTGCAAAATCCAGCACTTCTGTATCCTCTCCATCATAGTCACGGATCTGTCTTGTCAGGCTGGTAACGCCCATGGTGCTGCCCTGGATCAGCATTTCCGCAAGTTTTGAAGTCTGCATATCCTGCATACTTTTCCTGTTGATATTCATGTGAGCCATCCATTTGGAGATCATCGGAGCTTCTTTTTGTTCTTCCGGTGCATTGCGTGCTTTCAGCATCTGTCCACTGACCTGAAATGCTTTTTCATATTCCTGCATCTGCCTGCTGACCGTTTTCGAAAATTCCGCATCCTTTGTCGCATCCAGAATATGACGCAGTGTATCCTGTCCCATGTCTGCATTTTTGTGAATGTCACTCAACATTTTGATCTCTGTCTCCATAAGTTCCTCCTGTCATACATGATATTTGTCACCTCAAACCTGATTCAGGCTTTTATCTCAGTCGAGAAGACTCCCACTTCTGCAAGTGGTGAGTAATAACAAGTCTTTCTCAGTGGGAGTACAATCTCCGACTGAGATAAACGCTCCGCGAGGATGTGCAGTGATTCTGAGAAGAATATGTCAGCTTTCGCTGACCAGAATCACGCACCAAGTCTCACGTGCGTTCGACTTGAAGAACAGTAATCATTATCTTCATTTTTGGAAATTTTATGTACACTTGCCGGACAGGAGGACGGAAGTTTGAATGAAGCTGCTTCTGACGATCCTTTTTTCTGATATATCAACTTCTGTTTTTTTATACTTCCGGCAGTGTACCTTTTTCTCTGGTGATCTGCTTTGGATTTGCTTCTTTTAATTTTTCTGCTTCCGGTGCCCAGCATTTTGCATAAGCTTCACATTTTCCGCATAAGCTCTCTACCGTTTCCGGACTCTGCATATCGGTGCTCTTTGCATCGGTTGCATGGACGATCTTCTGCAGTGCTTCCGGATTCTCCAGCATCGGACATGGACGCAGATCATTTTCATTAAATGGCTGGCCCATCTGATAAGCACGGAACAGCGGCTGGCTTAAGCATTCCAGAAGCGGTTTGTCATGGATATTTGCATTGGAATAATGGATAAATACGCAAGGTTCTACGTCACCGTTTGGATTGATGTGACAGTAGAATCTTCCGCCGGCGATACATCCGCCGACAAACTCACCGTCATTCTGGAAGTCAAATACAAAGATTGGCTTGCCTCCTTCAAATCCTCGGATCTCACGGATTCTGTGGTACATATATTCTCTCTGCTCCGGTGTCAGAAGCAGATCTGTTGCTGCTTCATTTCCGACCGGCATATAATGGAAATACCATGCATAGCGAACACCTTTGTCAATCAGCATATCCAGGAATTCATCGCTGGTAACGGTCTTGTAGTTCTTTGATGTGTAGCAGATAGAAGTACCAAAGATCAGTCCATGCTCTTTGAGCAGATCCATTGCATGCATAACTTTCTCAAAACATCCGCTTCCGCGTCTGGAATCGTTGACTTCCTCAAATCCTTCCACGCTCAGTGCCAGAGAAATATTTCCAAGTCTCTGCATATCCTTACAGAATTCCTCATCGATCAGCGTTCCGTTTGTAAATGCATAGAACATACACTTATTATGCTTCTCTGCCAGTTTCACGATATCTTTTTTCCTCATCAGCGGCTCCCCGCCTGTCATCATGTAAAAATAGATACCCAGCTTTTCCCCCTGCGTAACGATGCTGTCCAGATCTTCGTAAGAAAGGCTCATGCGATGACCATATTCCGCTGCCCAGCATCCGGTACAGTGCATATTACAGGCAGAGGTCGGATCCATCAAAATAATCCACGGGATGCGGTATCCATGTTCCTTCTCGAATTCACAGGTTTTGGAATAACCATAAAAACCTGCCTGATATCCAAGGTTCAGGGCATGCATTTTCGCTACATGCGGGTCGATCTCATCGAGCACTTTGTTTGTGTATTTCATCCATTTTGCATCTGGATTATGGATCAGATTTCTTGCTCCGTCAAATACTTTTTTTTCAAATTTATCGCCCATCAGCTTTTCCGAAAGATCAGTCAGTTTGAGTAATGCCTCTGTTCGATCATCATGTTTATTCACGTATTTCAATACACCATCAATCGTTTTTGATACAACGGCTCTCATGGTGTTGTCTTTAAAATCTGCAAATGACATACATTTTTCCTCCATCCATATAAGCTTTCTGCAAGGTTCTTTTTATTTTTCTTTCAACCTTTGCATCATTGTATCGCTCAGGATGAATTTTCAAAATAGACAACTTGTCGAATTTGTGCATTTTTTGTACATTTTTGCAGATTTGTGTGTTTTTTTAGCAAATTATGGAATTTGTACATTTTTTTGACACTTTTTCAGAACTGTAAAACACGGTAGTAAAGCTCCCATTGCGAGTTTTTCGATTTTCCTACATCAACCCATACTTCACCTTGATCCTCTGTAGTTTCTCCAGCAGCGGCTTCGCCCCGATCCACAAAAACAAGAAGGTTGAGCTTGCATGCACCAGATCGACTGGAACACCGGAGATATAGATCGCAAGCAGTCCGCTCCAGCTGAATTGATATACGCTCATAAACAGTGCCGCCGGGTTCATGATCCCGCCGTAGATCATAAAGGTGACCAGAAAGCCATATACGGACAGCTGCAGCCGTTTTGTCGGCAGGATCCGCAGTCGGTAGAGGATACCGGATAAAAATCCGATAAATCCCATGGCAAACATCTGCCATGGCGTCCAGGGGCCCTGACCGAACAGGAAGTTGCTGACCAGCATGGTCATCGATCCAACCAAAAAGCCAGCCTCTGCTCCAAAGGCGATTGCCGATATGATCACGATCGCGATGATCGGCTTAAAGCTCGGCGTCATAAAGAAAGCCGCTCTTCCGGCAGTGGCCAGTGCGATCATGGTTGCCAGCACAACCAGTTCTCTGACTTCCGGTTTTCTTCCTTCAAATGCCATAAAAAACGGCAGCAATGCATAAAGCACGATCACCAGGCTGATCAGATAATATTTTCTCGGACCAAACACCCGATCGATCCAGTCTGCCAGTGCACTTTGATCTGTCAGCCAGAATCCGGCTGCAATGGTAAGAGGGATTGCCACCAGAAGCAAAAACAGACTGACTCTGGTCCGTTTTGACAGGCGTTTCTTTTCCTGTTGTTTATAGCCTTCGGTGTCTGCCTCAAACATATCATCATCGATCACAACATCACCGGCTCCGCCTTCGCCCATCAGATCTTTGGCAAAATCTGCGATTGCTTTTGTCTTTTTGCCTTTTGGCACGAAGGTGCGTTTCAGCTTCGCCGCGATCGTATCTTCCTCTGCTTCCGGCGATTCATAAAACTGCTTCAGAAATTCTTTTGTTTCCTGTTCTCTTTCCATATTCTCGGCCTGCACTCCCTGTATCTTCTCATTTTTCATCTTTTTTTGCATATCACACACACCTGCTGTCATCCAAAAGAGCTTCCGCAACATCTGCTGCCGTCACTGCCATCGGAAAATATTTACGTGCCATCCTGTTTGCCGCTGTCGTATAGAAGTTATTTCCGGCAAAGAAAGATTTTGGTGTACCGCTCGCCGCAATATTTCCGTCAAAGAACAGACCGCAGCGGTCCGCATAAGATGCACAGAACTCGATATCATGTGAGATCATAAAGATCGTTACACCCTGCTTTTTCAGAAGATCCAGAATTTCTGCAAACTCTTTCTTAAAATAACTGTCCAGGCCTTTGGTCGGTTCGTCCATCAGAAGAAGTTTTGGGCGCAGCAGCAGAATTTTTGCAAGTGCCAGTCTTTGCTGTTCCCCGCCGCTTAAATCATATGGATGACGGTGCAGCAGTCCTTCTAAATGCGTTACTTTGACGATTCCTTCCACTGCCTCGCGTTTTTCCATGGCAAGGTGATACTCTTCATTTTTCTTTTCTTTTGTTCCGCCCACCATCTCGAACAGTTCCAGCTCCACCGTCTTTTTTACAAACAGAGACTGCGGATTCTGCGGCAGAACCCCCAAAAAGCCACGAAACAGCTCCTTTTCACTGTAACGGCGGATATCTTTTCCTTCCAGCAGCACTTTTCCGCGGTATGGCTTTCGAAGCCGGCTGATGATCGAAAGCGTCGTTGATTTTCCGGTTCCATTTCCTCCGAGCAATGCAAAAAACTCTCCTCGCTTCAGTGAGAGATTGAGTCCTTTTACAACATCCGGCTGGTCTTTGTCATAACGGAACCAGATATCTTTCGCCTCCAGAATGATTTCTTCTTTCGCCAACTTTTCTTTCGCATCTTTTCCGAAAAATTCTGCCTCCTGCGGCCGGATCTGTTTTTCTTTGCAGATCGCATTCAGCCAGTTTCTTCCGTCCCGGACTGTGATCGGACACTCCCTATGCTTTCCGGAATTTACTTTTGCATAAATCTGCATCGGAACCGGCATTGCCAGAAACATTTCGTGGTTCTGTTTTTTTAATTCTTCCCCGATCTCTTCCGGTGTTCCCATGCACAGTACTTCTCCGCCCTCCATCACGACAACACGGTCTGCTGCCGGAAATACTTCTTCCAGGCGGTGCTCTGTCAACAGGATCGTTGTACCGAGATCTCGGTTGATCTTCTTTACTGTTCCCAGGAAATCGGACGCAGCGATCGGATCGAGCTGTGAAGTCGGCTCATCCAGAATCAGAATATCCGGATGCATAGCCATAATGGAAGCCAGATTCAGAAGCTGTTTCTGACCGCCTGATAATTCTGCCACATTTTTATAAAACCAGTCCTGGATTCCAAAATAACTTGCCATTTCTGCCACACGGATACGGATCTCTGCACTTTTGTATCCAAGACTCTCCAGTCCAAATGCCAGCTCATGCCACACTTTGTCTGTCACGATCTGATTGTCCGGGTTTTGCAGAACGTAACCGATTCTCTGACTCTGTTCCCTGCCTGTCATCTCATGCAGATTTTTTCCGTCAAAAAGGATTTCTCCTTTTCGTTTTCCGTGCGGTGTCAGCGGTGTCTTCATATGTTTTAACAGCGTACTTTTTCCGCATCCGCTCTTGCCGCACAGCACCAGAAATTCTCCTTCTTTTATCTGAAAGGAAATGTGGTTCAGTGCTCTTTTTTCTTCTTCCGGATAAGCAAAACAGATATCTTTGATCTCCAGGATCGAACCTGGTCCATCTGTCTGGCTTTCTATACTATTATCAATATGATTAATATTCTTCTTATCACTTTTGCTGCTGTTTTGTTTCGTTTCTTTTCCCATCAATTCTGACATCGCCTATCTCCTTTTTCTAATCCTGTACTTCCCACAGGCGATAATTGACCTGCTCTGCTTTTTCTACCTGTTTACGTCTCTGTTTCCACTGATATCGATCCCAGAGTTCCAGCACCACCGGAAGCACGGAGAACAGCAAAAATGCCAGATATACTAGCAGGCTTCCTGCTGTCAGAGGAATTCCCTTTACAATAATTTTGGGGTTATACTGACAGAACGTATAGCCTTTTGAAAATCCAAACAGAGTCAGTGCGAAACTTGCTCCCATAAACAAAAGGCAGAGAATATCACGTTTATCAAATCGATACAGAGAAAATGCCGTTCTTCCTTTTTCACCGTAACCGCGGCATTTCATAGAATCTGAAGTCTCGATCGCATTTTCCAGTGCCCAGGTTACCAGAATGGAAAATATCGTGATTCCATGTTTCGCACGCTTTACCAGACTGCCGTTTTCGGTACTTCGTCCGATGCATTTCTGACCATCTGATATCACACCTGCCTCTCTGATAAATTTCGGGACAAAACGCAGACACATCGAAAGCACCAGGGACAGTGCCGGTATGATCTTTCCGAACAGATAGATAAACTTGTCCGATGTCATTACGATCGTATAACAGGAAAACCAGATCATCGTACACACCAGCATCATCGCCATCACCAGACCATACACACAGCTCTCCAGTGTAAACGGATTGCCATTGTGCAGATAACCGATGATCGTCACACCATAGTGGTTGAACATCGGATTCATCAGTGCCACGATCAGCATCATCGGTATCGAAAAGATCAGATTAAATTTAACTGTTTTTTTCCATCCTTTCAGCAAAACGGAATATGCAATTCCTCCAAACAGCGAAATTGCCAGAATGACCGGATGAACAACAAATACCGTCACTCCGATCACTCCGACAAAATAAAGCATGTTCAGAAGCGGATGGTATGTAGAAAATGTATCTTTCATATTTACCTCCGGCATCTGCCCTCTAATACATAGAATTATCGCCTACATCTTTTCCGAGATCGCAGGTATATACCCAGCAGATCTCATCACCTGCATTTACGGTATATTTGCTGCATCCGTAGTTTGGATACCAGCCATTGACGCTGAACATCCATCCGGAAAGTTCTCCGCAGTCAAATTCATACAGATTGTTGATGCCTTCTACATAAGCAGAATTATAGGCCGGTGTGAAGCTGGATTCCATCTGGATACCCGCTTCTTTGCAGACACGCTGCAGTACATCATGCACAGATTCGCCTTCGGTAAATTCTACTTCCGTCGGTGCCAAAATCCAGCCATCGGACGGAACAAACTCTGCCTTGCTGCTCTTTAAATTGTCCATATTGTCCAGAATCGTTGCACAGCTGATGGAAATCGTACAGGTATTGGAAGCTGATGCAGTATCTTCCTGATCAGCTGCATCGCCGCCCGGATCCTTGGCATCTGCTTTCTGTCCGTTTTCTTTTTTATCATTTCCGGCATCCTGACCGGCATCGTTGTTTTCTTCCGCCGGATTTTCACCATTTTCATCGGCTGCATTTTCACTTACATCGGCATCCGCACTGTCTGTACCATTTTCTGATTCTTCCTGTGCTTCCTGGCTCTGCTCTTTTCCGTCTTTCTTTTTGGAACTCTGATTTGCTGCATCTGCTCCTTTATTCTGCTCTTCCGTGACACCGCCGATCACATAGCAGTCTCCGTCAAGAGAAGTTACCGTCATCACAAGTGTCGTACTTTCTTTGTCATTTGTCACCGTTACGTCACTCATTTTGGCCAGCTTGCCGTCCTGTTCTTTGACAAGATAAGCGGCATTGGATTCCCAGCTCTGCGGCAGAGTTACTTCCAGTGTCGGCACACAGATCACTCCTTTGCCGTGCATCGTCATCTGCAGGGCATCGTTTGCATCGTTTGCCTGTTTCTTGATCTCCTCTAAATTTTCCTGTGTAAAATCTATCTTCAGATTCTGATCTTCCGGATTCTGGATTTTGGCACAGTCATAAGTCCAGACATAGGTTATTCCATCTTCAGTTGTTCCTTTAAACTGAACCTTCTGCTCTTTGCCGGCCACGCTCTGGAACTGCTCTTTTGTGATGATACCATCGGCCGGGATATCATTCATCTCGGCCAGTGCTTTACCTGAAGTTGTTCCTGCGGTCTGCTCCTTTTCTGTTCCTTTTGCACATCCTGCCGTCAGCATCAGGATCACACACAGAAAAAGTGCTGCTATACTTTTTATATTTTTCTTTGTCTTCATCTTAGTCTTCTTCCTTTCTTTTTGCGATAGATTCCAAATGCCAGTGCCTCCAAAACAATGACAAGTGCTGCTCCGGACAATACTGCCGGTGCCATTGTTCTAACCTGTGTTTTCGGATCATTCTCCGCAGACTGTGTCACAGTCTCTGCTTCTGCTTTGCCGTCTGCTGTCAGCTCCGGCACATAGTCTTCTCCGTCAAAACTCCATCCGGAATCTTCGCTCTCTTTTTTGTTCTTTTTCTTTTTTGTTGTTGCTTTTTTCTTTTTGACTGTGCTGCTGCTTTTTTCCGTGGATGTGCTTGTTTTCTTTACAGACGGAAGTATTTTTGTCTGCCCGGACGGTCTTTTTGCAGCATTTGGAGAGCCTGTCTGCTTCTTTTCACTCTCCGTATTCTTTTTTTCCGTCTCTTTTTTGCTCTTCTTATTTTTCTTATCGTCTTTTTTCTTGTGATCTGTTTTGTGATCTTTTTTATTATTGTTTTTCTTTTCGGTTTCTTCCTGTTTTTTTGTTTCGTCTGTCCCGCCATTCTGGGATGTCTCCACCTTTTTGCCAGGTGTCAGCTCTATATCGTACATATCATAAATAAAACTGCGTCCGTCCAGCAAACGTTGGTATGCAACCGTCGCATAAAAGCCTTGCTCCGTCGCCATACCGTCAAGCATACCGCCGATACCGCCGCCATTGTTTCCGGCATTTGCCGCAACATGCATAAATCCACCTTCCGGAAGATAGTATTGGAATAATCCATAAAGCGGACTTTTCCCGTTTTTCAGAAAACGTGCATCCTTGCTTCCGTCAATGCCTAGTCCGGAAAGTGCCACCAGAATCTGTGCCACACTCTCGGAAGTCTCAACTCCCTGCGTGCCAAACCCGCCGCTTTCCAGCTGATTTTTCGAAATCCACGCAAGTCCTCTTTCAACCGCAGCATTTACATCTGTGCGTTTTCCATAATAAAAGGAAAGTGCCTGCAATGCCATACCGGTCATGTCAGCGTCTCCCTGACCACCTGCCAGATTCCATCCGCCATCCTCACACTGTGCCCCCAGAACTGCCTGAAGCAGCATTTCTTCCGTATTCTGCACCGCCGCCTCTTTGTTCTTTGGAATAGAATAAGACGGATGGCAGTTCAGTGCGATCAGTGCCCAGATCGGTCCATTGATTCCCTGCATACGGACATTCTCATAGTCAGAAAGATAGTCGAATAAATTGTGTCCTCCGACATTCTGTGCATCGATGCCGATGGAAGTCAGTGCCATGATCAGCTTTGAATAGTCAGAATATTTTGTTCTCGTAAGTTTCCAGTTTTTCTGTTCACAATAAGCATACACATTCTGATAAAAGGTTGCTGTATAAGACCATGGAACATATAATCCGCTTCTTTGCAGTCCGATCACATTCCAGATACTGCTGAAATCCGGATTGGCATCTTTTGTCAGAAGATAATTTCTCACAGAAGAAAGCACCGTACTTCGCTCCGCCGGAAGATTCTCCCCGCCTGGATTCGTTTCTGTCTCTTTTTCGGATTCAGACTCTTTCTGGGATTCGCTTTGCTTCTCACTCTCCGTTTCTTTTTGTGACTCGCTCTGCTTTTCGCTTTCCGTTTCTTTCTGGGATTCGCTTTGCTTTTCGCTCTCCGTTTCTTTCTGCGATTCGGTTTGCTTTTCGCTCTCTGTTTCTTTCTGTGATTCACTCTGCTTTTCGCTTTCTGTCTCTTTCTGAGATTCACTTTCCTTCTGCGATTCGCTTTGCTTTTCGCTTTCTGTTTCTGCCTGCTGGCATATCTCATCTGTCTTTGCATAAGAAACACCAAGAGAAGAAGAGAGCAGTACCGCAGCCACAAGCATATAAGCTATTCTTCTTTTTTTATTTTTCACTCTGTTTCTCAAAGTTTTTCTCATCCTTTCTTTCGTTTCCTCCGGTCCCTTTTTCACTGACCGGAACATAAAGATACATTTTCTGACTGGTATACCGTTCAAAGGTAAGCCTCTGCAAAGACAGCTCATCTCTGTGTTCCCGAATCCAGCCATACAGCACACATCTTGCAAACATACGCACCGTCTCCGGAAGATTTTCCATATCGTTCTCCTGATCTGACTCAAAAACAGCATATCTTCCGGCTGCGATCGTTACCTGAAAAGCATCTTCCGGAAGATTGTCAAAGGACTCTACGATCGGTCCCAGAATATATTCAATATTTTCCTTTTCCTGATACCACAATGCAATCTTATCTCTTCCTTTTTCTTCTCCTGTCAATGCATTCAGTTTCCGGTACTGCGGAGAATGCTCATCCAGCCAGAATGCCAGCTGTGCCGGAATATCTGCCTCCCGCCGATTGGCAATGATGGTCCATCCGGCCATCTTGATCTCGTCCATATCTATATATGAAATTTTGATTTTATCTTTATATTCAGAATAATAGCGGTCCAGATTGACAACCTTTGCTCCTGCTCTGGCGTATTTCGCCGGACTTGTATAAAACACTCTGCGAAATGCTTTGTCAAACCCGTTTCTCGAACAGAACCCATATTCTTTTCCAACTTCCGCCGGTAGTTTTCCTTCTCTGAGTGCTTTTGCAGCAAACTGTACTTTTCGCTGTGTGATATAAGTGATCGGTCCCATTCCAAAGACATCCTGAAACTCCTTGCGAAAATGATCCTTTGAATAATGAAACTCTTTTGCAAGCTGCTCTGCGGTCAGCTCTTCTTTCATATGCTCATCTATGTAGCGAATCCACTCTTTATTTCGAAATTCTTCCTTATAATATTTTTCCGGCGTCATACCATATTCTTCATGAAAAGCTCTGCTGAATCTGCTGCTGCTTTTAAATGCATACTGTCTGGCCACTGTCTCCGGTTTTTTCCCTTTTTTCAGTTCCTGTGCTGCAAAATATAATTTTCGCCTGCGTATATAATCATTTAATTTTATATCATAATAAATCTGAAACACATTGCGAAAATGACGTTCGGAATACCCAAATACGGTCGCAAGATTTTTGGCTGTCAGTTCCTCCTTAATATGTTCATCTATATAATCGATCCATTCATTCAGACCATATATTTTTCTTTCCTGTTTTGTAGATTTTATCTTATAGTTTTCCTGTATCTTCTTTTGCAGAGGCATATAAACATAATATTTTCCATTTTCATACGAAATAAAATAAATTTTATTCTGGTCATACCATATCTGATTTTCTGTTTCCCAGTCACACAGGGCATATTTCAGTACCATTTTCAGCATGCTTTCTGCCGCTCTTCCTGTGAAATTTTCTTTCCAGGTAAATACAGCATAATCCGAAGCCTCCAGTACCACTTCAAATGTTTCTCTTTCCCCTCTTTCTTTTCCTTCGTTCTTTGACTGCTCTCTTCCTGAAAGAAAGTGAAACCGATATTCACTGTCATGCCACCAGAACAGCATTCTCTCTTCTGTACTGGTTCTCTTTCTCCAGTTGTCTTTGGCATGTTCTTCAACCTTTTCCATGGCTGCCTCTAAAAAGGAACCTTTTTGGAATTTTACTGTTTCGGACAGGATGGACTCTGCCACTATTTTCTGTTCTCTTCTTCGAACAAAACAAATTTCTGTATTTTCCTTATCTATGACTCGTTCATATGGTATTTTGCCTTTTCCCTGATAGGCTCTGATCTTCTCTATATCCCATTCTTCTAAACTTTTTTCAAAAAACAGATCAAACAGGTAAGAAAGCTGTATCGGAGCATATGCCATTCTTCCTGCCAGATCTTCCATGGTAATATCCTGATCCGGATGATTCCGTATATAAATTATACATTTCTGCATTTCACCATACAGTCTGCCGCCTGCATCCTGAAACGATACCTGTGCCATATCTATTTATCCTTATCTTTTGATTTTACGTCATGTATAATTGCCTGTCAAAACCTATATATTTTTGGCATAAATCGTTACACATTTTCTTATTGTATGTTATCAATCCAAGGATGTCAAACTCCATCTGCAATTCCTGCCTTGTCTTTAAATGCCAGAATCTCCCTGCTTTGGAAATTCTGGCATTACATTTACAAGCTGTTTTTCCTATTATAGCACAAGCTTTTTCCTTTTTTTCCAACCAGAAGGGGCTATTTTGTCGATTTTTGCATAGTTTCTCACTGCCGCAACAAAAAAGACCCCTGAAACCTCAGATTATCTCCGAAGTTCCAGGAGTCCTAATTTACGCTTGGACTATGACCTGACCAAATCAGGTTCATTTATGTTTCAGGACATTTATCTGCCCTGTGACACAGCTCAAATTATGCGTTCTTCTGAGCGATTGCTGCCTGAGCTGCTGCCAGACGAGCGATCGGTACACGGAACGGTGAGCAGGATACATAGTCAAGACCGATGCTGTTGCAGAATTCTACAGAGCTTGGATCTCCACCATGCTCGCCGCAGATACCTACGTGCAGTTTCGGATTAACCGGTTTTCCTAATTCGATAGCCATCTTCATCAGTTTGCCAACGCCAACCTGATCCAGTTTTGCAAACGGATCGTTTTCGAAGATCTTAGCATCGTAGTAAGCATCCAGGAATTTACCAGCGTCATCACGAGAGAAGCCGTATGTCATCTGAGTCAGGTCGTTTGTACCGAAGCAGAAGAAGTCAGCTTCTTTTGCGATATCATCAGCTGTCAGTGCTGCTCTCGGGATCTCGATCATAGTACCTACTTCGTACTGCAGATCACTTCCTGCTGCTGCGATCTCAGCGTCTGCTGTCTCAACAACGAATTTCTTAACGTATTTCAGCTCTTTGATGTCACCAACCAGTGGGATCATGATTTCCGGTTTCACTGCCCAGTCCGGATGAGCTTTCTTTACATTGATAGCTGCACGGATAACGGCTGTTGTCTGCATTTTAGCGATTTCCGGATAAGTAACTGCCAGACGGCATCCACGATGACCCATCATCGGGTTGAACTCGTGCAGGCTGTCGATGATAGCTTTGATCTGCTCAACAGTCTTGCCCTGTGCGTCAGCCAGTTTCTTGATGTCCTCTTCTTCTGTCGGAACGAACTCATGCAGAGGCGGATCCAGGAAACGGATGGTAACTGGGTTACCTTCCAGTGCTTCATACAGTTTTTCGAAGTCGCCCTGCTGTTCCGGAAGGATCTTAGCCAGTGCAGCTTCTCTTTCTTCTGCAGTTTCAGAGCAGATCATTTCACGGAATGCATCAATTCTGTTGCCTTCGAAGAACATATGCTCTGTACGGCAAAGACCGATACCTTCTGCACCCAGCTCACGTGCTTTTTTAGCATCTGCCGGTGTGTCTGCGTTTGTACGAACTTTCATAGTTCTGAATTTATCAGCCCATCCCATGATTCTTCCGAATTCGCCAGCGATTGTTGCCGGTACGGTCGGGATGATGCCGTCATAGATATTACCTGTGGAACCATCCAGGGAAATGCAATCACCTTCGTGATATTCTTTTCCTGCCAGTGTAAATTTCTTGTTTGCTTCGTCCATAGTGATGTCGCCGCATCCGGATACACAGCATGTACCCATACCACGAGCTACTACAGCAGCATGAGATGTCATACCACCACGAACTGTCAGGATACCCTGTGCAGATTTCATACCTGTGATGTCTTCCGGTGATGTCTCAAGACGTACCAGAACAACTTTTTCTCCTCTTGCAGCCCATTCTACAGCATCATCAGCTGTGAATACGATCTTACCGCAGGCAGCTCCCGGTGAAGCACCCAGTGCTTTTGCCAGTGGTTCAGCAGCTTTCAGTGCAGCAGCATCGAACTGTGGATGCAGCAGAGAATCCAGGTTACGTGGGTCGATCATTGCTACAGCTTCTTCTTCTGTTCTCATGCCCTCATCTACCAGGTCACAAGCGATCTTCAGAGCAGCTTTTGCAGTTCTCTTACCATTACGTGTCTGCAGCATGTACAGTTTACCATGTTCTACTGTGAACTCCATATCCTGCATATCTCTGTAGTGTTTTTCCAGAGTTTCGCATACGTTCTTGAACTGTACGAATGCTTCAGGGAATTTCTCTTCCATTTCGGAAATGTGCATAGGTGTACGAACACCAGCAACTACGTCTTCACCCTGTGCGTTTGTCAGGAATTCACCAAACAGACCATTTTCTCCTGTAGCCGGGTCACGTGTAAATGCAACACCTGTACCGCAGTCATCACCCATGTTACCAAATGCCATCATCTGTACGTTTACAGCGGTTCCCCATGAATATGGGATATCGTTGTCACGACGATATACATTTGCTCTTGGGTTATCCCATGAACGGAATACAGCTTTGATAGCTTCCATCAGCTGTTCCTTCGGATCTGTCGGGAAGTCTTTACCGATCTTCTCTTTGTATTCAGCTTTGAACTGTTCAGCCAGGTTTTTAAGATCATCAGCATTCAGGTCTACGTCCTGTTTCACGCCTTTTTCTTCTTTCATCTTGTCGATCAGCTCTTCGAAGTATTTTTTACCTACTTCCATAACTACGTCTGAGAACATCTGGATAAATCTTCTATAGCAGTCCCAAGCCCAACGTGGATTGCCGGATGCCTGTGCCAGTGTCTCAACAACTTCTTCATTCAGACCTAAGTTCAGGATCGTGTCCATCATACCAGGCATGGAAGCTCTTGCTCCGGAACGAACGGAAACCAGAAGCGGATTCTCTTTATCTCCGAACTTTTTGCCTGTAATGCCTTCCATTTTATCGATCGCTTCCATGATCTGTCCCATGATCTCGTCGTTGATCTTTCTGCCATCTTCATAGTACTGTGTACAAGCTTCTGTTGTGATTGTGAAGCCCTGTGGTACCGGCAGACCAAGGTTGGTCATTTCAGCAAGGTTGGCACCTTTTCCACCCAGCAGGTTTCTCATGGTGGCGTCGCCTTCCTTGAACATATAAACCCATTTTGTTGCCATTGTGTTATTTCCTCCTCAAAAGTAATTGTATACAGTTCAGTCAGAACTTTTTAACTTTCATACAGTAATATTCTAACATAAATCTGTTCTCAGTCAAGCTATTGTCCACAAAAAAAGAAGTTTTTTTGTTATTTTTTCAGAACAAGATGCTGTGGAAGACCATTTACCATAAATGGCGGATAATCTCCCTGGATCAGCGGTTCAATGTAATTGATAAATTCTTCTGTCACATAATCTGCTGTTTCGTTGAGCCATTCTCTCGGAACCGTTTTTTCGTTGTTTGCGATCTTGTGGACATCATAAATGCCAGCCGCACTCATGTACGGATCGTCGGATACGCGGTCAATAACGACCATCTTGCCGCTGTCTCCTTCATCTGCTGCTTTGACGGCTGCACCGCCTACCATAAACGCTTCGTTGATATCCACACGGGATGCCATATGGGAAGCACTTCGCTGAAGGGTGGAAAATTCGACTGCCCTTGTCTTGCATCCGATCTCTGCTCCCAGGAAATTCGCCAGATATGCGGCCGTTCCGGTCAGCTGCTTGTGTCCGAATGCATCCACATAATCTCCGCCGCCGGAAAGTTCACACACATAACGTCCGTCCGGAAGTTTGATTCCCTCAGACACCGCTACGATGATGGATTTTTTCTCTTTGAGCAGATCTTTGATCTTTGAAAGGAATGCATCGATATCAAACGGCACTTCCGGCAGATAAATAAGATCCGGGCCTTCGCATTCTTCCGTTTTGGCAAGTGCGGTCGCCCCTGTCAGCCATCCGGCATTCCTTCCCATTACCTCAATGATCGTGATCATCTCTTTTTTGTATGTGAGTCCCAGTGCATCGCGGATCACTTCTTTTGTCGATGCTCCGATGTATTTGGCTGCACTTCCAAATCCCGGCGTGTGGTCAGTCAGTGCAAGATCGTTGTCGATTGTCTTTGGCACACCTAAAAATTTCTGTTTATGACCTTTAACAATCGCATAATCCGAAAGTTTTTTGATCGTGTCCATGGAGTCATTGCCGCCGATGTAGATAAATGCCTCGATCTCCAGCTTGTCCAGGATACCGAAAATTTTCTCATAAATCTCCATGTCCTCATGGATCTCCGGAAGTTTGTAACGGCAGGAACCAAGAAATGCCGAAGGTGTCCTCTTCAGCAGCTCGATATCCATATCCGAATGAATCTGCGTGGAAAGATCCACGTACTGCTCATCCAGAAATCCCTGGATGCCGTGAAGCATACCGTATACTTTGTCAAAACCACGTTCAATCGCTGTCTTGTAAACCCCCGCAAGGCTGGAATTGATAACCGAAGTCGGCCCGCCTGACTGTCCTACAATAATGTTTCGCATTCCCATAACACAAATCCTCCTTAATACTTTATTCCGGTGCAGGCATATCATATTTCCGTCTTCTGACCCCGGCCGATGCCTGCGGATTGCTCCGTTGCAAAAATATAACGATGCATAATGATGCCTTAGAATTGCTCCGTTACAAAGTAACTCCCGCAATTCTATAAACATTATAACATAAAAGCAGAAAGACTCACAAGGTTCTTTCTGCTTTTTGTATAGTTTATTCTATTTTACTTATGCATTTTTGTGTATTTCGTACAGTTTTCAGGCAATTCTTGTCAGAATTGCTGCTCGCTTCTTAGTATGCCAGCTTTTCTTCGAAATAGGCTGCCAGATCTTCGATCTTGATACGCTCCTGCTCCATGGTGTCACGGTCACGTACGGTAACTGCTCCGTCTTCTTCAGAATCAAAGTCGTAGGTTACACAGAACGGTGTACCGATCTCATCCTGTCTGCGGTAACGTTTTCCGATGTTTCCGCGGTCATCGTATTCACAGTTCCATTTCTTTGAGAGCTGTTCGAATACTTTTGTCGCACCTTCGTTCAGTTTCTTGGACAGCGGCAGAACTCCGATCTTAACCGGTGCCAGTGCCGGATGGAAATGCAGAACGGTACGCATATCGCCGCCTTCCAGCTCTTCTTCGTCATAAGCACTGCACAGAAATGCCAGAACCACACGGTCTGCACCAAGAGAAGGCTCGATAACATACGGAATGTATTTTTCTTTCTTCTCATCATCAAAATAGCTCATATCTTGACCGGATACATTCTGATGCTGTGTCAGGTCATAGTCGGTACGGTCTGCGATACCCCACAGCTCGCCCCATCCAAACGGGAAGAGGAACTCGATGTCGGTTGTACCTTTGCTGTAGAAGCACAGTTCTTCCGGTGAATGGTCACGTGCTCTCATCTCGTCTTCTTTCATGCCCAGATTCTTCAGCCAGTCGATGCAGAATGCTCTCCAGTACTGGAACCAGTCAAGGTCGGTACCCGGCTCACAGAAGAACTCCAGCTCCATCTGCTCAAACTCTCTGGTACGGAATGTGAAGTTACCCGGTGTGATCTCGTTACGGAATGATTTACCGATCTGTCCGATACCAAACGGGATTTTCTTTCTGGATGTTCTCTGTACGTTTTTAAAGTTTACAAAGATACCCTGTGCTGTTTCTGGTCTTAAGTATACCGTATTCTTTGCATCTTCTGTTACACCCTGGAATGTCTTGAACATCAGGTTGAACTGGCGGATATCGGTAAAATTATGTTTTCCGCAGGTCGGACATGGAATCTGATGCTCTTCGATGAAATCACGCATCTGTTCCTGTGTCCATCCATCGACAGAGCCTTCCAGTGCAATGTCTTTCTCATCGCAGAAATCTTCGATCAGCTTATCTGCACGGAAACGCTCATGACATTCTTTACAGTCCATCAGCGGATCAGAAAAGCCTCCGAGATGTCCGGATGCTACCCAGGTCTGCGGATTCATCAGAATCGCACAGTCAACACCTACGTTGTATGGATTTTCTGTGATGAATTTCTTCCACCATGCCTGTTTTACATTGTTCTTCAGCTCTACACCAAGATTACCGTAATCCCAGGTATTTGCCAGACCTCCGTAAATCTCAGAACCCGGATATACAAAACCTCTGGATTTTGCCAGTGCCACGATCTTGTCCATTGTTTTTTCCATTTGTCTCCTCCTGTCGGCCGTCTCTGCGGCATATGCATATATTGAAAGAAGCCGTTTATGTTTACTTCTTTGCTCGCTGTTTATCGTGTTATATCAAAATGTGCTGCCCCAAAAATACTTCTGTGCAGACATATTGTGATCTCAGACTTTTCCCTGACATCATTCATATATGACAAATGTCAGTGTATGTTTTACTTCTTCTGCGTCATCTGCGGTATCGGAAGCTTCGTTTCCTGCTGCGGACTTACTTTCGGATTCTACTTCAAACTGGCCTTTCTCCGCATTGCCATCGGATTTTGATCCGCCGTCTGTGCTCTCACTTTCCGATGCTGTCTCCGTCTCGGATTCTGCTGCCTTTTCCCGCTCTTCTGAAATGCTGGTTGCCGTCTTTTTTCCGGTGACAACTGCATCCGTCGTAACGTAAAGGATCTTGCCCGGAACTTCGATATCCATCTCTTCCGAACAGATTACAACGTTGTAGTTCAGACCGCTCAAAATATCGGATCTTGTCACACTTCCTGTAACTTTTCCGTTTTCCACTTTCTGAAATTCATCCGGGAATTCGTACTTCTGATTGTATGCTCCCTGCAGGTCTCCCGCATAAAAGGTCACATTATTGAAATCCTGATAATCCCTGGAAGCCGCATAGTTCATATACAGCTCTGCTTTTCCGTCTGTGACGTTAAATTTTTTGACAACGATCGGATCACCTTCCTGTGACTGATTGTACGCACTCACAGAATCATCGATCGTCTGCTTCAGCTCATCCTCGCTGTAGTAGGATTTGTCCAGCGTGTCGATCACCGCCGCCTGTACACTGCCGTCCCGTTTCACTTTTACTGCATTGTGCTCTGCCTGAAACTGACTGCAGCCGCCAAGACATCCGGTTATCAGGATGACTGCCAGAATTCCCTTCCATTTCTTCATAATATTTCCCATCCAGACACAGCAAAATCTCCTTCGCTGCCCTGCCTTTCTTGAAACTTACCATATACCCTTCTGTATATAAAATACAGAATACGCCACCTGTTCGCATGGCATTTTTCATCATACCATTATTGACCGTCCTTGTAAAGAGCGTTTCTGGTATGCCGCATGATCTCCAGAATCTCCAGAGATTTGAAATCCCGGTCTATGTAACGCCTCCGGAATTTCTCAACCAGACTGATAAACTCTTTCTTTACCTGTGCTGATAGTGCAAAGGCAAAGAGGCGTTCGACCGGCGTACTGATCACATATTGCATCGTATAGATTGTCGATTCCAGAACCGGTGTGCTCCTTTGTACTTTTGAGACACAGCTGCGGCACAGTACGCTGTTCTTATCTGTAAGGAAGGCACAAAGATCATGCTTTGCTCCACATACTGCACACTCGAACACTTGCGGATATTCTCCGCCTGCCGCCATCATACGCAGTTCAAAGGCATAACGGATCAGTTCCCGGTCCAGTTTTTGATTGAGCACTGCACGCAGTGCCCCGTAGAGCAGCTGGATGATCTGTGTGCCGTCATCGTTCTCTCTGGCATAATAATCGGCAAACTCCAGAAAATAGCTTCCATAGCAGGCAGCCTCCACATCTTCTGTGATCTCCCGGAAATAATTTCGAATCTCTGTCTGCACAAGCTGATAGGCAGTCCTTGCTTCTTTTACATAAAAGGTTCCAAAAGCAAAGGTGTTTGCGGCAGCCAGAAAGGGATTGCCCGGTCTTCTGGCTCCTCTTGCAAATACAGTCACCTTTCCCCGCTCTCTTGTCAGCAGCACCAGCCGTTTATCTGATTCTCCGATCGGTGCCGCTATAAGCACAATCCCTGTCAGTGCAATTTTATCATCCATATATTCTCTCATATTCTTACAGTCCCGTCAGCAAATGCTGATGTCTGTACGGAATCGTCGTTTCTGATTTCAGATATCTTTTTTATCGTATCCGAAGTTTTTGATCATGAAGTCACTGTCTCTCCAGTCTTTCTTGACTTTGACCCAGAGCTGGAGATTGACTTTTTCTTCGAGCATATCCTCGATATCACGGCGTGCCTGTGAACCGATCCTGCGGAGCATCTGTCCGCCTTTTCCGATGATGATTCCTTTGTGAGAATCCCGCTCGCAGATGATCGTCGCCTCGATATCACAGATGCTGCCGCCTTTGCTTTTGCGTTCTGTCATTTTTTCAATAGAAACGGCAATACCGTGCGGGATCTCCTCTTCCAGAGAGCGAAGTGCCTTTTCGCGGATCATCTCTGCCACGATCTGTCTCTGCGGCTGGTCTGTCACCGTATCTTCATCATAAAACTGCGGTCCGTACGGCAGATATTTGAAAATACTCTCGATCACAGTATCCATATTGACACTGCGAAGTGCCGACACCGGGATGATCTCCGCAAAATCATAGACTTTGCGGTAAGCATCCATATATTTTATGATCTCTTTTTTATCTACTTTATCAATCTTGTTGATGATCAGGATGACCGGTGTCTTTGTTTTTTTGAGCTGATCCACAATGTGACGCTCGCCGGCTCCGATAAAGGTACTCGGCTCCACCAGCCAGAGGATCACATCGACCTCATTGAGGGTGCGTTCTGCCACATTGACCATGTATTCACCCAGTTTGTTTTTCGCCTTGTGGATACCCGGTGTGTCCAGAAATACAATCTGTCCTTTTTCGTCTGTATAGACGGTCTGGATCCGGTTTCTCGTTGTCTGCGGTTTGTTGGACGTGATCGCGATCTTCTGCCCGATGAGGTGGTTCATGAGTGTGGATTTTCCTACGTTTGGTCTGCCGATCAGGGTCGCAAAACCGGATTTGTAACTTTTCTCTGCCATCTGTATATGATTCCTCCTTAAAGTGGTCCGAGATTTCTAAACATCTCTTTCTCTTTTTCCAGTGCATCTTCGTTTCCGAGCACGCAGATGCAGTCTTCTGCCAGGATTGCACGCATCAGCGGTGCCAGGGCACGGATATCTTCCTGTGTCGCATAGAGTACCTGGTCACGCTCTTTCTGAAGGTCGCTTTCAGTCACATGTCCGAAATAAGCAGCATCAGAACGTGCTCCCTGTGCTCTTGCTGTGAGTGGCGTATCCATCTCACTGATTGTTCCGATCACGTATTTTGTCATATCACGCTCTTCGACGTTGAAATGTTCCACGTATTCCGGCACGCCTTCGTAGATCTCGTTGGTCTGACGCAAGTTCGGATCACGGTAAGAAGCAAAATAGGAATTGCCATTTCTGCCGAATCCACTCATACAGCCATACGCCCCGCCTTTGACACGCACATTCACCCAGAGATATTCATAGCTCATGATCACCTTCAGGATCCGCAGTGCCCCGGTATAATCATAGCCTGCCTCGCGGTAATTTCCGGCACGTGTCACATACTGGATCTTGGCGGAGGTCTGGAAGCCTTCGTTCAGCTTTCCGTATGCAAGGGTTTCTTCTGAAGGTGTTCTCTTATCCAACGAAAGTTTTTCGCATAATCCTGTCACTTTCTCTTCCAGTCCGGCAAGCCCCTTCTCTTCCGCTGTTACGGAAAATACCATGGCATTCTGTCGGAAAATCACGTTCATCAGCTCTTTCAATTTACTCTTCAGATTCTCTTTTTTCGTTTCAAAATTTGCATCGAGGTCATCGAGCATGCGATAGTAGTCAATCCCGCTGCTGCGATCACTGAACGCAGCTGTCTCGGAGAAATAAGCCATGGCACGGGTTGCCGCTGCCGAATGTCCCGCCGTTGTCAGCCGCATCTGTGTCCTTGATTTCTGCTCGGAAACGATCTCTTTTAAGCGTTTCTCATCGTCCAGTTTGGATGTGAATAAAATCTCCTCGATCACATCAAACACAAAGTCGATTTTATCATAAAGTGTGCGGGCTGATACGGTAAACATCGGATACATCTTCTGTGTGTCCTTTTCTGGAAATACGACCATCCCAGTACCGATACCTCCGGTCTGCATATTGATCTCATTGAACAGATCTCCGTAAGCATAATGCTCGGTGTCGATCATGCCCAGCACATTTTTCAGAAGGCCGACATAAGGCAGATCCTCTTTTCTGACAACGGACAGATCAAAATAAAGGGTCAGATAAGCGATGCCGTTCGTGTTCACATCATGCCACAGAACTTTGGTGTTGCCAAAAGAAAGCTCTCTGTTGCAGATCGGTCTGCATTTCTTTGTGATATCCTCCCTGGTAAGCATCGGGATTTTCTCCAGCTCTTCCTGTGTGGACGGTGTCTCCTGGAATTCCTGCAGTTTTGCTGTTTTTTCTACCAGCTCCTTTACCTGTTCTTCACTGAGACCTGCCTTAAAATCTGCCAGTTTCTTTGCCGTCTCTGCCTCCAGTTTTGCAGTCAGTCCCTTTTCCGGTGCAACGACAACAACCGCCACATGTGTGTTATCCAGCAGATATTTCTGCACCAGTTTCTCGTAATAATCACTCTCTACTGCATCACGGAGTTCCTTATAAATATCCAGCTGTTTGACATAGGCAAACGGATCACCCTCGCCGTACAGCCAGCTGTCCATAATGTCGATTCCGTACATCAGGCCCTTCGGATAAGAGCCGTAATCTGCCTCACGAAAACGGAACTCGGAAGAATTGATACCTGCCAGCAGTGCTTTTTTATCGATGCCGTTTTTCACCTGCTCTTCCAATACCTTGCGGATCACTGCCAGGAACTTTTCTTTGTCACCGACATTTGCATTTTTAGCGACTACCGAAAGGGACGGCTGCTGAATGCCGCTCTCAAAAGAGCCTAGGATATCTTTTCCAATCCCGGCATCCAAAAGAGCCTGTTTAAGCGGTGCCCCAGGTGCTGACAAAAGTGCATATTCCAGGATTGCCATGGCAGTCACAAGACGTACATCGCTGCTTATGCCAACGGACACATTCCAGGAAAGATAGGTGTTGTCTTCTTCCGATTCGGATGTGGAAATAGAATATTTTTTATAGATCTCATGCGGAGCATCGAACGCTTTCTGCATACTGATCTTTGAATCTACCTCTTTTTCTCCGTATTTAGAGAGATATTCCTGATCCAGCCAGGTAAGGCGTTCCTCAACATCCATATTTCCATAGAGATAGATGTAGGCATTGGACGGATGATAATATTTTCCATGGAAAGCCAGAAAATCTTCGTATTTCAGATCCGGGATACACTGCGGATCTCCTCCGGACTCAAATCCATACGGTGTATCCGGATAAAGTGCATTTAAAATTTCGCGATCAAGCACATCTTCCGGTGAAGAATAAGCTCCTTTCATCTCGTTGTATACCACACCATTGTAGGTGATCTCATCCTCCGGATTTTCCAGATGATAATTCCAGCCTTCCTGACGGAAAATCTCTTCTTTTTTATAAATATTGGTATGAAAAACGGCATCCATATAGACATCCATCAGGTTTGCAAAATCTTTGTCATTGCAGCTTGCAATCGGATACATGGTCTTATCCGGATAGGTCATCGCATTCAGAAAGGTATTGAGCGAACCTTTTACCAGCTCCACAAACGGATCTTTGGACGGAAACTTTTCGCTTCCACACAGCGAACAGTGTTCCAGAATATGTGCTACCCCGGTGCTGTCTACCGGAGGTGTACGAAATGTAATATGAAATACTTTATTATCGTCATCATTTGCAATGACCATGATGCGTGCACCGCTTTTTCTGTGACGCAGCAGATAGCCGACTGACTGAATATCGGAAAGCCCCTCTTCCCTTAAAAGTTCGTACGCCTGTAATTCTTTTATTGCCATGAAAAAACCTCTTTTCTTTTTATTTATTCATAAAAACTGCAGCCCTTTCTGCCATATTCTTTTACATAATAGAGTGCCTGGTCTGCATCTTTAAAAATACTCTCTCCTTTATTCGGGCGGTCTGAGTTTCTGTCCCGTCAAAATATCTTTTCAAAATATCCAGAGCTTTCTCTCTGCTCTGTTTTGTTTCTGCTTCTTCAAAATAAGCATCCATATATTTACTTTGCCCGGTCATCGCATAAAGCCTGACCTGCTCCGTCAGATAATCGGATCCGTTCTGCAGCTGCTTCGCTGCATTTCCACATGCAATATACTGGTTTGTCGTCGTATGAAGTACATGAAACTCCTTTCGGCCAATAAAGGAAATTATCTTCTGAATTCTCTCATGTACAAACCCCTGTTATATCAACGGAAAAAGTGCGATCCCATACGTGACACCGCACTTTTCCTGTTGGATTACCTGTTATTTATTTACGCACAGTTTTCTGACCATATCTGCCGGAATCATTGTACATGCCAGCAGAACAACTGCAATCCAGCCTTTGATTCCAAACGGAACACAGCTGAACATTTCTCCAATCCACTGGAACGGGGCCAGCGGAACGATCGCCGCATTTACGAGCAATGCCTGCACGATTATAATAATCAGAAATACTTTAATAAAATCTTTATTCTCATTCAGACCGGCAAAAATTGCAAATCCATCGTCACGCACATTAAAGCCGTTGAACAAAGCTGCCACAATAAACAGTACAAAATAACCCGTCAGGTGCTGTTCCTCATTTGCAAACAGATTTACAAAGAACGGCACTTTCAGATAGATAAAGCTTACCACGGTAAGCCAGATTCCCATTGTGAGGATCTGTCCCATCATTTTTTTGCTTACAATACTTTCATCACGTTTTCGCGGTGCTTCTGCCATATATTCTTCTTTTGCCGGTTCATTGCCAAGCATCATCGCTCCCAGTCCGTCCATGACCAGATTTACAAAGAGAAGATGTGTTACTTTCAGTGGTTCATCCACACCGAAAAACGGTGCGATCGCACTGACCACAACGGCTGCCACGTTGATCACCAGCTGGAATTTACAGAATTTCAGGATGTTATGGTAGATGGTTCTTCCATAGAGGATGGCATCTTTGATGGATTTAAAATTATCATCCAGAATAACGATCTTACCTGCTTCTTTTGCTGCTTCTGTTCCGCTTCCCATGGCAAAACCAACATCTGCACGTTTCAGTGCCGGTGAGTCGTTGACACCGTCACCTGTCATGCCGACTACCAGGTTCATCTCCTGGCACAGGCGTACCATACGGGACTTGTCGGTCGGCAGTGCTCTTGCGATCACACGGATATTCGGTATGATCTTCTTCACTTCTTCATCACTCATCTCATTGAGCTGTGCGGAGGAAAGTGCACGGTCGCTGCCTCCTTTTAACAGTCCTGCATCTTTTGCGATCGCTACCGCTGTCTCAAGGCGGTCACCTGTGATCATAACGACCTGAATACCGGCTCCCTGTACTTCCCGGATCGCTTCTTTTGCTTCCGGACGTACATCGTCACGAATGCCCACCAGACCAATGATCACGATATCATCATTGATTGAATTTTCAACCATGTCTTTTTCTGAATAACCAAAGGCCAGCACACGCATTGCTTTTGCTGCCAGTTCATCGATCTTGCGGTTCAGGATGGCGTTGTCCATGGTACAGATATTGCCGTCTGCATCCAGATATTTCACTGCATTTGCCAGAAGTTTTTCCGGTGCCCCTTTATAGAAAGTTTTACCGGTGCTGTCGATGCGTGCCTGACTGAATTTATTTGCAGAGTTGAAAGACTGCTGTTTTGTTATTTTATATTCGCTGCTGTTCTCCAGCGTCTTGAATGTCTCCTCACCCAAAAACTTCATCAGTGCCTGATCGGTTGCATTTCCGCCGATGACTTTATGGGATGCGTCAAACATGGACTGTGTATTCTTACCGATGGCAAGATCCACAAGACCTTTTACCTTGCTGTGTTTACTCAGCTGTGCAATATCAATGGAATTGCCGTCGCCGGTAAAGAAATCGACCACTTCAAGCATACCTTTTGTGATCGTTCCTGTCTTATCACTGAAGAGAATGTTTAAAGAACCTGCTGTCTCGATACCTTCTGCTTTTCTTACCAGGACATTGTGGTCAAGCATTTTGCTTGTATTTTGCATTAGCACGAGGGAGATCATCAGCGGAAGTCCTTCCGGAACTGCACAGACGATGATGACAATTGCCAGAGAAAGAGCCCTTACAACATCTTTGACAACTGGTTCAATCCCCATTGCAAAGTACTGGGAAACTCCGCCCGCCTGCATAACAAAGTAGACCAGGTAAAGTACGGCGATCAATACCGCACCGATATAACCAAACGTGGAAATCTGTTTTGCAAGTTTGGCAAGTTTTACTTTCAAAGGAGAATCCGGCTCGTCTTCCTGCATCTCTTCTGCCATTTTTCCCATCATGGTCTTCAGTCCGACCTTGCGTACATCAAGAATACCTTCGCCGTCAAATATCACTGCTCCGCGGAACAGGGAGTGTGCATCGACAAAGGTATCGCCTGTGATGTCATCTTCCAGCTGAAAATCTTCTGATGCCGCTGTTTTTTTACATTCTTCTGCCTCGCCGTTCAGTGCGGAGTTGTCCACACGCAGTGCCCCGTCGATCAGTACACCGTCTGCCGGGATTTTATCACCGGACTGCAGCAGGACTTTGTCACCGACTACAACATCATCAACATCGATCACCGTGATCACGCCGTTCCTGTGAACTTTACACTTGTCTTTCTCTGTATTGTCTTTCAGTTCACGGTACTTGGTATCGCTTGCAACACCGGTCTTTGCAGATACGGTTGCCACGATCAGCACTGCAACGATCGTTCCGAGCGGCTCGTAAATCTCCGCATACCCAAAGAAGAACATCACGATCATCAGTGCTGCGATCGCCAGCAGGATCTTGATCATCGGATCACTGAACGTCTCTTTGAATTCTTCCCAGAACGTGGTCGGCTCGGAATCCGGGATCTCGTTGGAACCAAATTTACTTCTGGACTCTTCGACCTGTTTGTCTGTCAAACCATTATACTTCATCTTTTTGTCTCCTGTTTTTATTTTTCTGCTTATAAGCAGGGAGAAACTATATGAATCACTTCATCTCAGATATAGTCTCTCCCATATCGCACCATATCATACCGGTACGCTCTTATTTTTGAAATCTTGCTGCCATCTCACCGATGCCGCCGTCCCTTGTTCCCTGTCCGATGGCACCGAATTTCCACTCACCGTTGTAGCGATAGATCTCACCAAAGATCATCGCCGTCATTCCGGAGTAGTCCTCTGTCAGGTTGTACTTTAAGATCTCCTGGTCATTTTTTCCGTCTACCAGGCGGATAAACGCATTCTCGATCAGTCCGAAATGCTGCTTTCTCTGCTGTGCCTGATAGATCGTTACAACGATCACGATCTTGTCATACTCAGACGGCACACGGTCCAGGTCGATCACGATCTGCTCGTCATCGCCTTCTCCTTCGCCGGTCAGGTTATCACCCATGTGACGGACGGTTCCGGATTTGTGTGTCAGATTGTTATAGTATACCAGATCATCTCTTCCTGCCATTCTGCCGTTCTGCAGTAAGATTGCAGAAGCATCGCAGTCGATCGGTGCCGGTTTCAGTGCAAAAAATCCTCTGGATCTTTTGACTTCATCCCATCCAAGTCCTACTACGACTCTGGATAACCCCTTTTTCTCTTTGGACAGATTCACTTTCTGTCCTTTCTGTAAACTGATAGACATAATCATGCCCCCCTTTTCCAGGTTTTTAAGCATTGCTCAAATTCATTTTATCTGCCTGTACTACTTATGCGACTTCGATTCCATAATGTCCGCACAGTGCTGCCAGACCGCCCTGGAATCCGCTGCCGATGGCGTTGAATTTCCATTCTCCGTTGTGCTTGTACAGCTCGCCTACCACAACGGCTGTCTCAATGGAGAAATCCTCTCCGAGGTCAAAATGGATCAGTTCTTTTCCGGTTGCATCATCCACGATACGGATAAATGCGTTGGATACCTGTCCGAAATTCTGTCTTCTGACATCTGCATCGTAGATCGTTACGGTAAATGCGATACGTTCGATGTCGGATGGAACCTGTGTCAGATCGACCATGATCTGTTCGTCATCGCCTTCGCCGGAACCGGTCAGATTGTCGCCCATATGTTTGACACATCCGGTCGGATGTTCCAAATTTCCGTAAAAGATAAATTCTTTTTCAGTCGGGCATTTGCCGTTTGAACCGCACATAAATGCTGCTGCATCCAGGTCAAAATCTGCTCCTGTATCAAATGCGTTCACATCCCATCCGAGTCCTACCATAATATTTTTCAGTCCCGGATTTCCTTTTGTCAGATCTACTTTCTGTCCTTTTGATAAATTAATAGGCATAATGTTTCCTCCTTTATGGATTTATATTAAGGTGAAGATTCACCCTATTTGCTCTCAGTATCTCTTTGTCGGCATGTGGTACATCTGGTTGAATTCCTGCTTGATGTTCTCAAGTCTTGCCTGATCTTCATGCCGCTGTTTTCTTGCATTTTCCTGAATCTGTCTTGTCTCATCGATACCGTTTACGATCGTTTTCCAGGTCGTCTCCAGCGTCTCAATCTTGATCGAACTGCCGGATGCCAGCTGTGCCGTCATCTTGGACTGCTGCACGGTATTCTGTGCATTTTTAATAAGCATCTCATTTGTTTTCTGGTCCAGTGCAGAAATGGCTTCTGCCTGGATCTTCTGGCGTTTCAGCATGATCGCCTGTGCCAGTGCCTGCTTAAATACCGGAAGTGTGATGATAAATGCGGAATTGATCTTGCGGACCAGGTTCATGTTGCTGAATGCCATCGTCTTGATCATCGGGATCGACTGCATGGCAATGTTTTCTGCGGTACGCAGATCCTGTGTCCTCTGCTCCAGCATCATCAGTGCCTGATTTAAGCTGGTAAGCTCAAACTGGATCGACTGATCTCCGGTAGCCTCCATATCTGCCTGACGCTGTGCGATATAGGCTTCCAGCTCCTGACAGCCTTGTTCTCCGGCAAGAATGTATTTCACCAGCTCGTGGTAATAATTTACATTTGCCTCAAACATCGTCTCTAATTTGCGGTTGGACTGCTTGATCTCTGTCTCATACTGTTTGAGCTGAACATAGATCTGATCTACTTCTTCGCCCATTGTATGATATTTGGCAAGAATCTTGTCCATCTGTTTGCGAAGCCCGCCGAACAGTTTGTCAAACAGGCCTTTGTTTTCTTTTAATTCATCCGGATCAAACTTCTCCATGATCTTTGCAAGCGTGTTCAGCATCTGACTGGACTCATCCAGCTGTTTCATATCCATGCTGTTTAACACCACATCCGATGCTTTGGAGATCTCTTCTGCGACCTCTGCCCCAAACGATACGATCGTCTCCAGATTGTTGACCTCGATCGTGCTGACGATATCGTCCACTTCTTTGGAACCAACCAGCTCTGCACTCATCTGCTTTCTGTCCACAACGATATCATAAGACTTCACCTGTTCCAGTTCCGCCTGTGCGGCCGGAGCTGTCTGCGTTGGAGCATCTGGTCTGTTAAAATTAAGTCCCATCTTTTACTCCCTCCTGAATAGTATGTCCCGCCAGGATTTCTGGCGTGCCTTTGGTAATGGAACCCTCGTCAGATCCGGGACATTTAAATCATATAAATACTCCCCGATCTGATGCTCTTCCATCTGTTTTCTGTTGTAAAAGTTCTCTATATTCTGATATCCGGTCGGTATGAAAAACAAAATGTCAAAACCGGCCAGATTCAAAAACGCGGTAAGGATCGCATCCTCCAGTGAGATTACTTTCTCACCGGGATTGATATAGATCAGTTTCGGATTTTTCTTTGTAAAATCAAATTTCTGAAGCATCCGCAGGATTTCTTTCGGCAGGTTCAATATCGTCGAAAGGATCGTGTACTCCGTGCCGTTTTCAAAGGTGCCGCGGATCAGCTTCTGCTCGATCAGGATCTGCAGCTTGTCCAGAATGTGCTCCTGGATCTCTTCTCTTAAAAAGCCATAGGCATACGCCGGATGGTTTTTGATCTTTGCCTTCTGCAGTCTGCCGTTTTTGTAAAATTCAGTCACATAAGGCTTGATCGGATTGGCTGCAAGCGGCTGAATATAAGGAAAGCTTTTAATCACCATGGTATCTTCTGTGATCAGCTCCCGGATCGATGACCAGTACTCGGATACTTTTCCGTCTTTTACGCCGGAAACTTTTGCAAAAATGACCGGGATATTGACAGTGCTTTCCGTCGTACTGAAATTCGGCCGGTATTTCACTTCTTCGTTCCATAAAAGCCGGATCTCCTCGTACATCGTCTGGAGATTGATGATATCCGCCCTCTGATACTGCTGGTTGCGGTACAGTCCACTATCCTGATACATCAGAGTATCCAGTTCCCGCTCCGCATGATAGGCAGCCGTCCCCATCCGGACTTCGGTATTTTCCTGCGGAAAACGCTGTAAATGCAGCGTCTCCGTAAAATTCATCTGATAGAGCAGCTGATCTTCCAGTACAAACGCAGCACTGCGATCCGGATCGAGGATCAGTACATCCACCGGAAGTCTGCCCAGCATTTTCAGAAACAACGCTTCAAAACGATTTTTGCATCCGCCCATATAAAAAAAGCATCCAATCTGCGGCATACGCCAGCTTTTGAATAACTCCGGCAGATAACGCATCATCCAGCAGATCAGATAGACTGCCTTGTTGGTCAGTTTGTTGCGGTTCTCATCCAGTGCTTTTTCCTCCTCCAGAAGCACATCAAGAAATGCTTTGATCATCAGGCTCTGAAGCTCCCGGTTCGCCGGATACTGAAGATTGCGTTTCAGATCCAGAAGCATCTCATCGGTTTTGCTGTAATTTTTTCTGGAAACTTTTGCGATCTCCTCCGGAGTCGGCGGCTCGATCTGCCCGTTTATGATCACAATGTTTCGCTTCCGGGCTTTTAATTCCTGGTAAAGCTGGTAAAGCTCGTTAGTATAAGAGATTTTATCTTCTACACCATTTATCTGGCAATAACAATTATAATAAAATTCAGGATCACTGCCCCGCACGGTTGGCGGCTTTGCAATATCCAGAAGAGGCTTTCCCTCAATCCATGCATTGGTGCAGTTTCTGACATCCGGAAGTCTGCCGTAAAGGCGGCTTCGCTCCATCTCCTGTTGCTGCTGCATGCGAAGATTCTTCAGACTGAAATCCCCCGGAAATGCCTGCATATCCGGCAAGGTCAGCGGCATAGAATATACATTCGCCGCATCCAGTCTCTGATAATTCTGATCTCCGTGGTACTGCAAAAGTACAATATCGCAGCCCGCATGGCACAATATAGACAAAAGCATCAGCTCATAATGGCTGATGTCTCCCTCGTACAGAATCTTCGGGACGGAATTTTCACCGAGCAGATTGACGATCCGCTCGAACTTATAATACAGCCAGCACATGAACTTGATGTAGGCATTTTTCAGCATACCCTCTGTCTTGCCTGCCCTTTGCATAGAAGCAAAAAAATCATACATGGACATCGCCATATTTTTCCGCTGGTACGGATTCATCCGCGGAAGCCATTTCTGTAAACGACTTTCGATAAAACCAGGAGCCATCTGAAAATCCATGCCCATCATCTCTTCATAATAAGAAAGATTCTGCCCGGCAGGATTGGGAATCCTGCCTTCGATCACAACGCCGCGAAGCCTCGCCTCCTCATAATATTTCCGGATAAAGGCCGCGACCTGCGGTGTATAACCGCTGATGCGGTAAAAGTATACTTCTTCTCTTGTCGTTCTGACCGAAAGCTCTTTAAAATAATCGTCAAGTATGCTTAATTTCTGTTGTCTGAACATAGGTGAAATGCGAATGCCGCCCTCTCCTTTTCTGTAAAATTACATATAAATCACTATATCATTTTTTGCGTTTCTTTTCAAGCATTTTAAGAAACGACCAGGCAATCGTTTCTCTTTGCATACTGTCGCCGTACAGATACCTGAAAAATCGGATCCAGACGTGACAATTTCTGCTTTTTAGCGTATACTCAAAGCAGATAAAAGAAAAGGAGGTTATTTTATGCTTGTTCTTCCAAAAAAGACTTCGCACCCCCTTCACACAGATTCGATCCTTGAGATCAACCGTGTCACCTCCAGAGCTGAGGACTATACAGGCATACACAACATAAATCGCGTGACGCAAAGTGAATCTCTCTCCTCTGCAGAAGCCGCGCCATTCACTGTATCCAGGGCATCGGAAACTCCTATGTCATCCCGTGTTTCGAATCCATCACCGTCTTATCGGAGATCCGCACAGCAGAATATATTCACGTCATCTGCTCCTTCCGGCATCTCACACCAGATCATGCCTGCTCTGATAAATCAAACGAGGAAAGGACAGAAAACACTACTTGGAGATGCAATTTCTCTTGGAAAGATCAAGGCCTGCCTTGGCTGGAATGTCAAAAATCCGGCCTGTGATGTGGATGTTTCCGCATTTCTTCTTGGCCGTGACGGAAAAGTTTCAGGCGATGACTGGTTTGTATTTTACGGGCAAAAAGAAAGTCCGGATTGCAGTGTGATTTTTTCTGATCGGGAAAACACGGACCGCGAGTCCGTTGCGATCGATCTTTCCAGACTGAATCCATCGATCACCCGGATCGTCTTTGTGCTGACGATCAATGATGCCTTTTCCAAACGCCTGAATTTCGGCATGATCGAGGATGCCTATGTGCGGATTTTAGATGCCGCTTCTGACCGGGAGCTGGTCAGCTTTGTGATGGATGAATATTATTCCAATGTCATCTCCATGATGATCGGAGAAGTCTATTTACATAACGGAAACTGGAAATTCAATGCCATCGGAAACGGGGTCGCCAAAGACCTGGAAGGCTTATGCGGTCTGTATGGTGTACAGGTTAAACAGACTTGAACACCGTTTCTTTTTAAGGAGGAAATCGTTTTATGTTAAATTTTGAAGTGATCAATGAACTGAGTCTGAAAGTTACCTGCACTGGAAATGATGTACTGTTCACAAAGGCCGGTGCTTTTATCGCCGGCGAAAGCCAGGGCGGAAAAAATTATCGTTTTGAAAAACTGCTGCTCGGTCCACAGAGCAACCTGATGCAGGCAGCCCTCGGTTCCCTGACAAGACGCGTCACCCGTGAAAATCTGCCTCTGATGAAAGTCACTATGAATGGCGATTCTGTCACTTATTATGCAAATCATGGGCAGCATGTAGTTGTGTATAAACTTGCCCAGGGTGAAATCCTTTCGGTAGAATCCGAGAATATTCTCGCTTTTACACAGGACTGTGATTACAGCGTCCGCTTTATCGGCTGCGGTATCTTTTCCCAGAAAGGTCTGGCAACCTCAACGCTGACCGGAGCCGGTCCGAATGCCTATGTCGCTGTGCTCTCGGACGGCAACCCAATCGCCATGGACAACACCGACAGCCATGCTACAATTTCTGTAGACCCGGATGCCGTGATCTGCTGGATGAGCCGCCGCGGATATGGCGATCCGCAGATCCGCAGTGATCTTTCCTGGAAAAACCTGATCGGGCAGGCTTCCGGAGAATCCTATGCCTATGAATGGTCCGGCAACGAACCGGTCTGCGTACTTTTGCAGCCATGTGAACGCTCCGGCGGTATCCGCGTCGGCATCGATTAAATGCAATTTTATCATTCAAGATTCACGTAAAAGACCGCAGGGCATTTCGCTCTGCGGTCTCTTTTATATTATCAGCAAATGCTGATCTTCTCATTATTCTTCTGTTTTATTTGCACCATACAGTGTGATCAGTTTGTTCAGGTATTCATAACGAGCTTTTGCTTCTGCTTCATTCTTAGCGAACAGTTTCTTAGCCTTTTCAGGGTTAGAACGCATCAGGGAGTTGTAACGAACTTCGCCGTTCAGGAATTCCTGATATTCTCCTGTCGGAGCCTTGCTGTCCAGAGTGAATGCATCTTTTCCTTCTGCTTTTGCAGCCGGATTGTAACGGAAGCAATGCCAGTAACCAGCTTTTACTGCCAGTTCTTCTTCTGTCTGAGCTTTTGCCATACCTTTCTTGATACCATGGTTGATACATGGAGCGTATGCGATGATCAGGGATGGTCCCGGATATGCTTCTGCTTCTGCGATTGCTTTTACCGTCTGGTTGAAGTCAGCACCCATGGAGATCTGTGCTACATATACATAACCATAGCTCATTGCAATGCTTGCCATATCTTTTTTCTTCACTTCTTTACCGCCTGCTGCGAACTGTGCTACTGCACCGGTCGGAGTAGACTTGGAAGCCTGTCCACCTGTATTGGAGTAAACTTCGGTGTCGAATACCATGATGTTTATATCTTTGCCGCTTGCCAGTACATGGTCAACGCCGCCGAATCCGATATCATAAGCCCATCCGTCACCTCCGAAGATCCACTGGGATTTCTTAGCCAGGAAATCTTTGTTCTTGACGATGTCTTTACATGTATCACAGTCGATGCCTTCCAGAGCTGCTACCAGTTTGTCTGTAGCTGTTCCGTTTGTAGCACCTACGCTGTAAGTATCCAGCCATTCCTGGCAGGCTGCTTTCACTTCATCAGAAGCTTTTTCGTTTGCAGCAACAGCTTCTACTTTTGCTTTCAGTCCTTCACGGATTGCTTTCTGAGCTAACAGCATACCATAACCGAACTCTGCGTTATCTTCGAACAGTGAGTTGCTCCATGCAGGACCCTGTCCTTTTTCGTTTACGGTGTACGGTGTGGACGGTGAAGAGTTACCCCAGATAGAGGAGCATCCTGTTGCGTTTGCAATGTACATTCTGTCACCAAACAGCTGTGTAACCAGTTTTGCATACGGTGTCTCACCACAACCTGCACAGGCACCTGAGAACTCAAGCAGCGGCTGTTTGAACTGAGAACCTTTTACCGTATTTTCTTTGAATTTTTCTACCACATCTGCTTTTGCAGGCAGTTTTGTTGCATAGTCGAAGTATTTCTGTTCGCCGGCATTTGCTTCCATGTTTTCCATAGCCAGTGCTTTTGCACCTTTCTTGCCCGGGCAGACGTTTGCACAGGAACCACATCCGGTACAGTCGTAAGCGGATACAGTCATTGTGAATTTATATTCTTTCATACCGGTCATCGGCAGAGTCTTCAGTCCTTCCGGAGCTGCAGCAACCTCTTCGTCAGTCAGTGCTACCGGACGGATAACAGCGTGCGGACAAACGTATGCACAGCGGTTACACTGGATACAGTTTTCCGGATTCCATACAGGAACGTTTACTGCGATACCACGTTTTTCGAATGCAGCTGCACCGGATGGTGTCGTACCGTCCACATAATCTTTGAATGCAGATACAGGCAGTGTATTACCTTCCTGAGCGTTTACTTTGTTCTGGATGTTGTTTACGAAATCTACTACGTCCTGACGGTCGCCTGTTGCAACTTTGGTATCCAGACCTTCGTCCTGTGCGTCTTTCCAGCTTTCCGGAACGTTTACTTCAACGATCTGTTTTGCACCTTCATCGATAGCTGCCCAGTTCTTCTGAACGACATCATCACCCTTACGTCCGTAAGTTGCTTTTGCTGCTGCTTTCATCAGCTCGATCGCACTTTCTTCTGGAATGATGTTTGCCAGTTTAAAGAATGCAGACTGCAGGATGGTATTGATACGAGTCGGACCCATGCCTGTCTCGATACCGATCTTAACACCATCAATGATGTAGAATTTGATGTTGTGCTTTGCGATGTATGCTTTTACCTGACCCGGCAGATGTTTTTCCAGACCTTCCATATCCCATGGGCAGTTCAGCAGGAATGTACCACCATCTACCAGTTCCTGTACCATGTTGTATTTTCTTACATAGGACGGATTGTGGCAGGCAACAAAGTTAGCTTTGTGGATCAGGTATGTAGATTTGATCGGTTTTTTACCAAAACGCAGGTGAGACATTGTAACACCACCGGATTTTTTGGAATCATAATCAAAGTATGCCTGAGCGTACATATCAGTATTGTCACCAATGATCTTGATGGAGTTCTTGTTAGCACCTACAGTACCGTCTGCACCCAGACCCCAGAACTTACAGTTGATAGTTCCTTCCGGTGTGGTAACCAGAGGAGCGCCTGTTTCCAGAGACAGATTGGTAACATCATCTACGATACCGATTGTGAATTTCTGTTTTGTTGTATTTTCATATACAGCAACGATCTGTGCCGGTGTTGTATCTTTGGAACCTAATCCGTAACGTCCGGTAAAGATAGGTGTATCATTGAATTTTGTTCCTTTCAGTGCTGCAACAACGTCCAGGTACAGAGGCTCGCCCAGTGCTCCCGGCTCTTTTGTTCTGTCCAGAACAGAAATCTGTTTTACAGTTTCCGGAATAGCATCAACCAGAGCCTGTGCGCAGAATGGTCTGTACAGACGAACTTTTACAACACCAACTTTGTGTCCTGCTGCCAGCAGATAATCGATAGTTTCTTCGATGGTATCATTTACAGATCCCATAGCGATGATAACATGTTCTGCATCAGCTGCACCATAGTAGTTGAACAGTTTGTAGTCTGTTCCGATCTTTTCGTTTACTTTGTCCATGTATTCCTGTACGATAGCCGGCAGAGCATCGTAGTACGGGTTACATGCTTCTCTTGCCTGGAAGAAGATATCCGGATTCTGTGCAGAACCTCTCTGACATGGATGATTTGGATTCAGTGCATGTTTACGGAATGCATCGATAGCATCCATATCTGCCATATCCTTCAGATCTTCATAATCCCATGTTTCGATTTTCTGGATCTCGTGAGATGTACGGAATCCATCGAAGAAGTTGATGAATGGAACTTTTCCTTTGATTGCTGCCAGATGAGCAACCGGAGTCAGATCCATAACTTCCTGTACGGAAGATTCACACAACATTGCAACACCAGTCTGACGACAGGCGTAAACATCGGAATGATCACCAAAGATAGATAATGCATGGCTGGCCAGAGCACGTGCGGATACGTTGAATACACCTGGTAACTGTTCACCGGCAATTTTGTACAGATTCGGGATCATCAGCAGAAGACCCTGAGAAGCAGTATAGGTTGTTGTCAGAGCACCTGCTGCCAGAGAACCGTGAACTGCACCGGCTGCACCGGCTTCAGACTGCATCTCTGTAACCTGAACTTCCTGTCCGAACATATTTTTTCTTCCCTGAGTTGCCCATTCATCAGTAGCTTCTGCCATAACAGATGAAGGTGTAATCGGGTAAATGGCTGCCACATCGGAAAATGCGTAGGAAGCATGTGCTGCAGCATGATTACCATCCATGGTTTTCATTTTTCTTGCCATTTCAAATTCCTCCTTATTTGAATAAAAAATAAAGTTGTTTTTACATAATTTCAACCTTATTTTTATTATATCACTCTTTGTTGAGCCTGTCCATTTTTTACAAAAAAATCATGAAATGTTCTTATAAAAAAACATTTCATGATTTTTCTCTTCTTTTTTATTCGGCAAAATGTATAAAATCGTTTAGTTTCTTACGATTCGTGCCATGATATCCCATTTTTCTTCCATATCTTTAACCAGTTTTAACTGGGTTCTGGTACGATCCAGGTTCTGTTCCGGATAATGGATTTTGAAATAGGTATCTCCCTGCAGATAATCCGTCAGGAAACGCATCCCGCACTCAAAGGTCATGATTTTTGCGCCCATCGGAAGTGCTTCCACTTCTTTGTCAGTCAGGCTGCCACGACATCCTTCCATAAAGCCATTAAAGTACGCTTCGAAAAGAGTCATATCACAGGATACTTTGTTCAGATCTTTTTCATCCTCCGCTGCTGTACTTGCACCAAAGCGAATCGCATCACCAAAATCATGGGCTGCAAATCCAGGCATTACAGTATCAAGGTCGATGACGCAGATGGCATTGCCGCTTGCTTTATCAAACAGCACGTTGTTTAATTTGGTATCATTATGTGTAACCCGCAGCGGAATCTCCCCTGCTGCCAGCAGATCTCCGAAGTAGTGACAGTCTTTTTCTCTTTCTTTGATAAAGCTGATCTCTGCTTCCACTTCTTTTACTCTTCCCATAACATCTTTCTGTACCGCCTGTTCGAATTTTGCATAACGATCAACTGTATTATGAAAGTCCGGTATCGTCTCATGAAGCTTTTCCGCCGGGAAATCGGATAAGAGGTACTGGAAATTACCGAAGGCATAACCACTCTTTTTCATTGCTTCCGGTGTATCTGCCTTATCAAAGCTCAGGGAATCTGTAATAAACGGATACACTCTCCATCCGTCACCATTTTCCTCTGTCAGATAGGCTTCTCCTTCTTTGGTAGGGATAACCTGCAATGTTTCCCGGTTCGGATCACCACCCTGCTCTTTGATCTTTTCTGTCAGAAAACTGGTGACCTGTAAAATATTGTCCATCAGTTCTTTCTGATTTTTGAAAATATCTTTATTCATTCTCTGCAGAATATACAGTTTTTCCTTTCCGTCTTCCTTTACTTCAAGACGGAACGTATCGTTGATATGTCCGCTTCCATAGGGTTCCGCGCTGACTACTTCTATATGATTTCCCAGTTCGAATTTTCCGGTCACATCCAGAAGTTCTTCTTTTGTTATCTGCTCCACGATCTTATTCCTCCCACAATCTTTCCGGATATTTTCCTTCTGCTTTTAGTTTGCAGATAGCATTTACAACAACCGGCTTATCTTCTTTGTATGTCACGCCATACCATTTGTCCAGAGATTTCAGGACTTTTACATCGGCCTTGTCTTCTGCAAGCAGCTCGCTTACAACAGACGGAAGAAAATACTCTCCCTTTAACGGGTTTGTTTTCATTGCTTCATCCAGAAATGCCGGGAAGCGTTCTTTCAGTTCTTTTAAAAGGCTTGCACTGAATCCCCACATATTCATGGAAACGGTGCTTCCTTCCGGAATCACAGTCCAGGTCGCGCCATCGTCTTCGGTATACGCAGTTGTACCATCAGGTCTTTTCTCGATATGGGTTCGTTCCTGAATACCCATCAGATAACCGTCTTCATCCGTCTCACATACACCACGGGCTACATGACCATTCTCAGTCAGTGTATTTTCCAGAATATATCCTACCATCAGATAATGATATTTTTCATCGTCCTCATGGGTGGTCAAGAAATCATATATCATCTGGAAAGCATGACTTCCGTAGTAATCATCCGCATTGATAACTGCAAACGGTGCATCCAGAGTTCCCAGACAGCTCAGCACTGCATGACCGGTTCCCCATGGTTTTACTCTGCCTTCCGGTACACGGTAGCCTTCCGGAAGATTGGTCAGTTCCTGGAATACATAAGAAACTTTCATGATTTTACTGATTCGATTTCCTATGGTTTCTTTAAAATCTTTTTCATTTTCTTTTTTGATAATGAAAATAACTTCTTCAAATCCTGCTTTCTTTGCATCATACAGAGAGAAATCCATAATGATATGGCCTTCCGGATCGACCGGATCGATCTGTTTTAATCCTCCATAACGACTTCCCATACCTGCTGCCATAATTACCAATACCGGTTTTTTCATGTTATCTTCCTCTTTTCTTTTATTATGATTTTTAGTAACTTTTCAGTAGCTATTGTTTTATTTCTTTCATGTTATCTGTTTCCTATAGATTACCATGTTTTCTCTTTTATTGATTTGCACAAAATTTGCTTTTATTTGCACAAAACTTGCTTTTATACAGTTTTTATTTTATACTTCTTTTCATAAAATACATATCTGATACTTTTTCCCGAAAGGAGTGCTTGACCATGACCTACCAGCCGTTTCTCTTAACCGAAGAACTGCACATTACACAGATTATCACCATTCACTATTTTGAATATACCAACACGTATCACTTCCACGGAGAATCCCATGATTTCTGGGAGTTCTTATGCGTAGACAAGGGGGAAGTTACTGTTACTGCCGGCGAAAAAAAACTGACCTTACAACAGGGACAGATCATCTTTCATGAACCCAATGAATTCCATAATGTACAGGCAAACGGGAAAATTGCTCCAAACCTCGTAGTCATTTCTTTTTCCTGTGATTCTTCCTGTATGAAGCAGTTTCGTAATCTCATCACCACCATCAGTGAAACTGAAAAGACCTTTCTTGCCCAGATTATCCGCGAAGCTCGACACTGTATCGCAACACCACTGGATAATCCGTTTACCAAGAAAATGGAACGGCGAACCGATTCTCCTTTTGCCTCAGAGCAGATGATCCAGCTTTACCTTGAACTGCTTCTTCTATCGATGCTTCGTCGCTTAAATCGAAAAGAGAAACCGGATCCTTCCGAAAAATCCACCAGGAAAGAAAACGATACTATTCTCTATCAGCGAATTCTGCTATATATGAAGGATCATCTACGCAGCCAGCTGACCTTGGATCAGATCTGTCAGGCGAATCTGGTTGGAAAGTCTCAGCTGCAAAAACTTTTCCAGAAAGAACAGCACTGCGGCGTGATCCATTATTTTTCTTATCTGAAAATCGAGGAAGCCAAACAGATGATCCGCCAGGAACAGGCAAATTTTACAGAGATCTCGTATGCGCTCGGCTATACTTCCATCCATTATTTTTCCAGGCAGTTCAAAACCTTTACCGGGATGTCTCCATCGGAATATGCACTTTCTATCAAAGCATTATCGGAGGAAGACACCGCGAACGCCCTGCACTGATTTGTGGCAGGGCTACTGTTCACTCGTTTCGTTACTGTCCACTCCGTGCTCAGTAACTACTTTCTGTTTTTTCTTTTCCCTTGCTTTTTTGCGGTAAATGGGATAACGTATTTTTAGATGCAGCTGCATTATTTGAACAGCGCTTTTTAATATGTAAGATCTCTAAGGAGGGTTTTTATGAGAATCATTGTAACAAAAGATTATAACGACATGAGCAGAAAAGCTGCCAATATTATTTCCGCACAGATCATTACTAAACCGGACTGCGTTCTGGGTCTTGCTACCGGTTCTTCACCGGTCGGTGCTTATAAGACACTGGTAGACTGGTACAAAAAAGGGGATCTGGATTTTTCTGAAGTTACTACCGTCAATTTAGACGAATACCGCGGACTGACACATAGCAACGATCAGAGCTATTATTACTTTATGAATGATAATCTGTTCTCTCACGTAAATATCGACCCGGCTCACACTCATATTCCAGATGGTACTGAACCGGATGCGCAGAAAGCCTGCGATGACTTTGAAGCAATCGTAAAGAACTGTGGCGGCACCGATCTGCAGCTTCTGGGTCTTGGTCATAACGGGCATATCGGCTTTAATGAGCCTGCAGAAGATTTCCCTAAATTCACTCACTGTGTGGATCTGACCGAGAGCACCATCCAGGCAAATGCCCGTTTCTTCGACAAACCGGAAGATGTTCCTACACAGGCTTATACTATGGGAATCGGCACCATTATGCGTGCAAAACGGATTCTGTTGATTGCCAGTGGAAAAGACAAAGCAGCCATTGTAAAAGAAGCTCTCTTCGGACCGGTTCGTCCTCAGGTACCGGCTTCCATCCTTCAGCTTCACCCGGACGTAACCGTTGTTCTGGATGAAGAGGCGGCTTCCTGCCTGTAATTCTATTGTATCTTAAAAAGGAACAGTATGAGAACTGTTCCTTTTTTTAAATCATTTTCTGTTTTTAAAGGAGGTATGACTTCTATGTTTATTCCAATTGATTATGAACAATGGGATCGGAAAGAAATCTACGATGCCTTTCACGGATATTTGTACTGTATGACTGTAGAACTGGATATCACGGAGTTTCTCAAAAAAATTCACGAAAATCACTGGAAATTCTATCCATCCATGTGCTACTGCATCGCCAAAACCGTAAATGGACATCAGGATTATCGCTATGCCAAAATCAACGGCCAGGTAGGTTACTTCGATCAGGTCAACCCGCACTACACTCTGCTTCGCACAAATTCCAACCATCTCTTCACCCATCAGTGGACTGATTATAGCGAGGATTTTGCTGCATTCCATAAACTATTTCTGGAAGATAAAGCCCTTGGGGAAGTCTGCGAAACTCTGTACTATCCAAAAGAAGATGACCTGAACAACGTACATATTTCCATTATGCCCAACACCACTTATACGGCACTGAGTTACTCCAAACCAGATTCTTTCACCCACTACAACACTCCTACCGTCAGTTACGTCCCCTTCGTCATGATTGGAAAATATCATGAAGTTGACGGCCGGGTAAAAATCCCGATCACTACCGAATTCCACCACGCCGTCAACGACGGCTACCACGCAGAACAATTTTTTCACCTGCTGGAAGACTGCTGCAGAGAATTCTGATGAACAAAACATTCTGTAAACTCTAATTTGCATAGGCAACGAACCAAAACCATGCTTGCACAACACTTTAATATCTGCCGAGAAAACGAGATAAAATCCATAAAACAGACCTTATCTCGTTTACTTTAGACTAAAAGTGCTGTACAAATATGATACTATACAGAACTCCCGGTAATCGAAGTCAAATTTGAGTCTGTCTCTTAGAGCGTGTCTGAAAAAGGCTTTTCGTGAGCTGCGAGTCTCAGTTTGTGGGAGATTTTATCCGAATGAGGGCGGCGTAGCGGGCTACGGCAACCGAATGAGGGTAAAATATACCGCAAAGTGGGGCTTGCAGATTGCGGAAATGATTTTTCAGACACGCTCTAATACCACCGGGAGTTCTATAGCTTATTCCATATCTGTACAATTTTCTTCACTTACTTATCTTTTCCTGCCGTCACTAACCACCAGAAAGCCCACGCTTGCCCGGTAAGGACAGACAGCCTTATGCCGGCGCCCTTAGCTCAGCTTGGCGTTGCCAGCGGTTGTCTGCCCTTATCGGGCAAGCGTGGGTTTTCGTCCGTTGCATGACGAGTAGTTTTTCGTTCCTACCCTTCATGCACCATCGCCAAATAAATCATAGCCACCCCGATCAGCAAAATCAAAACTCCCATCACTGTCCGCAAAGTCTTACTGATCTTTTCATACTTCGGATCATACATCCATCTCTCCACAACACTGTAACTCGTTCCCGCCGTAACCAGTAAAACACTGTGCCCAATCGCAAACATTACCATCAGGAAAATCCCCCAGACCGTCTTCCCGGCCTGAGCCGCCATCGCAAGCAACGCGATCATCACCGGTGTAGAACAATGAGAAGCCACCGCTCCACTCACCATTCCCGCAAGCAGCGCACCAAGATACCCTTTTTTTGTTACTTTCGGACCACAGTGGCATTGTCCGTCCCCCTCCTGACAATCCACCGGATGATGATGTTCTTCTTCATGGTGATGGTGATGATCATGGCATTCACAGCCATGTTCCCCGTGGCCTTCTCCTGTTCCGTGATCATGTGGATGATTCGGTAAAATTCTTATCACACCCCAGATCTGCAATGCCATCAGTACCATGATTGCCCCAAGGATACCGTACCACCAGGCTCCTATCTCATGAAGATAATGTCCCAGCACAGATGCCAGTGAACCAAAGATCAAAAACGTCAGTGCAAGACCTCCCGCCATGGTCAGGGACAGGCGAAACGCCTTTTTTGTATCATTTTTTGCTGATCCGCCAATATAGGCAATGACCATCGGAACGCTGGATAACGAGCAGGGGGTAAAAGAAGTCACAAGACCTCCCAGCAGTGCCAGAACCGGTGCCAGCCAGATATACTGCTGAATTAAATTTGCTAATGTATTTAAACAATGTGTCATAATTACTCCTCTTTTCTTTTGATTTTCATGTATCTGCGCATTCCCTTTCCGTCAGGATACCAGAGTACAGAACCATTACGTTTGAACATATGAACGTTTCTTCATTTTCCCGAAAACGCAGACAAGGAGCCTGCCCGACTTCACGGGCAGTGCTCCTTGTCTCATAAAGCTGTTTCGATAAATAAAACCGCTCTTATTATTATTTAATTATCTTCTTCCTGCATCAGATAAACCTGACGTTTTCTTGCCATCTCATCACTTGCCAGATATTCATCATAGGTTGTGATTTTGTCAATCATAGATCCGTTTGGCATGATTTCCATAATACGGTTTGCTGTTGTCTGCACGAACTGATGATCGTGGGATGCAAATAACAGAACACCCGGAAACTTGATCAGCCCGTTGTTCAATGCGGTGATGGATTCCATATCCAGGTGGTTGGTCGGTTCATCCAGAATCAGGATGTTCGCACCGGAAATCATCATCTTAGATAACAGGCAGCGTACTTTCTCACCTCCGGAAAGTACTTTCACTTTCTTCACGCCATCCTCACCGGCAAACAGCATTCTTCCAAGAAATCCACGTACATAAGTGGCATCCTTGATCTCAGAATACTGAGTCAGCCAGTCTGCGATCGTCAGATCATTATCAAAATCTTTTGTATTGTCCTTCGGGAAATATGCCTGGGAAGTTGTCACACCCCATTTGTAATTACCGGAATCCGGTTCCATCTCACCCATCAGGATCTTGAACAGAACAGTTTTTGCCTGCTCATTGCCACCAACCAATGCAACTTTGTCTTCTCTTCCCAGTGTAAAGGAAATATTGTCCAGAATCTTCACGCCGTCAATGGTCTTGGAAAGATTTTCCACCATCAGCACCTCATTACCGATCTCACGGTTCGGACGGAAATCAATATATGGATATTTTCTGCTGGAAGGCCGGATCTCATCCAGCTGAATCTTTTCCAGGGCTTTCTTACGGGAAGTCGCCTGTTTTGATTTGGAAGCATTTGCACTGAACCGGGAGATGAACTCCTGCAGTTCTTTGATCTTTTCTTCTTTCTTCTTGTTTGCTTCCTTCATCTGTTTTACCAGCAACTGACTGGACTCAAACCAGAAATCGTAGTTACCTGCATACAACTGAATCTTACCATAATCAATATCAGCAGTATGAGTACACACTTTATTCAGGAAATAACGGTCGTGGGACACCACAATAACCGTGTTTTCAAAGTTAATCAAAAACTCTTCAAGCCATGCAATCGCATCCAGGTCCAAATGGTTTGTCGGCTCATCAAGCAACAGGATATCCGGATTACCGAACAGCGCCTGTGCAAGCAGAACTTTCACTTTTTCAGAACCATTCAGGTCTGCCATCTGTGCATAATGCAGCTCGGTCGGAATTCCAAGACCATTTAACAGCTGCTCGGCATCGGATTCTGCATTCCAACCATCCATCTCTGCAAATTCTGCTTCCAGTTCACTGGCACGGATACCATCTTCTTCGGTAAAGTCTTCTTTTGCATAAATTTGTTCTTTTTCTTTCATGATTTCATACAGACGGGCATTTCCCATAATAACGGTATCCAGCACCTGATACGCATCATATTTGAAATGATCCTGCTGCAGGAAAGAAAGTCTCTGTCCCGGTGTGATAGTGATATCACCATTCGTAGTTTCTAACTGTCCGGAGAGAATCTTCAGAAAGGTAGACTTTCCGGCACCATTGGCACCAATCAGTCCATAACAGTTTCCTTCAGTGAATTTAATATTTACATCTTCAAATAAAGCTTTTTTTCCAATTCGCAATGTTACATTATTTGCTGCAATCATATTCGTTTCCTTTCCTCTATGAAAGTTTCTGGTTGCTCATATACGAAGCCGGAGATCTTTACAGACCACCGGCTTTCCATATAATCCTATACTATTTTACAGGAAATCTCCAGATTTGCAAGAGGAAATTTCATCAAACGTGTTTTTTCTCTTGTTTTCGTTCTTCTTCCATTCCGTAATCAAACATCTTCATCGAAAGATGTTTTCCGATCAGCAGCAAATTGGAAATAACTGTCTCAATATCACTGTCTTCCTGTACTCCGAGACGATTACATAATGACACTTTTGCCTGATACACTTCTTCGTAAAGTTCACTGCAGTAAGACCCTTTGGCGAATTCATCTACTACCTGGTCTTTCCACAGATCTTTTACTTCATCCAGGACCAGACTTCCGTTCATCAGGTCGTAAATCAGATTTTTCTTTTCTTCACTTTCGTATCTCACATCCGCATCCTTTCCTGTACGCCATCTTTGTCACGTACATATTTTTATTTTTTGTAACATCCACACATTGTTTTTTTAACGTACTCTGTGCTTCATGCTTTTATTATAGATGGCGGATATTTTTTTAGCAACGTACTTTCTTTGAAAACCCAAAGATTCGTTCCTGATTTTCTGACAGGGTTCGACAGATTTTTCTTTTTAGAACGGCGTTCCTTCAAGATCATATGGCGTACACTGATATACATAGTAATTTAACCAGTTGGTATACAGATTATTTGCATGTGCTCTCCACAGAAGTCTCGGGCGAAGCTCCGGATCATTCTCCGGGTAATAATTAGCCGGAATTTCAATTTCCAGTCCTTTACCTTTATCTCTCTTATATTCTCCGTCCAGTGTCACCCGGTCATATTCCGGATGTCCCATAACAAAAATCTGACGTCCACCCATTGCCATACATAGAAAAACTCCTGCTTCTCTGGATTCTGCCAGTACGGTCAGCGCTTTACAATTGTGAATATCTTCTGCTGAAACTTCTGTATGACGGGAATGGGGTGCCAGAAACAGATCATCAAACCCACGCACCAGGGGAATCTTTCTGTTCTGCACTTCATGCCAGAACAGACCGAACATTTTCTTTGACAGCTGACGTTTTTTCAGTCCGTAGTGGTAATACAGTCCCGCCTGCGCGCCCCAGCAAAGATGAATAGTGGATGTTACATGACTTTTGCTCCACTCCATGATCTCCGTCAGTTCTTCCCAATAATCCACTTCTTCAAACTCCATCTGTTCTACCGGTGCTCCGGTAATGATCATACCGTCAAATTTCTGTTCTTTCACCTGTTCAAAGCTTATATAAAACTTATTCAAATGGCTTCGGGAAGTATTCTTTGCTTCATGACTCGCCACTGCCATAAAGGTCACATCAATCTGCAACGGTGTGTTGGACAGAGATCGGAGCAGCTGAAGTTCTGTCTCTTCCTTTAATGGCATCAGATTCAGAATCAGGATCTGAATCGGACGAATATCCTGGTGCATCGCACGGGTATCATCCATGACAAATATATTTTCCTGTTCCAGAATCTCTTTTACCGGTAAATCGCTTTGTATCTTAATCGGCATTGTTACACATCTCCTGTCTACTTTTTAATTTACATCAACGGGGCAATCAGTCGAAGTACTCTTCCCGTCAATTTCGTAATAAATTTCTCATTTTTCCAGTCTTCCATGCTGATTTCCCGACAGTCTTTCAACGTCTCCTGAAAATCTGCCTCCACATCTGCAATCTGTGGTACCTGGTACAAATATACTGCACATTCAAAATGCAGAAACAGACTCCGGTAATCCAGATTGATAGTTCCCACTACCCCTTTACAGTCATCTGAAGTGAAAGATTTTGCATGGACAAAACCAGGTTTATACTGATAAATCTTCACACCTGCCCGCAAAAGTTCAGGATAGTAAGTCTTTGCCAGTGCAAACGCATACGCTTTATCCGGAATTCCCGGCATAATAATCTTTACATCCACACCACGTTTTGCCGCATATGTAAGTGCCGTGAGCATCTCATGATCCAGAATCAGATATGGCGTCATAATATGCACATAATCTTTTGCATTGTTCAGAATATCCATATAGACAAGCTCGCCCACATTCTCATGATCCAGCGGACTGTCACCGTAAGGAATCACATAGCCTTCCCCTTCCGTCATGCCATAACAATAAGATGCATCCAGATATTTTTCATAATTCTCCTGCGGTTCATCTACGTTCCATATTTCCAGAAACATCAAAGTAAAGTTTCTTACCGCCTCTCCCTGAACCATAATCGCAGTATCTTTCCAGGTTCCAAACCTTTCCAGTTCTCCGATATATTCGTCTGCAAGATTAACACCACCGGTAAAAGCTGTCTTTCCATCAATCACTACAATTTTTCTGTGGTCACGGTTATTCTGCACCGTAGATAATGCCGGTTTGATGGGATTGAATATCTTACATCTGATTCCGTATTCCTCCAGTTTTTTCGGATAATTATACGGGAGCAGCGAAATACTACAGGTACCGTCATACATAAACCGGACTTCCACGCCCTCCTGTACCTTCTTTTTCAGAATCTCCAGCACAGTGTTCCACATTTTTCCTTCCGCAACAATGAAGTACTCCATGAAAATGAATTTCTCCGCTTTATTCAGTTCTTCAATTAATGCTTCGAATTTGTCTTTCCCCCATGGGTAATATGTCGTATGATAATTTTTATACGTCGGAAAACCACCTTTTTCTGTCACATATCTGGATAAATTGGCAACCCGTTTATCTGTCTTTTCCAGTTCTTCAAAAACATCGGGATCCTGCAAAACATATTTTCGCATCTGCTGTTCCACATTTTGAAGACGATGATTCAGCCACACTGTTCCCGCCTGAAATTCCACAAACAGATACAGCAGCATACCGAAAACCGGAAAGAATGTAATCGGAACCATCCACGCCAGCTTAAACGCCGGATTTCCCGGTCGGTTGATAATCAGTATCGCTGTCAGCGCGGAGAGCAGGACAAACGACCAGTAAGCATAAATTATATGCTGTTGCAGTCTGCTGAACACAATAAATAGAATCCCCAGCTGCAAAAGCAGTAACAGAAGGATGATTCCGGTCCGCCCAAACAGAATCCGGCCAATGCCACTCTTTCCTTTTTTTACTATTGTCTTTCCCGTTTTCGATTCCCGAATTCTCTGAATTTTTCCCATTATATGCACCTGATTCTTTCTGTTCCACTATGGTATCTTCTGTCTTTTTTCACATTTTCTTTCGTTCTTTTCTCCATTGTTACTGTACATTCTACTCAATCTGCCTCTGAAAGTCAATGCAGCGAACTTATACTCCCTCTTCCATCATCTTGAGAAACATCTCTTCCGAAATGATTGGAATTCCCAGTTCTTTTGCTTTTCGATTTTTTGAAGAGGCCGACCGGGTATCATTATTGATCAGATATGAAGTCTTCGAAGTCACGCTTCCCGTTACTTTTCCGCCCCTCTTCTCAATCTCCTCTTTCACTTCTTTTCGATTGGCAAAATGTTCCACACTTCCGGTGATCACAAAATTCATGTTCTCAAAAATCTGCGTTTCTAGCTGCTTTGGTGCCGATTCGATTTCGAGATGCGACAGCAGATGATCTAGTTTTTCCTGTGTTCCTTCTTTTTTAAAGTAGTTCACAAAACTCTTTGCTATAACAGGGCCAATACCGTCAATCGCCGCCAGTTCTTCTTCCGATGCATAACGAATCTTTTCCATATCATAATTCAGTTCTTTGCAGATCATCTTTGCATTGGCAAGACCGATATTGGGAATACCCAGTGCATATAGCACCCTTGGAAGTTCTGTCTTTTTCGCCCGTTTCAGACTTTCTATCAGATTTTCATATGATTTTTCTCCAAATCCCTCCATCCGGATGATCTCATCTTTATGTTTGCCGATTTCAAAAATATCCCCAAAATTCTTGATAAAACCTCTGGCAATGAATTTCTCCAGTGTTGCCTCCGACAGACCATCGATATTCATCGCATCCCGGCTGACAAATAATGTAAATCCTTTAATTGCCTTTGCCGGACATTCCGGATTCCTGCAATATAAGGCTTCCACATCATTCACCTTTTCGATCACAGTTTTTCCTCCGCATGCCGGGCAGGTGGAAGGAATATCTTTTACACCGCTTTTCGTGAGATTTTCGCCTATCTGTGGAATGATCATATTGGCTTTGTAAACTCTGATCCGGTCACCAATGCCAAGTTCCAGTTTTCGCATAATGCTGATATTATGCACACTTGCCCGACTCACTGTAGATCCTTCCAGCTCCACCGGCGTGAAAATTGCCACCGGATTGATCAGACCGGTTCTAGACGGGCTCCATTCGATTTGCTCAAGCGTAGTATCCACCATCTCATCTGCCCATTTAAACGCAAAAGCATTCCGTGGAAATTTGGCTGTTCTTCCCAGGGACTCACCATAGGCAATATCATCATACAGCGCCACCAGTCCATCCGATGGAAAATCGTTTTGTTCGATCCGTGTTGCAAAATATTCCATCGCATCATCCAGTTCAGCTCCTGTCACCACACGATACTCCACCACTTCAAATCCCTGATCTTTCAACCATTCCATCTGTTTTTGTCTGGAATTTTCAAAATCTACTCCATCTGCTTTTACCAACGAAAATGCATAAAAATGTACATGCCGTTTTGCTGTGATCTCATTGTTTAACTGGCGTACCGAACCGCTGCATAAATTTCTTGGATTCTTATATTTTGCATCCACATCCTCAATTTGACTGTTGATTTTTTCAAACTCAGAATATGTTATAATTGCCTCTCCGCGAAGAGTCAGTTCTCCCTGATATGGAATCTTTAACGGAATATTATCAAATACCCGTACATTATTGGTGATCACCTCACCAACTACTCCATTCCCACGTGTTACTGCTTTTTGCAATTTTCCCTGATAATAAGTGAGAACCACGGTCAGGCCATCCATTTTCCAGGAGAGCAGTGTTTTGTGATCCCCTATGAATCCTCGTAACACTTCCCTGTCTTTTGTTTTATCCAGAGAAAGCATCGGACTTTCATGTGCCTCTTTCGGCAGTTCATCCACCGCCTCATATCCCACTGTAGTCGTAGCACTTCCTGCCAGGACCATCTGTGTCTCTTCTTCCAGTTTTACCAGTTCATCATACAGTGCATCATATTCCAGATTGCTCATGATTTCCCTGTCCTCAGCATAATATGCGCGGGATGCTTCTTTCAGTATTCCCGACAGTTCTTTCATCCGTCGGATCGCCTGTTGTCTTTTTTCTGCGTTCATATGCCACCTCTTCTTTCTCTCTGTTTTTCATTTCGTTCTTTCACGGACAATGAACTGGAATCAGACAACAGGGCATCCAGTTCTTTTCGTTCTTCTCCCTCGATGTTCCTCCAGGTTCCTTCCTTTAAACTTCCCAGTCGAATATTCATGATCCTGACTCTTTGCAGAGTCATCACCCGATATCCCAGTGTCTCACACATCCTCCGAATCTGCCGGTTTAATCCCTGTGTCAAAATGATCCGAAAACTTTTTTCTCCTGTTTTTTCCACTTTACAGGGACGGGTCACTGTATCAAGAATCGCCACTCCGCGACTCATTTTTCTGCAGAATTCCTCCGTTACCGGTTTATTTACCGATACCAGATATTCTTTTTCATGATAATTGCCGGCACGCATGATCTTGTTAACCAGTTCTCCGTCATTCGTCAGCAGTAACAGCCCGGTAGAATCCTTATCCAGTCTTCCCACCGGATAGATTCGTTTCGGATACTTCATGTAATCCACAATATTATTTCTTTCTCTCTTCTCCGCAGTACAGACAATCCCCGCAGGTTTATTCATCGCCAGAAGAACTTTTTTCTCTTCTTTTTTAATCAGTTTTCCATCCAGGCATACCTCGCTGTCCGGTGCAACTTTCATTCCCATTCCGGCAATTTCTCCGTTCACTGTTATTCTTTTTTCTTCTATCCAGCGGTCTGCCTGTCTCCTGGAACAGATTCCTGCATCACTCAAATATTTATTTAGCCGAATACTTTCCATTCTTTTACTCCTCCGGTGTTCGGGTTCTTTTTCCCTGTAAAGCAAAAGGCTGTTACTTTAACCTTTTCAGAATACCTTCTGAAATCGATCAAGGCAACAGTCCTTTTTCTCCTGTCTACTGGAACATATCGCCCCTTACATAGCCAGTTTGTCCTTCAAATTCAATTTTAATCCAATCTCCATCCTCACCGGTCTTGGTCACAGTCTGTCCACCCACCAGTTTGCCGATGGATTCTGCATCCTGCGATGGTTCTTTTCTGATATTACAATTGGATTTTACGGTAATCTGCGCCCCTTCTGCTGCTTCCATGGCCGCAGATCCTTCCACTCCAAGCTCTGACAGATATTTCGACAAAGCTTCATCAGAAGCCAGTTTTTCATCATAAGATGCCTGTGTACTGTTCAGCAGTTCCTGTACCTTGGCATCTTCAAGCTGTTCACTGATATATGCAAGCTGTTCCTCGTTCGGATCTGCCACAATATACAAACTTCCATCTTCTTTTGTATCCACATATAGATAACTGATTCCTGGCAGAAGTGTATCATAACCCACATACTTATGATCATAAGCTGCAAATACCACATAACTGGTATCTGTCATGCCTTTTTTTGTATATACCTGTACGTTACTGTATCCTTCAATATACTGAGAATTCGTGATCGCACTTTCATCTGACGGATCCAGTTCATCCACCAGTTCTTTTAAACTCTGCACGTCTTTGCCTGTCAGTGCTGCATAATATTTTTCTATCAGTGCATTGACCTGCGGATAGGCATTCAGTTCCAGTTCTCCTGCTACCGGTGTTGTTTCCGGTTCCGCGGTTGTTGCCGGTGTTTCTTCTGCTTCCTGCGTCGGAGTCGGTGTTTCCGTCTCCTGCTGTGTCTCCTGTTTCGGTTCGGTTGTTTTCTGATTTCCGAATTTTGAGGAAATAAAACGAACACCGAAAAATAAAATCAATACCACTGCCAGAATGCCAAATCCCAACATGAAATATCTAAGATTATCTGACAGCCATTCTCTGAAATCATCCATATCGTATGCCTCCTTATGACTGGGTACGATCCTGATTTTTCTTCCGTTCTTCCGGAAAAATGTAAAAAGAAACGCATCTGGAGGGATTCGAACCCCCGACACATGGTACCGGAAACCATTGCTCTATCCCCTGAGCTACAGATGCGTATCCGTGAGACTTTTACCTTACTCACATTTATAAATAATAACACATCTGCTCTCGTTTGTAAAGAGTCTTGTTCGCCAAAACTGTTACTGTTCACTCCGTTCCCAGTAACCTAAAACTTATCCGTCATCTGCTGCTTTCACAAATGAACTCTTTTATCTTCCGCACTGTAAAAATACGCCTGATCCGACAGAACCTCCTTCGGATCCACCTGACTTTCATTGATTTCCGTTACAATTTCTGTCAGTGCTTCCTGATACATTCCTTCCTCCTCCGGGATCAGAATACATTCATGAATACTGCTTGGCAACACATAGAATCGCTCGCCCAGAAGTTCTTCAGCCTGTTTTAACACGCCCGGATATAAGAATGTTCCTGCTCCCAGTGACCGTTCTTTATTAGTCAAAACATACATTTGCTTTTCTTTTCCCTGTACCAGACCCAGCAGACCCTTCATATTAATAAATTCTGCCGGCAGTTTTAGATATGTATATCGTTTTGCATTTTCGATCAGTTCTTCCTGCGTAATTTTCCATGCGTTCAGATGAGCATACTCTACCAGAATGGTTGCCTGCATTGTCTCATCTTTCTGGATCCGATAATAGAATACCATCGCCAGATCCAGGATTCGCTTATGCGGAACCTTTTTTAACAGTTCCCGGTTTCTCTCGTAATTAATCAGTTTAAAACAGATGTTTTCTTTGATTTCCTGATAATTTTGAAAAAAATCCGCTTCCACATCCATCTGAGGTTTGCAATGTTCAAATTGCCACATCACTTTCCGAACCAGCTGTTCTAGCGGAACTCCTCTTTCCCAGTAAGAAAAATAATCTTCCATATAAAAGATCGAAGCAACCCGGGCATTCTCACTTTTTAATACAAGACCTTCCATAACGACCCCGTTATTTTTGTTGATTTTTTCGGTGGTAATACTCACCCCCTCTTCCATAACTTCTTTCATTCGTTCTAAAAATTCACATCGAAATTCCTGATAATTCAAATTGTTCTCCTTTGATTTTTATGAATTTCAGATGTTCATATGGGGAAAATGTGACGAAACGTCACTGAAATAGAAATGTAAATTACTTTTATATCATACATGTTTTCTCTTAAAAATGCAAGCAATTTCTTGTATCTGTCTGCATTGTTACCATCAACAGTTATTGTTCACCGGTAATATCCTGTGATGTGTTTTTTGTGAGCAAAGGCCACAGAAAACCCGAGACATACCGCATACTCTGAACTGATCCACTGCCAATTGCTGCTATGCAATGCTTCAAAAACAAATCCCCGGAAAATCCTGTATTTTCCGGGGGCTTTACGATCTGTTATTAATTTCGACTGTTAAATCTTATACTCTGGACAGATATTCACCTGTTCTGGTATCGATCTTGATTTTATCTCCCTGATTTACAAACAGAGGTACGTTTACCTGTGCGCCTGTTTCAACAGTTGCAGGTTTTGTAGCACCCTGAGCGGTATCCCCTTTGAATCCAGGTTCTGTTTCAGTGATCTCCAGTTCTACAAACAGAGGCGGCTCGATAGCGAATACACTTCCGTTATAAGAACATACTTTAACAGTTTCGTTCTCTTTTACAAATTTCAGAGAATCGCCAACAGTATCTTTATCAACTGCCATCTGATCATAAGTTTCCATGTTCATAAAGTTGAACAGATCCCCATCTGCATACAGATACTGCATATCTACTCTGTCGATACGAGCCTGTGGGAATTTTTCAGTAGGTCTGAAAGTTTTTTCTACCACACCACCGTTGATGACATTTTTTAATTTTGTTCTTACGAAAGCTGCACCTTTACCAGGTTTTACATGCTGAAATTCGAGAATCTGAACAACGTTTCCATCGATTTCCAATGTTACACCGTTTCTGAAATCTCCTGCTGAAATCATATGATATTCCTCCTTATAACTCACAATACCCGGTGATTTCCGGGTATCTGCCTTCTTAATATATTTGAGCTTGGCTACTCATATTCTATAATAACTACAGGGATTTTTCAACTAATTTTTTCAAATACGACCAGATTTCCTGTTTTTCTGATAAAAATGCAACACAATTTTCTCCAGATACCGTTTCAGTATAATCTGAATCTCTTCTTTCGGATGGATCGGTTTCACAAGGATATTCGCCATTCCTGTCCTCTTTGCTCCATACACATCGGTAAACAGTTGATCACCGATAAACACAGTATCAGACAAATCCGTGCCCATCAGTTCCATCGCTTTCAGATAATTTTTGCGGGAAGGCTTATGTGCATCCTCGATATAATGCACCTGCACATCTCTGTTGAACATCTGCACACGCTCCAGCTGATTGTTCGACAACAGACAGCAGGAAAAACCAAGCTCTTTCAGATGCGCAAACAACGCTTTCGCCCGTTCATCTGCCGGTTCTCCATGAGGTACCAGAGTATTGTCGATATCAAAGATAAGGCCACGGTATCCTTTTTTATACAGTTCATCAAAATCAATCTGATAGGTGGAATCCACCCAGGTATCCGGATAAAATGTTTCAAACAGCATCTTTTGTTCTCCCTCTAATCAACGGTTTAAAAACCATTTCATTTCCTCAAATTTCTCTTCCATCAGATCATAACCATGCTGATAAAAGTTCTCCAGCTTCTGTGTATCCCGCTCCAGACGGGCTACCGGCTCGATCTCCGGTCTGAGAACAAATACTTTTCCTTCTTTTTCCCATTTGTCAATATAATACAACGTCTTGTTATAGACTTTTGCACGCTGTTCGAGTACTTCGACCAGTTTCGGATATTTCTTTCCGTAAGCGAGTTCAAACAGACGGTCCTGTTTTCCGCTGGAATGTTTCCGATAGCCTTTATTTCTGGTCAGAATGATTACATTTCTCTGATGTCCTGTCTTCAGGGAATGGATGATGGGGATGGAATCGGCCACTCCACCATCCACATACGGAATGCCGTCCACAAATACTGTTTTCGTCGCCAGCGGCATACTGCACGATGCTCTGCAGATATCCATCATCCGTTTTGCACTGGAGTGTTCGCTCAGATATTCCGCTTTTCCTGTAATGCAGTTGGTCACCACCATCTCGCACTGCATGTCCGAATTCAGGAAAGTATCAAAATCAAACGGAAAGATTTCATTCGGATATTTTTCAAAAATCAGATCCATATCCAGCAATGTTCCCGTCTTCAGTGTATTTTTTATTGTTACATAACGCTTCTTCTTATCCGTAATAATGGTACAATTCTTTGTACGCAGTGGCTGCCTTGACACATAATCCACCGCATTGCACGCACCTGCGGAAGTTCCAACCACATACGGAATATAAAAATCCTGTTCCATCAGATAGTCCAGTGCTCCGCTGGTAAAAACACCCCTGTTTGCTCCACCTTCCAGTACCAGACCTGCTCGTTTCATGTTTATAACGCTTCCTTTCTTCTTTGTTTATCGTTCTTCCAGAGGACGGTAAATTTCTTCTTCTTTTACTGTTTTATAAGCCGGACGAATAATCTTATCCATATTGATCAGTTCTTCCATCCGGTGTGCACTCCAGCCGACGATACGTGCAATGGCAAACATTGGTGTGAACAGCTCGGTCGGAAGATCCAGCATGCTGTACACAAATCCGCTGTAGAAATCCACATTGGCACTTACGCCCTTATAAATATGACGCTCTTCTCCAATAATCTTCGGTGCCAGCTGTTCTACCATACTGTAAAGTGCAAAGTCTTTGTCTTTGCCCTTTTCATGGGCCAGTTTCTGTACGAACCCTTTGAAGATTTCTGCTCTCGGATCGGAAATGGAATATACAGCGTGCCCCATTCCATAGATCAGGCCTTTTTTATCAAAAGCTTCTTTATGAAGCAGCGCGCGAAGGTAAGCTCCTACTTCTTCCTCATCCGTCCAGTCTTTCACTTGTTTTTTCATATCTTTGAACATCTGGACTACTTTGATATTGGCACCACCGTGCTTCGGTCCTTTCAGGGAACCCAGGGCGGCTGCTACTGCCGAATACGTGTCTGTTCCTGAAGAAGTCACCACATGAGTGGTAAATGTTGAGTTATTACCACCACCATGCTCCATATGCAGCACCAGTGCAAGATCCAGAATCGTTGCCTCTAACTGCGTATACTGCATATCCGGACGAAGCATCAGCAAAATATTTTCTGCAACAGAAAGTTTCGGATCCGGATTATGGATATACAAACTTTTTCCTTTGATATAATGATTATATGCCTGATAACTGTAGACCGACAGCATCGGAAAAACACTGATAAGATTCAGACACTGACGGAGGACATTCGGCAAAGAAGTATCATCCGCATTATGATCATAGGCATATAACGTCAGCACACTTCTGGATAACGTATTCATCATATCCTTGGTCGGTGCTTTCATGATAACATCGCGGACAAAGTTCTTAGGCAGAGATCGCTGGCCCGCCAGCAGAACCTTAAAGTCTGCCAGTTCTTTTTCGTTGGGCAGCTTTCCGAATAACAGCAGATAAGTAACTTCTTCAAATCCAAAACGCTGTTCTCTTAAAAATCCCTGCGTCAGTTCATGGATATCATACCCGCGATAGTATAATCTTCCTTCGCAGGGAACTGTTTTCCCATCCACCACATCTGTGGAACAAATGGACGAAATCTGTGTCAGACCTGCCAACACACCTTTTCCGTTGACATCACGCAGCCCACGTTTTACATCGTATTTTCCATACAGAGACGGATCCATCTTACTGTTTTCCACACATACCTGTGTTAAGCTTTCCATCTCCGGTGTTACTTTTAATTTAAATCCCGCCATATTCTTTCCTCCTGTCCTTTTATTCGTAACTGTCAGACTTTTTGATAATTACGTTGCTTGTTTTTCATATTGTCTGATTTTTCTTTTATTACTCTGCTTTTTTCATGTCTGTTTTGCTGTTTTCTGTAGAGAGTATCAGTTATGACTATTATACAGACAAATGCTTTTCACCGCAATAATTGAATTCTTAAAAAAATATGAAACTTTTATGCCTTTTTTAGAGCGTGTCTGAAAAAGGCTTTTCGTGAGCTGTGAGTCCCAGTTTGTGGGAGATTTTATCCGAATGAGGGCGGCGTAGCGGGCTACGGCAACCGAATGAGGGTAAAATATACCGCAAAGTGGGGCTTGCAGATTGCGGAAATGATTTTTCAGACACGCTCTAGAACAGGACATTAGTTTTTTTAACTATTCAACAGCCGTTGCGAAAGATACGGACAGTTACGATTTTTTATTTTTCAAGTCCCAGTTCTTTGGCCCGATCCGGGAAATTTGTGAAAATACCATCGACGTTCCAGTTGTTTAACTGTTCCATGAGTTCTTTTTTGTTGACAGTCCACACATTGACACCAATCCCATGCGCATGACAATCCCGCACCATCTCTTCTGTCAGAAAGTTCTTATCCGGATGATAATATTCCACACCATTTTCTTCTGTGAAAAATCCCATATTATCCATCCGTGCTTCCATCAGATATCCCATTGGAACTTCCGGCAGCATTTTCTTGCATTTGTTGATGGATACCAGATTAAAGGAAGAAAAAATCACGCGGTCTTCCATCTGGAATTCCCGCACCATATCGATTACTTTTTCTTCCAGGTGTTCGTAGTAATACACACTGTTTTTCAGTTCAATATTGGTAACCAGTCCCGTATCCTTTACCCAGGTCAGATACTCCCGCAGCGTTGGAATCCGCTGAAAGTCATATTTTCCTTCAAACTTTCCGTAGCAGTCAACAAGACACAATTCCTGATACGTATAATCACGAATATTTCCTGTTCCACTGGTCGTTCGGTCAATGGTCTCATCATGCATGATCACGATCTCATCGTCTTTCGTCAGCTGTACATCCAACTCGATGCCATAACAGCCAACTTCTTCCGCTTTTTTAAATGCCAGCATAGTATTTTCCGGATATTTTCCGCTGAATCCTCGATGTGCAAATACCTTCATTATTAGCCCTTCTTTCCTGTATCCCTGAAAATTCGGTATCTGATATTTCATGAATACATTTCTTCACTTCCCTTAGTATGACAGATTGTTGTCTGATTTTCAACTACAAACCAGACAAAACATACCACACCGGATTTTGCTGCTGTCGCAGCAGCCAGGATCTTATGCACCCACGGATTTTAACTCATTTCCCACAAAAAGAGCAGAAAACTTTATGTGCTCCATAAAATTTTCTGCTCTTTTTATTATTGGATTCCCTTGCTCACTTTAGGTTTCTGCCATTGATAATCACCGTCGACCAGTTTGCTGTCCTCTTCCTCCGGTGCCTGTGGAACTCGCAGGACAAAGACCGGATCAGTATACGGATTCTTCAGTTTTTTTTCATTCATCGTTCCGCCTGTACTCTCCGTGGTACCTGTATTATCCGCTATCACAGCAGCTTTTTTCCCACTGTTATTCTGCAGGCTTTCCTCTACCTGCCCATCTGCATCATTTCCACGGATAATCTGTGCGGACGGATCTCCCGTTCCGATTTCTGCTTCCATGGCAATCTGACCGGAATCGCCTGTTGCTTCTGTATTCTGTGTATCTGTTTCACTTCCGGTTGTGGTATCTGCTGTTTCTGTTTCCTGCGTCGGTGTCACCACATTTCCTTCCTCATCCAGTACATCCGCACCATAAATCGTCTCTTTCAATTTTCGTACGGTAGGCTCCCAGTCCGGAACGAGATCCCCGTTGTAGCCATGATACATACCATCATAAGGAATGCGATCGGAAATAATTTTATACTTCATCAATGTCGGCGCTTTTGCCAGTAAACCCCAGAATTCACTTTCCGGTACGTTATGTGTCAGTAACGGAAGCAGACGGGTTGCCAGACGATCCAGATCTTCAAAGCTCATAGCCTTTACTTTATCAAGAAGTTTTAACAGTACCTCTCTCTGACGTTCTGTGCGCTGATAATCGGAATTACCTACTTTTCGGATACGTGCATAAGCCACCGCCTGCATACCATTACATTCATAGGTTCCCTCACCCGGAATCAGATATTTTTTAGATTTTAATCCCAGTATCCTGCACTGCTGTTTGATACTTTTATTTGCATTTTCTGCTTCTTTTGGGGTAAAAGTAATTTCGATGGTACCGATTTCATCGATAATATCGATCATCGAACCAAAATCCACCGTAACATATCGGTCTACATCAATCTTGTAATTCTCTTCTACGGTCTTGGCAAGCAATGGTCCTCCACCATTGGGATACGTGGCATTCAACTTACGGTATCCGATTCCCGGAATCATTACATGGGTATCACGCATCAGGGAAATCATGGAAATCTGTTCCAGACGATAGTTAACAGAGATCAGAATCATAGAGTCTGAGTTCCCAATCCAGCCTTTATCTGTCGTATCCAGACCAACCAGCATAATATTGTATACATTTCCATCCGTAGTGATTGGCTCCGCAGATGCATATTGTGCCATGTTCTGCTGTGCCTCCAGCAATTCCGGATCCACTTCTTCCTCTACCGTCGTTTCTTCCTCTGTTTCTTTCTCCTGTTGCTCTTCTTTCTGTTTTTCAATCAATGCCTGAACTTCATCATCCGTCATATAGTTGGTTTTTGTATAATATCGATGTCCCATATAATATACAACTCCGGCAATGATCACAATCAGCACCAGAAAAATCCCGGCAACAATCGCACCTTTCTTCTTTTTGGACATCTTCGGCTTTTTTTCCCGCGTTGCCTCTTCCTGCTCTTTATCGTCTGCTGACACGCCCGACAGCCTCCTTTTTATTGGTTTACTTATTACTGGTACATCGTTTTCGATGTACCAGCGTAAATGATACCATTTGCATTATTTTTTGTCAATTACTGTCGATGTCTGCTGTCTCTTTTTCATTTCTGCCCGTAATATGCATTTGCTCCGTGTTTCCGGTAATAATGTTTATCCTGCAATTCCTGCGGTGCCGGTTTTACCTGCGGATTGATCATCTCACATCGGGCTGCCATCTTTGCAACTTCTTCGAGTACGACCGCATTATGAACCGCTTCGTGTCCGTCTTTTCCCCAGGTGAATGGTCCGTGATTTTTGCACAGAACTGCAGGTACTGCTTCATAATTTTTATCTTTGAAGTAATCTACGATCAGAAGTCCTGTATTTTTCTCATACGCCGTATCGATCTCTTCTTTTGTCAGGCAGCGCACGCACGGGATTTCTCCGTACATGTAATCTGCATGGGTGGTTCCGTAACAGGGGATGCCTCTTCCTGCCTGTGCCCAACTGGTTGCCCACGGGGAGTGTGTATGTACCACACCGCCGATCTTTGGAAATGCACGGTACAGTTCCAGATGCGTCGGTGTATCGGAGGATGGATTGTATCTTCCTTCGATCTTATTTCCCTCAAGATCCATGATCACCATATCGTCCGGTGTCAGTTTGTCATAGTCCACACCGCTGGGTTTGATGGCAAAATAGCCGGTTTCCCGGTCAATCTGGCTGACATTTCCCCAGGTAAATGTTACCAGATTGTATTTTGGGAGCAGCATATTGGCTTCATATACCGCTTTTTTTAATTCTTCTAACATAGTTTCCTCCTGCCTAGTGCAGATGTACTACTGCTGCACGCTCAATCTCCAGTCCCTCTTTATATCTGTCCATAAAAGCTTCAAATCCTTCCACATCTTTCGGATCCGGTGCAATCTGTACACTTTCTTCTTTTGCAAATACCTGTTCTTCCAGATAAGAAGCAAGGCTCTCGCCTTCTGTTTTATTTTTACGGTAAGCAGCCAGAAGAGCGATTCCCCAGGCACCGCCTTCTCCTGCTGTTTCCATCACGGATACCGGCGCATTGACCGCTGCCGCCATCACTTTCTGTCCCACACCTTTTGTCTTGAAGAAACCACCGTGCCCAAGAAGCTTATCTACAACCACACCTTCTTCTTTTAACAGGATATCCATACCCAGTTTCAGCGCACCCACACTTGTAAACAGGTGGCTTCGCATAAAGTTCGCCAGGGTAAATTTGCTGTCCGGTGTACGCGCAAATAACGGACGTCCCTCTTCAAAGTGTGTAATATGTTCTCCGGAAAAATAGCAGTATGGAAGCAGTCCGCCGCAGTCTGTATCTCCCTCTAAGGCTTTGTTATATAAAGTACCGTACAGTGTATTAGTATCTACTTTCACGCCGAAACTTTCCAGATTCTCCCGGAACAGGTTCACCCATGCGTTCAGATCTGAGGTACAGTTCTGAGAATGTACCATAGCTACCGGCATACCGTCCGGTGTTGTCACCATATCGATCTCTCCATATACCTTCGACAGCGGTTTTTCAAGAACGATCATGGCAAATACAGAAGTACCTGCGGATACGTTACCGGTGCGTACAGCTACGCTGTTAGTCGCTGCCATACCGGTTCCTGCGTCACCTTCCGGCGGGCACACCAGACTGCCCGGCTGCAAGTTACCGCTTACATCCAGAAGTTTTGCACCTTCTTCGGTCAGCGTACCTGCGTCTTCTCCTGCAGACAGAACCTGTGGCAGGATCTCTCTCAGTTTCCATGGATATCCTTTTTCTTTTTTCAGTTCATCGAACTGTTCTACCATCTTCTGGTTATAATCTACGGTTTCCGAATCGATCGGGAACATACCGGAAGCGTCGCCGACACCCAGAACTTTCTTCCCGGTCAGTTTCCAGTGGATATAACCGGCCAGTGTAGTGAAAAATGTGATATCTTTTACATGTTCTTCACCGTTTAAGATGGCCTGATACAGATGTGCGATGCTCCATCTCTGTGGAATCTGCTGACCAAATAGCGGGGTCAGTACATCGGTCGCCTGCTCGGTGATATTATTTCTCCAGGTACGGAACGGTACCAGAAGATTGTCCTCTTCGTCAAATGGCATATAGCCGTGCATCATGGCACTAAATCCCATGGATCCGATCTTTGTCAAGATCTCTCCGTACTGTTCTTTTACATCTTTTGCCAGTTCCTGATAACTGGTCTGCAATCCTTTCCAGATATCTTCCAGGCTGTAGGTCCAGATGCCGTCTACCAGCTGGTTTTCCCACTCATAGCTTCCGGAAGCGATCGGTGCATGCTCTTTGCCTACCAGAACCGCTTTGATTCTGGTGGAACCGAATTCGATTCCCAGGCTGGTTTCCCCAGCCCGGATCTCTTTTATAATCTGATTTTTATCTGTCATTTTTTTCTCCATCCTGTTATTGAAACGATTATTTGTTCAGTTTATAATACATAGAATTCCATTTCAGTTCGTTCTTGAAATTTCTGATCTGCGTATCTTTATCAATGTAAACTGCTTCGATACCCATCGCTTCTGCCCAGTCGCCCATCTGTTCTGCGGTGATATCGTAGGAGAATGCGGTATGGTGTGCTCCTCCTGCAAGAATCCATGCTTCTGCACCTGTGGCAAGATCTGGCTGTGGAGTCCAGAATGCGGTTGCTACCGGCAGTTTCGGCATCTCTTTTTCTGTCTTCTTGCAATCTACATCGTTGATGATCAGACGGAAACGATCGCCAAGATCAATCAGAGATGTTGCAATAGCCGGACCGGTTTTCGAGGTAAATACCAGTCTTGCAGGATCTTCTCTGTCACCCATAGACAATGGATTCACTTTGATGGAAATCGGACCGTCTGCGATGGTTGGGCATACTTCCAACATATGTGCTTCCAGAATACCTTCTTTTCCCGGAACCAGATTGTATGTATAGTCTTCCATAAAGGAAGTTCCCTTTGCGTCTTTTTTGCCTGTAGTCATGATCTTCATCAGACGTACCATGGCTGCGGTTTTCCAGTCACCTTCACCACCGAATCCATAACCTTTTTCCATCAGTCGCTGGATGGCCAGACCCGGCAGCTGCTGCAGTGCGCCAAGATCACCGAAATGAGTAACAATCGCCTGATAATTCTTCTCTTCCAGGAATCTCTCAAAACCGATCTCAATCTGTGCCTGTACGGCTACATGTTTTTTGAATTCTTCCGGATCGCGTCCCTCTAACAGAATCTGGTATTTGCTGTAATATTCTTCTACCAGCGCATCCACATCACCTTTTCCAACTGCCTGTACAGCTTCTGCGATTTCATTAACCGGATAAGCGTCTATTTCCCAGCCGAATCTGATCTGTGCTTCTACTTTATCGCCCTCGGTAACCGCTACATTTCTCATATTATCCGCAATACGCATCACACGGATATGGCTGCTTTCCATGACACCGACTGCAGTGCGCATCCAGGAAGCGATCTTTTCCTGCACTTCTTTCGCTGCCCAGTGTCCGACAACAACTTTACGGACAATTCCCATACGGGATACGATATGTCCATATTCACGGTCGCCATGAGCAGACTGATTTTCATTCATAAAGTCCATATCAATCGTATCATATGGAATTTCTTCATTGAACTGCGTATGCAGATGCAACAGTGGTTTCCGGTATTCCTGCAATCCCAGAATCCAGGATTTTGCCGGGGAGAACGTATGCATCCAGGTGATCACACCCGCACATTCTTCATCTGCATTTGCATCATTAAATGTTTTACGGATGACTTCATTTGTGATCAGGGTTGGTTTCCATACCACTTCATATGGAAGAATCCCGGATTTGTTCAGTTCGTTTACAATGATTTTTGAATGTTCTGCTACTTTCTGCAGACACTCATCTCCATACAGATCCTGTGAGCCGGTTGCAAACCAGAACTTATAATTTTTTGCTGTTTTCATGTGAAAAATTCCTCCTTATTTTGCTCGTTTTTATTTTTTTATCAAACAGGTTTTTTGTTCGATTTTTATCTGTTACTGATGTTTTCTATTTCCTTTTTCCGAAAAACTCCGGATGCCTGCTGCCAGCGTTTTCTATTATTCTCCTCTCACCGGCGTTCCATACAAGACTTTCGGATCACCAGCTCCGGTTCAATCAGGCGAAGTACTCTGGATTCTTCGGGTGGTATCCCATGAAGCAGTTCCAGCAGAAGTTCTGCTGCCATCTCACCAAGTTTTTCCTGCGGATGAGACACCGTCGTCAATTCCACCGGACCGGTTCTTGCAATCATCGAATCATCGTAGCCTGTCACGGACAGATCCTCCGGTACTTTTTTCCCGATCCGTTCCAGCATCCGGATCACTTCCATCGCAATCTGGTCGTTGTAGCAGACCACTGCATCAATCGGAAGTTCCGCTTCCAGCATCATCTGTACCATCACCGCAGGTTTTACCTTTCGGTCTTCGGTATGAAACCACACCACCAGTTCCGGCTGATAAGACATTCCTGCTTCCTGCAGTGCTTTAACATATCCTTTGTGACGTTCTGCTCCCTGGCTGTCATCTGCTTTGAAAACACCGGCGATCTGTCGATGTCCTGTATCGATCAGATATTTTGTCAGCAGGTACGCACCTTTCGCATCATCCAGAAGAATCGTCGGTTTATTTTTCATCTGCAGGTAGCTTCCCTGGATAAAGACATACGGGATGCCCATGCGGTCAAGCTGCTCATACAGAGGCATATTTCTGCACAAAATCTGGCTTTTGCTCGGTTCAATGATCAGTCCGTCCACATCCTTGGTCAGGATGTCTTCGAGGCACTGTGCTTCTTTCTGCCGGCTGTTTCCGGTATTTTTCAGCATGATACTGTACCCCTGTTCCGTCAGTACCCGATCCATCCCCTGGATCAGACGTGGAAAAATGTAATCGGAAATATAGGTCGTAACCACTGCAATATTTTTCGAATTCTTCCGGTGCGCCATCCTGTCGGAACAGAAAGTTCCTTTGCCATGTTTTGTTGTAATATATCCGTCTGTTACCAGAATCGCCAGTGCTTTTCGCACTGTATGGCGGCTGATCTCATATTCCTGCGCCAGTTCATTTTCCGATGGCAGTTTCGCGCCGGGGCGGATCTCACCGGAAAGAATCTTACTTTTCAATTCTTCCATCAGGGACATATATTTTTTCCCTTTCTCCGTAATACACACCTCCTGCCTGTATTCTTTCCTCTATCTTATAACTTGTATGCACAACTTTACAAGTTGTATTTCTCAATTTTATTTTTTTATAAAATCCTCTTGCTTTTTGTCAGCTGATATGCTATATTCTGACCTGTCGCAAAGCCCATAAAAACAAGGTCTTACAGGGCTGACCGCCGATTTCCGGCGTAGGTCATATACTTTCAGTATATGCCTCCACGGCATTCGCCAGATATCCATGTACCCATGTCTGTCTGACTCAAAAGCCGCGTGAAAATGAATCGAGTGTTCGTGACCTTCCACTCGTAAAACAAAACTAAATGAGAAACTGAATATGAAAAAACAAAGTAACACATTGTTCCTCGCACAATCTGCGATGATCGCGGCAATCTATGTGGTTCTGACCGTGATTCTGGCACCGTTTTCCTATGGAGAGGTACAGGTTCGTGTCTCAGAGGCACTGACCATCCTTCCGGTATTTACGCCTGCAGCTATCCCCGGTCTGTTCGTGGGATGCCTGATCAGTAATATTCTTGGCGGATGTATCCTTCCGGATATTATCTTCGGCAGTATCGCCACCTTACTGGGCGCCTGCTTCACCTATCTGCTTCGCAACCGGAACAAATTCCTAGCTCCACTGCCACCGATCATTTCCAATATCCTGATTGTTCCCTTTGTTCTGCACTACGGCTATCAGGTGCCGCTTCCGATTCCGTTTCTGATGGGTACGGTCGGTATCGGAGAAGTGATTTCCTGTGGAATCCTGGGCATGATTGTGTATACAATTCTTGATAAACACAGAGTTGCTATTTTCCGCACAGCTGCATAATTATTTAATAGTTTTCGGTCTCGTGCAGGCACGGACTTTGGTTCGTTGCTCGCATAAAAAAGAGAAGAGGTATCTGTTTTCACAGATATCTCTTCTTTTTTATGCATATATTCTTATTATCTGACTACTGACCTTCTGCTTTCCTGTGACCAGGCTGGGCTTTACAGTTCAATCAGTTCCTTCGGAGAACCCGCCAGGTTTCTGCAACCTGTTTCGGTAACCAGTACCATATCTTCAATACGAACGCCGCCGAATCCCGGTACATAGATACCCGGTTCCACAGTTTCGATCATACCTGCCTGCAGCACGGTTTCATCAGACGGAGCAAGTCCTGGTTTCTCATGAATAAACAGACCCACACTGTGACCAAGACTGTGACCAAAACAGTCACCGTAACCAGCTTTTGTAATGATATCTCTGGCGGCCTTATCCACTTCCTTACCTGTTTTTCCGGCTTTTACAGCAGCAAGACCAGCCAGTTGTGCTTCCAGAACCACGTTGTAGATCTCTTTCTGTTTATCATTGGCTTTTCCGATTACTACAGTTCTTGTCATATCAGAGCAGTATCCCTCATACTTGCATCCGAAATCCATCGTTACAAAGTCTCCGGCTTCCAGTTTCTTTCTGCCCGGAATCGCATGTGGCATAGAGGAATTCAGTCCGGAAGCAATAATGGTATTAAATCCGAGATCTTCTGCTCCTGCTTTTTTCATCTGATATTCCAGTTCTGCTGCCACTTCCAGTTCACTGACTCCCGGTTTCAGAAAATCCAGGATCCTGGAAAATGCAACATCACCGATATGCTCTGCCTGTGCCAGATATTCGATTTCTTCTGCAGTTTTGATTCTGCGAAGTGCATCCACTTTTCCCCCCATCGGCACCCACTCTTTAACCGGAAGTGCTTTTTTCATCTTGTCGAACTGGCTGCAAAGCAGCGACTGATCTTCGTATCCGATTGCCAGTGTGCCTTCTTCTTTTTCCAGACATTCTGCAAAAATCTGCTCTCTGGTATGTCCGCGATGTTCCTGAACAATGGTAAAATCACTTTCTTTTTCTGCCTGTTCCGTATAACGGGAATCTGTAATCAGGACCTGCTGGGTGGCAGATATGTACAGTGCACCCTCTCCTCCGCGGAAACCACTGATGCGTCTCATGTTATAGGGATCGGTGATGATCATTCCCACCAGTCCTTCTTTTTTAATAAGCTCCTGTGCTTTACTCATGATGCCTTTCTCCTTTTCTGTCCCCGGTCATCTTCCCTGTACCGGAGTATCCTGATTCTATTTTACACCGCTTCGAGTGCCTGCGCAAGGTCTGCAATCAAATCATCCACATCTTCAATACCAACTGAGAGACGGATCAGATCCGGAAGGACACCTGCCTCAATCAGCTGTTCTTCGTTCAGCTGTCTGTGGGTATGGCTTGCCGGATGCAGAACGCAGGTACGGGCATCTGCCACATGAGTTACAATTGCGATCAGTTTCAGTGCATTGGTGAATCGCATTGCACCTTCTTTCCCTCCTTTAGGACCGAAACAAAGTACACCACAGACACCATTTGGCATATATTTTTCTGCCAGCTGATGGTATTTGCTGCTTTCCAGCCCTGCATATTCCACCCATGCCACTTTTTCATGATTTTCCAGAAATTTCGCAATCTTTAATGCATTCTCACAGTGTCGCGGTACTCTCAGGTGCAATGTTTCCAGGCCTACATTGGTCAGAAATGCATTCATCGGAGACTGGCAGGAACCCATATCTCGCATCAGCTGTGCTACCGCTTTCTGAATATAAGCTTTTTTCCCGAATTTTTGTGTGTAAATAACACCATGATACGATTCATCCGGTGTGGTCAGACCCGGAAATTTTTCTTTGTGAGCTTCCCAGTCAAAGTTTCCACTGTCCACGATACAGCCACCCAGTGCCATGGCATGTCCATCCATATATTTTGTCGTGGAATGCGTGACGATATCCACACCAAATTGAAATGGCTGGCAGTTGATCGGTGTTGCAAAGGTATTATCACAGATCATCGGTACTCCATGGCTGTGTGCCAGATTCACGAATTTTGCAATATCAAGTACAACACCTGCCGGGTTGGAAATTGTCTCGGCAAATACTGCTTTTGTATTCGGTTTAAAGTATTTTTCCAGTTCTTCTTCCGGCAGATCCTGATCCACCAGATCTACTTCCACTCCGAAACGATGCAGGGTAACGGCTAACAGATTAGAAGTTCCGCCATAGATTTTTGCCGCACAGATGATATGATCTCCTGCCTCACAGATATTAGTCACCGCAAGCATCGTAGCTGCCTGACCGGAAGAAGTAAGCATAGCTGCCACGCCCCCCTCAAGATCACAGATTTTCTGTGCTACAATATCGCAGGTCGGATTCTGCAAACGGGAATAAAAGTAACCTTCTTTCTCCAGATCAAACAGTTTTCCCATCTCTTCGCTTGTCTCATAGCGGAACGTAGTGCTCTGATAAATCGGCAGTACTCTCGGTTCTCCGTTCTTGGGCTGCCATCCTCCCTGAACACAAATAGTATCTTTTTTCAGTTTCATATAATAATTCCTCTTTTCCTTAGGGTTTTATGATTTTATTGTAGACGATAAAAAGGGGAAATGCAACCATTTCCCCTTTTTCTTTCTATCCTGTGATTGAATTATATTTTCAGCTGTTTTTCTTATACACCCAAAGAAGTCCCTTTAACAGCAGATCATCATCCAGGATCACTTCTTCTTTGCAATATGGAACAATACTCTTTGCCAGACCTCCGGTAGCGATCACAGTTGCTTTTTCACCCAGTTCTTCTTCCATCCGAAGGATCACACCATCGATCAGTGCCGCATTGCTGTAGACGATGCCGCTCTTCATACATTCAATGGTATTTTTCCCGATCACCCGTTTCGGTGCTTCCAGATCGATGCCAGAAAGCTGCGCAGCTCTCGCCGTCAGTGCATCCAGAGAAGTCCGCACACCGGGAAGAATCATTCCGCCGATATAGTTTTTCTTTCTGTCGACTACACAAACCGTTGTCGCAGTTCCCATATCAAAGATGATCATCGGTGGTTTGTATTCTCTGATAGCTCCCACCGCATCTGCAATCAGATCACTTCCCACCTGCGCCGGGTTGTCCATCAGAATATTCATGCCGGTTTTAATTCCGGGGCCAAGCACCATGACTTCTTTTTTCAGTATTTTTTCAGCTGCCAGTTTTACGATCTGTGTAATCTGTGGTACAACAGAACACACGATACCACCCTCAAGTTCTTTCGGAGACATCTTGAAAATATCCAGTACATTTTTGATCACAATGGCATATTCTAGTTCTGTCTTACTTCTGTCTGTGGAAACCCGCTCGATAAAATAGGTTTTCTGTTCATCGATACATCCCACTACGATGTTGGTATTTCCGATATCAATAGCTAATATCATAATTCTCTCCCTTATAACTGTTTCTCTGTCTGTTCCAGAATCTTATTCATAATCTCCACTGCCGTTTCTTCCTTGCTTAACAACGGAAGCTGTGTTTCATCGTCTCCGGTGATCAGTGTTACAATATTGGTATCTCCGGCAAATCCGGCACCTTCCACTTTCACATTATTTGCCACGATCATATCCAGATTCTTTTTCTTCAATTTCTTTCTGGAATTTTCCAGCATATGTTCCGTCTCCATGGAAAATCCACACAGAAACTGATTCGCCCTCTTATGTTCACCCAGATATTTCAGAATATCATCTGTCCGTTCCATCTCAATAGAGAGTTCTCCGTCCGTTTTCTTCACTTTCTGCTCACTGATCGTTTTCGGACGATAATCTGCCACAGCCGCTGCCTTGATCACGATATCCTGCCGGTCAGATCTGCCGGTCACCGCTTCATACATCTCTCTCGCTGTTGTAACCGGCACCACCTCCACAAAGAGTGGTGGTTTTATGGCAGTTTTTCCACTGACCAGTGTCACCTCCGCACCTCGCATGCTACAGACTTTTGCAATCGCATACCCCATTTTCCCGCTGGAGTGATTTGTCAGATACCGCACCGGATCGATCGGTTCCTGGGTCGGTCCTGCTGTCACAAGGATTTTTTTGCCTTTCAGATCTTTTTCATAAGCCACTTCCTGTAAAATATATTCGAGCAGAGTCTCAGGCTCAGGCATCTTTCCTTTGCCCACGTCTTTACATGCCAGAAGTCCGACTGCCGGCTGAATCACTTCATATCCATAGTGTTCCAGCTTTTTCAGATTATCCTGCACGATTGGATTTTCAAACATCTGTGTATTCATCGCAGGAGAAATGATTTTTTTGCATTTACATGCCATCACCGTTGTTGTCAGCATGTCATCTGCAATTCCATTGGCAATTTTTCCGATCACATTGGCAGAAGCCGGTGCTACCAGAACCACGTCCGCCCGCTTTGCCAGTGCCACATGTTCTACCGAATACTGAAAATTCCGGTCGAACGTATCCACCAGACACTTATTTCCTGTTAAGGTCTCGAAGGTGATGGGATTGATAAAATTCGTGGCATTTTGTGTCATCAGCACCTGCACATCAGCGTGAAGTTTGCCAAGGGCACTCGCCAGAGAAGCGATCTTATATGCTGCAATACTTCCGCTTACCGCCAGAACCACTGTTTTTCCTTTCAACATAGGTTGTCCGTCCTTTCTTCTCATCCGCTGGTCCTCCCTGTCGGGTGTACCGCGTATTTTGTATCTTTTTTATTATAGCCTACTGCCCCGAAAATGCAACCTGCAGCACATAAGTCTGGCTTTGTTCGTCGGAAAATACAATATTTCCCAGCGACTGCAGCATGGATTCGTTCAGTGCCGCATATTTTTCCCGTTCTCTCGCGCCCACAAAAATATACCTGACCTGATATTTTTCCAGCAGTTTTTTTACATCTTCCTGATTCGTCGAGGTATAGATAGCCTCTACCTCCTGTGCACGCTCATTCAGTGCCCCGGTATCGCCTCGCCACAGCCATTCATGGACATACCAGCCCAGCACTGTGGGAAGTCCCGTCATCGCGGACACCCGTTCATAGTCACTGTAGCTGTCTCCATTTGCCTCGAGAACCACCGGATCGCCGGTAACATGTTCATTGAGCCAGCGGATCGCCGCAGCATCTTCCGGAAAGGTTGTCTCAAGATATGCGGTAGCATCCAGTCCCTGATACTGCGCCGGATCCCATATCTGACCAAACCATGCATGCACAGCAGTTACCGTATAAAAACAACAGCCCACAAAACAGGCAAACACCACGCTGGTAAGAATTTTTCGTATCACATGCCTCTTCTCCATCCACAGACGGATCAGTGCATACCCAAATAAGATTCCAAACATCGCAAATGCCTGATAGGTTAATTTGAACATTGTATTGGATCTGGCGTATTCTTTTTCATAGATATCTCTCACATAAACGATCTCCGGGATCACGATCAGCCCCAGAGCCGAGATCCCCAGCAGCACACCGAAATCATCCGCTTTTTTCGCACCTTCCCGTTTCACGCACCAGAAAAAAAGCACTGTCCCGATGACCGGAAGTCCCCAGATCAGCCAGTACTGATATGGTCTGGAATGGTTCTGTGCAAGTGCCACTTCACTGACCATGCTCTGAAACTGCAAAGTAAACGGCAGTGCAGCTATGTTTGCCAGTAAGAATACCCATACCGCATGAAGCAGGCTGATCCCCATCGTCATTCTCATACGATGCGGTTTTTCCAGTTCTTTATAGTTCTGGCAGTTGCACCAGATCACTCCCATGCCACCCATCACATAGTAGATGACAAAATCCCAGTAATTCGTCCAGTGAAACATACCGATCAGAAAAGCAAACACCAGCACATAGGGATCTGTCAGAGCTGCCACTACCTGGTTTTTATAAAAATTCCTGTTTCCTGTCACCTCCGCCTGCAGCGCATTTTTTCCGCTGTAATGTTGCATCATCGCATAAACCAGACTGATCAGTGCCACCACAAACATCAGATTGACCACATGGGCATGTAAGTCACCCAAAACAAAGGAGTAGGAAGGGAATTCATGAATCGTTTTATCATTTCCCGCCGGATAATAGCCGATATAGCGGGTGGAATTCGGAAACCAGTAAGTATAATCCCCTTTTGGCAGATGAAAGATCTCCCGGATCCACGGAAGAAGTTTTCCGATCACCACATAATGCATATTTCCGGCAAGAGATACCCCTGCCCCCGCAAGGGCACCGCCAAGCAGTGCCGGTTTTTCTCTTTTCCAGCTGTCAAGTACCATCTGGCGTACCAGAGCAAACGGAACGGAAAAACAAAACCCTGCCACCAGTGTCCGCATCAGATTGTAAGTCTGTGCCACCTGCGTATTGGTCAGTTTCGTTAAAAATACAGCAAAATACTGTCCGCCATAATAATAGTTGATTTTTGCTCCCGCATACCACAGATCCTTCGCCGGAAGTGTGGTACTGCGCATCATCGCCATCATAAACCCATAGTCCATGAACTTTTCTGTTCCGTACGCTGCCGGGCGAAATCCCGCCACATAAGTCCATAGAAAAAAGAATAAGATAAATACCAGTTCATCATCCAGCACTGTCTGGTACCATTCTGTTGTAAATTTCCAGGACATTTTGTCCTTTATCTTTTGTTTCTTTAACGCAATCCAGACACCCCAGCAGACAGCTGCCAGTACACCTGTGCTTACAAGACAGCCCACATGCGTAAACGGTACAATTCCCGTACTTGCTCCCAGCCACATCAAAAATCCCGCACCGGCAATACCGAATATCTTTGCCACCAGATATCCTCTGTCACGGAATCCGGAAAAAAGGTACTGGCAAAGCGGAAAACTGCACCATCCAAGCACCAGTATGGTCAGCCACCAGACAGCAAATACTTTTCCGTCCTCTTTTAACAGGACCTGTGCACTCATAAAAAGCACCGTCAGTACAACAGCTTTCCATATTCCCTTTCTTTTCTCATTCACTGTTTCGCACCTCCCCACTTCCGGAAGTCTTTTAGTGTTGTTTTACCGATTTTTACAATTTTTTTCATATTGATGGAATTGACTCCACCCTGTCGCGGACGGAATGTAATTGGATAATACATTACCCGCCGTCCTTCTTTTGTATATCGCACCGTCATCAGTACATTTGCCAGAAAATACTGTGGTGGAATCTCTGTTAAAACTTCTTCCAGTTCTGCAGCCCGCATCAGCCGGAACGGTGTATTGGCATCTTCCACCCAGCAGTGAAATGTCACAAGGATCACCAGTCGAAGAACCCGTGTCACAAAGATCCGCTGCCAGCCGTCCTGTCTTCTTTTTCTGCTTCCAATCAAAAGCCCACACTTTTTCCTGTCTTCCCACAGCTTCCAGAATTCTTCCGGCAGAGTCTGTCCATCAGAATCTGTCTGAAAAATATAATCTGCCCCTTCCGCAATCGCACAGCGGTAGCCATATAAAATAGTGGCACCGTGTCCCTGGTTTTCTTTTTTTACCGTGCGAAGCTGCGGATATTTTCCCTGCAGATGATCCAGTTCCTCCTGCGTCCGATCTGTACTTCCGTCATTGATAACAAACAATCGACTGTCCTCTCCTGTTTTTTCCACGATGGGATGCCACTGTGCTACTACATTTTCTATATTTTCTTCCTCGTTATATGCCGGAATCACGATGATCAGCCGATCCTGATTTTGTTGTGTTATTTCACTCATAATTTCTTTCTCCCCTTTTCTTTCCCCGCATATTTCCCTTTGATCTTTTTCCGTAACTGTGAAGTTACTGAACAGTTACCTTTTTCCATTATAATCGAACTTACCCACGACGTAAAGTCGATCAGAGCAAAGTTTCCCCACAGTAACCACATCCCCATACAACTACAACCGTCCTATCTTCCCGGAGGAAATCAAAATTGATTCACCGGATCAATTATTGATATGCAACGCAACTTTAAAAGAGATCTTCCGGTTCTTTGCCGGCAGATCTCTTTCGTCTGTTAATCTTCTATCTTCTGTTCTTTCCGGTATCTTCGCATCTTTCCCGGTGTACTCTCAAACCTGGATTTGTACATTTTCATAAATAATTTATAATTAGTGAAACCATGAATCTCCAGCAGCTTCTGGACACTCAGATCTGTTCTCTGCAAATCTCTGACAACATGTTCCATTCTCACCGAATTCACATAATCCAGAAATGTCATGCCCATATATTTCTTAAAAAATCGCGTGAAATAATCCGGATTCAGAGAAACCAGCCGTGCGATCTCCTGCAGCGAAATTTCTTCCGTATAATGTTCCTTCACATATGAAGTGATCATTCCCAGTCGTTCCATATATTTTTCTGATATTTCCATCTTATCAGAAGTAACCGATACACTGAAGTCTTTTACCAGTACAGCCAGCAGATGATACATCCGGCTGTAGAACTCCAGAGTTTCTTCCGGCGACCGAAAAGGATGCAGTTCTGCAAGAGCACTCAGTGCTCTCTCCACCATAAACGTATCCATCCGCTGCTTTCTTCCGGTAATCTTTTCACAGACAAATTCCAGCCCGTCGATCTGAGGAATAAACCGTTTCATCATCGGATAAGGGATCTGTATCAGCATCTCCTTACACTGTCGTGGACACTGAACACTGTGTACCACCCGGGAATTAATTACCAGAAAGTCTCCTTTTTTCATCCGGATGCATTCTTCCTCTCCCAGATAACAGTCTTCACTTCCCTCCAGCAGATACAGAATCTCAAGCCCATTATGCCAGTGAGGTGCAGTGTAATCCCTGTTGTGCCACAGGACATTGAAAAACACATCTTCGTTAGACGGATATTTGATTGCCTCGTACCGGTATGTCTGTTTATGCATTGTAAACTAACGCCATAAATACCAGTTCTTCGTCATTTGGATTCTCCAGAGAATGGCTCTGTCCCACTTCGATCACACATACATCTCCAGGCCCTACCTCTGTTCTTGTACCATCATTGTCCACAAATACCCCTTTCCCCTTTAAAATGAAATAAGGTTCTGTATTCCCCACATGCTGATGCCAGCCAACGCTGCTGTGCGGACGAAGTACTGCCATGGCATACATGGAACCGTGTCCGTTCAGTTCTTCTTCAGATACAATGTGGTGAAATTCCACACTGCCTTCTCCTCCACGCGGATGTTCTACGACTGCTACCTTTGTTTTTCTTACCATAAAATATCTTCTCCTTTCTTTCCCCGTTATATCCTTTACCGGATCTTCATAAAAACATTTTTGCTTTACAGAAAACAATTCCTGTAAGTCAAAAAAGCCCCCTGAATCACTTCAAGGAGCTTTGTAAGCTGATGACGGGAATTGAACCCGTGACCCCTTCCTTACCAAGGAAGTGCTCTACCTCTGAGCCACATCAGCATCTGCAGCGTTTTTATCTGTCCGCTACAGTTAGATAGTTTAGCAAAAGCTCCGGAAAAAGTCAAGCATAATTTTCATATTTTTCAGATTTTTTTAAATATTTTATTTTTTCCTGCCAAGACTCTCCCGGACCTTACCCTTGATTCGTTGCAGAGCATTGTCAATGGACTTGGATGATTTGTTCATCTTTTCACCAATCTGCTGATAATTATTTCCATCCAGATAAAGTGTCAGAACTTCATTTTCAAAAGTACTTAGCTGTTTTCTGATTTTTTCTTCCATCTGCACGGCATTTTCCTGTGCAATAATGATTGTCTCAGGACTCTGTTCTGTTTTACTGCCCATCTGTGTTTCCCATTCTTCTCCATTCATAGAAATATAGGAATTCAGTGGCTGATGTTTCTGCCTGGTGGATGACTGGATGGCATTATACATCTGCCGGTCCACACACAGTTGGGCAAACGTATAAAAAGAAGCCTCTTTATCCCCGCGATAATCCCGGATCGCTTTGAAGAGTCCGATCATTCCTTCCTGAATCAGATCATCCGCTTCTCCTCCTGCAAGATAGAGAACACGGGCTTTCTGGCGTACAACAAACTTGTATTTTTCCAGCAGATAATCCATAACCTCTGTATCTCCCTGCCGAAGCAGTTCCACCAGTTCCTCGTCTGTGTACTCTGTATATTCCTTCATCCTGTTTTCCTCACTGTTATCCACGCTGACGGGCGATCTCAAAAGCCAGAACCCCTGCTGCCACAGAAGCATTCAGGGAATCAATATCTCCTTTCATCGGAATCGAGGCTACAAAATCACAGGTTTCTTTGATTAATCTGCTGACTCCTTCTCCTTCGTTTCCGATTACCAGACCCATCGGTCCTTTCAGATCCATCTGATAATACGGCGTACCATCCATATCTGCACATACGAACCACATGCCTTCTTTTTTCAGTTGTTCCATGGTCTGTTTTAAATTGGTTACTTTTGCAACCGGTGTATAATTGATTGCCCCTGCTGAAGTACGGGCAACAGTCGGGGTAAGCCCCACTGCTCTTCGTTTTGGAATGATTACACCGTGTGCACCTGCCAGATTCGCTGTTCGGATCATAGCTCCCAGATTATGCGGATCTTCGATATTATCCAGTACGAAAATAAAAGGAGCTTCCCCTTTTTCCCTGGCTTTTTCCAGAATATCTTCCACTGTAGCATACTCGTACGAAGCCGCCATCGCAATAACACCCTGGTGATGACCCGTTTCAGATAACTGATCCAGGCGTTCTTTTTTTACATAATTGATGATTGTATCGCCTTTTTTTGCTTCCCGGATAATGGTTCTCACCGGTCCGTCCGGACATCCATCCAGAACATATAATTTGTCAATCGGTTTTCCCGCACGTAATGCTTCTAAAACCGCGTTTCTTCCTTCGATTTTATTTTCCATCTTTCAGTGCCTCCAATCCAATTTTGATCAGATCAATCATTCTGCAGTACTGATCCGTCAGATACAGATACCCCATAACCGCCTCAAATCCCGTCGCACGGCGATAATCCCCTGTAGTGGCATTCTTCGCTGTAGTGTAGGACTTTGCATTTCGACCTCTCTTGTAGACTGCTTCTTCTTCCTGGGTAAAATGTAGCTCCAGCACCCGCACCATCTCCGACTGTGCCTGAGCTTTTACCAACCGGCTTGCCTGTTTATGCAGCTTATTCACCTGGCAGTTGCCCTGTTTGATCAGGATGGTGCGGATATATAACTCATAGATCCCGTCTCCGATATAGGCAAGTGTCAGCGGAGAGTAAGAACGGATATCCGGATCCTTCAACTGGAACTGTTCTTTCAGATATGTTATGCTCGTTTCCATTTTACGCCCTCTCTGGTATCTTCCAGAATAATTCCCTGTGCCAGCAGTTCATCACGGATCTCATCGGCACGTTTGAAGTCTCTGGCTTTTCTTGCTGCCTGACGTTCTTCGATCATTTTTTCGATCTCAGCGTCCAGATTTTCTTCTTTCTTTTCTACCTGAAGACCCAATACATCACTTAATGCAACAATCTCCTTTTTCAGTGCTGTGACAAATGCTCCGGAAGAAGCATCATTTGCATTGGTATTGGAAAATTTAACCAGTTCAAAGATTGCAGAGATTGCATCCGCGGTATTCAGATCGTCATCCATGGCATCTTCTAATTTTTTGCGGTACACAGGAATCTCTGCAAGCAGTTTTTCCTCTGCATCTGACAGAACATCCACTGCTGCTTCCTGTGCAAGATGTGTCAGATTGGAAACTGCAGTCACAATACGTTCCAGAGCATTCTTAGAAGATTCCATGATCTCTCTGCTGAAGTTGATCGGGCTTCTGTAATGTGCGCTTAACATGAAGAATCGCAGCACCTGGAGATCATACTGTTCACCGATTTCTCTTACGGTAAAGAAGTTGCCCAGGGATTTGGACATTTTGCGGTTATCAATATTCAGGAAACCATTATGCAGCCAGTAATGAGCAAAAGTCTTTCCGTTACAGCACTCACTCTGCGCGATCTCATTTTCATGGTGCGGGAAAATCAGATCCTCCCCACCGGCATGAATATCGATTTCCTCACCCAGATATTTTTTTGCCATCACAGAACACTCGATGTGCCATCCCGGACGTCCTTCACCCCATGGAGATACCCAGAAAGGTTCTCCTTCTTTTTTCGGTTTCCACAGGACGAAATCCAGCGGATCTTCTTTCTGATCTTCGCCGGACACCAGAAGAGAACGATTACCGGATCTCAGATCATCCAGATTTTTGTGTGATAATTTTCCATATTCTTCAAACTTTCTGGTACGGAAGTATACCGTTCCGTTTACATCATACGCATATCCTTTTTCCATCAGTGTTTCGATCATGGCAATCATACCATCGATCTCCTGCGTTGCCTGCGGGTGGGTAGTGGCCGGTTTTACATTCATATCCGCCATATCTTTTTTACATTCTTTGATATAACGTTCTGAAACTTCTTCTGCACTTACACCTTCTTCGATGGATTTTTTGATGATTTTATCGTCTACATCAGTAAAATTAGATACGAAATTTACTTCATATCCCTTATATTCCATATAACGGCGCACGGTGTCGAAAACAATCATCGGACGGGCGTTACCGATATGGATAAAGTTATATACCGTAGGTCCACAGACATACATGGTAACCTTACCTTCCTGTAATGGTACGAATTCTTCTTTTTTCTTTGTCAGTGTATTATACAGTTTCATCTTGTTATTCTCCTTTTTTATTTTTGATAAAACGAAGTTCTTTTTCCACTTCCAGCAGTCGGTTGGTCACTTCCGTGTATTCCTTCTGCAACGTTTTCAGATCATCCAGCACCGGATCCGGCAGATGACAGTGATCCATACTGGTTCTCGGTACTTTCATATTTTTCTGACGAACCACACGTCCCGGAATACCTACTACGGTACAGTTCGGTGGCACCTCCTCGATCACAACAGATCCGGCTCCGATCTTGGAGTTGGCTCCGACAGTGAAAGAACCGATGATTTTTGCTCCTGCGCTTACCATAACGTTGTCTTCCAGAGTCGGGTGACGCTTGCCGGTTTCTTTTCCGTTTCCCCCCAGAGTAACACCCTGATATAAGGTTACATTATCGCCAATGATCGTAGTTTCTCCAATGATCACACCGCTTCCATGGTCAATGAACAGTCCTTTTCCAATCGTAGCGCCCGGATGAATCTCAATCCCGGTCTTTCTGGCTGCACGCTGAGAGATCCACCGTGCCAGAAAGTAATGACCTTTCAGATATAATTTGTGTGCCCGTCTGTATTTGATCATCACCCGAAAGCTCGGATATAAAAGCACTTCCAAAGGTGTCTTGATTGCCGGGTCTCGTTCCTGAATCACCTGGAACTCTTCTTTAATATGACTGATAAAACTCATTGTTCCCCTCCATTTTATTTTCTGTAAACAGAAAAAGGATGACTGTCTCAATAAGAGACGAAGTCATCCGTGGTTCCACTCTTTTTGAAGACGTATCTTCCGGATCCGTCTTCCACTTTCTGCCCTTAACGCCTGCCTGCGGATCCGGCTACTCTCTTTCACCGTATCAGCTCCCGGATGCACTTCACCGACGATTCCCCGGGACTGCTTCCAGCCAGTGACTGTCCCTCTCTGTGGTTCCTCTTTCAGATACTCTTTCCGTTCTTCGCTTTTCTCATGCTTTCTGCCTTATAGTTTATGAAAAAAAAGTAGTTTTGTCAACTCCTACCGCCTGGATTTTGATTCTAATTTCTTTTGTCTTTTGTTTTATTTATGCTATAATAATGGAAATTGTTTTGTCTTGTAACTATAAAGATGCTGAACAGTTACAAGTATTGTTAGTATTCATAACTTTTGAGGTGACAAGAATGCCAAATTACGAAAGTATTACTCTGAGGGAAGATCTTCATATCCGCAAGATCTATTCTATTCACTATTTTGAATATATGAAAGACTATGTATTCGACGGGGAATCTCACGATTTTTGGGAATTTGTCTTCGTCGACAGCGGTAATCTTTTCGTGACCGCGGGTGATAAAGAAGTCCTTCTTGCTTCTAATGAAATGATTTTTCATAAGCCAAATGAATTTCATGCATTGCGGGGAGACGGAGAAACTTCTCCGAATCTCGTCGTAGTTTCTTTTGAATGCACAAATCCCTGCATGAAGTTCTTTGAAAATTGCCGGGTATCTCTGAATCAGAACGAACGGTTTTATCTGGGGCAGATTATCTCTGAAACCAGAAAAACTTTTTATACACCATTAAACAATCCTAACATCTGCCTGTTGGAACGCAATTCCGTTCATGATTTCGGCAGTGAACAGATTATTTTTTTGTCGCTTGAACTGCTGCTGATCAGTCTGCAGCGCCGCTACAGCACACCGCCTGCTATCGATCCGGTTTCCAGCCCGCCATTCAGCGATCACCCGATGATCCGCAAAGATACCGATGAAGTCTTCCAGGAAATCGTACAGTATCTGCAGCGAAATCTTTCTGAGCATCTGACAGTTGTGCAGATCTGCAAGGAAAATTCTGTAGGGCGTTCACAATTACAGAAAATATTTCATGAAAAAACAGGCTGCGGCGTTATCGACTACTTCTGCCGTCTGAAAATCGAAACCGCCCAAAAAATGATCCGCCAGAAACGATATAACTACACACAGATTTCCGATATGCTGGGCTATTCCTCCTACCAGTATTTTTCTCTGCAATTCAAAAAATTCACCCGGATGACCCCCTCCGAGTATGCATCATCCGTAAAAAACTTTTCGGGCACGGAATAACGAATAAACCACAAAATTATACTGCGCGACTTTTCTTATAACTCGTGTAAGTAACAAACAGCATAAACCAAACAATATAAATAAAACAGCAAACCAAACGGGAAGACATTCACACCAAACCGAATGCCTTCCCGTTTTCACACACTCTTCCTCCCCGTTGCAACAAAACAGCGGCAGGTGACTGCTTGCTGGTCAGGCAACACTTTGTGGGCGCCCAGGGGAAGCTTTAAGATCCGACACTTACGGAGACTTTCGCGCGGGTCAGCCGACCCGCGTGAATATAGTCGCAGTTAGTGGCTAGCTTAAAGTTGCCCTGCCCACGTTGCCAGACCAGCAAGCAGTCGCCTGCCGCGTCCGCTTGTTCCAACTATTTCACTCTCTTCTCAATCTCCCGATTCACTTTCTTCCTCATCTCCACCAGATAAGCAATACTTCTCGGATAAGACTCAAACTCTACCTTCTCTCCACCTTCCGGTTCGATACACTTCATAACCACATCTCTTCCTGCAAGTTCTTCCAGATAATTCATGGCACAAAGATCGCTCATTGCCTCATCCATCAGCATGATACGCAGAGATTCTTCCGGCTCTTTGTCAGCTCCCGGATATACCAAAAAAGGATCTCCTGACGGAAATGCCCCTGCTGCATCCGTACAGCGATATGGGTCGATCGGGAAGATGGAATGTTCTGCATTGTAGAAGTTGTAGCCCCAGTGCAGGAATCCATCCAGCTGGTATTTGTACATCTGCGTACCCAGGATTCTGGTACGGTAACCCGGCTGTACGATGAAACGGTTTGTTACATCCACGTACTGTCCGGTGCAATAATATCCCCACAGCTTTTCCGGACGTTTCTCCAGGAATGGCTGAATATGGTTGACTGCGCATACCGGCTGAGATACCAGACCTTTTTCATAGAATTCGTAATCGGACAGCGCATCCATCATCTGATAACCTTCCAGATCTTTTTCCACAACTTCTTTGGCTGCTTTATAAGAATCAAACTGCTCCCGGGAAGGCTCGTCAGAAATATGGAAATATGCCACCTCAGAGATTTCCAGTTTCTCCAGTTCCGGTTTCAGTGCTGCCAGGAACTGATGCAGGAACTCACTGTATTCTTTTCCTGCTGCTTCTGTGTCCCATCCAAACAGCTGCACCAGTTCTCCATCTTTCTCACCCATAACCTTCGGAGCCATCGTTGCTCCCCACTGGCTGAACAGATGAGAAATCTCATAATATTTGATACCACAGCGTTTACACATATCTACCCATCGCTCGAACTTATTGAAACCGAAGGTATATCCGTTCTCTGTCACATGTACATCTACCAGCTGTACGGTACGTCTCTCTCCACCGATTGCTGTATCCAGAGGAGGGGTAAATACCGGCGTCAGCAACATGTTACATTTTCTTTTTACGGCTGTGCGTACAAAATTTTCCACAATCTTCCAGTATTCCTCACTGAACACTTCCACGCCGTAATAATTTGCCAGACAATCCGAATGAAACCACTCTGTGTGTGGTACTGCCAGCTCCGGAAGTTCTGCATCTACTACATGAATCAACTCTATCGAACTGCCCAGGACTTCTCCTTCCACTACCATATCCACTTTTATGGTATGGTCTCCGGCAGCGAGTCCTGTGGTGTCCACATCGATCCAAAGACTCTTCCACTGTCCGCTGATCAGTTCCACACCCCACGGCTGGATCTCACTCAGCAGATCAGGATACAGACCCGGTTTGGTGGTCAGATAATCCTCATCTGCCACCATATGTGCCGGATATTCACAGGGAACCAGGCGGACACTTCTCACACGTACCTGCTCTTTGTCATCGGCCGTCACCTGCACCTGTGCTCTTCCTTTTCTCTCACCACCCCAGTAATAAGCCATCTGGAAAGATACCGTCTCTTTTTTCAGTGCGGTGATCACATCTTCCATTCCCTCTCCACTCGGCTCCTGATCCGGGAACACTTTTTCCAGCGAAGTGATTTTTTTAACTTTTAACAGTTCCATAGCTACCCCCTTATACATTTTTAATTTTTTAACCTTTAATACCACTCAGTGCAATACCTTCCACGAACTGTTTCTGTAAGAACACATACATGATGAACGGGAACAGGAAAGATACTGTTGCACCTGCCATGATCAGACCATAGTTTGTCTGATACTGTGTTTTTAACAGAGACAATGCTACCGTCAGGGTATACATATCGGAATTGGATGTGGATACCAACGGCCACAGGAAATCATTCCAGGAAGTCACAAAGGTAAATACAACCAGTGAAATCAGTACGGGTTTGATCAGCGGAATAACGATCTGAATGAAGATCCGGTACTCCGGGCATCCGTCTACTTTCGCAGCTTCCAGCAGTTCATCCGGTACCGTATCCATAAACTGACGGATCAGGAATACACCGAATGCATTCAAAATGACAACAATCAGAGCAAAATATGTATTGGTCAGTCCCGCTTTGTTCATCATGATAAACACCGGAATCATCGTTACCTGTCCCGGAATCATCAGTGTCAGAAGATAAATACGGAAAATCGCCTTGCTGCCCGGGAATTTTTTCTTTGCAAATCCATAGGCTGCCATGGACGCAATAATACAGTTGAACAGACAGGAACAGAATACAACGATCACACTGTTTGTCAGTGCCCTGATAAATCCTGTCTTTTTCAGCACGTAGTTAAAGTTTGTAAAATCTCCAAAGTTAATATCACTCCAGTGTAACATCAGTGTGGTAGACTGGGTGAACGACATGATTGTCATGTAGATAAAAGGCGCAATACAGATAGCTGCAAAAAGCAGCAAGATCAATAAGCCAAGGACGGAAAAGACGGTCCATTTCTGTTTTTTCTTCATGTCTATTTCGCCTCCTTTTTCTCTTTAAAGAACAGATCTTCCACTACATTGATGATGATAATCATAAGCAACAGGAACATGGCCATTGCACATGCATATCCCATTTTGTACTGTTTAAATGCTGCATTATAGATGCCCATAACAAGAGTAACACTGGAATGACCAGGTCCGCCACCCGTCATCAGGTAAGCCAGGTCGAATACCTGGAAGGACCAGATAATACCAAGGGTAACTACCAGATATGTGATCGGTTTTAATACCGGGAGCGTGATCTTGGTAAACTGCTGCAGCGGTGTTGCTCCATCCACTCTTGCCGCCTCATACAGATCTTTCTGGATTCCCATGATACCTGCATAATAGATAACCAGGAAATATCCTACGTTTTTCCATACTGCAACAATACAGATACTTAACAGAGAAGTTTTGGTACTACCCAGCCAGTTAACAGAAGAAATATGGAAGAAATTCAGAATGTTATTCAGAAAACCACCATCTGTATTCAGGATGATTCTCCATACCGTACCTGCGGTAACTGCAGATGCGATAACCGGAATAAACATAACACTTCGTAAGAATTCACCTTTTTTATTCTGTATCTTTGCTGCCAGAAAAGCTGCAAATGCCAGTGCCAGAATCGTCTGTGCCGGAACAGTCATAACCACATACAGCAGAGTATTTTTTGCTGCATCTGTCACATAACTGTCTTTAAACATTTTGATATAATTATCAAGTCCTACAAATTTCGGCGAATTCATAATATTATATTCTGTAAAACTGAAATAGCCGGACATGAAAATCGGAATAATACAAAAAATCAAAATCAATACAAAACTCGGGAGAATATAAATAACTCCCTGTACTGCTTCTTTTGTTTTTCTTGACATGTCATTCTCCTTTTTATCTTGTTTGCCCCATTGTGAAACGAGAGGGACGGTACACCGGTTACTCCTATGCACCATCCCCTCTTATTACTAACCTTCTCTAACTAAATTTCCATCTGATTATTTCAGATTGGAGTCATAGTATTCTGTTGTGTTTTTCAGAACTTCTTCCGGAGTCAGTTCACCAAGCATCATAGACTGCATATTCTTATACAGGGTATCATACATGGAACTTGCGCCTTTGAATACCGGCAGTGACTGGAACTTGTCTGTCTGATTTGTGAACAGATCGGCAAATTTCTCATCTCCGCTGTAGGTATCGTCTGCAGTGATCGGCGGCTGCTCAGATACTCTTTCATGGAAATCTGCCATTACATCTTTGCTGGTCACATATTTCATAAGTTTGATGGCAAGATCTTTGTTTTTGCATTTGTTAAACAGTACCAGACTGTCTGATGCTACAAATGTCTTTGTATTTTCCGGACCGGACAGAATAGAGTAATCCCAGTTGATTCCATCTACTTTTGCCAGGTTGCTGGATGCTGCGACTGTCATAGCAGCTTCACCATTCTTGAATGGTTCCAGAGAGTCATCTGTAGAAGTACTTGTTTCTGGAATCAGACCTTCTTCTTTCATATCTGCAAGGAACTGTGTCGCTTTCAGACCGGCCTCAGAGTCGATGGTCAGATTACCGTCTTCATCGACAATCTGTGCACCAGCTCCCCAGAAATATGGCCAGTATACTTCGTTCAGTGCTCCATAATGGGTACTTCCCCAGGTCGCACTCAGCGGTGCAACATCCGGATTACTTGCTTTTACTGCTTCGCATGCCGCTTTCAGTTCATCCCAGTTGGTCGGAACAGCATCCACACCCGCTTCTTTCAGGATGTCCATGTTTGCTGCCAGAAGTCTGGGATTACCAACAACTACAGGCAGTGCATACTGTCCACCCTGGATATTTCCCAGATCGTAGTACAGGTAATTTGCTTTTTCATCATCTGTAAAGTATTCATCGATGTCTGCCAAGGCACCCATATCGATATAGTCATAGAACATTTCCATGTACAGATATCCTACATCCGGTCCGTCGTTGGAATTTACACCGGTCAGATATTTTTCTTCGTAATTATCCCACGGAATAATCTCTACGTTTACTTCGCAGTTGTTCTCTTCTTCGAAAGCATCCATTTTCTCGTTCCAGAATTCTTCGTCTGTCACTTCTCCGTCAGCAGATGCAAAGGTCGGGAACCAGAAAGTCAGTTTGTCTTTTCCACCTGAGGAAGAGGATGAATCACTGCTTCCTGAACTTCCACCACAGCCTGCCAGCATACCTGCTGTCATAGTTGCTGCCAATAAACACGCTACCACTTTTTTCTTATTCATATTTTTCCTCCTTCGTTCTTTTTCACAATTGTCTGTGATTTTTTTCCTTTCTTTTAACAAAATTATATCTTCTTTATCGTACAGAAGCTATATAGAATCGTCCAGTTTTCACATAAAATTGTCCTTTGAATCCAAAAAAACAGCACAATTAACCAATAGCCCTCTCTTTTTTTCATAAGTGAAATGTTCTTTGCAACTTTCCGTATAAAAAAAGAAAGGCCACAGTACCTGTGACCTCTTTGTCTGTATTATTCTATAAGATTCCTGCTTTTTTGTCAATTCTGTGCCGTTTGTATGCAGCAGATTGCCTGGGATGAAATGCCCTGCAGTGTACCGGTAAATCCAAGTCCCTCTTCTGTGGTTGCTTTGATATTGACCTGATCTTCGGAAAGTTCCAGTGCATCTGCCACATTTTTAATCATCTGATCGATGTGAGGCAGTAACTTCGGTTTCTGTGCAATGATCGTGGCATCAATATTTACAATCTGATAGCCCTTTTCTTTTAATAAAGCTCCCACTTTCTGCAATAACAGGATACTTGAGATTCCTTTATACTGCGGATCTGTATCCGGGAAATGTCTTCCGATATCCCGGAGTGCTGCTGCACCAAGAAGTGCATCCATGATCGCATGAACAACCACATCCGCATCCGAGTGTCCCAGAAGTCCCAGCTCCCACGGTATCTTCACACCGCCAAGGATCAGGTCCCGTCCTTCCGTCAGTTTATGTACATCATATCCCATTCCTACCCGTACCATATTTTTTTCCTCTCTTTCTTTTTCCGTATCTGTTCAGTACTTTTACAGTTATTCCCGTCATCTCAACTTACTTTCTTCTTATTATTTAATCCGAATTGTATTCTCTGTCTGTCATGATACCTTATTTTTCCCTGCTTTGCAACAGGGCACTCCAGGTCTTTTCCCCTACAATGCCATCTGCCGACAGTCCTTTGGTTTTCTGAAAATTTCGGATATTCTGTTCTGTTTTTTCTCCGAAAATTCCGTCTGTCTGCCCTCCTTCGCTCCACACATTCAGATAGAGAGACAGCCGTTTCTGAATCCACCGCGTAAGTTCTCCTTTCGCACCTTTCCGAACCGTTGGACAGCCCATCAGTGTCCGCGAACCGGGAATCCCGTCAATGGTTCCCGGCTGATATCCCTGCCGGATCAGTTCTATTTGCAGTGCCAGGATCCATTCTCTCTGTGTACTGTCCGCTGTCAGTGCCTTCACTTCTGTATGCGGATCCTCCGTTCCGGAAGATGTGGTTTTTCCGGTCGATGTATCCGATTCCGGCCAGGTTGCCTGAAAAGCATAGATATTTCCATACTCTTTTCGCAGTCTTTCCGAGGTACTTCCCCAGTCCGGCAGCTGAAAATGTAGTTTATCCACAATGGATTTCCAGTCTCCACCCCATTCCAGACCCAACGATTTTCCGATAGCTCCGACTCTCTGAAAATAATTTCCCGACTCGTTATAGGCTCCTTTTCCGTCCTTTCGATAAACATCAAAAGCCACTCCCCACTGATGCATGGAGCGATAGGTACTCCCCGGTGCATTGGTCACCACCGGACCCGGCTTGGTCCTTCCCTGGTCATACAGTCGGTTTTGTTCCTGTACCGTCCGAAAACACTCTCCGATTCCGATCGGACATCCCTGTTTTTCGCAGACAGTCACCAGTTCTTTCGCCAGTTTCTGTAAATGTGGATGACATTTGGTCAGATCCCGTCCCATATTGATATTTCTCTCCCAGAAATTTCTCTCCTGCTATTTTATGCAACAACCGGATTTTTGTGCATCCTTACTTTCATCTATAGACCTTTCATTATTCGAACTGTTTTTTTCATTCCTTATACGCTTTCGAATCGTTGTTATTTTTCCTCTTTTCGAAATTTTTTAATTTTTTTCAAAAAAGTGCTTGACTTTTTCATAACAGTTTTATATAATCGTAGAGCAGGTTGCGGTTGGCAACCACGAAAAATGGCGAGATAGCTCAGTTGGCTAGAGCACACGGTTCATACCCGTGGTGTCG